>Ga0184623_10000485_pt1 | contig 16842 bp, 15 predicted proteins | sample PLM1_100_b1_FD_133138 | JGI IMG/M metagenome (GOLD analysis project Ga0184623, IMG submission 133138) | Groundwater sediment microbial communities from an aquifer in East River, Colorado, USA - PLM1_100_b1 | ecosystem: Environmental > Terrestrial > Soil > Riparian zone | place: USA: East River...
CACGCTGCGACCAGCGAGGGCTACGCCGAGGAGTGGGACCTCGAGAAGCTCTGGACAGCTTTGCGCACGCTCTACCCGATCTCCTACACGCTCGACGAGTTCATCGAGAAGTCGGGCGGGGACCGCGCAGGTCTGTCGCCGGACTTCCTCATCGAGGAGATCCAGAACGACGCGCAGGAGGCCTACGACAAGCGGGAGCAGCACCTTGGCGCAGAGGTAATGCGTGAGCTTGAGCGCCGAGTCGTGCTCTCGGTGCTTGACCGGAAGTGGCGCGAGCACCTGTACGAGATGGACTACCTCCAGGAAGGCATCGGGCTGCGCGCGATGGCCCAGCGCGACCCGCTCGTGGAGTACCAGCGCGAAGGTTACGACCTCTTCGCCGTGATGATGGATGCGATCAAGGAGGAGTCGGTCGGCTACCTGTTCAATCTGGAGGTCCAGGTGCAAGCCGCCGAGCCCGACGCGGGCGAGGAGGCGGCCACCCCGGCTCCGAGCGCGACCGGCCCTGCGGCGGCCGGGGTCGGGCCCGCCGCCGCGGCATCGGGCCTGGCGGGTGACGGAGCCCACCCGGAGATCGTCGCCAAAGGCCTGGCCCCCACAGCCCGGCCGGCCGCCTTGCAGTACTCCGCGCCTACGGTCGACGGCGAAGGCGGGGTGGTCCGCCGGTCGGCGGCATCCGCGGCCGGCGGTGGCGAGGATGCTGACGCGTCGACATGGGACGTGCCGCGCAACGCGCCGTGCCCGTGCGGCTCCGGCAAGAAATTCAAGCGCTGCCATGGCGACCCTCGCCACCGGGCCTCGCTGAGCTGAGCGGGTCCGCCGCCCAGTTGTCCCGCTGCTCGCCGTTCGGGCACTGATCATGACGACTCGCCTCCGCCGGGGTCGCGGCCGAGGCCGGCCGACACGCCGTCGCCCGGTGGCCAGCTCATCTCAAGGGCTGTGCACCGCCACCGGCCCTCCACGGATTCGAGGCGCAGAGCGACCGCGCTGAACCGATCGCCTCGCCCCACGACGGCGCACGCCTCGACGACGCCTTCGGCCGGCTCGCACACGCGCACAGATCGGACCGCCGGTTTCGGCCGCCCAGACGCGGCGAGCTCGCCGTCGCGGCCTGCCCGCCGCGCCCTGCGGGCCACCACGTCGTAGACCTCCTCGGTCGTCCACCTCAGCAGTTGGGGGGCGGGCCGCTCGCCGGCCAGCACTTCGACGACGGCGCAGGCGAGGCGTCCGGCCCAAGCCCGGGCGGTGCCGTGGCGGACGGGTGGGCGCTTGGCGGACTGGATGTCCAGCGGTGGCACCAGGCGCAACGGCGGGGAGGCCTCCGGCTCGGCTGGCAGGCCATTGGGCAGGTCGAAGGCGAGCGCGAGCGTGCCCTGGATGCCGTCCTTGGCACGTGGGCGATGGGGCGGCAGCATCTCCGCCTCGTCGTCGTAAGGCGGCTCAGATTCGGGGACGGGCAGGCGCCGAAGCTGGGCATTGGACGACATGGCCATCTCCTCGCGGTCAGTTAGGGGTCCCTTTGGACGCATGGACCGGTTGCGGGCAATCGCTCGCCTGCTGCCGCGAGCGGAGCGGATGTCGCGGCGCGCAGCGTGACGGCGACCGGCGCAGGTTTCGCCGGCCGACGCGATCGGCTGGCCCCACGGTCGGGGACCCGCAGCGGTGTGGGCGTCTTCCGGGCGCCGTGGTGATCGGCGGCCCTTCCCTCCCCTTCGCCGGTGACGCCCCAAGAGCAGGGTCGGCGACCGCCGCTGTCCGGAAGGCAGGAGACGGCGGGGCGACGCCGAGGTGCACAAGCACCAGCGAGACGACGGTCGACGCGAGGCCGACCAAGCAGGTGCCGCAGTGCTTTGCGTGGAGAGCCATCGTCTTACCTCTCGCTAGCCTTCGTTTGATGTCATTTGCCTTTGTATAGCTGCACCAACCACTGGTCAAGAGACTTGGTTCAGCCTGTGGATACCGGGCGATAAGGTGCGTCCGTGCGCTGGGACGAGCTGTTCGCCGATCTGGAAGCGCAGTTCGACGCCGAAGAGGACGCGCAGCGCTCAGGCGAGGTCAGCGACCGAACCCGTCGAGAGACGGCCCGCCTGCACCTGCTGGACCGCCTGTGCGGTTCGGTCGGAACCGACATGAAGGCCTCGGTCCAGGGCGTGGGCGCGATCGCCGGCCGGCTGATCGACGTCGGTTGCGATTGGCTGCTGCTGCAAGGCGACGGAGCGCGCGAGGCGCTTGTTCCGATCTCGGCCGTGCTCCTGGTCCACGGGCTGCGGCCGGAGTCGGCGAGCGCCGATATCCGGGGCCGCGTCGTGGGCCGCTTGGACGTGCGCTACGCCCTGCGCGCGCTGGCCAGGGATCGGGCGGCAGTGATTGTCGCCCTGATCGACGGCGCCCGGGTGAGCGGCACCGTCGCCCGGGTGGGCGCCGACTTCCTCGAACTGGCGGAGCATCCAGTTGACGAGGCCTGCCGGCTCGGGCAGGTCCGGCGATGGGCGACAGTGCCGTTGGCTGCGCTCGCCGTCGTCTGGCGGGGGTAGCGGCGCGATGGGCGGGCTAAGAGTGGCTGGCAATAGGGAGGCCGGATCAGGGAGCGGCCCGTGGCGGAGCCGCGAAAATGGACTCCGTCGCGCCCGGATGGCAAGGCGGAGGAGGGAGTCGCACCGGGTTTGTGCGGCTACCGACGACAACGCAGCCAACCGGGATGCGGGGAGTCGCGAGCCCGGCAGTCGCTATTGCCAGCCACTCTAGGTGACCGGCAGAGCCGGCAGGAGCAGGCGAGCGCCCCGCTCAGTCCTCAGGCGCCAGTTCTCCCCTGCCAAGTGGATGGGTACGGACGAACTCGCGGGTGTCCGCGTACATGCGCTCGATGTAGCGCTCCAGCTCCGTCGTCTCTATTCGCCACTGCCCGCGCCCGCCGATCTTGATCGCCGGGAGCTCGCCTGACCGGACGAGGGCGTACGCCTGCGCTGAGGAGATGTTGAGGATCTCCGCGACATCGGCCAGCTGGAGGAAGCGGGGGGACACGGGCACCTCCGGTCGCACGAGGAGTTGTCCCCAGTCTCGCACTGTCTGTCCCCCGCATGCGGCTGTTCATCCACAGAAGCTTCGGCACGCCTTCGACTGCCTGTGAATGTTTGAGTACGTCGCGGCGCGGCGTACGGCACCATATGGCGCAGCCATGAAGATTCGAAGGAGCTGAGATGTCCGACCTGCCTTCGCCCCCAGCGTCCCGGTTGCGTCCAGTTCGGTGGCTCGATGCGCGTCTGATAGCTGGTGTCCTGCTGATCGCGTTGTCGGTCGCCCTGGGGGCCAAGGTCGCGGCCGATGCAAATCGCAGCGAGCCGGTCTGGGCGGTGACGAGAAGCCTGCCGGCGGGAGCGACACTGCGGGCGGCCGACTTGGAAGCCCGAGGCGTTCGCATGGAGGGCGGAGCCGGGCCCTATTTGGCCGCCGATCGCCCCCCGACAGGGTTCGTGCTCAACCGGCCCGTCGGCGCCGGGGAGCTGCTCCCGCGTTCGGCGCTGGCTTCCCATGAGAAGCGGGAAGCTCGCAGGTTGGTGACCGTCCCGGTTGAGCGGTTCCACTTTCCGGCCGGCTTGCGCGCCGGCGAGGTCGTCGATGTCTACTCCGTCATGGACGGCTCCGGCGATCCTGCCGAAAGAGCAGCACCACCGGCCCAGGTCGCGGCTCCGCAGCAGGTGGTGGCCGGGGTGGTCGTCGATGCCGTCGACGCGGCCGGAGGCCAGCTAGGCGTCTCCGGGGCACACGTCGGGGTCAGCCTCGCCGTGCGTCCCGAGGAGGTGGCGGACGTGGTCGCCGCATCTCACAGCGGCGCGATCAACCTCGTCCGGGTTCCTCAGGGCGCATCATGACCGTCCCAGTGCTCACGGTCGTCACGGGCGCGGCGTGGGAGGTGGAGCTGGTCGCCGCTTTGGAGCGCGATGGCCGCCGCGCGATGCGGGTCGTCCGGCGGTGCGTCGATCTGACCGATCTCCTCGCGACAGCCGCGACCGGCATCGCCCGCGCCGCCCTGCTACCTGCTGATCTGCCGTCGCTCGACCGGGACGCGGTCGCTCGGCTGACCGCCGCGGGCGTGGCGGTCGTCGCGCTGGTCACGAGTGACGACGACGCGGCGCAGCGTCGGCTCCGGCAACTCGGCGTGGGCCATCTGGTGCGAGCCGAGGCCGGCTCCGAGGCGGTGACCGCGATGGTCATCGACGCGGCCGCCGACCTGGCCCGACAGCCCGCCTCCGACGCCGCCTTCTCCCACACGAGGGAACGGCCGCCGAGCTCCCCGCAGATTCCGCTCCTCGCTCACCAGGCGGCCGATGACCGCGGCGCGGGCCGGCTGGTCGCCGTGTGGGGTCCGCACGGAGCGCCCGGCCGCACCACCGTGGCCGTCAACCTCGCGGCAGAGCTCGCGGGCCTGGGTGTCACGACGCTTCTCGCCGACGCCGACACCTTCGGTGGCTCAGTCGCACAGGTGCTCGGCCTGTTGGACGAGGCGCCTGGCCTCGCCTCGGCTGCGCGATCCGCCAACTCCGGCCGCCTTGACCCGGCCGGCCTCGCCGGGGTGGCCCGCACCGTGCTGCCCGGGCTGCGGGTGCTCACCGGCATCTCCCGATCTGACCGCTGGCCGGAGCTGCGCGCGAGCTCGCTCGACCTTGTTTGGCGGCTGGCCCGCCGCGTAGCGACGGTGACGGTGATCGACTGCGGGTTCTGCCTCGAACGCGATGAGGAGCTCTCATTCGACACCGCAGCGCCTCGACGCAATGGCGCCACGCTGGTGACGTTGGAAAGCGCCGACCTGGTGCTCGCCGTTGGGTCGGCTGATCCGGTGGGTGTCCAGCGGCTCGTTCGCGGCCTTGACGAGTTGCGTGAGGCGGCGCCCGCGGCTCAGCTCCGGGTTGTCCTCAACCGGGTGCGATCGGGGCCCGTGGGTAGGCGGCCAGAGCAGCAGCTCGCGGCCACGCTGAGTCGGTACGCCGGCGTGGCCGAGGCCGTTTTCGTACCTTATGACCTGGCCGGGCTCGACCGTTCTCTCGCCGCGGGCCGCAGCCTCGGCGAGGTGGCGCCGGGCTCGCCCGTTCGAGAGCCTCTTGTGTCGCTCGCGCGCGAGATCGGGCGTGAGGGAATTCCCAGCGGGAAAATCTCGGGCGGGAGGCGTCGCGGGTCAAAGGTCTTGCGCAAGTAAGCAGTGGCGACCGGGGTTCGATTCGTAGCATGGGCTGGGTGACGAGCATCGCCGAGGATCGGCCGCTCCCGGGGGGAGCCAGCGGCGCAACCGAGCCGACCAGTGTGAAGGGGCTCGTCGTCGACTGGGGTGGCGTTCTGACGACCGGATTGCGTGAGTCGCTCGCCGCCTGGGCGGAGGCGGACGGGATCGACTACGTCCACTACGAACAGGTCATGCGCGACTGGCTCGGCGACTCCTACGGTCAGCAGGCCCGGGTCAACCCGGTCTCGGCGCTGGAGCGCGGCGAGATGCAGGTGCCGCATTTCGAGGAGGAATTGGCGAGGAGGTTGCGGACCCGCGACGGTTTGGCGGTGCCGGCCGAGGGGCTGCTCCGGCGGATGTTCGAGCGTTTCGAGCATGCTCCGGACATGAACGCCGTCGTGCGGCGCGCCCGGCGAACCGGCATCCGCACAGCGCTGCTGTCGAACTCATGGGGCAACTCCTACCCCCGGGACGGCTGGGACGAGATGTTCGACGCCGTCGTCATCTCCGGCGAGGTCGGCATGCGCAAGCCGGAGCCCGGGATCTACCTGCACGTCGCGCAGTTGCTCCGCCTCGACCCGGCGGAGTGCGTCTTTGTCGACGACCTCTCCATCAACGTTCGAGCGGCCGTCGAGGTCGGGATGGTGGGCGTGCACCACACGTCTTACGACTGCACCGTCGCCGAGCTAGAGGCGGTTCTCGGCGTCACGCTGAGCGCCGACTAGCGACCTATGGCCGGCTAGGAGGCCACGGCGGGGTCGCGCTCACGCGGCGAACAGGAGCGTGAGCCCGGCGAGGGTGTAGCCGACCATGACGACCAGCAGAGGGACCTGGCCGGCGAGAGCCTGCCGCCGAGGGAAGAGCCGCACGGCCTGCTCGTGAGCGGCCGCCACCCCGACCACGTGGCCCAGCACCACGGCGAGCACCTGGGTGACAGCGATGGTCGTGGGCGTCAGCACGCTGAAGTCGACACCGCGATTGGCCGTGCCGAGCCAGTTCGCGCCGTTGCCGAGCGGATCCGCGAGCAGGATAACGGCGCGCTGGCCTTCGAACACGAACAGCGAGAAGTAGTGCGCGACGACATACCCTACGACGATCGGTATCACGGAGTGAGCGAACAGCCTTGGCAGCCGCCGGCGACCGGCGTGGCCCAGCCGGCCGGCCAGCATGGCCGCCGCCGAGAACGTCACGGCTGCCGCCACGATGAAGCTCAGGAGCCCGAGCGTGCCGACCGCCATCCCGGGCAGGGGCGCCTCCTCGGACAGGCGGAACCAGGTCGTCGAGTTGGAGAAGCCGTCGAAGGCGGTGGAACCCAGCAGGACGCACACCACCGCCACGAGGCCGGGCGCGGGCGGTGTGGCCGCGAGACCGGCGAGCGGGTTCCGCAGGGCGAGCATGCCGTCCGATCGCCGACCGATCGGGGCCAGCCGCGCGACCAGGCAGGAGTAGGCCTCGAAGGCGTCGCACCGGTCGAACCAGCGGGCGCCGAAATAGGCAGCAGCCAGCAGGTTGACGCCGGCGTAGAGAGCGAACCACGTGCGCAGGACAGGCAGCGTCGCCCGGTCCGGCGCCACGAGCTCCAGCCAGACGAACGCGAACAACCCCGCCGCGGCCGGCCAGTAGCCCAGCCCGGCCGGCACGGGCCGCAGGCCGTCCCTGGGGTCGGCGCCCATCAGCCTTGCCAGGCCGCCGTGCAGGGTGCGCAACGGGTTCAGCAGCCGCCAGACGGGGCCCAGAATCAGCGAGGCGAACGGCAGGCCGACCCAGAACAGGATGTAGACGACATAGGGGGTGGGATTGAGCGCGTCGTCGCGACCGAAGATCGCGGCCATCGCGACGTAGCCCGTCACCAGCACCCCGACGACCCGCAGGGCGACCCGGAATCCCCGAGAGTCGAGCAGCGTGGCGAGCGGCCGGGGCAGCGGCCGGCCCGTCAGCCTGCCGGTGAAGCGGGGCTCCCGCCACAGCGCCCCTAGCAGTGCGAATGTCACCACCAGGGTGATCACGGCGGCGGCGAGGGCGTAGGAGAACGGGATCGGCAGATCCTGCCGGCCGCCGATGCCATGGGCCAGCAGCGTTGGGCCATCGAGCACCGCTGGATAGTACGAACCCCGCGAGGTCGTCGCTGCACCGCCTGTGGACGCGGACCGGCGCCGGACTTCCGGGCTGTGCGGATCGGCCCCCGGGCACTCCCACGTGTCAACATGGACATCGGGGAGGTGATCTCGATGGCCGACCGGCTCAGCCCGACCGACATGTCGTTCCTCTACATGGAGGAGCCCACGACGCCCATGCACGTAGGCAGCGTGTCCATCTTTCAGCTGCCCGAAGACGGCTTCGACTATGACCGGCTGGTCGCGCTCATCCGGCAGCGGATCGCCTACGTCCCGCGTTTCCGCCAGCGGTTGCGCTCGATACCTGGCCGGCTGGCCAATCCCGTCTGGGTAGATGACGGCCGCTTCGACCTTGCCTACCACGTGCGGCGCAGCGCACTGCCGCGGCCCGGCACCGACGCGCAACTCCGGGAGCTCGTCGCCCGGCTGATGAGCCGCCCGCTCGACCGGCACCGGCCGCTATGGGAGATGTACCTCGTCGAGGGCCTGCAAGGTAACCGGTTCGCGATCGTGTCCAAAACCCACTTCGCAGTGATCGACGGCGTCAATACGATTGATATCGCCCAGGTGATCCTCGACCCCGCTCCCGAAACGAGGCCCGCGCCACCCGACACGTGGCGGCCGGGCCAGGAGCCCTCGTGGTTCGAGTTGGTCGCCGGCGCCGTCTCCGACGTGGTCCGCCGGCCGGCCAGCGCCCTCGACACCGTCCGCTCCGGCGTTCATGACCTGCGGCATTCCGCCGAGCGGCTGGCCGGCGCAGCCGGCGGCCTGTTCGCCGCGGCCCGCACCGCGGTGCGCAGCGCGCCGGCAACGCCCCTGAACGTCCCGATCGGCGAGCAGCGTCGGTACGGGACGGCCGCCGGCGAACTCGACGATTACAAGCGGGTCCGGAAGGCGTACGGCTGCACGGTCAACGACGTCGTCCTGGCGACCGTCGCGGGAGCGCTGCGGGCCTGGCTGCAATCGCGTGGGGTCCCGGTGACCAGCAAGACTGCCGTGCGTGCCCTGGTGCCGGTGAGCATTCGCGACGACGCGAAGCGGATCATGCTGGGCAACCGGGTCGCGGCCAACCTCATCGACCTGCCGGTCGGCGAACCTAGCCCGGTCATCAGGCTCGAGCAGATCAGCTACGCGATGCGCGCCGTGAAGGACACCTATCAGGCGGTCGGCGCCGAGGCGCTCGTCGGCATCGCCGGGTTCGCGCCACCGACCCTGCACGCCCTCGGCGTCCGGACGGCGAGCGACTGGTCCCGCCGCCTGTTCAACCTCGTCGTCACCAATGTTCCGGGACCCCAGTCGGCCCTTTATGCGGCGGGGGCCCAGATGCTCGCGACCTACCCCGTCCTGCCGCTGGCCAAGGCACAGTCGGTGTCCGTCGGCCTCACCTCCTACAACGGCGGCATGTTCTACGGCCTCAACGCCGACCGCGACGCGATGCCCGACATCGACGTGCTGGCTCAGTGCCTGGTCGAGGCGCTGGGCGAACTCGTGGAGACGGTGCGGTGAGCCGCCATGCATGAGATCAACAGTGGGGGCCGCACGCCGCCGTCGATCCAGCCCGCCGGCTCGCCCCGGCGCCCACGCCGCGGGCTGGTCCTCGGCGCCGGTGGCGTGCTGGGCGCGGCTTGGACGACAGGGGCGCTGTGTGCGCTCGAAGAAGTCGAGGGCTTCGATCCGCGCTCCGCTGAGGTCGTGGTCGGCAGGTCCGCCGGCGCGGTGCTGGCCGCCCTGCTCGGCGCCGGGGTGTCCGCTCCCCATCTCCGTGATCACCAGCGACGGCTGCGGGTCGAGGGGTGGGAGCTCGACTACGACCACGACAGCGGAGTCGGGGCCGCCTTGCCGACCCGTCCCAGGCTCAGCATCGGTTCTCGGGCCCTGCTCTGGCGCGCCGCGCGGCATCCGAGCCGGGTCACGCCGATGGCGACGATGTCGGCGGTGCTGCCGCTCGGCACCGGCTCCCTCGAGCCAGTGCGCCGCTTGATCGGCTCCATCTCGCCAGACGGGCCATGGTCGCCCCACCCTGGGGTCCGGATCGTCGCGATGGACTACGACACGGGCAAGCGGGTCGCGTTCGGGAAGCCAGCGGCCCCCGCGGCCCTTGCCGACGCTGTCGCCGCCTCCTGCGCGATCCCGGGATGGTACGCCCCGTCGTCATCGGCGACCGGAGGTATGTCGACGGCGGCGCCTGTTCGCCGACCTCGGTCGATCTGCTCGCCGGGCTCGGGCTTGACGAGGTCTATGTGCTTGCGCCGATGGCCGCTTTTGTCCTTGACCGTCCGCGCACGCTCGTGGAGCGGGTCGAGCGGCAGCTCCGCGCTCGGGTCACCCGGCGCATGGAGCGGGAGGCCGAGCGCGTCCGGGCGAGTGGGTGCGACGTGACGATGATGGCCCCTGGTCCCGACGATCTTGCTGTTATGGGCACGAACGTGATGGACCCCTGTCGCCGCGATACGGTGCTCGACATGTCGCTGCGGACGAGCGCCGCTGCCCTGCGAGACACTGCTCCAGACCGTCTGGCGACGGCTGGCTAAGCAGACCCGGGAGGGTCCTCGATGCGCGTCTACGTGCCCGCCACGCTGCCCGCTCTCGTGACCCTGTGGGACGCCGGCGGGCTGGGACCGAAACCGCTGCGCGGCTACGCCGTGACTCCCACCCTCCGGGAGTGGTACGCCCACGGCGATCTCGAGGAGCTGGAGGACGCAGCGATGAGCGACGCCGCGCGCGCCTCGCTTCGGCTGCTCTGCCAGGACCCCACGGCGCCCCGGCGGCGGGTCATCGTCGCCGCCGACGTGCCCGACGACTTCGTGTCGTGGGCCGCCGACACCGACCGTGCGGCAGTGGTGATCGACGCGACCCTGCCGCTCGCCACGATCGCCGCCGTTCACATCGACGCCAAGGAGGCCGACGCCGACATCGCGGCTGCGGTCACCGCGATGCCGGCCGCTGACAACGGCGACGAGGACGCGCAGTTCGCGGTCGATGGGGCGGAGGGCCACGAGCTGCTGTGGTACGCGACGCAGGAGATCCCGCATGTCGTCGCCGACATCGAGAGCTGAGAACCAGCACGCCCGCGGCACTCACCGCCCCCCTACCCAGCGAGCAGCGACGCAGGAACGATGCGCACCGGAAACGGCCGGCTCACCTCGAGCGTCTGTGCGCCGGTGGCCGTGGCGGCCTCGACGTAGCACCCGTCGGCGCCGAGCACGAGAGCAGTGAGCGACGGCTCGCCGGTCGTTGCCACCAGCCAGTAGGACGGCACGCCGGCCTGGGCGAAGAGCCGTCGACGCAGCTCCGCCTCGTCGACGGCCTCTGGTGGGGACCGGATGTCCGCCACGAGCAGTGGGTCGACGTAACGGTGCCCGAGCTGCTCGCAGCGGATCACCGCGACGTCGGGGACAAGGACGCTCCCGGCCCCGGCGATGCGCACCCGGCTCGGCCGGGTCACCACGCAGGCCGAGGCAGGTGCCATCACGGCCAGCTCCCAGTGCAGGTGCGCAGCGGCGAGCTGCTTGCGGGCGCTGGGCGGCGGCGCCACCAGGACCCGGCCCTCGACCAGCTCCCATATCCAGCGCTCGTCGGGCATGGCGTCGTAGGACTCGAACGGCACCGGCTGCCCATCTGGCCGGCAGATCTCGTAGCGACCGCCCGAGAGCGTCACGGCGCCGAGCGACTGCATGCGGCGACGCCGATCGGCCCCGGGTGTGGCATAGGCGTCGTCGTGGGATCGACGGGTCATTTGCTGCTCCCTCCTCGCGATGTGTCAAGTTTGCCGCAATCGGGAGGTCGGCCGCAGACGCCGTCCACAGGTTGGCGAGGGCGTGCCACGATGGGATCCGAGCTGGCCGACGCCGAGGAGTTGTGCGCCGATGGACGCCGTCACGACCGTCCCGGTCCCCGTCAACGAGCCGACCAAGGGCTACGCCCCCGGCAGTCCGGAGCGCGCCCGCCTTGAAGCGAGGCTGAAGGAGCTCGCCGCCGATCGCACCGAGCTCACCATGACCGTCGGTGGCGAGCGGCTGATGGGCGGAGGCGAGCGCATCGACGTCGTCCAGCCGCACTACCGCCACCACGTGCTCGGCACGCTGGCCAACGCCACCCTCGACGATGCCCACGCCGCCGTCGCCGCGGCCAAGGACGCCGCTCCCGCCTGGCGGGCGATGCGGTTCGACGACCGCGCGGCGATCCTCCTCAGGGCGGCCGAGCTGCTCTCGGGCCCGTGGCGAGAGACCCTCAACGCCGCGACGATGCTCGGCCAGTCGAAGACGGCGATCCAGGCGGAGATCGACTCCGCGTGCGAGCTGATCGACTTCTGGCGCTTCAACGTCCACTTCGCCCGCCAGATCCTGGCCGAGCAACCCCTGTCGGGCCCCGGCGTGTGGAACCGGATCGACCACCGGCCGCTGGAGGGATTCGTCTACGCGATCACGCCGTTCAACTTCACCGCGATCGCCGGAAACCTACCCACGGCGCCCGCTCTGCTGGGCAACACCGTCGTGTGGAAGCCGTCGCCTACCCAGCAGTTCGCGGCTCACCTGACGATGCGGCTGCTCGAGGCGGCCGGGCTGCCCCCGGGCGTGATCAACCTCGTCACCGGCGACGGCGTCGAGCTGTCCCAGGTCGCTCTGCACGATCCCGATCTGGGCGGCATCCACTTCACCGGCTCGACGCCCACCTTCCAGCTGCTCTGGCGCACCGTCGGCGAGAACATCGGCTCGTACCGCTCGTATCCCCGGATCGTGGGCGAGACGGGCGGCAAGGACTTCGTCGTGGCGCACCCGTCAGCCGATGTCGGGGTTCTCACCACAGCGCTGGTCCGGGGAGCATTCGAGTATCAGGGCCAGAAATGCTCAGCCGCATCCCGCGCCTACATCCCCCGGAGCATCTGGACCCGAATGGCCGACGACTTCCTCGGCCTGGTCGAATCGCTGCCGATGGGCGACGTCACCGACCTGTCCAACTTCCTCGGCGCGGTGATCGACGAGCGGTCGTTCCGGAAGCTGACCACTGTGCTCGAGATGGCCCGTTCCGACCCGACGATCACGATCGCCGCCGGCGGCACGGCCGACGACAGCGCCGGGTGGTTCGTCCGGCCGACCGTCCTCCTCGGCACCGACCCGGAGCACGAGATCTTCCACCGGGAGTTCTTCGGGCCCATCCTGGGCGTGCACGTCTACGAAGACGCCGACTACGACCAGGTGCTCAGGCAGATGGAGTCGGTCGCGGCCTACGCGCTCACGGGCTCGGTCATCGCCCAGGACCGGGCCGCTATCGCCGAGGCGACGGACCTGCTGCGGTTCGCCGCGGGCAACTTCTACATCAACGACAAGCCCACGGGCGCGGTGGTCGGCCAGCAGCCGTTCGGCGGCGCCCGCGGCAGCGGCACCAACGACAAGGCCGGCGCCAAGCAGAACCTCATGCGATGGACCAGCACGCGGGTGATCAAAGAGACGTTCGTGCCGGCGACCGACCACCGCTACCCGCACATGGGCAGCTGAGACCGCTCCTAGCCGGCCGGGGCCTTCGCCCGGAGGATGTCGATGAACTCGTGCATCCATGCCGGGTGGTCGGGCCAGGCGCGCGCGGAGACCATCTGGCCGTCGACGACAGCTGCCGCGTCGACGAACTCCGCCCCCGCCAGGCGCACGTCGGGCTCGAGGGCGGGGTAGGCGGCGGTGCGCCGGCCTTCGAGCACGCCCGCGGCGGCGAGCACCTGCGGCGCATGGCACAACTGGGCTACCGGGCGGTCCTCGTAGAAGAAGTGCCGCACGATGCGCTGGACATCGGGGTCGTTGCGGATGTACTCGGGCGCCCGGCCGCCCGGGATGACGAGCGCGACGTAGTCGGCCGGGTCGACGTCGGCGAACGCCACGTCGGCCGGCCACGTGTAGCCGGGCTTCTCGGTGTACGTGTCGTAGCCCTCCACGAAGTCGTGCACGACGAACTGCAGCTTCTTCTTCGTCGGCGCGGCTATGTCGACTTGGTAGCCCTCTTCGAGCAGTCGCTGGTACGGGTAGAGGACTTCGAGGGACTCCGCCGCGTCGCCGGTGAGGATCAGTACCTTCGCCATCGTCACCCTCCCAGGTGATGTACGGAACCTGCCGGACCCAGTGTGGCGGGTCAGTCCAGCGCAGTCACCGCCGAGACCAGGTTCTGGAGCATGTCGAACGAGGGGGTGCCCGCAACCTTCGCCACGTCCTCGGGCGCCGGAACCCGCTGCTCCTCGATCACTCCGGCGAACGCCGCTCGGTTGGCCGTCCGAAAGCCGAGGTCGGCAGCGAGGCTGCGCAGCTTCCCGTCGTTGACGAGCAGCTTGCCGAGGGTGTCTCCCCTCGTCGTCATCGGCACCAGCGTGTGCTTGGCGATGGCTGTCGGCCGCGGGTAGAGGAGCACGGTGTCGCCGGCGATGGGATCGCTGCTCCGCGTCGGCGAGGCGCTCGCCGTGGGTGTCGCGGTGGCGCTGGCCGACTTGCTCGTCCGGTCGGCGAGTTTCCGGCGCTCGACGTAGCGGCTCACGAACTCCGACTCGAGGATCGCGACCATCTGCCGGCCCCTGCCCACGTCCAGCTCGGCCCCGATCGGGAGGTCCGACGCGGCGGTGGGCGCCGTGGGCGCCGTCGGCCTCCCCCGGAAGAGGCGCGCCACCAGCGGCCGCACCCGCCTGAGCTCCGATCGCGAGCTCACCACCGCGGCGTCGTTGGCGACGTAGCTGGCGAGCGCCACATAGAGCGTGGCGGAGTCGGACGTGCGCGGGTCGGCTGTGGTCACGAGGACGCGGGTGGGCGACGCGTAGCGAGGAGTCCCTTGCCCGGGCGCCCCCTCGTGCGACCGCTTGGCCAGGTCGTCCCATCGCGTGCCTTCGGCCACCAGGTCGAGGTACGCCTCGAAGTCCAGCAGCCAGTAGCCGCCGACGCGCTTGGCGACCCCCGCCTCACCGAGTGCCCTGGCCACGTCCCTGGTCGTGGCGATCACGAGCGGGCTGTAGAAAGGGGAGAACGACGTTGCGGCCCCTGCGTCCTCCTGAATCTTCTCGGCAAGGGGCAGGTTGGAGGGGAAGACGAAGTCGTACGCCTCGAAGTCGGCGGTGGTCGAGCGGGCCATCTGGGCCGACGGCATGGTTCCGACCTCGACGCGGAGGCCGCGGGCGGCGAATTCCCTGCGCACCTGCGGGTCGGCGAAGTAGGGCGCGGACGACGGGTCGACCAGGCCGCGGACGGTGGTCACGGTCGACGAGCGCTGGTCGCCGCCAGCCGGCGGCTTGCGGTCGCCCCCGAAGAGGAACGCGAGGCTGCCGGCCAAACCGAGCAGCACCACGAGCGCGATGCTCACCGGACGCTGCATCGATCTCCCAACCCCGAATTGGTCCCCGACCGGAAGCGACCGGCGATCCTCGCCGCCCTGCGAGCCTCACGATCATAAGCGGCGGGAGTGTGCGGCCCGGCACCAGCCAGGCGCCCGAAGTGAGGATCTACGCGGCGACACACCGGACTATGGTTGTGGCGTGACGGCAACGGAGCCGGCCCGCAGGCCGACCAGAGGCGCGCCCGGCGCGCGCGATCGGTCTTTCGGCGAAGAGGGCGCTCGCCTCACTTACGGCTCCTATCTTCGCGTCGAGCAACTGCTGGACCAGCAAGTGCTGCGCAGCGACCCGCCCGCGCACGACGAGTTGCTGTTCATCACCGTCCACCAAGCCTACGAGCTTTGGTTCAAGCAACTCCTGCACGAGCTTGCCGCGGCGCGCGAGGCCATGTTCGACGACGAGCTGTGGTGGGCGCGCCACCTGCTGGGCCGCGTCAACGTCATCGAGCGCGTCCTGGTCGAGCAGGTGAGCGTCATCGAGACGATGACGCCGCAGGACTTCCTCGCCTTCCGGTCGCTGCTGGCGCCGGCCAGCGGGTTCCAGTCGGTGCAGTTCCGGGAGCTGGAGTTCCTCTCCGGCGCCAAGGATCCCGGCTTTCTCGACCGATTCCGTGGCGTGTCCAGCGCGGAGCGTGACCGGCTGCTCCGGCGCCTCGAAGAGCCGACGCTCTGGGACGCCTTCCTTCATCTCCTGCGCCTGCACAGCCTGCCCACCGACGACGACGAGCGGGTGCTGGAGTCGCTCCTCGTGGTGGCTGGCGACCGGACGGCGTTCGGCGACGTGTGGGCGCTGGCCGAGTCACTGCTCGATCACGACGAGATGGCGATGCTCTGGCGGTCGCGCCACGTGACGATGGTCGAACGGCAGATCGGCACGAAATCGGGCACCGGCGGCTCTACCGGGGCACCCTACCTCCGGAGCCGGTTGGGGCTGCAATATTACCCACTCCTGTGGGAGCTACGTAGTTGGTTGTGAGGCGGGACCGAGGCGAAAGCGAGCGTGACCGATGCTCGGCAAGCTGGACGAGGCGAAGGCCGATCTGCTCGACCGTGCGGCGGAGATCAGCGAGCACGCGAGGGGGATGACCGCGACCGACGGCGTCGACGTAGCGCTGTTCATCCGGCGCTACTACCGTCATGTCGCTCCAGAGGACCTGGTCGGCCGCAACGCGGTCGACGTCTACGGGGCTGCGATGTCACATCGGCAGCTCGCCCTGGTCCGCCCGCAGGGGACGGCGAAGGTGCGCGTGTTCACGCCCACGCTCGACGAGCACGGCTGGTCCTCCGGCCACACGGTCGTCGAGGTGGTCACCGACGACATGCCCTTCCTCGTCGACTCCATCACCGCTGAGCTGTCCCGCGACGACCGCTCGATCCACTTGGTCGTCCATCCGCAACTGTTCGTGCGCCGCGACATTACCGGCCAGCTCCAGGACGTCTGCGAGGAGTCGGACCTCGTCCACCCGCCTGAGAGCGCGGTGCTCGAGTCGTGGATGCATTTCGAGATCGACCGGGAGACCGACCGCGGAGATCTCGAGCAGCTCGAGGCTCGCCTGCAGCGGGTGTTGCGCGACGTCCGCGAGACTGTCGAGGACTGGCAGAAGATGCGCCAGTCGGTGCTGCGCATCTCCGACGAGCTCGCCGCCGAGCCGCCCCCGCTGCCGGAGGAGGAGGTGACCGAGGCGTGGGAGCTGTTGCGGTGGCTCGCCGACGACCACTTCACCTTCCTGGGCTACCGGGAGTACGCGCTGGAGCAGAAGGAGGGCGAAGTCCGGCTGGCCGCGGTCCCCGGAACCGGGCTCGGCATACTCCGCTCGGACCAGCAGATGTCCAAGGCCTTCGACAAGCTGCCCGCGGGAGTGCGCGCCAAGGCGAAGGAGCGGCGCCTGCTGGTGCTGACGAAGGCCAACTCCCGGTCGACCGTGCACCGCACGGCGTACCTCGACTACATCGGCATCAAGAAGTTCGACGAACAAGGAGAGGTTGTCGGCGAACGCCGGATCCTCGGCCTGTTCAGCTCCTCCGCGTACACCGAGAGCGTTATCCGCATCCCGGTCCTCCGTGGCAAGGCGCTCGCGGTGCTCGAGCGCACCGGGTTCCCGCCGGACAGCCACAGCGGCAAGGACCTGTTGCAGATCCTGGAGACATACCCGAGGG
>Ga0184623_10000486_pt1 | contig 16815 bp, 7 predicted proteins | sample PLM1_100_b1_FD_133138 | JGI IMG/M metagenome (GOLD analysis project Ga0184623, IMG submission 133138) | Groundwater sediment microbial communities from an aquifer in East River, Colorado, USA - PLM1_100_b1 | ecosystem: Environmental > Terrestrial > Soil > Riparian zone | place: USA: East River...
AGACGCTGCGGCCGGCCCGCGCCCGGCCCATCCGGGCCGCCGCCTGCTCGGCCTCGCCGATCAGGTCGAGCGCGTCGCCGCGCTTGGCGTTCTGCGCGCTGGCCCAGTTCCTCCCCGGCGCCCTGGTAGACCGCGCACCCAACGTCGGCCGCCGCGTGGGCGGCCGCCGCCAGCAGCGCCGACTTGCCGATCCCCGGCTCGCCCTCGACCAGCACCCCCCGGCCGTAGCCGGCGGCCACCTCGGCCACCCAGCCGGCCAGCCGGCCCAGCTCGTCCGCTCGCCCAACCAGCCGCGGCTGCTTGCTCACGCCACCGGTTTCGCGGGTCGGGCGGCGGCGGCGCGGGCGATGTCGACGCGGGATCGGACCTCCAGCTTGGCGAGCACCTTCGTGACGTGGAGCTCGACGGTAGCGCGGGCGACCACCAACCGCTTGGCGATCTCGGGGTTGGACAGGCCCAGGGCGACCAACTCGGCGACCTTCGCCTCGGCGGGGGTCAGCGCCTCCCAACCGGTGGCCGGCCGGGTGCGCCGGCGGGTGGGTTGGCGCAGCCCGTAGGGACGGAACCGGGCCCTCGCTCGGGAGAGGTCCCAGGTTGCGCCGAGCGCGGCGTAGCCGTCTAAGGCCGCCACGCACGGCCCGCGGGCGGCGGCGACCTCGCCGCGTTCGGCCAGCAGCGCCGCGGCGGCCTCCATCGCCTGCGCGCGCAACAGCGGCCGGCCCGCGGCCAGGTAGCCGTCGGCCGCTTGCAGCAGCAACGCAGGGTCGGCGTCGAGCAGGCCGTGGCAATGCGCCGCGGTCGCGACCCGGCTGGCAGTGCTGCCCGCGGCGGCGCACGCTTCGGCGCGACGGACCGCGTCGGCCGCGGTCCCGTGATCGCCCTCGTCGACCGCGAGCCGGACAATGTCAGCCAGCCAGGCCTCGGTATCGATCGGACGGGGTGCGCCGGCGAGTGCCGTTCGGAAGGCCCTCGCAGCGCCGGCGGTGTCGCCGGCGATCTCTAGCTCCAAGACCTCGGCCCGCACCCAGTAGTCGTTCGGGTATCCGAGTTGCTCAGCGAACCGGCGGCCGGCCGCAAGGCGCTGCCGGCCGGCGCGCGGCTGTTGGCGGCGGAAGAGAATCAGCGCCGCGATGGCGGCGGTCGCGCATTCTTCGAGCGCGTCCTCGGCGCCCTTCGTGAGGTCGGCCTCGGCAAGGGCGTCGTCCCACCGGCCGGTCTCGAACGAAAGCTCGCACAGGCACGCCTGGGCCTGGGCGAGCCGCCGGATCTTGCCGGTCCGCTCGGCCAGCGTCCGCGCAGCCGTCATGGTCGCCCGTGCCTGGTCGAACCGGTCCATCTGGACCAGCCAGTTGCCGCGGTTGATCAGCATTAACAGCCGGACATCGATAAGCGCGGGCTGCCCGTCGGTGGCAGCAAGGGCCTGATCGAAGACCTCCAGCGCGCCTTCCGGATCGCCGCGGTCGGCCATGACGCCTGCCACCGTGCCTGCGGACCAAGCGACAACCCACGCGTCGTCGGAGGCCAGGGCCACGGCCAGCGCCTGCTGGGCGGTGCGCTCCGCCGCGTCCAAGTCGTTGCTGATGGCATGGGCTCGCGCCGCGATCATGCGGAGCCGGTTGTCCGCGGTCGCGGTGAGCCCCGGAACCGTGGACCGGGCGCTGTCGATCGCGGCTGCCGTCCCCGTCAGCCGTTCACGCGTTGTGCCACGCGCGTTGACCAGCGCCTCGAACAGGTCGACCAGGACGTCGGCGTCGGTCACGTGCGGCAGCGTCTGGGTGACAAGCGACTCGACCGCGGCGTGCTCGTTCTGGTAGCTCAGCGCCCGGGCCAGGTGGCTGACCAGCGGCTGCCGGCGAGGATCGGCGGGGGGCAGGCGGGGGAGCACCGCTCGCAGCAGCTCCGCGGCGACCGCGGACGCCTCGCCGGTCAGCTCGGCGGCGGCGGCAAGCAGCCAGTCGATGACCCAGGCGTCCGGGCCGGGCCGGATCCGGTCCTCGCCGGCGGCGAGGACGGGCAGGAGTTGGCTCGCGACGCGCACTGGGCCGGCGCCCGCCTGGTGGAGGGCGTGGGCGGCGTCGCGGTGCCAGGCCGCGCGCTCTGCAGTGGGCAGGCCGTCATAGAGCGCGGCGCGGATGAGCGGGTGCCGGAACGCCATGCGCCGGCCGGCCTCGGCCAGCACGCCGGCGGTCTTGGCCTCGGCCAGCGGCGCGGCCAGCTCGGCCGGGTGGCGGGCGGTGACCGCCGCCAGGTCGTCGGCGCTGAACTCGCCGCCGAGCAGCGCGGCGGCCTGCAGCACTTGCCGGGCTGTTTCGGGCAGAAATCGTAGCCGGTCGCTGATCGCCTCGGTCAGCGTCGCCGGCGCGGGCCCGCCGGTCGCCTCGACCGTGCCAGCGGAAGTTGTGAGCCGGTCGCCGCGGTCGAGCGCGGCGACCAGCTCGGTGACGTAGAGGGGGTTGCCGGCCGCGTCGCCGGCCAGCCGGAGCAGGCCGGGGCCGGGCCGGCCGCCGACCAGGCCGGCCACCAGCTCGCTGACCGCGTTCGGGGCCAGCGGCCTGAGGCTGAGGATCTGGTCGCGGCCAGCCGCCGCGCGCAGCGCTTGGAGGTCCTCGCGCCGGGGCAGCGGCCGGGTTGCGCCGATGAGCAGCAGCGGGCGCTGCCCGGCGGTGCGGGCCAGCCGGTGGCAGACCGCCACCGTGGTGGGGTCCGCCCAGTGCAGGTCGTCGACCACGAGCAGCGCCGCTGCCTGGGCGCACAAGTCGTCGATCAGATCGAGCAGCGCCTCGGCTGCCGCCGCAGCCGCGCCGTTGTGCTGGGCGTGCAACGTCTCCAGCACCGCCCGGCGGCGGGGATCGGCGACCGACTGCCGGATGTCGAAGGCGTCGAGCAGTGGCCGCAGCGGGAACGCTTGGCCCAACTCCTCCCCCTTGCCGGAGTACACCGCGCGCCCGGCCTCGGCTGCCGTGTCGAGCGCTGCACGCAATAGCGCCGACTTGCCTATCCCCGGCTCGCCCTCGACCAGCACCGCCCGGCCGTAGCCCGCCGACACCTCGGCCACCCAGCCGGCCAACCGGCCCAGCTCGGCCGCCCGCCCCACCAGCCGCGGCTGCTCGCTCATGCCACCGGCTGCGCGGGTCGGGCGGCGGCGGCGCGGGCGATGTCGACGCGGGACCGGACCTGCAGCTTGGCCAGCACCTTCGCGACGTGGTACTCGACGGTCGCCCGGGCGACGACCAACTGCTTGGCGATCTCCGGGTTGGAAAGCCCCTGGGCGACCAGGTCGGCGACCTTCGCCTCGGCCGGCGTCAACGCCTCCCAGCCGGTGGCGGGACGGGTGCGCCGGCGGGTGGGTTGGCGCAGCCGATAGGGCCGGAACCTGGCCCTGGCCCGGGTGAGGTCCCAGGTCGCGCCGAGCGCGGCGTAGCCGTCGAGCGCGGCGACGCACGGCGCACGGGCGGCGGCGACGTCGCCCTGCTCGGCCAGGAGCGCTGCGGCCGCTTCCAATGCCTGCGCCCGCGACAGCGGCCGGCTCGCGGCCGCGTAGCCGTCGGCCGCCTGCAACAGCAACGCCGGGTCGGCGTCGAGCAGGCCGCGGCAGTGCGCCGCGGCCGCGACCCGGCTCGGTGTGACGCCGGTCGCGACGAGCTCCTGAGCGCGGCGGGCGACATCAGCCGCCGTCGTCCGGTCGCCCTGCCCGACCGCGAGCCGGACGATGTGGGCCAGCCAGGTCTCCGTCTCGACCGGTCGCGTAATGCCGGCAAACGCTGTGGTGAAGATCGCCAATGCGCCCGCCGGGTCGCCTGCGACCTCCCGTTCCAACGCCCCGGCCCGCACCCAGGGGCTGACCGGAAATCCCGTGCGCTCGCCGGACGCACTCGCAGCGGCTAGCCGCTGCCGGCCGGCTGGGACTTGTTGGCGGTGCATCAAGACCAGCGCGGCGATGCCGTGTGCGATCACCCAGTAGAGCGCGTCCTCGACCTCGGGCAGCTCCGCCGCGGCGAGGGCGTCGTCCCATCGGCCGGTCTCGTAGGACAAGTCGCACAGGCACGACTGGACTCGGGCGAGCCGCCGGATATTGCCGATCCGCTCGGCCAGCGCCCGCCCTGCGATCAGGGCGCCCCGCGCCTCCTCGAACCGGTCGAGCCGCGCGAGGAACTCGCCGCGGTTGCTGAGCAACAGCAGCCTGGCGTCGATGAGCTCGGGCCGCCCTTCGGTGGCGGCGATGCCTTGTTCGAGATACTCCAGGGCACCAACCGAGTCGCCCCGGTCGGACAAGACACAGGCCAAGGTGTTCGCTGACCATGCCACCGCCCGTTGGTCAGCGGACGCCAGCGCCTCGGCCAGGGCCGGGCGGGCGGCGCGCTCGGCGTTGTCCAGGTCGTTGCGCTGATTGTGGACGCGGGCCGCGATGGCGCGCAGCCGGTTGCGCGCGATCGCGGTGAGGCCGGGAACCGTGGCCAGCGCGTGGTCGATTGCGGCCAAGGTCTCGGGCAGCCGCTCGAGGCCTCTCGCGCTACGCGCTCTGTTCAGCGCGTCGAACAGGTCGACCAGGACGTCGGGGTCTGTGACGTGCGGCAGCGTCCGGCTGACCAGCGCCTCGGCCGCCTCGTAATCGGCCTGGTAGAGCAGCGCCCGGGCCAGGTGGCTCACGAGCAGGTGCCGACGGGTGTCGGCAGCGGGCATCTGTCCCACCGCCGTCCGGAGCAGCCGGACGGCGGCCTCGGCGGCCTCGCCGGCCAGCTCGGCGGCGGCGTCGAGCAGCCATCCGACGACCCAGTCATCCAGGCCCGGTCGGACCCGGTCATCGCCGTCGGGGAGGGCGGGCAGGAGTTGGCTCGCGACGCGCTCAGGGCCGGCGCCCGCCTCGTGCAGGGCGCGGGCAGCGTCGCGGTGCCAGGCCGCGCGCACGGTGGCGGGCAGGCCGTCGTAGAGCGCGGCGCGGATGAGCGGGTGCCGGAATGCCATGCGGTGGCCGGCCTCGGCTAGGACGCCGGCTGTGCGGGCCTCGGTCAGCGGCCCGGCCAACTCGGCCGGGTGGCGGGCGGTGACCGCGGCCAGGTCGTCGGCGGTGAACTCGCCGCCGAGCAGGGCGGCGGCCTGCAGCACCTGCCGGGTTGTCTCGGGCAGGAACCGTAGCCGGTCGCTGATCGCCTCGGTCAGCGTCGCCGGCGCGGGCCCGCCGGTCACCTCGACCGTGCCGCGCGTCAGGGCGAGGCCGTCGCCGCGGTCGAGGGCGGCGACCAGCTCGGTGACGTAGAGGGGGTTGCCGGCGGCGTCGCCGGCCAGCCGGAGCAGGCCCGGGCCGGGCCGGCCGCCGGCCAGGCCGGCGACCAGCTCGCTGACCGCGTCCGCGGGCAGCGGCTCCAGGCTTAGCACGTGGTCGCGGCCGACCGCGACGCGCAGCGCCTTGAGGTCCTCGCGGCGCGGCAGCGGCCGGGTCGCGCCGATGAGCAGCAGCGGGCGCTGCCCGGCGGTGCGGGCCAGCCGGTGGCAGACCGCCACCGTGGTGGGGTCGGCCCAGTGCAGGTCGTCGACCACCAGCACCGCCGGCGAACGGGAGCACGAATCGTCGACCAGGTCGAGCAGCGCCTCGGCCGCGGCCGCCGCGGCGCCGTCGTGCTGGGCGCGCAGCGCCGCCAACACCGCCCGCCGTCGGGCGTCGGTCACAGGTTCGCGGATGTCGAAGGCGTCGAGCAGCGGCCGCAGCGGGAACCCCTGCCCCAGCTCCTCCCCGGCGCCCCTGTAGACCGCGCATCCGGCCCGGCCGTCGGCGGCGGCGGCAGCCAACAGCGCCGACTTGCCGATCCCAGGCTCGCCTTCGACCAGCACCGCCCGGCCGTAGCCGGCGGCCACCTCGGCCACCCAGCCGGCCAGCCGGCCCAGCTCGGCCGCCCGCCCCACCAGCAGCGGCTGCTCGCTCATGCGACCGGCTGCGCGGGTCGGGCGGCGGCGGCGCGGGCGATGTCGACGCGGGACCGGACCTGCAGCTTGGCCAGCACCTTCGCGACGTGGTACTCGACGGTCGCTCGGGCGACGACCAGCTGCTTGGCGATCTCCGGGTTGGACAGCCCCTGGGCGACCAGGTCGGCGACCTTCGCCTCGGCGGGCGTCAACGCCTCCCAGCCGGTGGCGGGACGGGTGCTCCGGCGGGTGGGTTGGCGCAGCCCGTAGGGGCGGAACCTGGCCCTGGCCTGGGTGAGGTCCCAGGTCGCGCCGAGCGCGGCGTAGCCGTCGAGCGCGGCGACGCACGGCGCGCGGGCGGCGCCGACGTCGCCGTGCTCGGCCAGCAGCGCTGCGGCCGCTTCCAATGCCTGTGCCCGCGACAGCGGCCGGATCGCGGCCGCGTAGCCGTCGGCCGCTTGCAGCAGCAACGCCGGGTCGGCGTCGAGCAGGCCGCGGCAGTGCGCCGCGACGGCGATCCGGCTGGGGGTGGCGGCGGTCGCCGCGAAGTCCTCGGCGCGGCCGGTGACGTCGACCGCCGTCGAGCGGTCGTCCTGCCCCAACGCGAGCCGGACGATGTGCGCCAGCCAGGCCTCTGTCTCGACCGGTCGGGTTGTGCCGGCAAGCGCAGTGGTGAACACCGCCAACGCGCCGGCCAGGTCGCCGACGACCTCTCGCCCCAACGCGTCGGCTCGCACCCAGAATGTTTCCGGGTACCCGACTTGCCTCGCGAGCGGCCGACCGGCCGCCAGGTGCTCGCGGGCGGCGGGCAGTTGGTGGCGGCGCGCGTAGATGAGCGCTGCGATGGCGTGCGCCAGGCATTCTTCGATCGCGTCGCCGACGCCCTCGACCTGGTCGGCCTCAGCCAGGGCGTCGTCCCATCGGCCGGTCTCGTAGGACAGCTCGCACAGCGACATCTGGGCTTGGGTGAGCCGCCGGATATTGCCGACCCGCTCGGCCAGCGCCCGCGCAGCAGTCACCGTCGTCCGCGCGTCGTCGAACCGATCGAGGCGGACCAGAAAGAGGACGCGGTTGAGCAGCAGGAGCAGGTCGGCGTCGATGAGCTCGGGCTGCCCTTCGGCGGCGGCGAGGCCTTGGTCGGCGTACTCCAGTGCCCCGACCGAGTCGCCCCGGTCGGACCGGACGCACGCCAGGGTGTTCGCCGACCAGGCCAGGGCGTAGGCGTCACTGGAAGCCTGCGCCTCGGCCAGCGCCGGCCGGGCGGTGCGCTCGGCGTTGTCCAGGTCGCTGCGCCGGTAGTGGGCTCGCGAGGCGATGGTCTGGAGCCGGTTGCGCGCCACTGCGGTGAGGCGGGGAGCCGTGGCCAGCGCGTGGTCGATCGCGGCGAGGGTCTCCGGCAGCCGCTCGAGGCTCGCGCTGCGCGCCCTGGTCAGCGCGTCGAACAGGTCGACCAGGACGTCGGGGTCGGTCACGTGCGGCAGCGTCCGGCTGGCCAGCGCCTCGACCTTCTCGTATTCGGCCTGATGGCCCAGTGCCCGGGCGAGGTGGCTCACCAGCAGGTGGCGGCGGGTGTCGGCGGCGGGCAGCTGCGCCACCGCCGCCCGGAGCAGCCGGACGGCGGCCTCGGCGGCCTCGCCGGCCAGATCTGCGGCGACGTCGAGCAGCCAGCCGATCACCCAGTTGTCCAGGCCAGCCCGGACCTGATCGTCGCTGTCGAGGCCGGGCAGCAGTTGGCCGGCGACGCGCTCGGGGCCGGCCCCAGCCTGCAGGAGGGCGCGGGCTGCTTCGCGGTGCCAGGCGGCGCGCACCGTTGCCGGCAGGCCGTTATAGAGCGCGGCGCGGATGAGTGGGTGCCGGAACGCCATGCGCCGGCCCGCCTCGACCAGGACGCCGGCGGCGCGGGCGTCGGCCAGCGGGGCGGCCAGCTCGGCCGGGTGGCGGGCGGTGACCACGGCCAGGTCGTCGGCGGTGAACTCGCCGCCGAGCAGGGCGGCGGCCTGCAGCACCTGCCGAGTTGTCTCAGGCAGGAAGCGCAGCCGGTCGGTGATCGCTTCAGTCAGCGTCGCCGGCGCGGGCCCGCCGGTCACCTCGACCGTGTCGCGCGTCCGGGCGAGGCCGTCACCCCGGCCGAGGGCGGCGACCAGCTCGGTGACGTAGAGGGGGTTGCCGGCGGCGTCGCCGGCCAGCCGGAGCAGGCCAGGGCCGGGCCGGCCGCCGGCCAGGCCGGCCACCAGCTCGCTGACCGCGTCGACGGGCAGCGGTCCCAGGCTTAGCACGTGGTCGCGGCCAGCCGCCGCGCGCAGCGCCTTGAGGTCCTCGCGCCGGGGCAGCGGCCGCATCGCGCCGATGAGCAGCAATCGCCGTTGCGCGGCAGTGCGGGCCAGCCGGTGGCAGACCGCCACCGTGGTGGGGTCCGCCCAGTGCAGGTCGTCGACCACGAGCAGCGCCGGCGCCTGGGCGCACAAGTCGTCGATCAGGTCGAGCAGCGCCTCGGCTGCCGCCGCAGCCGCGCCGTTGTGCTGGGCGTGCAATGTCTCCAGCACCGCCCGGCGGCGCGGGTCGGCGACCGAGTGCCGGATGTCGAAGGCCTCGAGCAGCGGCTGCAGCGGGAACGCCTGGCCCAACTCCTCGCCCTTGCCGGAGTAGACCGCGCACCCGGCCTTGGCCGCCGCGTCGATCGCCTCATGGAGCAGCGCCGACTTGCCGATCCCCGGCTCGCCTTCGACCAGCGCCGCCCGGCCGTAGCCCGCCGACACCTCGGCCACCCAGCCGGCCAAGCGGCCCAGCTCGGCCGCCCGCCCCACCAGCGGCTGCTCGCTCATAACAGCGGCTGCGCGGGGTAGCGGTCGCGGGTCGCCACGCACTGCTCGGCTGCTAATCGGCTGAATGCCGCCGCCGCCCGCTCTGCCAGCCGCTGGCCGATCGCTATCTTCAACGGCGCGTCGGGCATCATCGGCGCTGCCATTTTGGCATTTTAGCTCTCTTCCGTCTCGCTCGACTTTCGCGCTGAGGTTGGGGCATTTGAACGAGGCCGCTGTAAACGCTGAGGCGGCCCCGCTCCGCGATCTTGAGCTCTGCGTCGCGTTCCACGGCGTGTCCCGGTCTAGCGCTCAAGATCGCGAAGTTTGTCGCCTTTCCACCCAAGCCCGCGGCCACCCCGCCGCCAGCCAATCCCGATGGGCGGGGGGCGCGTGGACTACGGGTGAACGGTTGTGCAGACATTACGGAACTCGACGACGAACGGTTCGGCGGTCATCAGTCATCGTTGATCCAGGCCGCCGGAACCCCGGCCGCGCAGTGGGCCAGCGGACGAGCGGTCACGCAAAACACTATGGACCTCCATGGTGTGGCGGTGAGGGGTCCTCGGTCACCGTTGATCGCGTCGAGCGGACCCGAGCGGTCGCCGGAAGGCCGGCCGCGCAGTGGGCCAGCGGACGAGCGGTCACGCAAAACACTATGGACCTCCATGGTGTGGCGGTCACCGGTCCTCGGTCACCGTTGATCCCGGTTGAGCGCGAACCGCGAGGCCGTCAGAAGCTGGTTTGAGGCGCACGTTGTGGAGGAGCACTGATGCAGATGACGGCATGCGAGCTGTGGCCGGGCGCCCTGGCGTCGGACCGGCCCGCTGCGCGGACGCCACGCCCGGGTTCCGGAAGCGCAACGGCGACCAGCCTGCGGACCGGGAACGCCGACCGGCTTTGCGTCTTGGTGGTTGTGGACGGCGTCGCCAGACGCGATGAGCTGACCGATCTCCTCCGCGCCAGCTCAATCGTCGGCGAGGTCATTCCGGCGACTGACGCGGCCCAAGCGTTGCGGCTCCTTCACGGGCACAAGGTTGACGTGGCGTTCGTCGAGATCGATCTGCCCGGTCTCGACGGCCTCGACCTGGCACGCGTGCTGCAGCAGTTCGCCGAGCCACCTGCGGTGGTCTTCGTAGCGGACCAGCCGACCCGGGCGTTGGAGGCTTTCGAGGTGGGCGCGGTCGATTACCTGGTCGGGCCGACGGCCCCCGAGCGGATCACGCGGTCGCTGGACCGCGTGCGACCGCCGGCGGCGGCGTCGCCGTTGGCCGACCAGGCAGATCAGCCCGATCCGCCAACCGGTGCTCCGCATCTTCCCAGGGCACTGCAGGTGGCGCCGAACTTGCAGCGGGAGGCGCGGTGGATCACGGTGCATCGCGATTACGTTCGGGTGCATACCGCGAGAGGTTCGCATTTGTTGAATGTGCCGATGGGCCTATTGGTAGACGCCTGGTCGACGGCGGGTGTCCTGCGTATTCACCGTTCTTATGCAGTTCGGATGGCCGCGGTGTCGGAGCTGCGCAGACGCGCGAAGAGTTACACCGTGGTGGTGGATGGGATTGAGTTGCCGGTCTCCCGGCGGGCCGCACGTGTGGTGAAGGAGCGCCTTCTCGCCGGGTAAAACAAGGAGATGACAACTGATGGTTGGAATTACTCCCTCCGTTTCGCGTGGGCGGTTGGCCCGGGTCAGCGGAGTTTTGCTGATAGTGACTGCACTAACGATTGGATTGTTTGCTGGTCCCGCCGCGCAGCCGTCGACCGTATTGCAGACCACGGTGTTGCAGAGCGTCGGTGGCGGCAATGGCGGCCGGAGCGCGTTCGGCGGCGCGGGGGCTGACTGCACTCCGCCGTCGGCCGAGTTGGAGCGGGCGGTGCCGTGGGCGCAGCAGCGGCTGGCGCCGGAGCGGGTTTGGCCGCTGACCCGGGGCGAGGGGGTCACAGTCGGGCTGATCGACACCGGGGTCGACGCGAGCGTGCCGCAATTGAAGGGCCGGGTGCTGCCGGGAGTCGATATCGTCAACGGCGGCGGCCGGGCCGATGACGATTGTTTCGGGCATGGCACTTTCGTGGCCGGGATCATCGGCGCGGCAAAGCAGCGGGGCATCGGCCTGTCCGGGCTGGCGCCGGCGGTGCGAATCCTGCCGATCCGGCAGGCGAATAATTCCAGTGACGGCACCGCGGCGGGGATGGCCACCGGCATTGTGGCGGCGGTCGACGGCGGCGCAGATGTGATCAACATTTCGGCGTCGTCATTCTTCCCGAGCCAGGCGCTGGAGAACGCCGTGAAGTACGCGACGTCGAACGACGTGCTGATCGTCACGGCGGCGTCGAATGAGGCGGAGTCGGGCAACCCGAAGGCGTACCCAGCGGCCTATCCGCAAGTGATGGCGGTCGGCGCGATCGGCCCAGGCGGGCAGAAGTCGAGTTTTTCGGAGACCGGCAAGTTCTTGTCGGTGGTGGCGCCGGGGGAGGACATCATCGGGATTTCCCGCACGGCAGGCGGGCATGTGCAGGATTCGGGCACCTCGTACGCCGCGCCGTTCGTGGCCGGAGTGGCCGCGTTGGTGCGCGCGTACCGCCCGGACCTGACCGCGGCCCAGGTGAAGCGGCGGATCGAACTGACCGCCGACCACCCGGGCACGAGCCTGCCGGATAAGGCAGTGGGCTGGGGCGTGGTCAATCCGTGGGCGGCGGTGACAACGGACATACCGGAGGAGCGCGGCCTGGCCGGCGCATTGACCGCGCCGGGGAAGGTCAACCCGCCGGCGAAACCGATTCCCGACGTCTGGGCGAGAGACAACGCGATGGCCTTTGGCGCGGCGGCCGGACTGGCCGCCCTGTTGGTGCTCGTCCTCGCTGTCGTCATTCCCCGCGGTCGCACGCGCGGCTGGAGGCCAGCATGAGCACCCTCATCGTGAAGCGGCCGCCCAGGCGGGCGGCGCCGAAGATCGACACCGCCGAGTTCCCGATGCAGGAGCCGCCGGGTCTGCCCGAGGCGCAGGGCGGGAATCTCGCGCAGGTCTTGATGTACCTGCCGATGGGCGCGTCGTCGGCGATGATGATGCTGGTCTTCATCCAGCCCGGGCAGAATCGGATTCTGCTCTATGCCGCGTCCGCGATGATGGCGCTGTCGATGGTGGCGATGGGGCTGATCAGCCTCCAGCAGGCCGCCTCGCAACGGAAGCAGCGGTTGAAGGGCGAGCGCCGCGACTATCTGCGTTACCTGGGTCAGGTGCGCAAGGTGGTCCGCACGGCAGTCGACAAGCAGCGCACCTCGGTGCTTTGGACGCACCCGGACCCGGCCAAGTTGTGGACGGTGGTGCTGCCGCCGCGCGGCGGCGGTCCCGGTGGGTCCACTGTGGAGCGGTTGTGGGAGCGCCGGGCCACTCACGCCGATTTCGCCGAGGTGCGCCTCGGGTTGGGCGACCAGAAGCTGGCGATGACGTTGCAGCCGCCGCAGACCAAGCCGGTGGAGGACCTCGAGCCACTGTGCGCGTCGGCGTTGCGGCGGTTCCTCAAGGCGTACACCACGGTCAACGACGTGCCGGTGGCGGTCTACCTACGCGGGTTCGCCCGGGTGAGCCTGGACCCGGAGCACGGCGCGGACGAGGAACGCCGCGCGCTGGTGCGGGCGCTGGTGGCGCAGTTGGCGGTCTTCCACGCCCCGGACGACCTGCGGGTGGCGGTGTGCGCCGCCAGTGACCGGCTGGCCGGCTGGGATTGGGTCAAGTGGCTGCCGCACGCCGCGCACCCGACCGAGGTCGACGCGGCCGGCTCGGTGCGGTTGATCTCCGACGCCTGGGACGGCCTGGAGGAGTTGCTGAACGGGGTGGGCGGCCCCGATGGGCAGCCGCTGGGGGAGCGGGCCCGGTTCGAGGCCGGCGCCGACCCGAGCCCACCGGAGCCGTTCGTCGTGGTCGTGGTCGATGGGGGACACGTGCCTGACAACGCTCGGGTGAGCGGACCGGGGTACCGGAACCTCGTGGTCCTGGACGTATCGGGCACGCTGCCGTGGGCGGGCGAGAAGCTCACGCTGCGGCTGCGGTTGAGCGCCGAGACGATCGAGGCGGTCAACCGGGACCGACGGGGCAACGAGCGGATCCGGCACCTGGGCCGCCCGGACCACCTCACCCCGGTGCGCGCCCGGGCGCTGGCCCGTCAACTCGCGCCTTACCGGGTCGCAGCCGCCACGGAGGTGACCAACGCCTGGGACGGCACCATCGACCTGCACAAGCTCCTCGGCGCGGGCGATCCGGGCAGCTTCGACCCGACGGCGCTGTGGACGGGTCGGTCCACCTGGGACCACTTGCGGGTGCCGATCGGCGTGACCGACCGGGGCGAGCCGGTAGAGCTTGACCTCAAGGAGTCCGCGCTGGGCGGCATGGGCCCGCACGGCATCCTGATCGGCGCGACGGGCTCCGGCAAGTCCGAGCTGATCCGCACCCTGGTGCTTTCCCTGGCGATGTCGCACTCGTCGGAGAAGCTGAACATGATCCTGGTCGACTTCAAGGGCGGCGCGACATTCCTCGGCCTGGAGCACCTGCCGCACGTGTCGGCGTTCATCACCAACCTGGCCGACGAGCTGGTGCTGGTCGACCGCATGCAGGACGCCCTGCAGGGCGAGCTGATCCGCCGGCAGGAGTTGCTGCGCGCGGCCGGGCACTCCTCGATCCACGACTACGAGAAGGCGCGGGCAAACGGCGCGGAGCTGTTGCCGCTGCCCACCCTGGTGATCATCGTGGACGAGTTCGGGGAGCTGCTGGCCACCAAGAGCGAGTTCATGAACCTGTTCATCATGATCGGCCGGCTGGGCCGCTCGCTTGGGGTGCACCTGCTGCTGGCCTCGCAGCGGCTCGAGGAGGGCCGGATCTCCTCGCTGGAGACCCACCTGTCCTACCGGCTCGGCCTGCGGGTGTTCTCGGCGATGGAGTCCCGCTCCATCCTGGGCGTCCCCGACGCCTACGACAAGCCGCTGCAACCGGGGGAGGGCTTCCTGCGCACCTCCACCACCAGCCTGGAGCGGTTCAAGGCCGCCTACGTCTCCGCGGCGTACCGGCAGGCCCGGCGCAAGAGCGGCGGGTCTGGACCGCCGAAAGGCATCGTGCAGCGGGTGGTGCCGTTCGGCGCCGGCTACCAAGCCCCGCTGACGCGCCCAACGGAGGTCGATCCCGCTGATGTGGAGGACGAGATCGAGTCGGTCGAGACCGTCCTGCAGGTCACCGTGGACCGGTTGCGGCAGGTCGGGGCGCCGCCGGCGCACCGGGTGTGGCTGCCGCCGCTGGGTGTGCCGGCCACCCTCGACGCGCTGCTGCCGCCGCTGGTCGTCACGCCGACCCGCGGGTTGGGCGCGCGGGCAGACGGGCTCAAAGTGCCGATCGGCCTGGTCGACAAGCCGTTCGAGCAGCGCCGCGACGTGCTCGTCGCCGACCTGGACGGCGGGCGAGGGCACGCCGCGATCGTCGGCGCGCCGCAGATGGGCAAGACCAACATGCTGCGCACGCTCATCACCGCGCTTGCGCTCACGAAGACCCCGCGCGAGGTGCAGTTCTACTGCCTCGACTTCGGCGGCGGCGGCCTCGCCGCGCTCAAGGGGCTGCCGCACGTGGGCAGCGTGGCCGGCCGGCTGGACAAGGAGCGGGTGAACCGGACCGTCCGCGAGATCGGCAACCTGCTGTCGGAGCGGGAGGTGGCGTTCAGCCGCAACGGGGTCGACGCCATGGCGTCCTACCGGCGGGCCCGCGGGCGAGGGGAGTTCGCCGACGACCCGTACGGTGACGTGTTCCTGGTCATCGACGGCTACTCCACGTTCCGCACGGAGTACGAAACCCTCGAGTCGGTGATCCAGGACGTCGCCACCCGCGGGCTCACGTACGGCATCCACCTGATCATCACCAATGGCCGCTGGTCGCAGATCCGGCCCTGGTTGCGGGACACCATCCAGACCCGGTTCGAGCTGCGCCTCGGCGACGCGATCGAGTCCGAGCTGGACACCCGCGCCGCGCGCAGCGTCCCGGAGGTTCCTGGTCGCGGCATGACTCCGGACAAGCACCACTACCTGGCCGCGCTGCCGCGCATCGACGGCAACCCCGACCCCGACGACATGGTCGACGGGGTGGCCCACCTGGTGGACGCCGTCGCCAAGGCGTGGTCCGGGCCGCCCGCGCCGCAAGTGCAGCTGCTGCCCGCCGAGTTGCCGGTCGCGCAGTTGCCGCCGGCCGACGGCGACCTGCGCATCGCTCTCGGGCTCGAGGACAACACGCTCGGCCCGCTGTGGCACGACTTCGCCACCACCCCGCACCTGCTGGCGTTCGGGGACACCGAGTCGGGCAAGACCAACCTGCTGCGGCTGGTCGCCCACCACATCACCACTCGGTACACCCCGAAGGAGGCGAAGATCGTGGTCGCCGACCCGGCCCGCGGCCTGCACGACGTGGTGCCGCAGGAGTACCGGCTGGCCTACGACCTGGGCGCATCAACGCTGGCCGAAACGCTCAAGAGCGTTGGTGAGGCGATGCGCAAGCGGGTGCCCGGCCCGGACATCGCGCCGGAGCGGCTGCCCAAGCGGGACTGGTGGAAAGGTCCGCGGCTGTTCGTGCTGCTGGACGACTACGACATGCTCTCCTCGGGCGCGATGGACTGCCCCGCGACGCCGCTGGTGCCGTTGCTGGCGCAGGGTTTCGAGATCGCGCTGCACGTCATCCTCGCCCGCTCGTCCGCCAACGGCATGCGGGCCATGATGGATCCGCTGATCCGCCGGATGTGGGAGCTGGGCACGCCAGGCGTGCTGTTCTCGAGCAGGCGCGAAGAAGGCAAGTTCCTCGGCGACGCCAAACCTTTGACCCTGGCCCCTGGCCGGGCCCAGTTCGTGCACCGCCGCCACGGCGTGCAAATGACCCAGATCGGCTTGGCTCCACCACCCAGCGCGGCGGCCGCCGCCTGACCCCCTGACCGCTTGATCCCAATGACCGCTTGATCCCGCTGACTGCTGACCCATTGCTGTGTTAGCCACTAACGCTTGTTGAGGACTGCAGATGATGAGCACGCATGCCAGTGACCTCTGCCGGGTCGTGCTGGCCACGCCGAGTGGGCCGGTGGAGATGGCGCTGCCCTCGCAGGTGGCGATCGCCGACCTGCTGCCCACCCTGGTCCACCACACCACCGCGGCCGGGGCCAAGCCGACAGTGACCGACGACTGGGTGCTGCAACGTCTGGGGGAGGCGCCGCTTGACGAGGAACGCACCCCGGCCGAGTTGCGGATCCGCGACGGGGAGGTCCTCCACCTGCGCGCCCGCGACGATGCGCTGCCCGTGGTGCACTTCGACGACCTCATCGACGGAGTGGCGACCGGAATGCGCCAGCGCAAGGACCGGTGGCGCGACTGGATGACCGGGGTGGTGCTGCACGCGGTCTCCGCCGGGGCGCTGCTGGTCGGCCTGGTCACGCTGCTCCTGGCCGGCCCGGTCGGCATCCGCGCCGCCGCCGCCACCGGCATCGCCCTCGCCCTGATCGCCGGTGGGCTCATCGCCTCCCGCGCGTTCGGGGAATCTGCGGCCGGAGTGCTGCTCGGCGCCGCCGCCGTTCCCTACGCCGCGTTGGGCGGGCTGCTCGGGGTGACCGCCCCGCTGCCGCCCACCCTCGCCGCCCCCAACGTGTTCGCCGCCGCGGCCGGCGCCGGCCTGGCCGCTCTGCTCGCCGCGACCGCGGTGGGAGCGGCCCGCGCGGCGTTCGCCGCAGTGGTGCTGGCCGCCGGCGCCGCGGTAGCCGGCGGGTTGCTGGCCACCGCCGGAGGCATGCTCGCGTGGCAGGCCGGCGCCGTGGTCGCCGCCATCGCGGTCGCGATCAGCACGATGATCCCCCAGGTGGCGTTCTGGGTGGCCAAGCTGCGGCTACCCGCGTTGCCCACCGGCCCCGAGGACCTCTCCGCCGACGTCGAACCGTTCGCGGTCGGGCAACTGCTCGACCGGGCCGCGGCCGCCGACCAGTACATGACCGCGATGTTCGCCGCGGTCGGCGCCGTGGCCGCCACCGGGTTGGCGTTGCTCGCCCCGGTCGGCGGTTTCACCGCCGTCGCGCTCACCCTGGCGATGTGCAGCGTGCTGCTGCTGCGCGCCCGGGC
>Ga0184623_10000487_pt1 | contig 16787 bp, 18 predicted proteins | sample PLM1_100_b1_FD_133138 | JGI IMG/M metagenome (GOLD analysis project Ga0184623, IMG submission 133138) | Groundwater sediment microbial communities from an aquifer in East River, Colorado, USA - PLM1_100_b1 | ecosystem: Environmental > Terrestrial > Soil > Riparian zone | place: USA: East River...
GACCAGGTGCGCGCGTCCTACCCCAAGGAAACCTACGACCGGCTGGTCGCGGTCAAGAACCGCTACGACCCGGCCAACCTGTTCCGCTTGAACCAGAACATCCCGCCGTCCGAGGCGTAGCCCACAGCTCGCGAGGTACTGCTCGACCGTGTGCTGCGAGCGACGCCGGCGACGACAGCGGAGGTCACGGTTCGTGTGAACCGCGACGTATGCAGGGATCGCCGAGGTCGCTCAGATCGTGATGGCGACCTTTCCGCGTGCCTTCCCGGCCTCGAGGTAGCGCATGGCCTCCGGCACTCGATCCAGCGAGTAGGTTCTGTCGACACTCGGGGTCACCTTGCCCGCCTCGATGAGGTCGGTGAGCCGTTCGAGGTCGCTGGAGCGCTGCTTGGCGATGAACATGGTCAGCCGTTGACGCACGAACGGCGACAGGGCCAGGGCCCGCAGCTGTCGGTCGATACCCCCCGTCCAGCTACCGCCTTCCTCGCCGCCGACGATCACGGCCGTACCGGTAGCCGTGAGCGCGCGGCGGAGCCGTGAGAGTGCCGGGTTCCCTGCGATGTCGAGGATCAGGTCGTAGCGGTGGGTACCGTCGGCGAAGTCGTCGCGGGTGTAGTCGATGACATGGTCGGCACCGAGGGATCGCACCAGGTCGAGCTTCGCGGTGCTGGACACGCCGGTGACCTCCGCCCCGAAGGCCTTGGCCAGCTGCACGGCGTAGGTGCCGACGCCGCCCGACGCACCGATGATCAACACCATCTGTCCTGGCTCGACACGGCCGACATCGCCCAGGGCCTGCAGGGCGGTGGCTGCTGATACCGGAACCACCGCGGCCTGCTCGAAGGATGCGTTCACCGGCTTGCGGGCCAGCTTGTCTTCACGCGCCACGGCGTACTCGGCGAAAGATCCTTTGCCAAAACCGAACACCTCGTCACCTGCGGAGAACCTGGTCACCGCCGAACCAACCGCTACGACGGTGCCGGCGACATCGAGCCCGAGCACAGGGTTCCTCGGTCTGCGGACCCCGACAGCGAGGCGGACCAGATACGGCCGACCCGTCATCAGATGCCATGCGCCCCGATCGAGACCTGCCGCGTGCGCTCGCAGCAGCACCTCGTTATCGGCGACCTCGGGTCGCGCGATCCGCGCGAGGCGCAAGACGTCGGCGGAGCCGTACCTGTCCTGCACGATTGCCCGCATCGTGCTTTCCGCCGTCGCCGGACTGTTCGCGTCGTCGCCCATCGCAGCGTGCTGCCCTTCAGATCCCATGACCGCTTCCTTTCGCATCGATGGGACGCTCCCACCATACTTAGTACGGTTAAGGTATCGTACTAAGTACGAAAGTGCTATCGCCCGGGAGGCAAGATGTCGAAACCAGTCAGCGACAGTCCCCAGGAACGCGCTCCGCTCAGCCGAGAACGGGTGTTGCGCGGCGCCGTCGCGGTCGCCGACGCGGGGGGAATCGGATCGCTGACGATCCGCTCGCTCGCCCAAGAACTCGGCGTCAAGCCGATGTCGGTCTACCACCACGTCGCCAACAAGGACGAGATTCTGGACGGCATCGTCGATCTCGTCTTCAGCGAGATCGAACTACCGTCGGCCGACGGCGACTGGCGGTCAGAGATGCGTCGGCGAGCGATCTCGGCCCGTCGTGTGCTGAGGTGCCACCCCTGGGCGATCGGGCTCTTGGAGTCGCGAACCACTCCCGGCCCTGCGACGCTGCGACACCACGACGCGACCATCGGCACCCTGCGTGGGGCGGGCTTCTCGGTGGAGATGACCGCCCACGTCTACGCCCTGCTCGACAGCTACGTGTACGGATTCGCGCTTCAGGAGGCCTCCCTGCCCTTCGACGGCCCGGAGACCGTCGCCGAAGTCGCTGAACCGATGATGCAGCAGTTCTCCGCCGGCGAGTACCCCCACCTCGTCGAGATGGCGATCGAGCACATCCTCCAGCCGGGCTACGACTTCGGTAACGAGTTCGAGTTCGGGCTCAGCGTGATCCTCGACGCCCTCACGAGGTCGATTCACGACAACGGCAGCGAACTCCCCTCCTGACCGCCGACCGAGTCGTCAACGCTGACGTACCAACTGCAGCACAACTACGTGTGCAACAGGCGACCGACACGCACGGACATGGGCGCGGCTTGGCGTCTCTTACGGTCCCGGCGGCTGGCCGGCGGCTGGCTCATCGATCGCGCAGCCGTCGGGGTGGGAGGCGCTGCCCTGGGGGGAGAGGCCGTCGAGTACCCGGGTGAGGCCCCAGATGAACTGCTCGGTGGTGATGTATCGGGCCATGGTTGTTGCCGCTGCCGCGGTGCGGGGGTAGCGGTCGGAGGGTACGGCTGCGAAGCCAACGAGCCGCGTGGCTGCGCGTTCGTCTTCCGGCGGCGGTGGTCCGGAATGCTCGAGTTCGGCGGCTTCGAGGGCGATGGATCCGAGGACGTAGGTGGTGAACAGATGGGACGCCCGGGCGGCGTCGTCGGGTTTGAGGCCGGCGTCGGCGAAGACCTCGAGGAGCCGTTCGCCGAGGGCCCGGGCGTTGGGGCCATCCATGGGGCCGCTGAGCAGCAGGTTCACCGCGCCGGGGTGGGAGAGCAGGTGGGTTCTGAACTCGACGGCCAATAACTGCAGGCGGTGCCGCCAGGGGTGGGTCCGGTCGGTGAGCCGGTCGATGTCGACCTCGCCGAGGAGCCGTTCGACGAGTGCCCGCAGCACCGCCGCCTTGTCCCGGAAGTAGGTGTAAACCGCGTTGGGCGCCACTCCCACCTGCGCGGCGATGCCACGGACCGTCACCGCGCCGGCCCCGCCGCTGCTGAGCAGGTTTTGCGCGGCGTCGAGGATCGTCTGATCGCTCAGCGTTCCCTTTGGCCCCGGGCGCTGCCGCTGCGACATCTGCGCCACGTGCCTACCTCCACACCTTGACGTACGTCTGGACAGGGTACAGACTGTACATCGTACAGGAGTTTGTACGGTGTACAGATAGGGAGCATCCCAGGGGCCGCGGAGGCGAGGACGCCGCGCACGCCGGGGGACCGGGTTGCCCGCCGCCAACCACCGGCTCCGCAACGCACGACGAGACCGCGCGAGCCACTCGCGATGGCCCGCCGCGAGGTTAGTGAAGCTCGAGCTCAGCGGCCCGCCGCCGTAGCCATTTCGGCTACGGATTCCAACGCACAACAACGCCAACCCAGTACAGAGGAGGCACGACAATGACACCAGATGAGCGCAAGGGCCTGGTTCGCCGGTTGACCGACGAGGTGTGGAACAAGGGCAACCTCGACGTCTGCGATGAGGTGTTCGCGGCGCACTGTTCGTTCCACGACCCGAGCTTCCCGATCGAGGGAGTCGCGGGGATGAAGGAGCAGGCGCGCCAACTGCGGGCGGCCACCCCCGACCTGCATCTCGACGTCCACGACATCCTCGCCGACGGCGAGATGACCGCCGGCCGATGGACTATGGGCGGCACGTCCCGCGGGGAGTTCCGCGGCCTGCCTGCCACCGGCAAGACCTACGTGATGACCGGCATGACCATCGACAAGTGGGAGGGCGAACGGATCGTCGAGGAGTGGACCAACTACGACCTGCTCGGCGGTCTCCAGCAGCTCGGGATCATCCCCGAGATGGCACGGCAGGAAACCACTGGCTGAACCTGGGAGACAACGAAGAGTCAACTGGCCGGGCCGATGAGGCCGGCCAGCCCCATGTCCGAAGACGCCGGCGGGGAGGACAGCCAGGCTCACCAGCGGGCGTGAACCGCAATACACTCCCGTTCCGGTTCGTCCGGGGTCAGGCTTGTGGACCCCGGGGGGAGACCTCAAGCACCCGGCGGCTCGCGCCCGGGCGTCAGCCGCGGGCGGGGCTCTCCTGTGCCGCCTAGCCGAGGGCCGGCATCTGGTGGTTTGGGGGCGTAGCCGCCGAGTCCGTGTGCGAGGAGTGCTAGTGCGGTTTGGCCGTGGGAGCGGACGTCACGGGCGAGGTCGGGAAGGGCGCCGTGGCCGGCGTGGATGCGCTGGCGGAGGTAGGCGATGAGGGCACGGTGGACGCCGATCAGGGCGTTGGCCGTGATCCACGGCCGGGGGTCGTCGCGGCTGGCGCCGGTCTCCTCAGCGATCACGCTGGCCAGCGTGTCGGTGTAGCGGGCCAGGATCTGTGCTTCGCGGGCGAGCAGGGCGGGACTGCTCGCGATCATCCGTGAGACGCCCGCGAGCTCTTCGGCGGCGCCGGCATCCGTGGCGGCAAGAAAGCCGCGTGGCTCGAGGACGAAGCGGCCGAACGCGGCGAGGACTGGCTCGCCGGCGGGGCGCTCGCGGATCGCCTGCAGCAGTTCGTCCTCGAAGGTCTGCATGCGGCCGTAGACGAGGTCTTCCTTGGTCGGGAAGTAGTTGAAGACCGTCGCCTCCGAGACATCGGCCGCTCTGGCAATCTCGGCAACGCTGACCTGCTCGAAGCCACGCTCGGCGAACATCCGCCGAGCAGTCCGCTCAAGCAACTGCCGCGTCTGCTGCTTCTTCCGCTCCCGCAACCCGGGTCCCACGCTCATGCCTGGATCTTAGCCGATCTTACCGTTGCCATATAATTAGAGGCACTCTAAGATTAGCCTGGCTAAAGCGAAGGGTTTCCTGTGATGAGCAGCACAACCTCTGGCGGGCCACCACGCGACGACGAGCTCCAGCGCGCCGGCGGCCGTGCGCCGTACGCCGAGGTGGACCCCGTCGGCGAGCAGGTTTTGACACCGCAGGTCCTGAAGCTCGCGGTCGTGGTCGTGTTGGGCGCGATCATGACGATTCTCGATGTGACGATCGTCAACGTCGGATTGGCGACGCTCGGGCGCGCAAGCCCACCAAAGGAATACCCATGAGCCGTCGTCGATACCTCAAGCCACCGTGGATGCAGCGACACGTCGGCAACCGCCTCGCACCGTTGTTCCGCCCATCACTTTTGTGGAAGCTGTCGGTACCCGGTCGTCGAAGCGGCCACTGGCACACGCTGCCCATCGTCGTCCTCGATCACAACGGCGAGCGCTACCTAGCCTCGGTCCGCGGAGAAAGCGACTGGGCACTCGACCTGCGAGCCGCGCTCAGTGGCCGGCTGACCAAGCGCGGACGCGACGAGGAGATCACGGTCGTCGAGGTCCCCGTCCTCGACCGCGCTCCGCTCATCGAGGCGTACCTAGCCCGCTACGGCAAGATGCCCACCGTCGCCGCCATCCTCCGCGCTCTGCCCGACCCGGCCGACCACCCCACATTCCGCATCATCGCCCCCGCCGAGCCACGTCCGGCAAACCGCACGCCCCCTAACGATCATCGACTGCCCTGACGTTGCGGGTGGCCTGGAGTTCCTCAGCGGATTCGTCGGCGGAGCCTGCCACGCAACACCGGCCGGCGTCGTATGCGGAGCCGCTTATTGCCCTTCCCCAGGGCGAGTGAGATGAGCGACCGCGACACCAACCCGGCACCAGGTTGCTTCCCCGGCCTGCGGCCCGACCGGCCCCGCCCCGACCGCTTCTTCGCCGGCTTCTGCTCCTACGGTGCACCCGAGGACGGCGGACGGGAGGCTCGGCCAACAAGGCCATGAGGTCCACAGCCTCTGACAACCTCGGAACCGACACCCGTGATCATCCCATGTGGACCCTCGACCCTCCAGCTCCCGCCTACCACGCCGGCCACCAGCTGAATAGCTACCTGGCGTCGATACCGACCTGATCGGACCACAACTCAGCCAAAGGGCGGAGATTCCCACGCGAGCCGTTACCGCAGCGCCCGCTGCACGTTTACAGCCTATCGAGCCGTTCTGCTAGAAGGCGAAAACGTGTACGACACCACTCCTCCCCGACTCAGAGGCCGAAGCAATATGGTGAGGCTTCCACGGCACCGCCCTTGCGATTGCCACTCCGTTCGGGTGGGCCGATCGAGGCGGGGGTAGCCATGCCCGCTGCCGGAATCACGTGGGCGAACGCGATCCCTTACCTGCTCGTCGCAATCGTCCTCACCCTGCTCGGGTCGACCGCCACAGCGTGGCTTACATTCCGCGGCACCGTCCACAAGTCGAAGGATGACCGGGCGACGCATTTCGATCGGCGTGTCGATGAGGAACTCGACGACGTTCGCTCGGCCAACAAAGAGTTGCGCGCGGAGAATGCGAGGATGTGGGCCGACTTCCGGACCCGTGAGGCGGAGCACCGGGCCGAAATTCGCCGCATTGAGGGTGAGTTACGCGATACCAAACGGGACCGTTTCGCGCTCCAGATCACGTTCGACCAGATTCGAGCCGGTGCGGATCCTACAAAATTCAGACCCGACGGGAGGCCGCTATGAGGCACGGCAATGAGGGCACGGAGCCGGACGACCCGCAGAATACGGCGTTACCGCACCAACCGCTCTACGCGGACCAGCCGCTACTCCGCTGGCGGCGGACGCCCACCCGGTTGACGTTTGCGGTCGGCGCCCGGCTGATCGTGGTGTTCGTCGCGATCGCTGTGCTGCTCACGGCCTTCGGGGCGGTCGGCGCGTACTTCGCGGTCAACGACCGGTTCACTGCCCTGGAGCACGATCTGGCTGTCCGGCGCAAGATACGGGACCAGGAGACGGGGAAGTTCCAGCAGGAAATCGACCGCCAGCGTCAGGCGGTCGAGCGGCAGCGCGGCGCACTGTGCGCGCTCATTGACCGGATTCCCCCTGGCGACCCGCAGGTCGACGACGACCGTCGGGCGTACAACTGCGGCCCGTACCGACCAGGTCCACCGGGTGCGCGGGCGGGCGCGCCCCCGCCCCCAACCGGCGGCATCGACCCCGCGGCGGCGGCGCCAGGAGGCGGCGTGCTACGCCTCGATCCGACTCGGGCGCGGCCGGCGACGCCCCCGCGCGCCGCCGCCCCTCGGGCGCCTGTCCCGACCCGTTCACCAACGGCGCCCCGGCCACCGCAACCTCCACCACCACAGCCGCCACCGCCGGAGGATGACGACCACCTGCTGTGCGTCCTCGTCATCTGCGTCCTTTGACCGGGTTTCGATATCCCGGCCGGGACTATCCCGACCCGGTTTCCCTCGGTGACCGAGACAAAGGACGGTCACGCGGCGGCGCGCTGTGCGGGTTATCTGATAGCGGTCAGCTGGCGTTCATGTGCGACGCCGGCGACAGCGGGATGACCGAGGTGCTTTCCATAGCCCGATCCGCGCCATGTCAGGATGTTGCTACATGGCGGCGCAGCCAGAAACGGAACCTTCGCCGCCCGGCGGGGCGGTGAGTCGTCATGGCGCGTATTGATCGCAGGAACCTCTCATGCGTCCCCCGGGTTCGTCGACAGCCCGCCGCGGGCAAACAGCCGCCGGGCGACCACGACAATCGGCGGCAACAGCACCGGCCCGTTGGTCGTCGTCAGCCCGAGGGCGTGGTGGGGAGGGGTCGCTCTCGCTATCGTGCCGGTCGTCCTGCGATGGCTGCTCGGGCGATAGGCGCGCTGCGGCGGACGATCCTCGCCGTCGCACTCGTGCTGTGTGCCGCCTGCGGCGCCACGGAGAAGGCCGAGCCGGCCGGGACGCCGGCCGGTCCTGACGCGCAGCCTCGGGTCGTCGCCAGCGCAGTGCTGTCCGCCCGGATGCGCGACCTGACCATCGCATCGCCGGCGCTCGGCCGAGAGGCGAGCGTACGGCTGCTGCTGCCCGCGACGTACGCCGCGCAGCCGCACCGCCGCTGGCCGGTGCTCTACCTGTTGCACGGTTGCTGTGACACGTACGAGAGCTGGACCCGCTCCACTGACGTCGAGGAGCTCACCGCTGGCAGCGACCTGCTCGTCGTCATGCCCGAGGGTGGGCGAGTGGGCTTCTACTCCGACTGGGACTCCGGCCGACCCCGCTGGGAGACGTTCCACCTCACCGAGCTGCGCCGGATCCTCGAGAACGACTACCGGGCAAGCGACGTGCGGGCGATCGGCGGGCTGTCGATGGGTGGGCTCGGCGCCCTCACCTACACCGCGCGGCACCCCGGCCTGTTCCGCGCCGCCGCCTCCTTCAGCGGCATCGTCCACACCCGGTTGTCACGGGAGAAGTCCGAGGGGTACCTCCGCCTGCTTCGTTCAGAAGGTGAAGAGCCGCGCGGGTTGTGGGGCGACCCGGGAAAGCAGGCCGACGTGTGGGCCGCGCACAACCCGTACGACCTCGCGCCGAAGCTGCGCGGCACGCCGCTGTTCGTGTCGGTCGGCACTGGGCAGCCCGGTCCTCTGGACATGCCCGGCACCGCGTTCAATGACATCGAGTCGACGCTCGCGGCCGAGAACGCCGCCCTCGCCGACCGGCTGCGTGCGCTGGGTATCCCCGCACGGTTGGACTTCTACGGCCCAGGGACGCACGACTGGCCGTACTGGCAGCGCGAGCTGCACCGCGCCTGGCCAATGTTTCAGCAGGCGCTCGGGGTGCGGTGACCGGGCCGCCGGGTCACCGCGCTGAACCGGCTCTGCCCGCGGCCGCCCACCAGTTCACTGCCTGCCGGCCGCAGCGGCGATGCCTCGCGCTGCTCCCCCGATATAAGTCGGCGGTTCACCTAAGCTCCGGCTGTGATCGTTGATTTGTCGCACGAGATCGTGCCGGGCATGGTGACCTACCCCGGGCTGGCCGAGCCGAAGCTGCGGGTGGTTGTCTCCCGCGCCGAGTCCGCCGCTCGGCTGGCTACCGGCGCGTCGTTCGAGATCGAGTCGTTGACGCTGGTCGGCAACACCGGCACCTACCTTGACGCGCCTTACCACTTCCACGCCGACCGCGCCGACCTCGCGCAGCTGCCGCTCGAGCGGCTCGTCAACGTCCCCATCGTGATGGTCCGCGCGCTCGGCACGACCGCGGTCACCGCCGCCGACCTCGGCGAGCCGGACCGGTTGTGGGGGAAAGCAGTTCTCGTACACACCGGCTGGGCGCGGCACTGGCAGACCACGCGGTACCTCAACTTTGACTGTCCACATCTGACGATGGAGGCGGTCAGCACGCTGGTCGACGCCAACGTGGCACTGGTCGGCATCGACTCGCTCAACATCGACGACCCGGCCGACCCGCGACGGCCAGCGCATCACGGTCTGCTCGGCGCGGACATCCCCATCGTCGAGCACCTCGCCAACCTCGACGCCGTTCCAGATACCGGCGCCCGCTTGACCGTGCTGCCCGCGCCGGTCCGCACGATGGCCTCCTTCCCGGTTCGCGCCGTCGCGACCTACGACCTCTAGCGTCGTCACGCCGCTCGCGCCGCCGGCCGGCAAGCTCGTCGGAATTGCGCTTGCGAACGCCGCGGGCTTGCACAACGTCGAGTACCTCGGCGACGGTCAGCAGTTGGCGGTGACGGGTGCCGCAGTGCTGTTGTCCACGGTGCCGCGGCGTCTCCCTAGGACTGGACGTTCTCGCAGTTCAGCGAGGCTGTGCCCAAGCGAGAGTCGAACGTCACTTCCGACTGGTGGCGCTCTGAGCTGTCGGGTCCCTAAGCCAGGGTCGGATAGCGCGCAGGAACGCCGTGGCGAGTGTCTTGCGGGCGGGTGTGCCGACGGCCAAGATGGCGCGGACGTGGTCTTCAAGGCGGTCGCGCTCCTGATCGGTGAGCGTTTGCGCCAACGCCTCCTCGAGTGTGGGCGCGAGCGGGTTGGGTGCCATCTTCTTCAGCACCTCCCAGTCGAGGGTCGGCAGCGGCTCCGGTACTTCGACCTCGGCCCGGTAGTCCAGCTCTACCGCGGCGAAGCCGACCGCTCGGGCCCATCCCAGCAGGTCACGCTCGTCGAAGTTGAGCATCGGGTTCTGGTCCTGCGGGACGCTGTCGTACGCGCGACGTAGCTTCGCCGCCAAGTCGGCGACCGGCGTCATGTCGAACCCGAACAGGCAGCGCCTCGCCTGTGCCGCCTCAAAGCTGTTGATCGGCTCGAAGATGGACAGCCGGCCGCCCGGGCGCAGCACTCGGAAGAACTCAGCGAACGCGGCCTGCTTGCGCTCCACGTAGATGAGCACCGACCGGGTCGTCACGACGTCCACCGACTGGTCCTGAACCTCGCGCAGGTCGTCGGCGGAGGCCTGCACGAACCGGCAGCGGTCCCGCAGGCCGCCAGCGTCCGCCCGGCGCCGGCACTCAGCGAGCAGGTCGGCGGAGATGTCGCTGAAGATCACCCGCCCGCCCGGCCCTACGCGGTCCAGCGCGGCGAAGCCAATAAGCCCGTCGCCGGTGCCCACATCGAGCAGTACATCTCCCGCGGTGACCGCGGCACGGTTCAGCACGCCGTTGCGGTATGCCTCCAGCAGCCACGCCCCGCGCTCCCGTACATCCACATCACCGGCGTCGCGGCGCCGCAGCACCCACTGCGCCCATCGGTCCTGCGTCACAGTCTCACGGTAGCCGGAAGCGCGGTGCGGGCGGCGCGCTCGCCCAGGCAGATGCTCGAAACCCGCGGGGTTCGAGGCCTGGCTCATAGATCCTGCCGCGGACGGATGGCCGGGATGCGTCGATGTCAGGCGGCCAGCCATGCTCGGGTCGGACATCCGGGTGTTCATCCGCGTCTCGGCAGGGAAGGGACGGGGGTACCGTCGAGATGTGCCAGGCAGGTCATCGTCGGGCCGGGATCAGGTCCGTACGGCCGAGGTGATCGGGGCGCTGTGTCTGGCGACCGATCTTGGTATCGGCTTGCCCTTCGAGCACGGCCTGCAGAGCACGCTTCTCGCCATGCGTCTCGCCGAACGTCTCGGGGTCGACGCCGAGACCGCCACGCAGACGTACTACGGGTGCCTTCTCTTCTACGCCGGCTGCACGGCTGACGCCGAGGTCGCCGCCGAGCTCTTCGGCGAGGGTGCGCTCCTGACGCACTTCAACGCGGTCATGTTCGGGACGCGGGCGCAGATGACGGCCGGCATTCTGCGAGCGTTGGCCAGGCCGGAGAGCGCCCTGCCCGTGCGCGCGCTCCAGGCCGCCAGCCGGCTTCCGCGGGCGATTCGAGGACATCAGCGGCACCTCACGGCCATGTGCGAGGTCGCGCAGATGCTGAGCGACCGGCTGGGCATGCCGCCCTCGGTGCGGGGCCTGTTCATCCACTTCACCGAGCGTTGGGACGGCAAGGGCGAGCCTGCTCGGCTCAAAGGGGAGGAGATCCCGCTCGCCCTGCGGATCATCCACGTGGCTCGGGACTTCGCCTTCCAGCGTTTGCTCGGCGGCGACGAGCTGGCGGCGCGGGTCATCCGGGCCCGAGCGGGAGCAGCGTTCGATCCAGCGATCGCCACGCGGCTGGCGGACGAGGCCGCAGACCTCGTGCCGCTCGACGACGAGAAGTCGGTCTGGGACGAGACCCTCGCCGCCGAGCCGGCCCCCCACTTGGCCCTGCGGGGTGAGGCCATCGACCAGGCAATTGCGGCGCTGGGCGACTTCGCCGATCTCGCCTCGCCATACCTGGTGGGCCACTCGGCCGGCGTGGCGGAGCTGGCGACCGCGGCGGCGCAGCGGTGCCATTTCCCGGCCGCCGATCTGGTGGCGATACGGCGCGCAGCCCTGGTCCACGACGTGGGGCGCGTCGCTGTGCCGGCCGGGATCTGGCAGAAGGCCGGGCCGCTGACGCCGGACGAGTGGGAACGGGTCCGGCTGCACGCGTACCAGTCCGAGCGTGTCCTCTGCCGTTCGCCGTTCCTCGCCGGTCTCGCGCCAGTCGCGACCGCCCACCACGAGCGTCTCGACGGTGCGGGCTATCACCGCGGCGCCCCAGCGGCTGCGCTGTCGCCGGCCGCTCGCCTGCTGGCTGCCGCCGATGTCTACCACGCCCTCACCGAGCCGCGGCCATACCGCGAGGCGTTCTCCCCAGAACGGGCCGCTGACGTGCTCAGCCAGGAGGCCCGCGCCGGACGGCTGGATGGCGAGAGCGTTGCCGCGGTACTGGCGGCGGCCGGCCACCGCCCTCCACGCCTCGAGCGGGTCGCGGGGCTGACGGAGCGCGAGGCGCAGGTCGTCGCCCTGCTTGCGCGGGGCCTGCAGACCAAACAGATCGGGCGCGCGCTCGGTATCTCGACCAAGACCGCAGACCGTCACGTACAGAACGCCTACGCCAAGATCGGCGTCTCGACGCGGGCGTCGGCCGCGCTCTTCGCCATGCAGCACGGCCTCGTCACCTGGGGAGAACTCCCAATAGTCAGCGCCGGCGGCCGCTCCTAGCGTCACCGTCATAGCACCTGGCACATCGACCTGGTGCCGTCGGACGGAGGCGGTCATGAAGGCTATGCATACTGCGCAGCGGTACAGCCAAGACCCGGTCGGCGGCGATCTCCAGAACCGACCAGTTCCTTTCGCCGCGCTGCTGGCATGGGCGGGGATCATCGGTCCGGTTCTCTTCACCGCGACGTTCCTGGCTCAAGAGGCCTTCCGCATCGAGGAGTACAGCCCGCTCGCGGAGCCGGTCAGCGCGCTGGAAGCCGGCCCCAACGGGTGGATTCAGCAGGTGAACTTCGTCGTCTTCGGCGTCCTGACGATGGCTTTCGCGGTCGGACTCCACCTCGGCGTGCGGCCGACCCGGACGGGCATCGCCGGGCCTGCTGCCCTGTTCGTGAGCGGTATCGGGTTGCTGCTCGCTGCGATCTTCCCGCTTAGGGAGGACGCTGCCGGCGTCACCTACGACCCGGGCGGTCACTTCGTCGCCGGCGTCGTGTTCTTCCTGACCAGCGCGGTCGGGCTGATCGCCGTGTCCCGCCGGTTGGCACGTGACCCGCGGTGGCGGAGCCTCGCCACCTACACGCTCACGGCTGGCGCGGTGGCTCTTGCCGGGTTCGTCGTCCTGGGCACCCTCGTGATGCCGGATGACGCCCCGCTGCACGACTGGGCCGGTCTGGCTCAGCGCGCGCTCATCATCATCGTGCTGTTCCCCTGCCGGATCGTCCTCTCGCTCCGGTTGCTGCTGGTCGCGAGTGGGCGGCGATGACCGGCCGGCGCGGTCCGCAGCGGTCGCTCGACGTGGTCGCCCCGCGCACCGGCGGCGTCTCGCAGCCTCAGGCCAAACTGCTACTGGAAGAGGTGCGCGATGGCGAAAATGCAGTCCACCGTCGTGATCGGTCGCCCGGTCGATGAGGTCTTTGGGTTCTTCCTCGCCCTCGACGAGAACGCGCCGAGGACAGACCCGAGCGTCGGATCCGTCGTAAAGACGCCGGACGGGCCCACGGGCCCCGGAACGACTTTCCGGTTCCGTCAGCACAACCTCGGGAAGATCCGCGAGACGACGACCCGATTCACCACGATTGAGCGCAACCGGAAGATCGAGTTCGAGGCTGAGATCGGACCAATGCGACCGAGGTGCAACCTCACCTTCGAGAAGACGGACGGCGGAACCAGAGTGACCTTCAGCGGCGATTCCAATCCGGTTGGTCCGTTCACGTTGCTATCCGCGATCTTCAACCGAAAGGGTCAGCAGGTCTGGGGGCGGAGACTTGCGCGGATCAAGACTGTCCTGGAGTCTCCGGCTCCCTAGCTTCGGTCGCTCCCCGGCGACGGTCATGCAGCGGAAGACGAGCACAGAGGCGAAACGCATCCACCCGCGGCAGCACTACACCCGGCGACTGGTGCACCTTCGCAACGCTGAGGGGATCGCAGACAAGAGTTTTGCTCCGATCACGATCGACATCGACTCGGTATCAGTCGAGCGCGACTGAAGCCCTCCGAACCAGGTCGTCGCCGCCGACGCCGGCCCGGTCGTTGCGGCCAGCCGACCTCGGCCCGGCAACCGCAACGTCTGCACGGGTGGAAGGGCCCAGGGTCGCCCGGCTCCACCACGCGGGAAGCCGGCGACCGTGCGGTGGACATTGTGCTATATCGATGTCTATCCGGCATGTGGGGGCGAAGGGGAGCAACCGTGGTGATCGGACTCGGGAAGCGGCACGCACTGGTCGTCACCGCAACGCTTGCCGCGGCCGTCGCCGCGGCGCAAGCAACGCCGTCGGCGCCGGCGGCAGCGCACGCGGCAGCAGAACCACCGTTGTCGCAGGGTAAGCCGGCCACCGCGGCCAGCGAGGCCGGGCCGGCGCACGTCGCTGGCGCCGCCGTCGACGGCAACGACCGTACCCGCTGGCGCAGCGGGCGCGACCGGCGGCAATGGATATCGGTCGACCTGGGCTCGATGTCCACCGTCACCCGGGTGCGCCTGCAATGGACGGCCGCGTGTGCGCGCGCGTACCGAGTGCAGACCTCACCGGAGGGCGTGTACTGGACGGAGGTGTTCGCCACGACCACCGGCCGCCGTGGAGTGGCGGACCTGCCGCTGACGGGCTTCGGCCGGTTCATCCGGGTGTACGCAAGCGAACCGTGCCGGCGGTCCTCCGGGTACGCGCTGGCTGAGTTCCAGGTCTTCGGCAACGCCGGGGTGGTGGACACCGCGCCGCCGGCCGCGCCGAGCAACCTGCGGGCCGCGCCGGCCAGCGCCACCTCGGCCGCGCTGTCCTGGGACGCCGCGTCGGACAACGTCGGCGTGACGGCATACGACATCTTCCAGCTGGGCCAGTTCGTCAAGTCGGTGGACGGGCACACCCTCGCCACGACGGTCAGCCGGCTGTCGCCGCTCACCACGTACGGCTTCTACGTCAACGCCCGCGACGGCGCCGGCAATGTCTCGCAAGCGAGCAACACCGTCGAGGTGAGCACCCCGGCAGCGGTCGTCGACAGCCAGCCGCCGAGCGCGCCGGCCAATGTGCGCGCCACGGCGGTCACGGCGAACAGCGTGTCGCTGGCATGGGACGCGTCGACCGATGACGTCGGGGTCAGCGGCTACGTCGTGTCCAACGGCACGATCCAGGTGGCGACCGCGACCACCAACTCGGTTACGGTGCACGGCCTGGCGGCGAGGGCACCGTACACGTTCACCGTTACGGCGCTCGACGCGTCTCGCAAGGTCTCGGCGGCGAGCGCCCCGGTAGCCGCGACCACCCGCGCCGGTCGCGACGCGGTGGGGCAGGCAACCCCGATCGCGCGCACCACCGACGTGCCGTGGGCCTTGGCGTTCCTGCCGGACCGGTCGGCGCTGGTGACCGAACGCGACACCCACGACGTGGTCCACGTGCTGCCGGACGGTATCAGGACCATCGCGGGCACGATCCCCGACGTTTCCGGTACCGACGGTGAGGGTGGCCTGATGGGCATCGTCGTGGGTCCCCGCTTCGAAACCGACCACTGGGTGTACCTGATGTACACCACGGCGACCGATAACCGGATCACCCGGATCTCTTATGACAACGGCACGCTGGACCTCGCCTCCGAGCAGGTGCTGGTCTCCGGCATCGCCCGCAACAAGTTCCACGACGGCGGCCGGTTGCGGTTCGGCCCGGACGGCAAGCTCTACGCCTCCACCGGCGACGCGCAGAACGGCGCCAACGCCCAGAATCTCAACTCGCTCAACGGCAAGGTGTTGCGGCTCAACCCGGACGGCACCGAGCCGCGGGACAACCCGTTCCCCGGCAAGTACATCTGGAGCTACGGCCACCGCAACGTACAGGGGCTGGCGTTCGACTCCCGGGGCCGGCTGTGGGAGTCCGAACTCGGCAACTCCGTGATGGACGAACTGAACCTGATCCGCCCCGGCGGCAACTACGGCTGGCCGGCGTGCGAAGGGACATCGGGGGCCTGCGACGAACCGACGTTCATCCCGCCGGTGCAGACCTGGCCGGTCGCCGCGGCCTCGCCCAGCGGCCTGGCGATCGTCGACGACACGCTGTACATGGCCGCATTGCGCGGCACCCAGCTGTGGCGGATGAGAATCACCGGTCGGACGACCACGACACCGCAGGCCTACTTCACTGGTACATTCGGCCGGCTGCGGGCCGTGGAACCGAGCCCGGACGGCGGGCTCTGGCTGACCACCAGCAACCGCGGCGACAAGGACAGCATCCCGAACAACAGCGACAACGTGCTCCTCCACATCGCGCTGGGCCGGCACCGCACAGACTGACGGTGCCGGCGCTGTCGTGGGTGATCATGAGGTCAGCTCGGTCAGCTCGCGCAGGATCTCCGACGCGGTCAACGTCGGGTAGGTGCAGCAGCAGCATGCACAAGCGGGTGGTTGCATGGATGCCGATTGCTGACCGGCCACCCACGCCGACGATCAGGTCGTTTCCGGTGTCCGGGCACGGCCCGGTCGTCGGCCTGGGCTGGGCGTTGACTGAGGTTGACCATCCCCGGGATCCGGACGCGGCGCTCGCCGGCCTGCCGGCGGGCCGGCGCAGCGCCCGCCCGGCGCGTAGACACGCGGCCAGTTCCCCGCCGCAGCGCGCTGCGGCCCCGCATGTACAGCGGCTGGTTGTCGGTACCGACCTGACAGCGGGACGGGCTCGTCGGTCCGGCGACGACTGACGAGGAACGAAGCGGTCGGGAGTTCACCGCGGAGTTCTGAGCGGTATCTCTAGCAATGTCAACGAAAAGGAGCCTGTTCGGGACGTCAGAACACTGATGCACAGAACACGTTCCCCTTTGGGCGGTGCACCCAACTGACCCTGTACGAACCTAAACCTGCTGGTCAGCGGTGTGGAGGTGTCGGTGAAGCCTGCCCATGCGAAGGTACGGCGTGCTGGATACTGCCGGGAATCGGAGAGTGACCACGGAGCGTGATCGCCTTCGGATGATGGCGCGTGGGTAGTCGTATGCGGTAGTTGATCGGTGGCTACGTGTCTGCGAGAGACGTGGTGAGGAGCTCCGAATTTTCCGGCGACGACGCAGCACCCGGGCCGATGCATGCGCCCAACAGGCACCCGACCGCCCGCCCAACACGCAGGCGGTTCTCGATGACTCTGCAAGGTTGCCCCGCGTACCCGCTGTTGCGGC
>Ga0184623_10000488_pt1 | contig 16779 bp, 17 predicted proteins | sample PLM1_100_b1_FD_133138 | JGI IMG/M metagenome (GOLD analysis project Ga0184623, IMG submission 133138) | Groundwater sediment microbial communities from an aquifer in East River, Colorado, USA - PLM1_100_b1 | ecosystem: Environmental > Terrestrial > Soil > Riparian zone | place: USA: East River...
GAACGTCGTGCTCGCCGACGCGGGCATTGTCGAGGACCACGCATCGTTGCGCCGGACGACGAAGGCCCTGGGGGGCGAGTTGATGTTGGCACACGTCGCGGCAGAGGACGGCTCGCCGCGGCACGATCCGAAACGGCTGGCGGCGGCGTTTGCCCACGCCTTTGAGATCCCTGGGAGGACCGGCACATGGCGATGACGGGCGCGGTCAAGGACGAGCTCTCCCGGCTCGCGGTGACCCGGCCGTGCTGCCGGAAGGCAGAAGTCTCCTCGATGCTGCGGTTCGCCGGTGGCCTGCACATCGTCGGCGGCCGGATCGTGGTCGAGGCCGAGCTCGACACCGGGTCCGTGGCCCGCCGGCTGCGCCGCGACATCGCGGAGGTCTTCGGGCACAACTCCGATGTCGTCGTCCTGGCGCCGGGGGGGCTTCGCAAGGGCAACCGGTACGTCGTCCGCGTGGTCCGCGACGGCGAGAGCCTGGCCCGGCAGACCGGGCTGCTCGACGGCCGGGGGCGGCCGGTGCGGGGACTGCCGCCGCATGTCGTGTCCGGGTCCACCTGCGACGCCGAGGCCGCCTGGCGGGGAGCGTTCCTCGCGCACGGCTCGCTCACCGAGCCGGGGCGCTCGTCCTCGCTCGAGGTCACCTGCCCAGGTCCTGAGGCCGCGCTCGCCCTGGTCGGGGCGGCCCGCCGGCTGGGCATCGGCGCCAAGGCGCGCGACGTGCGCGGCGTCGACCGGGTCGTCGTCCGCGACGGCGACGCGATCGGGGCCATGCTGACCCGCCTGGGCGCCCATGACTCGGTGCTCGCGTGGGAAGAGCGGCGGATGCGCCGGGAAGTGCGCGCGACCGCCAACCGGCTCGCGAACTTCGACGACGCCAACCTGCGCAGGTCGGCCCGGGCCGCCGTGGCGGCCGGCGCGCGGGTGCAGCGAGCGATGGAGATTCTCGGCGACACCATCCCCGACCACCTCGCCTCGGCCGGCAAGCTCCGGCTGGAGCACACCCAGGCCAGCCTCGAAGAGCTGGGCCAACTCGCCGATCCGCCCATGACGAAGGACGCGATCGCCGGACGCATCCGGCGGTTGCTGGCCCTGGCCGACAAACGGGCGATCCAGACCGGGGTGGCCGGCACTGAGGCGAACCTGACGCCAGACATGCTCGACCGCTGACCGAAGGACTCGGGGCGCGGGTTGGATGGGCTGACGGCTGCTTGGGTAGGGTTCGAACAGGTTCGACGTCCAGGCAGCCGGCGGGTCCAGCCGGTGCGATTCCGAGGAGCACGCTCGTGACCATCCGGGTCGGCATCAACGGCTTCGGCCGCATTGGCCGCAACTTCTTCCGGGCCGTACTTTCCCAGGGCGCCGACATCGACGTCGTCGCCGTCAACGATCTCACTGACAACAAGACGCTCGCCCACCTGCTGAAATACGACTCCATCCTCGGCAGGCTCGGCACCGAGGTGAGTTACACCGACGACGCGATCGCCGTGGGCGACCGCACGATCAAGGCCTTCGCCCAGCGCGACCCGGCCGCGCTGCCCTGGCGCGCGCTGGGCGCCGACGTCGTCATCGAGTCGACCGGCCGGTTCACCACTGGTCCCGACGCGCGCAAGCACATCGACGCGGGCGCCAAGAAGGTCATCATCTCGGCCCCCGCCAAGGACGAAGACATCACCATCGTCATGGGCGTCAACGACGATAAATACGACCCCGCGGCACACGCGATCATATCGAACGCCTCGTGCACGACCAACTGCGTGGCGCCGATGGCCCGGGTGCTCCTCGACAACTTCGGCATCGTCAAGGGCTTGATGACGACGATCCACGCGTACACCAACGACCAGGTCATCCTCGACTTCCCGCACAAGGACCTACGCCGGGCCCGCGCCGCCGCGCTGAACATCATCCCGACCACCACGGGCGCCGCGAAGGCCACCGCGCTGGTGATCCCCGAGCTGAAGGGCAAGATGGACGGCATGGCGCTGCGAGTCCCGGTGTCCGACGGCTCCGCGACCGACCTCGTCGTGCAGCTGGAGCGAGAGGCGACGAAGGAAGACGTCAACGCCGCGTTCCGGGCCGCCGCCGACGGCCCGCTCAAGGGCTACCTCTACTACACCGAGGACCCCATCGTCTCGTCCGACATCGTCGGCTCGCCGGCGTCGTGCACCTTCGACGCCTCGCTCACGATGGCGCTCGGCGACCAGGTGAAGATCATCGGCTGGTACGACAACGAGTGGGGCTACTCCTGCCGGCTCGTCGACCTGGTCCAGCTCGTCGGCTCGCGGCTGTGACCGGCCACGACGACTCCCGTCTGACGCAGCGTATGAAGACCATCGACGACCTCGACGTCGCCGGTCGGCGGGTGCTGGTCCGCTCCGACCTGAACGTCCCGCTCGACGGCTCGCGTATCACCGACGACGGGCGCATTCGGGCCAGCATCCCCACGATCAGGACCCTCGCCGATCGGGACGCCCGCGTCGTCGTGTGCTCGCACCTGGGCCGGCCGAAGGGCGCGCCGGCGCCTGCTCCTCCGGGGGGTTCGGGGGGTCGTCCCCCCGGGTCGAGCTTCTCGCTCGCCCCGGTCGGGGCGCGCCTGGCCGAGCTGCTCGGGGTGCCGGTCGCGTTCGCGACCGACACGGTCCGTGAGAGCGCGCGCCTGGTTGTCGCGGAGCTTCGGGACGGCCAGGTGGCGCTGCTCGAGAACCTGCGGTTCAACCCCGGCGAGACGAGCAAGGACGACGCCGAGCGCAGCGCGTTCGCCGACCAGCTGGCAGCCCTTGCCGACCTCTATGTCGGCGACGGTTTCGGCGCTGTCCACCGCAAGCACGCCAGCGTCTATGACGTGCCGCTGCGACTGCCGCACGCGGCCGGCCTGCTCGTGCTGGCCGAGCTCGCCGTTCTCCAGCGGCTGACCGAGAACCCCGACCGGCCTTACGTCGTGGTCCTCGGCGGCGCGAAGGTCTCGGACAAGCTGGGCGTGATCGGCAACCTGCTCCAGTCGGTCGACCGGTTGCTGATCGGCGGCGGCATGGCCTACACGTTCCTCAAGGCGCAGGGTCACGAGGTCGGCAAGTCGCTGCTCGAGGAGGACCAACTCGACGTCGTCCGCGGTCTGCTCACCGACGCCGAGAAGCGCGGAGTCGACCTGGTGTTGCCGGTCGACGTGCTTGCGGCGACTGAGTTCGCCCCCGACGCCGACTATGACGTCCTGCCGGCAACGGCGATCCCGGCCGACCGCCAGGGACTCGACATCGGCCCGGCGACGCGCGAGCTGTTCGCGGCCAGGCTCGACGGCGCGCGGACCGTCTTCTGGAACGGCCCGATGGGGGTCTTCGAGTTCCCGGCATTCGCCGAGGGAACGCGGGCCATCGCCGAAGCGGTCAGCCGGGTCGACGGGCTGACCGTCGTGGGTGGCGGCGACTCGGCCGCGGCCGTGCGCCAACTCGGATTCCCTGAGGACGCCTTCAGCCACATCTCCACGGGCGGCGGCGCGAGCCTGGAGTACCTCGAGGGCAAGAAGCTGCCCGGTCTCGAAGCGCTGGAGGCCTGAGCGATGGCATCCCCACCCGCGGGCCGGCAGCCGCTGATGGCCGGCAACTGGAAGATGAACCTCAACCACCTCGAGGCGATCGCGCTGGTGCAGAAACTGGCGTTCTCACTGCGCAAGGACGACTTCGACGCCGTCGAGGTGGCCGTGCTGCCGCCGTTCACATCCATCAGATCGGTGCAGACCCTCGTCGACGGCGACAAGCTGCCGATCCGCTACGGCGGCCAGGACCTCTCATCGCACGACGCCGGCGCGTACACCGGTGACATCTCGGGCGCGATGCTGGCCAAGCTCGGCTGCGCCTACGTCGTGGTCGGCCACTCCGAGCGGCGCCAGCACCACGGCGAGACCGACGACTTGGTCAACGCGAAGGTCAAGGCCGCGTTCCGGCACGGCATCACGCCGGTCCTCTGCATCGGGGAGCCGCTCGCCGTGCGGCAGGCCGGCGGGCACGTCCGGCATTGCCTGTCGCAGCTTGACGGCGCGCTCGCCGGGCTGCCGGCCGATCGCGCCCGCGCGATCGTCGTCGCGTACGAGCCTGTGTGGGCGATCGGCACGGGCGAGGTCGCCACCCCCGAGGATGCTCAGGAGGTATGCGCAGCTGTCCGCACCGGGCTAGCCGAGCTCTACTCCGGGGATCTCGCCGACGGCGTGCGGATCCTTTACGGCGGCTCGGTGAAGGCGGCAAACATTGCGCCGATCATGGCGCAGCCGGACATCGACGGCGCGCTGGTCGGCGGGGCGAGCATCGACGCGGAGGAATTCGTGCGGATCTGCCGCCACCGCGAGCATCTACCAAGCTGAGACGCCAAACCGTCGTACCCTGTCCCTGAACGGCGAGCCCGTCCCTCAAGGACGACGCTGGGCTCGCGACCTTCGCGAAGAGAGATCTGGTCCGTACCGTGGTCCTCGCGTTCTCCATCGTCTTGATCATCACCAGCCTCCTGCTCGTCCTCCTTGTCCTCCTCCACAAGGGCAAAGGCGGCGGCCTGTCCGACATGTTCGGCGGCGGCATCTCCTCGTCGCTCGGCGGGTCGTCCGTCGTCGAGCGCAACCTCGACCGGCTGACGATCGCGATCGGACTGATCTGGACCGCGTCGATCGTCGCGCTCGGTCTCCTGCTCAAGCCCTAGGCGGTCCCAGGACCCCGCTGAGCAAGGTCCCTTCCAGCGATTCGTAGACTTCCGCCAACGTCGCACGACGGCCCGACGATCAGGCAGGAGAACTTCCGTGGCGAGTGGTAACGCGATCCGAGGCAGCCGCGTCGGAGCCGGCCCCATGGGGGAGGCCGAGCGTGGCGAGTCTGCGCCGCGACACCGCATTTCCTTCTGGTGCGCCAACGGCCACGAGACGCGACCCAGTTTCGCGGCCGACGCGCAGGTCCCCGACGGATGGGACTGCCCGCGCTGCGGGTTCCCGACCAGCCGTGACCGGGACAACCCGCCCGCTCCGCCGAGGAACGAGCCCTACAAGACCCACCTCGCCTACGTGCGCGAGCGCCGCTCCGACGCCGACGGCGAGGCGATCCTCGAGGAGGCGCTCGAGCGCCTGCGGCGCGGCGAGATGGGCTTCTACCACCTCTGACCGTCGGGTTCCTACGGCGACGCGATGCGCGCCAGCGTCGGCGGAAGCAGCCGGGCGGCGGCGCGATCGAGGAGCCACAGCGTGCGCTGCCGGCCGCGGGCACCCGCGGCCGGCACCTGGAAGTGCCCGGCACCTGCCAACGCGAGGCGCACGGCGTGCGCCTTTTCCTCCCCGGCCACGAGCAACCACACCTCGCGGGCGGTGTTGATCGCCGGCAAGGTGAGGGTGATCCGAGTCGGCGGTGGCTTCGGCGCTCGATGCACGGCGACCACCGGCCGGTTGTCGTGAAGCGCGGGCATCTCAGGGAAGAGCGACGCGATGTGGCCGTCGGGGCCCATGCCGAGCATGAGGATGTCGAACGACGGCGCCGGTCCGTGGTCTTCTGGCTTTGTAGCCCGGGCAAGCTCAGCCGCGTAGCGCGCCGCGCCCGCCTCGGGGTCGGGGCCGTCAGGACCGTCACTCGCCGGCATCGGGTGCACCAACTCAGGCGGGATGTCGACCTTGTCGAGCAGGGCGGCGCGCGCCTGCGTCTCGTTGCGCTCCGGGTGACCCGACGGCAGGAATCGCTCGTCACCCCACCAGACCTCGAGCCGCGACCAGTCGATCGCGTCGCGCGCCGGGCAGCTGGCCAGCGATTCCAGCGTCGCGGTGCCGACCCCCCCGCCGGTGAGCACGACGGCGGCCCGACCACGCGCGGCCTGCACGTCGACCAGCCCGGTGACGAGGCGCGCGGCTGCCGCCTGCGCAAGCATGTGCTCGTCTCGGTGGACGAGGACGGTGGGCGGCGTCACGATGCCGTCGCCTTCTCCTCGACGGGAACCGCGCGGACGCAGTCTTCGTAGACCTCGTCGGGATCGAGCCGGCGCAGCTCCTCGGCCAGGAGCTCGGGTGTTGTCCGACGAGACAGGGCGACCGTGCGATCCGGCTCTCCCGGCCGCGTCAGGTGGGCCAGCCGCCCGTCGGGCCGGGTAAGCGCGATCTCGCCGCTCTCTGTTTGCAGGCGTACTGACGTGATGCCGGGACCACGGGACGTCTTGCGATCGACCGGCACGTTCAGCCGCAGGCCCAGCCAGCAGGCGAGCAGTTCGGCGCTCGGGTTGCTGCGCTGGGCTGCGACCTCGGCCGAAAGGATCGGGTCGAATGGCTGGTCAAGGGCCGCGGCGAGGACGGTGCGCCACGGGGTCAAGCGGGTCCATGCCAGGTCGGTGTCGCCCGGCCGGTAGCCGTCGGCGCGCTGCCGCAGCGCCGCGAGCGGCTTCGCCTCGGGCGCGGCGTCGGTCACCCGGCGTTGGGCGAGGGCGCCGAGCGGGTGGTCGCGGGGCACACCGGGCGCGTGAGCGGGCCACCAGACGACCACCGGAGCGTCGGGCAGCAGGAGCGGTAGGACGACCGAGTCGGCGTGATGGCCGAGCTCGCCGTACAGGCGCATGAGGATTGTCTCTCCTGGCCCGGACTCGCCGCCCACGCGCACCTCTGCGTCGAGGCGGCCCATGCCGCGCCCGCCGCGGTTGATCACGGCGAGGATCCGGCTGGGGTGCTCGCGGGCCGCGTCGTTGGCCGCCTTGATGGCGTCGTAGTGGCTCCGCTCGGCAGTGACGGCGACCAGGGTCAGGACCATGCCAAGGCCCGGGCCTCCGCCGCTGTGGCGGGCACGGGTGAGCGCCGAATCGATCTTTGACGCGTTCGTGTCGGTGAGGTCGATGATCATCTCGCAACCATCCGTTAGGGGCGGCGCCACGCGCAGCCCTCGCGGGCGAGCATCGCGTGGGAGGAGGCCGGCCCCCAGGTGCCGGCCGGGTACGGCTCGGGAGCGCCGTGACTGGCCCAGAACCCCTCGATGGGATCGAGGATCATCCACGACAGCTCGACTTCCTCGTGCCGGGGGAACAGCGGCGGGTCGCCGAGGAGGACATCGAGGATGAGGCGTTCGTAGGCTTCGGGACTCGACTCGGTGAATGACTCGCCGTAGGCGAAGTCCATGTTGACGTCGCGAACCTCCATCGCCGTGCCGGGCACCTTCGAGCCGAACCGCATGGTGACACCTTCGTCCGGCTGGACGCGGATGACCAAGGCGTTCTGCCCGAGTTCCTCGGTCGCCGTTTCTTCGAACGGCAGGTGCGGTGGCCGTTTGAACAGGATGGCGACCTCGGTGACCCGGCGGCCGAGACGCTTCCCCGTGCGAAGGTAGACGGGGACGCCCGCCCAGCGGCGGGTGTCGATCTCCAGCTTGATGGCGGCGAAGGTCTCGGTGCGGGAGTCGGGTGGGATGCCCTCTTCCTCGAGATAGCCGGGCACCTTCACGCCCCCCTGCCAGCCGGCGGTGTACTGGCCCCGAGCAGTAGTCACCGACAGGTCGTTGGGCAGCAGCACCGCGGACAGGACTTTCTCCTTCTCGGTCCGCACATCGCTCGCGTTGAAGGACACCGGCTCCTCCATCGCGGTGAGCGCGAGCAGTTGGAGGAGGTGGTTCTGGATCACGTCGCGGGCCGCGCCGATGCCGTCGTAGTAGCCGGCCCGACCGCCGACGCCGACATCCTCGGCCATCGTGATCTGGATGTGATCGACGTAGTTGGCGTTCCAGATCGGCTCGAACAGGGTGTTGGCGAAGCGCAGTGCGAGGATGTTCTGGACGGTTTCCTTGCCGAGATAGTGGTCGATGCGGAACACCGCATGCGGCGGGAACACCTCGTCGAGCATGCGGTTGAGCTCGCGAGCGCTCTTGAGGTCGTGGCCGAACGGCTTTTCGATCACGATCCGGCGCCAAGCGCTGCCCTCGCTGGCCGACAGGCCGGACCGGCGCAGCTGCCGGACCGCGATCGGGAAGTACTTCGGCGGTATGGACAGGTAGAAGGCGTGGTTGCCTCCCGTGCCTCTGACCCGGTCAAGGTCGGCGATCACCTTTGCAAGCTGGTCGAACGCCGCGGCGTCGGTCAACTCGCCGGGAACGAACCGGCAGCCATCGCGTAGCTGACTCCACACCTCCTCGCGATAGGGGGTGCGGGCGTGCTGCTTGATCGCCTCATGCACGACGTTGGCGAAATCCTCGTTTGCCCAGTCGCGCCGGGCGAAGCCGACGAGCGCGAATCCGGGCGGGAGGAGGCCCCGGTTGGCCAGGTCGTAGATCGCCGGCATGAGCTTCTTGCGGGACAGGTCGCCGGTGACCCCGAAGATCACCAGCCCGCACGGGCCGGCGACCCGGGGGAGCCGCCGGTCACGCGGATCTCGCAATGGGTTGTGGTCGGCCGGCTTGTCGGCCGCCAAACCCACGGCCCGGATCGGTCGGCTCACCGGCCGCCCTCACCGGAGGCGTTGGCGGCGAGCTGCTCGGACACCTGCGCGAGCAGCTCCCGCCACGACGCCTCGAACTTCTCGACCCCTTCGTCTTCGAGCACCTGCACGACGTCGTCGTAGTCGATGCCCAGCTCCGCCAGGCGGTCGAGCACCTGTTTGGCATGCCCGTAGTAGGGACGGATGGTGTCGCCACGGATGACCCCGTGGTCGGCGACCGCGCGCAGGGTCGGCTCGGGCATCGTGTTGACGACCCCCCGGGCGACGAGCTCGACGACATAGCGGGTGTCGTCGTAGGCCGGGTCCTTGACGCCCGTCGATGCCCAGAGCGGGCGCTGCGGATGTGCGCCCGCGTCTGCGAGGGCCTGCCATCGCGGACTTGCGAACCTCTCTTCGAAGAGCTGGTAGGCCAGCCGGGCGTTGGCGATCGCCGCCTGGCCCCGCAGCTCCTTTGCGCCAGGGGATCCGATCTTGTCCAGCCGCTTGTCGACCTCGGTGTCGACCCGGCTGACGAAGAACGAGGCGACGGAGCCGAGGCGGCTGATGTCGTGGCCGGCCGCATGTGCGCGTTCGACACCCTCGTGGAAGGCGTCGATCACTTCGCCGTATCGGGTGAGCGAGAAGATGAGAGTGACGTTGACGCTGATGCCCTCGGCCAGGCACTGGCTGATCGCCGGCAGGCCGGCGCGGGTCCCCGGGATCTTGATGAACAGGTTGGGCCGGTCGACCAGCCACCACAGCGCCCGCGCCTCGGCGACGGTGCGCTCGGTCTCGTGGGCGATCCGGGGATCGACCTCGATGGAGACCCGGCCGTCGACGCCGTCGGTGGAGTCGTAGACCGAGCCGAGCACGTCGCATGCCCACCGCACGTCGTAGGTGGTGATCGCGCGCACCGCCTCTTCGACGCTCACGCCGCGGACGGCCAGATCGCTGATCTGGTCGTCGTAGAGGTCGCCCTCGGCTATCGCCTTCTGGAAGATCGTCGGGTTGGTGGTGACACCGACCAGATAGGCATCGCGGACCAGCGCAGCGAGATTGCCGGTCACGAGCCGGTGGCGGCTCATGTCGTCGAGCCAGATGGCCACGCCCTCTTCGGAGAGCCGGCGGAGATTGTCGGACATCGGGTCCTCCTCTGTGGAGGGTTTGGTCGGCCCTCGGTTTGTCGTCCCTCACATGGTCGGTCAGTTGCCGGTGGTGCTCCCGGGGATCGTCCCCGCCTTCGCGATGCTGGACCGAGCCGCCGCGACGACCCGGTCGGGGGTGAAGCCGAACTGCTCGAACAGCACGGTGTGGGACGCCGAGGCGCCGTAGTGCTCCAGACTCACGGACTCGCCCGCGTCGCCGACGAACTCGCGCCAGCCCTGGGCCACCGCGGCCTCGATCGACACCCGGGCGCGGACTGCCGGTGGGAGCACGGTCTGCTGGTAGGCCGGTTCCTGGGCGCGGAACCACTCGACGCACGGCATGGAGATCACCCTGGTCGGGATGCCCTCGGCCGCGAGCCGCTCGCGCGCCGCCAGGGCGATCTGCACCTCGCTGCCGGTGGCGATGAGCAGCACCTGGGGGAGGCCGCCGCCGGCCTCGGCAAGGATGTAGCCGCCCTTCGCCACACCCTCGGCGCTGGCGATTCCGGTGGCGGGGGAGCGGTCGAGGGTCGGGAGGTTCTGCCGCGTCAGGCAGAGCCCGGTCGGCCGCTGGGCGTTCTCGAGGATGGTCCGCCAGGCAACCACGGTCTCGTTGGCGTCGCCGGGCCGGACGATGTCGAGCCCGGGTATGGCGCGCAGCGCCGCGAGGTGCTCGACCGGCTGATGGGTCGGCCCGTCCTCGCCGAGGCCGATCGAGTCGTGGGTCCAGACGTAGGTCACCGGCAGGCCCATGATCGCGGCCAGCCGCACGGCTCCCCGCATGTAGTCGCTGAAGACGAGGAAGGTGCCGCCGTAGGGCCGGGTGCCGCCGTGCAAGGTGATGCCGTTCATCGTGGCGCCCATCGCGTGCTCGCGGACGCCGAAATGGATCGTGCGGCCGTGGGGGTCGGCGTCGTCTGCGCCGCTCTCCCGTGGCAGGAACGACGACTCGCCCTTGATCGTCGTGTTGTTGGACTCGGCGAGGTCGGCCGAGCCGCCCCACAGCTCCGGCAGGACCGGGCCGATGGCCGCGAGCACCTCGCCCGAGGCCTTGCGGGTGGCGATGGCCTTGCCCGGCTCGAACTCGGGCAGCTTCGCCTCCCAGCCCTCCGGCAGCCGCCGCGCGGATATGCGTTCGAACTCCGCGGCGCGCTCGGGACTTTACTCGCGCCACGCGATGTAACGCTTGGTCCACTCCTCGTGCAGCGCCCGGCCCCGCTCGACGACCCGGCGGCTGTGCTCGAGCAACTCGGGTGGCACGTCGAAGGTCTTCGCCGGGTCCAGGCCCAGCACCCGCTTGGTGGCCGCCACCTCCTCGGCGCCGAGCGCGGAGCCGTGGGCCTTGCCGGTGTTCTGCGCCTTCGGGGCGGGCCAGGCGATGATCGACCGGACGCCGATGATCGAGGGCCGGGCGGTCTCGTCTCTGGCGGCCACGAGCGCGGCGTGGATCGCCTCGACGTCCTCGGCGTCGTCGACCCGCTGCGTGTGCCACCCGTAGGCGGCGTAGCGAGCCAGGACGTCTTCGCTGAACGCGACGTTGGTGTTGCCCTCGATGGAGATGTGGTTGTCGTCGTAGAGGACGACGAGGTTGCCGAGCCGGAGATGCCCGGTGAGTGAGGAGGCCTCGCTCGCGACGCCCTCCTCCATGTCGCCATCGGAGGCGAACACCCAGATGGTGTGGTCGAAGACGCTCTCGCCGACCTCGGGCTCGGGGTCGAACAGCCCGCGCTCGCGCCGCGAGGCCATCGACATGCCGACCGCGTTGCCCAGGCCCTGGCCCAGGGGGCCAGTGGTGGTCTCGACGCCGATAGTGTGGCCGTGCTCGGGGTGCCCGGGCGTGAGGCTGCCCCACTGCCGGTAGTGCCGGATGTCGTCGAGGGTGAGACCGTAGCCGGACAAAAAGAGCTGGATGTACAGCGTGAGGCTGGAGTGGCCGGCCGAGAGCACGAACCGGTCGCGGCCGACCCAGTGCGGGTCGGTCGGGTTGTGCCGCAGCAGGCGCTGGAACAAGAGGTAGGCCGCCGGAGCCAGGCTCATCGCCGTGCCCGGGTGACCCGAGCCGGCCTCCTCGACGGCGTCCATCGCGAGCGCCCGGATCATGTCGATGGTGCGCCGGTCGAGCTCGCTCCACTCGAGCGGGATGCTCGTGCTGGTCGGTCGGGTGGTCACGTGGAGATCAGGGCTCCTTCGCGAAGGTCGCGGTCGTGCGGTCCTGCCTCTTGCGAGCCTACCGATCAGGCTGCCAACGAGGACCGATCCCGACCGGCCTGTGGACATCTCGCTCATGTGGCGGGCTGTGGACACTCCGGGGACACTCCGGCGGCTACCCTCGACCGGCTCGTGGAAACCTCGGACGTTAGTGTGGTGGGCGATGATGCTGGTGACGCCCGTCGCCGCGCCCTTCCCCATGAGGTATCCGTGACCGCACTCGATCCCCGCCCGGTCGCCGCTACCGAGGGAGCCCGGCGGCTGAAGGCGACCGTCCGCGCTTACATCGCGCTGACGAAACCGCGGATCATCGAGCTGCTGCTGGTCACGACGATCCCGGCCATGATCCTCGCGGCGGGGGGGCTGCCGAGCCTGGGCACGGTGGCCGCGACGCTGGTCGCCGGCAGCCTGGCGGCCGGCAGCGCCAACGCGCTCAACTGCTTCCTCGACCGCGACATCGACCAGCGGATGCGCCGCACGGAGCGCCGTCCGCTGCCCGCGGCCGCCGTCACCCCACGCGAGGCGCTGGTGTTCGGCGTCGCACTGGGCGTGGTCGCAACCGCGACCATGTTCCTGACCACCAACGCCCTGGCGACCGCCCTCACGGTCGCCGCGATCCTCTTCTACGTCCTCGTCTACACCCTGGTGCTCAAGCGGCGCACGCCGCAGAACATCGTCTGGGGCGGGGCGGCCGGCTGCGCGCCGGCGCTCATCGGCTGGGCCGCGGTCACCGGGAGCCTCGGCTGGGCGCCACTGGTGCTGTTCCTCGTCGTCTTCTTCTGGACGCCGCCCCACTACTGGCCGTTGTCGATGCGCTTCCGCGACGACTACCAGGCCGCGGGCGTCCCGATGCTGCCCGTGGTGGCAGCTGACCGCGTCGTCACCCGCCGGATCGTGGTTTACAGCTGGGCGATGGTGGCCGCGTCGCTGGCTCTCTGGCCGGTCGCGTCGATGGGGCCGCTCTACGCCGCGACCGCTGTTGGAACCGGCGCCCTATTCCTCGTCGAGGCGCACCGGCTCGATCTGCGCGCGCGTCGCGGCAGCCACGGGCCGGCGCTCCGGCCGATGCGCCTGTTCCACGGCTCGATCACTTACCTGACCGTGCTGTTCGTGGCCGTCGGGATCGATCCGCTGCTGTTCGGCTAGCAGGCCGGCGGGCCTCCGCACCACGAGCACGAGCCGCGCCGCGGCGACGACGAGCAGGCCCGCGCCCAGCATGTGCAGGTTGACCAGCGCGACCGGCAGGCCGGTGAAGTACTGCGTGTAGCCGATGGTCCCTTGGGCGAGCTCGACCCCGACGAGCACCGCGGCGGCCCGGCGCACGTCCTCCGGCGCGCCGGTGGCGTGCAGGGCGACGAGCAGCGCGACGGACAGGCCGATCAGCAGGAGCGCGGCGTCGGCATGGAGCTGGCTCACCAGCGCCGGGTCGAGCCCGGTGCGGCGCGCGTCGGCGTCGCCGGCGTGCGGCCCGGAGCCGGTGACGACGGTGCCCAGGTAGAGAACGGCGGCCAGCGCGCCGAGCACGGCCAGCGCCAGCCGACGCAAGAGGATGTGGACGCGTAGCCCGGCCGGCTGCGCGCCCGCGCCCGCCCGGTGGTGGAGCAGCGTCGCGACCGCGATGAGCGCCATCGAGCAGAGGAGGTGCAGCATCACCGCCCACGGGTTGAGCTCGGTCAGCACGGTGAGGCCGCCGATGACCGCCTGCAGGGGGATGCCGAGGAAGAGGGCCAGCGCGAGCAGTGCCAGGTCGCGCCGCCGCGGCCGCAGGCGCAGGGCCGCCACCAGCGTGGCCACGGCGACGGCGGCCAGGGCGAACGTCAGCAGGCGGTTGCCGAACTCGATGTAGCCGTGCAGCCCGTTCTCGGGAGTCGTCACGAACGAGCCCTCTGAGCACTTGGGCCACGTCGGGCAGCCCAGGCCCGAGGTGGTCAGCCGCACCGTGCCGCCGGTCACGACGATCGCGACGTTGGCGACGATCGACGCCAACGCCAGCCGCCGGACCAGCGGCAGGGTGGCTGCTGGCCCGGTCACTCCCATTTGAACGCCGCCGCCGCAGCCGTTCCTGCCAGAACGGCCCAGGTCAACAGGATGAACGTGGCGCCCCACGGGAACCCGGCGCCGTCCTGGAGGGCGTCGCGGAGCCCTTCGGAGAGGGCGGCGAGGGGCAGCAGATCGAGGACCTTGCCCACGGCGTCCGGGAAGCGCGACAGCGGGACGACGACGCCGCCGACGGCCAGGAACAGCACGTAGACGACATTGGCCGCGGCCAGGGTCGCCTCGGCGCGCAGCGTGCCGGCCATCAGCAGGCCGAGTCCGCTGAACGCGGCCGTGCCAGCGACGACCAGGACCGCTGCCGCCGAGATTGCCGTCGGTGTGGGCTTGGGCGACCAACCCAGCGCGAGCGCGACGGCTACCAGAAGCGCGATCTGCCCGGCCTCGATGACGAGCACGGCCAGCGTCTTCGCGGTCAGCAGCGCCCATCGGGGGAGGGGGGTCGAGCCGAGCCGCTTCAGCACGCCGTAGCGCCGCTCGAAGCCGGTCGCGATCGCCTGCCCCGTGAACGCGGTCGACATCACCGCCAGCGCGAGGACGCCCGGGGCGAGGAAGTCGACCCTCGCACCGGGCCCGAGGTCCAGCATCGGCGCGGCGGCGAAGATGACCAGGAGGACGGTCGGTATCACGACGGTCAGCAGCAGTTGCTCGCCGTTGCGGAGCAGCAGCCGCAACTCCATGGCAGCCTGCGCGGCGATCATCCGGTGCACGGCGGCCGCCCCCGGTCGCGGGGCGAACGTCTCAGCGGACGTCGCCGCCGTCATCGCAGCTCCCGGCCGGTCAGGTCGAGGTAGACATCCTCGAGGGTGCGCCGCTGCACGGCGAGGCCGGATGCGAGGAACCCGTGCTGGGCGCACCAGGCGGTGAGGGTCGCCAGCACCTGTGGGTCGATCTGCCCCTCGATGCGGTAGGTGCCGGGGGGCGACTCGAGCGCGACGCAGTCCTCGGACAGGGCCGACCGCAGGGTCGTGAGGTCGAGGCCGGACGGGCCGCGGAAGCGCACGACGTCCTCGGCGTCGCCGGCCGTCAGCTCGTCGGGCGTGCCCTCGGCCACGACGCGCCCGTGGTGCAGGATGACGACCCAGTCGGAGAGCCGCTCGGCTTCGTCCATGTGATGCGTGGTGAGCACGACCGTCACGCCGTCGTCGCGCAACTGCTTGACGAGCTCCCAGCTGGCGCGGCGCCCTTGCGGGTCCAGCCCGGCCGTCGGCTCGTCGAGGAACACCAGCTCGGGCCGCCCCACCACGGCGAGGGCCACGCCCAGCCGCTGCCGCTGCCCACCGGACAGCCGCCGGTAGGTCGTGCGAAGCGCCGGGCCCAGGCCCAGCCGGTCGACGAGCATCCGCGGCTCGAGCGGGTTGGCATGGAACGCCGCGATCAGCCGGAGCATCTCCAGCGGGCGGGCACCGGGATAGCAGCCGCCGTCCTGCAGCATCACGCCGATGCGCGGCCGCAGCTCTGCCCCTTCGGTGGCGGGGTCGAGCCCGAGGACGCGGACGCGGCCCCCGTCGGGGCGCCGATAGCCCTCGCAGGTCTCGAGCGTCGTGGTTTTGCCCGCGCCGTTGGGCCCCAGCACGGCAGTGACCGTGCCGCGCTGCACCGTGAGCGAGACGCCGTCGGCCGCGGTCGTGGCGCCGTATCTCTTTACGAGGCCGGCGACCTCGACAGCGGGTTCCGCCATGCTGCCGAGTCTATGGCGCGGCTGATGCTCCGCCCGACCCCTTCCGCGATCTTGAGCTTCCCGAAACCCCTCCGCGATCTTGAGCCTTTTTCCATTGGGAGCGCTCCCAAATGGAAAATAGCTCAAGATCGCGGAGGGGTGATCGCGGAGGGGTGGGGGTTGGGCGCGGCGCCGTGGGCCGGTTTGGAATCCGGGCAGAATTAGGTGACAATGGTGTTGTGAAAATCGAGCGCGACTCGCAGGCGCCCGCCCTCCCGGCGGGTGAGCCAGCCGCGCACGCCGGCACCCGGGCCCGGGTCGCCCAGACGATCCTGGCCAACGGCCCGTCGACCGCGGCGTCTCTCGCCGACCGGCTGGGGCTGACCCCAGCCGCTGTCCGGCGGCACCTCGACGCGCTCGTCGCTGATGGGCTGGTCGAGGCGCGCGACGATCGCCGGCCGGGGCAGCGGGGCCGGGGCCGTCCGGCAAAGCTGTTCGCGGTCACCGATAACGGTCGCGACCGGTTCTACCAGGCCTACGACGACCTGGCGGCCGGTGCGATGCGGTTCCTTCGGGAGCGCGTCGGCGACGGCGCGGTCGCCGAGTTCGCCCGGCAGCGGGTCGCCGAGCTCGAAGACCGTTACCGCCTGGCCGTGGCGACCGCCGCGCCCGAGCGGAAGGCCGACGCCCTGGCGGCCGCGCTGACGGCTGACGGCTACGCTGCGTCCACGGAGGCCGTGCCTCGTGCCGGCGGCGCGCAGCTGTGCCAGCACCATTGCCCGGTGGCCCATGTCGCCGAGCAGTTCCCCGAGCTGTGCGAGGCGGAGACCGAGGTGTTCGCCCGCCTGCTGGGAACCCACGTGCAACGACTGGCGACCATCGCCCACGGCGACGGCGTCTGCACCACGTTCGTCCCGGCACCGACCACCCAGTCCGGGCAGATCCCGGGAAGGAATGTCACAGGATGACTACCACCGCCCACCCGGAGCTCGAGGGCCTCGGCCGCTACCAGTTCGGCTGGGCCGACTCCGACACGGCCGGCGAATCAGCGCGGCGCGGCCTCAACGAGCAGGTCGTCCGCGACATATCCACGCGGAAGAACGAACCCGAGTGGATGCTCGAGCGGCGCCTGAGGGGCCTGCGGCTGTTCGGGAAGAAGCCGATGCCCACCTGGGGCGCCGACCTCTCCAAGATCGACTTTGACAACATCAAGTACTTCGTCCGCTCCACCGAGAAGCAGGCGGCCTCCTGGGACGATCTTCCGGCCGACATCAAGAACACCTACGACCGGCTCGGCATCCCCGAGGCCGAGAAGCAGC
>Ga0184623_10000491_pt1 | contig 16747 bp, 14 predicted proteins | sample PLM1_100_b1_FD_133138 | JGI IMG/M metagenome (GOLD analysis project Ga0184623, IMG submission 133138) | Groundwater sediment microbial communities from an aquifer in East River, Colorado, USA - PLM1_100_b1 | ecosystem: Environmental > Terrestrial > Soil > Riparian zone | place: USA: East River...
AAGCTATCGATCCAGCCGAAACACAGCGCCTCATCGACGGCGTCGTTGTAGGCGATGGATGGGCGCCCCGTCTGACGCTTGTGGAAGACGAGCCACACCTCCGATTCCGACTCGTGGTGCCTGACGAGCCACTCCCGCCATTGTTCGCAGTTCCCCGCGTCAAGGGTCTTCAGCGTCCTGGAACGCATCTTTGCCGGGCGCACCTTACGGGGGGTCAACGCTCGCGCGCCGCTCGTTAGACCGCCGTTTGGCGATCATGTGCCCCCACCCACCGCAACGCTCCAAGAAGCGTTGCCGCTACAAGCGCACCGGCGGCGGGCCAATATGCACCACCGATTGAAAAACCGGCGATGAAGCAGAAGGCCAGAAACACCAAAGTCAGGATCGTCAGCGTGCGTCTTCTGTCGCGCCAGGCTGCCCACGTGGCCCAGCCCGCCAAGAGCACCGGCATGAGCAGAGGGATGACTCCCAAGCCAGAAATGTCTGAGAAAGAACGAACACCAACTCGCTCTATCGTTCTGATGGAACCGGTCGGGCCAATTGCCCACTCCACGCCGGAAAGGCGAACCGGCGTCGTCCAGATGCGCTCCCCGACCACGAGACACCAGAGCAACCCGGATAGGGCAAGAAATGTTGAGAGCCACTGGAGTGGTTTCATGGCCTCATGAAAGAGATTCCAGTGTCGGTCTAACGGCCGCGGCTCACCCACGGCCGTTTACAATCCGCTGTCGGCTGCAAACCAATGGATCCCTCGTCCGGCGGCTCATTTCCGCTGCACCGCGGCGCTGCTGCTCTACGGTGGACACACAAAATTGCCCTCGCTATCAAGCGGGCACTCTGCGATCACTGCGACGCGTTGCCGCCAAACGAGAGGCCGACGTAGATAAGATTCGTCGCCGACCTCGGCACAACTATCCAGAGGCTTTTCGGCTATTCCATGCGGGCCAGTTTTATGACGGCTCCTGATGGCCTCTGGGTCAGCACGAGCGTGTTCCCGGTCACAGTGAATTCGTACTGGTTCCCGGGACCTCCTATGGCGAACGCGCTCTTTGCCACCGTTGCTTTCGTGGCCAGCCTGTTCGCGGTCACTGTGTAACTGCCGGAATTGAGGTAGAGCGAATTGAACACCGCGACCTTGTCCGCGTCGGTTGCCTTGTCATTCGATGGATAGTCGGGCAGCGGTCTGGTGCCATTGATCCGTACGAAACTGTAGTGTTGTCTCGTAAAGATGTACAGACCCGGCTGAGGATTGGTGATCGGCGGCCCGTTCACATCTGCGATCTCTGTAACCCTCCAAGCTCCCATGAGTGGATTTCCCGTTGCCGAGGATTGACCATAGACGGTCACCGCGACAGCAAACAACCCGAGAAGTGGCATCACCACCAAGCTGAGCATCGCCAATCGAGTCACGTGCTTCATTGGAATCTCCTTGTCTGAAACGTTTTGTCCGTTTAACGACCGCGGCTCACCCGAAGGTCTTGAGATGAGGAACGGCTTACGCCCACGCGATGCCGTCGCCAGCAGCGAGACCTCCATAAATGTCCAGGCCGCTCATTATGGCACCGTCGCAGACGTTTGCTGAGGCCGATCGAGTAAGCGTCTCAGTGTCCATCGAAGCGGTCGAACGGCGGCGGCTCACCCGCGGCCTTCTCGATCCGACGGGTGCCGCCGGCTCCAGTCGCGGGGGTCAGGCTGCGCGTCAGGTTTGCAACTCGTCAGCAACTCGATCAATTCGTCGAGTGTTGCGTTGCCTGCAAGAATAGCCTCCCGCGGCAGTCGTCCAGTCGCTTCCACCGCCTCGATTGCTTCCATCGGGGACAGGCCTCGTGCCGCAACGAGCCAAGCCGCGAGCACGTGACCGGTTCGGCCATTGCCGCCCCAGCAATGGATGACCGCGCGTTCACCGCCCGTGTCGGCGGTGCGCAGGAACGGCAGAATATTTCCGTTGAGCGCTTGCCCGGAGCAGAGATGGTGATCAGGGACAGCCTCCATGAGAATGCGGGCTGCACCGAAAAGCTTCCTGTACTCGGCCCCCAGGTCGACTGGGAAGCCGGCCAGCTGTCCATCGTCGAGGAGGCAGCACACTCGGGTCACACCCCGAGAACGAATGAAGGTGGCCCACTCCAAGATGCTGTTGAGTGACGCGTCAGGCGTCCTTGCCCCGTATACTGTCTGCTCGCCGCTCCGCGCGGGCCCAAAGTGGAAGCTATGCTCAGCCACCCTCAGGTTCGTCATTTGAGCGCTATTTGAGCACTAGTCGGTCACTTCAACTCGAGCTCTGCGAGCTCGAGGCGCGTCGTGCCGCTGTTGCGGACCGCGCGCGTCACGCCGGGTTCCTGCCAATAAAATTCTCCCAGCTTGGGGCTCATCGCTCGCTCGGGCTGGCCGGGCACGCTTTCGACGAGCTCACCTCCACTCAGGATGATCCTGATCCCGGGCGCTTGTTGAGTGATGGCCGCGACCGACTGGCCCGGTTCGAGCACCAGCCGCCAGCCGCGAACCGAGCAAGTGCCTCATGGTGTCCCGATAGTCAATCGGCATTCGACCTCCTCGAAGCTTTGAGTTTTCACTTCGTGGTGCATTGCCAGCCTTGGACCGTGGGGTCGCGGCAAGCATATACTGGCGCCCCTCTCTCGGCCACCGCTCCTTCACAGTTGTGCTCGCTGGGACTCACCAAGACGCGTGTCTTGGATTTATCGCAGGTGCGCTGAACATTCCTCTCGGATGAGGTCCTCTTTGACGAGATCGTCAAACCTGGCGGGCAGTGGCACAGTTCGAGTCACCGGACCCGTGGGACCGAGACATGACAGGGTTATGGTGGTCGCGACGCTGGTGGACTCGTTTCGGTTGTAGACGACAGTGATCGGAGCACACCCATCGGCGTCGTGGGTCTCCGACACTGGGTAATGGCTCTTGTTGAACCGATAAGTAGTTCTGGTGCCATCGTCTTCGCCGACGTCCGTCTGCGTGACGGAGCCCCCAGCGACGACGTAGGAAAACGTCATGACATATGGTTCGTCGTACCTGGGTAGATGCACGACTTGCTTGATGAGGCGGCCTGATTCATCGAACGAGTTTTCAACGATCCTGCCTGGTTCCCTGACGGCGATCATTTCATCCCTCGCGTTGTACGTGTACACGCGGACCGTTCCGTCGGATGCGGTCGCGCGTGTGAGCCGGCCGGCATCGTCATACGTGTACGACACACTGTGTTGTGAGGTGTCGCCGGCACGGACGATCCGATGATGATCATCGTAGTCGAGGGTGACAGCTTGACCTGCTGATTCCATCTTCACGAGCGTCCCGGACGCAGCCCGCACGTACACGATGCGATGGCCGCTCGAATCCCGCTGTTCGAGCAGAGAGCAGACGTCGTCGCCGCTGATACAATCCTGAGACAATGCCGAAGCGCCGGCGCGAAAGCGGAGTGCCCAGCGTAACCCGTCCCACGCCAACAACGCCCCGTTGAATACACCCGGCGTCGAGTCGTGCCGAAGTACGGCGTCCACCTGAGAGGTGCCGCTCGAAATACGATCAAAATGGATGCGTCCACCGTCAGCGAGAATCAACTCTGCCCATGGCACCCTCTGATCGCCGTCGCCATACAGATACCATTCTCCCGGATGCGTGGTACCCACGCCGAAATGCCGCGACTTTCGATCCCCGGACAAGTAGGTGCGTCTCAGCACGATCGGCAGCGGGCTGGGTACCACGAGATCGTCGTCTTCCCGAATATAGAGTCCCGTTGAGATGTCGACGTGCCCTTTGTGCAGCGGTCCAGGTGGCGTCCTGCGCGAGCTCTCTGAAGGATCCAGCCGGGCGGGGAGTGCGGTAACTGGAGGCTGGCGGCTGGCGCTAATACAGGCAGCGGCCGTACACGCAACAACGAAACACGGGATCAGCAGTCGCTTGGCCAAGGTCCAGCCTCCTTGAACGAGTGGCGCGAGATCGCGGGGTAGGAACGACACCGCCAAGGTCACCGAAAACCAGGTCAGATGGGCTCGATAGACGGATGGGTTGCAGGGCGTCTGTGGTCAGACCCTGAATGACGCCAGAGGATCCGCGCCACGAACAAGAGCAGGATGCCGCCCAGCATGACATTCCACGGCCAGCGGAGCAGGCGAGTGAAGTCGAATTGCCCCACCGTGCCGGTCGTCGCGTCGATCAGCTTCGCGGGATCGTAGGCCACGCCATCCTTGAAGACCATCTCGACGTTCCGCACGTCGGAGATGTGTGCCGATGGGTTGCCACGAACCACCACGAGATCCGCTTGCTTGCCAGCCGCGATCGTTCCGATATTGTTCTCCCGGAGAAAATTCGCCCCATTCGAGGTCGCCACCTTGATCGCGACCTCGGGGCTCAGACCCGCTTCGACCAGGAGCTCCAGTTCGCGCTGATCGCCGAAGCCCGCGACGACACCCCCCCAGCCCGTCGGATCCACGCCGGCCATCAGGCGCCCACCTGCGGCAACGAACGCACGCTCGAACTGCATTTCCTTTCTCAAGAGCCCAGCCCATGCCCGCGGCCAGCCACCCTTCGGGTCGGACCAGGCGTCACGCGCGGCACGGTAAGCGTCCTGCAGCCGGGGCGACAAGATGTTGAGAACGCGTGAGTCGAGCACAGAGTCTCGTCCCGTGAAACTCTCGATCACCGCCAGCGTCGACGTGACCGCGACGCCATGCCGAACGAGGTCCGACATGGTTTGCTGGATTGCGGCGTCGGTGATGTCCATGTTCAGCAATTCGCCGAACACGTCGTTCTGACTGGGACACTGATCGGGTTGTTTGCCCGAGTAGAACTCCGTGTCAAAGACCAGCCCGTGCTCGATATTGTCGATGCCCAGTGCTGCGGCCTGACGAAAGCCAACCGCACAGAGGTGCCCGGTGACCCGGAGCCCACGTTCGTGGGCCGCCTGGATGGCGGCTCGCAATTCGGCCGAGCGCAACGTCGTGTACGCCTTGAACGAAGTCGCGCCCTGATTCGCCGCGTCGACGACCTGCCGCGCGATTCGCTCTGGATCAGGGTCAGCACTGACGGCGTTGAGATATGGTCCGGTGATGTGGATCTTAGGACCGGGCTCCTTCCCTTCATCGATGAGCCGCTTGATCCGCAGATCGCCTCGAAGGTCGACGGTGCCAGCGGTCCGGATGGTCGTCACGCCGCTTGCCAGATATAACTTCGCGAAGGTCGCCTGCGGCGCCACGACTATCTGTCCCGATGAAGGGCGTTCGATCTCGTAGAAGAGGTGTTCGTGCATGCCGACCAGCCCGGGAATCACCGTGCGGCCATTCAGATCGACCACCTGGCCGTTCGGCGGCACACGGATCGTGCCCGACTGGCCGACCGCACTGATTCGTCCGTCTTGAATCACAACCATCTGATCGTCGACTCCGGGCCGGCCGGTGCCGTCGATGACGCGAACGTGCGCGAGCGTCACGGCCGGGGCGTTCAGATGGATGAACGGATCAACTCCTGACTCGCGGCAGCCGCTCGCCACAACGAGGAGGAGGGTCACAAGGCAGAACGGTTCTCGAGCGGCGCCCCGCTTCACGGGTTTCGAGGGTGCAAAACAGAGGCGCAGGCCGACTACGCCGATATGCTCGAACTTGCGCGAGCCTTTCGCACGAGAGGTCAAAGCCACGTTACGGTTTTGTCAGTCGTGGTGCCGAAACCGTCGTCGATCCCGTCAATGTCGCCCGGCCGACAGATCTCGCCGGCGGCACTGAAGCATCGGCTACAGCGGTACCCTCACTCGCCGTATGCCGCACGACCGACGACTGTGAATGGGCACCCGGCTCCATTCCACGGCCATGCGGAATTGCGAGATGCGCCGTCTGCAAGTCAGAGACATTGACACGGGGACAGTCGATTGCGTTGCTGCGTTTGGCGCGTCGGGATCCCGATATAGAGGTCGCCGAAAACGCTTTGTGCGCTTTGAATACGGAACTCGCTGACGAGATTTTGAACCGGTTCTATACCAGCTGCTATTCAGGCCGGGTGACCTGAACGATCAACGTTTCGGCGGCGGAGCCGCCTACGCCGTCCGATACAGTGACGGTCAGCGGAACCGGGCCGGGTTCAAGGGGAGCCGTCCAGACTGTCTTTGCTGCCGCGGCATCGCGGAAACTGCCGGCTCCCCCGCTCCAGCGATATGTCACGTCGTCCTTATCGCGGTCGATCGCCTCGGCAACGAGCGCGACGTCCTGGCCGACCGACACGGCGCACGGGTTGCACGATGCGGTCAAGGACGGTGGAGTGTTCGGGCGCAGGGCTTGCTGGCCTTGCTGCTGCCCGTCCCTGACCGGCGGGGATTCTACCCGTAGTCGAGGCTCATCAGAATCCGGAGACGGGCGCTGGGCTTTGCGAGGTGGCGGCACATTTTCGCTCGGGGGCAGCGGAGGTGCTGGCGATCGCCGGGAACCCTCAACTCCCGGAGACGGGCCCTTCCGCTGGTCCTGCGGGGGTGCTGGCGGTGGTGGAGGCTCGGTACCGGGATCCACCGGCGGGCCGGGGGCAATAATCGCGGGTAGATCAATGGAGCCTGGCGGCTCGGCCCGGTTCGAAAACTGTTGAACGCTGATCAATACGCTAAGCCCGACGACCACGGTGACGGCCGCGGCGAGGCGCAGCGCGGGCCAGCGCAGGACAGATCGGCGCAGCCTGCGCTGGTCCGAGGCGGGTGCCGGCGTGGGTGCGGAACGCATGACCTCCGGCGGCAGCGGGGGAGGCATCGCGACGACGGTGCCGGGACTTCTGTCCTCAGGCTGAGGTGTTTGCGCCGGCGCGGCAACTACGGCGTCGGAGTCGGACATCGAGCGGCGCGAGCGGCGCGGGTAGACTCGGAAAAAGTGCAGCTCGCGTAAGCCAGGCGGGGGAAGGCCGCTGCGCTGGGGAAGCGGATCCTGCCAATACACCGGCCGCACGAAGTCGCGGCTGTTTCTGGCCAGTGCGTACTCGTATTCCTGACGCACGTAAGGCGAGTCAAGCACGTTCCACGACCAGAACAGCTGGAAGAGGTCGGCTCGGTCGATCATGCCGAGCACCGACGGCTCCCACCGCTCGCCTGTCCTGAGCGTCGTCACGTCCCGCAGATAGCGATCGCCCAGCGCCGCCGCGAGCTGCTCGAATTCCTCGACGATGGCTTCGTCACGATGCGAGTAGGAGGCGAAGATCGTCCGGAACCGGCGCGCACGGTCCACAGCAGCGTTCGCATCGAGAGCCGTTGCGTCGACCGGTTCCTTCTGCACGCGAATGGCGAGGTTCACCTCGGCGAGGATCACGTTGCCAAGGAACACCGTGAGGCGGCCGCGGGCGTTGCGAGGGACGTTCAGCGTAGAGGCGCGCAGACGAAACTCCTCGCGGTGAACTGGCTCCTCCCAACGGAAACGGCGCTCGGACGGGTTGAACTCGATGCCGTCCAGTTGCGGCACGAACCGCAGCTCCCCTTCGCGTGGCACGGGCTGGGCGCTGTCGTCCGTGGACTGGTGATATGCGGCCAGGTTGTTTTGCAGAAACTGCCCGGCTTGCCGGTGGACCTCTTCAATCGGATCGGGCGCACCCGGTTCATCCTCGCGACGCGCGGCCAGGTGCGCGAATGCGAGCAGCGGATACCAGACATCCGGCTGAATCGTCCTGGGCCGATAGACGGAAAACTGCACGTTCTCGTCGAGGTGAACCGGCCGGCGAGGTGGGGCCGCCTCCTCTTTCGCCAACGCCTCGCGGGCCGTCGCCTCAGCCGATTGCCGTTCCCGTTCGAACAGCTCGCGGGCGCGAGCTGCGGCTGCTTCCTGCTCCCGATCCGTTGTGGCCCCAGCTGTCGCCGTGCTTCGCGCAGCGCCGGGCTGTGGATGGGGACGCAGAGCCAGATTCCGCAGCGTCGGCACGATCTGCTGCAGCGTGGGGCGCTCTGCGGGATCGTCTGACAAGCACGCGGTGAGGAGGCGCGTGAGGTCTGGCGGCGTGCCTGTCGGCAGGTGTCGCGTGATTGTTGCTGCGCCCGCGTGCTCGGTCGGGTTTTCGTTGGTCACCTGTGCGGGGCCCGCCAGCATGCGGACCAGCAGCGAGCCGAGCGCGAATACGTCCGTGCGGGCATCGGGCGCACGCCCCGCGAGGAGCTCGAGCGGGAGCGCGGACCGTTCGTGCGGTGCCGCGAGAAGGAGCCGATCGACATCATCGGGCGTGTAAGGTCGGGGCCATACCTTTACCGAGTCCGTCTCCGTCCAGGCGACCATGCGCAACACATCCGCCGGTGTGAGGTGACCGAACGCCAGTTCGAGCGCGTGCGCGCGCTCCAGCAGGCCCGCAAGGTTGAGCGCAATGGCGGTCGCCTCGGGCGGCGACATCGCGCTGATCCGAAGTCGATCGGCCACACGTTCCGGCCACACGTTCTCGGTCACGATCGCGAGAAGCGGACCGTCCTGCACGACGGCACGCACCTCCCACAACGCTGCATGCCCGAGCGAACCGAGCTGCCTCACCGAACGCTCGAGCTTCGCTCGCAAACCCTCGTCGGCGAGACAGGCCTTCGGCACGATCTCGATCGTGACCAGTTGATCGCGCTCGAGGTCGCGGGCCACGAACAGCTCGCGCCAGCTCGAGATCGGACTTAAGAACTCGTAGCCTTCCAACCGCGTCCCCGGCGTGTTGTCCATGAATTGGTAAATCCTACCCTCTTTGCAGTCGGGAAAGCCGCCGCACTACACTCTCGTTTCTGAACCGTGCGTGCGGATGCAATTCCCTCCTGACCGCACAACCTGAACAGTTTTGACGGGCTGCTAGGGAACTCTTATTGGAGCAATGTCGGTGTAGGGCTGATCGTAGACACGAATATCATCAAAATGAGATGCGGAGGGAGGAGCCGGATGACGACGTCCCGAACGTTCGGCATCTCCTCGCCAGCGGCCCGCTGAAACTCGACGTGACCTCTGACGGTCCAAGTGTGGTAGTGCGTGAAGTCATTCGGTTTTGCCAGGAGGAGGCTGAAAAAAATCACCAGATAGCCCGCGAACGCGCCGCTGAACCTGATGTTCAACCCCTTCAACGGTCCCTCGACGCTGCCGGGCGCGGGCAGGTACTTGAACAGCAGGTAGGCTGGCAGGAGGGGCAGCACGATGACGAATACCAGGAAGACGATCGAATGTTCCAATTCCTCCATCATCAGTTCATCGGACTTGCGTCACGACCCTCCTCGCCGATTCCGACCTGAAACCGTTTGACCTTCGTTTGGTACCAACGCGCGCCCGGCCCGATCTGAACACCCGTGGGCACATGTCTGACCGGCTGCACGAGTCCTTTGGGCCGGACCCTCTCTGGTGTTCGATTGTCTTGTCGCAAGCGTTAGTACCACAAGACAGCTACCGGTCATCATTCACGTCGAAGGAAGAGGAGGAGGTCCGTTACGACAAGGCGAGTACGTCCGTCACGCTGGTCAGCGGTGCCGGCGAGGTCGTCTGGTCGTACTCGGTCAATAAAGGGCGAGGCGAGAAAAACCGCCAGTCATTGGCGGAGGCGATTGCCAAGCACCTCAAAGACGACTATCTGCAGAAGAAAAAGTGAATCTGTTCTATCGTTGAAACTCGACCTTTCTCAGATTCTCGAAGTAGGTCGTGAACCGCCCGAGATCGTTATAGCCGAACAGATCGCAATTCGCCGCAACCGAGTCTTCCGCGGTCTTCCCGTTCAGAAACGTGATGCGAAGCTTCGCCCTGGCGTTCGGCGCAGACCGTGGCTCCGCGCGAAGCACATCGAAGCTTTTCATCTTCTCAAACTCGATCGACTGTCCGCCCTCCAGATTCAGAACGTCAAGTCCGCTGAGGCAATTACTGAATGTTTCGGCCCGAACCTCCACCACCCGACCGTCGTTGAGGGTCAAGAGCGCCTGGGCCTCGCTCCAGGGTCGCACCTGGACCTGAGAGTTTCCACCACTGGGCCTGGAGCTGTCGCCCGACGTGGTTTCCGTGGTGATTGATCCGGACAACGCCCCCGGTCGCCTGGCGACGAACTCCACTGGAGCGTGGGGGGAAAAACCGCCTTCAGTTTGCATGAGAAACCGGATTTCAGTGCCGTTGAAGGTTCCGCCATAATGGTGTTCCGCCTGGCGGGTCTCATCGCCAGCCCTCTCTTCGGTGCGCGTCGTAAAAGACACCTGGGCGCCATCGATCTTTCCATCTACAATGCCACGTTCGACCCCGAGAAACGATGCGGTCCCCGCGAGCGCGCCATCATTCGTTCGGAAGACGAATATTTCGGAATGCCTGCCGCCAAAGTCATATTGAAGATCGGCCGCCCATCGGCCCGACAGGTCGGGTGACGACTGTGCAAACGACAGAATAAGAGCCACGGCAACACCCAACACCGCAGCGGCCCCGACGGCCATCCCCACAAATCGCCGGCGATTCCCTTTTGCCGGGGCGACCGAGCCGGCCAGGGCCTTCACCAGTTGGCTGGTATCGTAGTCCCAGCGCTCGTCACTCAGTGCGATCGCCTGAAGGTTGGCGAGTCGGCCGAGTTCAGACGGAAGGTCCTTCTCGGCGGGCATGGATGCGCCGCCAATCAACACCGGGATGATGCGGATGTTGCGTGCCAGGCCTTTCCCGATTTCAATCCGAACGAAATCCGCCGGATCGTCGATGCGCCGCCGGCCTGAGGCGTCTCGGGAATCCAGCCACCGCTTGCCAATGAGCACAAGCATCACGTCGCACTCAGCAACGCCTTTCTCGATCGTGGAAACGAAATTGACGCCAGGGGCAATGTCGTCCAGATCGATAAAGATGGATTGACTGCCGAACACCGAAGCCAGTTTTTCGTGGATTCGTCCGGCGTAACCTGCGCTGTCGTCTCGACGGTAATTGATGAAAATCGTCGGCATGACTCTAAAAGCGCGAGCTTCGAATCCAGGTGTCCGAGCGGTCCCAACTCGCTGACAGGTCAGCATCCACCTCCGGTGATGACAGGCCGCGCCCGGCCAGTGCCTTCTGCAGACCGAAGAGCGACCAGCCGTTGTGCGGATGGTCGACGAGCTCCTCCCGGTAGACGCGCTCGGCGTCGCCGTAACGGTTTGCTTCAAGGAGCGCCGCGCCCAGCCAGTGTCGGGCCGCGAACGGCAAGGGCTCCGGCTCGTCATAGACGAGAGCGTCTTCGAGGGCAACGCCGTGCTCGAAGGACGCGATCGCGCCGGGGAGATCGCCGGCGCTGCGCTGAATCTCGCCTTCAAGGATGGCTGCGACGATTCCGAGCAGGTTCTTCGCCGGGTGCACCCGAAACGACGCGGTGGACGTGTCGGCCGTCTTTTTCACACGAGCCAGATAGACATTCGCGAAATCGATCGTGCCCAGCCTGAGGTGCGCGTAGCCTTGCGCGAAGTCCCACAGGCCACCGCTGATCTCGTCCCTGGGCCGATTGGTGATCGCCAGCACCTCGTCGAAGCGGCCAAACCGCGTGAGTGTCAGGACGTGATGGAACGAATCGCCCGTCAACTTCGCGTAATCCCTGGCCGCCTGGATCGCCAGCGCACCCTGGCCGTCCATCGACGCCGCGAAGAGCAGCATGTGGAGGTTGTGCTCGGGATAAATGGCGAATCCCTCCCCCACCGCGGCCTTCAGGTCCGAATGCCAGGCCTCAATATTCGCGCGCACCGAGTCGGCCCATCGACCCACTTCGTTCCATGTGTGCGAGGGCATATGGTTGATGTGACTGGCGCCCGGGATTGACTTCCCCAGGAACTCTGCGCAGGCCGCCGCCCGCTCTGGAACGACGGTCGATTCAGTGGCGTGGACGTACAGATGGCAGGCGCCCGGATGGCGCACGTCCCTGGCGAGAATCTGCTCGAGGACGTGATGCAGCCGCTGGACGTTGGGGTCCTTCACGTCACGGGATCCACGCCGAGGCTCCAGCAGAAACAGCGCGTCTGCATACAGGGTGAGGGCATCAAGGTCGTCAGGGTACTCCTCAGCCACACGGCGCATCGCGTCAGCGTAGGCTTTGTCCTGTCCCACCCGCTTCGCCGGATCGAACTGTGCGACGTAGCGGACCGCCATCGCGTCAATGAAAGCCCTCTCCCTGGCAGTGGCGTGCGTGTCCTTGAGGGCGAGTGCTTTCTGAATCGCCGCAAACGCGTGCGGTGCTTCCTCGATGTTCATGGGGCCGTTCAGGTAGGATCCCCATGCCCACCCCTCACCCCAGTAGCAGATGGCACAGTTCGGGTCTCGCTTCCAGGACTCGCGAAACGATCGCACCGCCTCCGGCTTTGCGAAGGCGTACATCATCTGGAAACCCTGGTCGAAAAACGCCTGGGCCTCCTTATTCGATGACGAGATTGGACGCGTGAACGTGCCGAGACCGGTCTTGTAGAGCGGAATGGGCTCGGTGTAGCGCTCGAACACAGACCGTGAGGGTCCACTCTGTGCCGAGGCACCGGCCGCGGCGCCACAGACCGACGCCACAGCGAGGCACGTGCAAAAGAGGCGCGTAGGGTTCATCTTCAACAGACCTCCCGTCGAGAACGTTTCGATCTCATGGCGTTGGGCCCTCAGCCCTGCTCATAGGCTTGCTTCAACACCTTGATGTCGAGCTTGACCATCTTGAGCATGGCCTGCATGACTCGCTTGGTTTTCGCGGCGTCCTTGTCCTGCAGCATTTCGGGCAGGATCGTGGGAACGATCTGCCATGACACGCCAAACTTGTCGGTGAGCCAGCCGCATTGTTGTGGTGCGCCGCCCTCCAGGAGCTTGGCCCAGAAGTCATCGACTTCTTCCTGCGTCTTGCAATGCACGACAAACGAGATGGCCGGAGAGAACTTGTACAGCGGGCCGCCGTTGAGGGCCACGAACTCCTGCCCTTCGATGTCGAACGTGGCGGTCATGACCGAGCCGTTCTCTCCCGGCCCCGCCTCCCCATAGCGCGTCACGTTGCCGACCTTCGAGTTCTTGAAGATCGAGGTGTAGAAGTTCATGGCCTCCTCGGCCTTGCCGTCGAACCACAGGCATGGACCGATCTTCTGCATGAGTATTCCTTTCCGTTGAACGCTTCGGTGCAGCGCGGGGTTGGGCTGCGTATCGTCCCAATGCCGACGTGATCAGGGACGAAGTCGTAAGCACGACAATCGTCACACTTCTGGCTTTCGTGACGGCCGGTGCCCATTACTGGACGCTCGGAAACGGCCGCCCTCCCTTCAAGAATCGCAGGACGATGTCGTTGAAAACATCGGGCTGCTCCCAGGCAATCGAGTGGCCCGCATCCGGCACCGTCGCCCACTGGGCGCCCTTGACGTGGCGAGCCCAGAGTCGCATCAGGGCGGGCGGAGCGAGGAGATCGGCGTCGGCGGCGATGACAAGCGTCCTTGTAGTGATGCCACCTAGCTTCGCGAACGTGTTGGATGATCGCAGTGGCTGCGCCGGCGCGTTCGGCTGGCGCGCGTGATGTTCGATCTCGAGCCAGCGCTTCGTGCCTTCGGGGCTGCCGCCGCGATACGATGCGCTCACCTCGCGGTAATGCGCCGGCAGAGATCGGATGCCGGGAATCTCGATCCGTGCGATGAAGTCCTGAACCTCCCGATCGCTCACCGAGCCCGTGCTCGCGCCCACGACGAGGCTCGACACCCTGTCGGGATGCCATGCCGCGTAGTCGAGCGCCACGAACCCGCCGCCGGCGACGCCCACCAGATGGAAGCGGCTAAGCAGCAAGTAGTCGGCGAGGGTATGCAGGTCCTCGGAGGCGTGCCCAGGTTGGGCACCCGTCGCCGGATCGGCCTCGCTTCGCCCCCAGCCGCGCCGATCGAAGGCAATCACCCGGTAGCCGGCTTTCGAAAACGCCGCCACCTGGGGTTCCCACACCTCGCTCGTCGCGGTGTTCGCGTGCGTCAGCACGACCGGTTCGCCGTTGCCGCCCGTGTCGGTGAACCAAAGGCGCACACCCGGCAGGTTCGCAAAGTCCCGGCGCGCGGAGGGACCGACTGTTCGACCGGCCTGCGCCAACACCCGTGCGGCGCTCGCCGGGAGCACCACGTGGACGAGAGGCACTGTGTGCGGCTGGAGGCCGATCGCGAGACCGATGATCGCTGCCACCACCGCAACCCGATTCGTCGTTCTCGTGGGCGTCAACATGTACTCCCCCTGCGCGTTCACCACTCTTCCCCCACGACGTCCGCCTCAAGCCGGACGCCACATTTGATCCGAGGTCGGGCACCAGGCGCATGTAATGGCAGCTGCCTTCAGCCAAACCTGCCGAAATCAGAACCGGCGGCAGCTGATAGGAGGTATTCCGTTTACTGCAGACCCAAATGCTCCTTGATCTTCACGATGCTCGACTCAAGCTGTCGCGACAGCCCAACCGCTCCGGTTCACCTGCGGCGCCGCGCGCCCGTTCAGCCCGTGGTGAACGACGCCGATCAAGCAAAGGTGCACGCGATGAGCCGAGCGGTCGAGTTGCCCCAAACGCTACACCCGTTCACCACGGGCTGCATGTGGAAAATGCTCGTCCGACGCGTCAGGTGCAGCCGGGTGTTATACCGTCCTGCATCAATCGCTCTCCCACACCGCCTCGACATCGATCGTGATGGACACCCTGTCACCAACGACCACCCCAGCCCTGTCCATCGTGTCGTTCCAACTCACACCGAAGTCATGACGATTGATCTCAGTGGTCGCTACAAAGCCCGCTCGCAACCTCGGTCCCTTGTCGACCCATGCTCCCCCCTCCTCTTCCCACCAGGGTGTTTTCCATTGACCGAGGTAGCTGACCATAAGTGAGACTGACCGGGTGACCCCCCGGATCGTGAGCTCGCCAGTCACGACATAATCGTGATCACCGCTCAGCTCCACCTGATCGCCTTTGAAGGTGATCTGCGGAAAGTTCTCAACGTTGAGGAAGTCAGGGCTACGCAGATGAGCGTCGCGTTGCGGTTGGCCCGTCCAAATGCCTGTGGCTTCAATCGTTGCCTGGACAGAGGATAGGCGTGGACTCTCGGGATCGAACTCCAGCGTGCCATGCACGTTCTTGAAGGCACCACGAACGTAGGTGACCATCATGTGACGCGCACGAAACTCCGCGGCTGTGTGGCCTGGCTCGAATGTCCATCTTGCCATCAGCCTCCTCCGTTTCCATCGGTTGGCTCCAAACCGTGCCGTCCAACGTGCGGCTTGAGCCGCGCGCCGCGGTGACATGATCGCACAAACGGCGGGCGCGACGGCTCCAAGGGTGTTAGGCGGAACGAGTTTCTGTTCCCATTGCCGATATGGCTACCTATCTGGCGGTGGCGCCGGCGCAGGCGCTGGCAGTGGAAGGTCGGAGTTGTAGATTTCTCGTGTAAGCTTCCACAAACCGTCGCTTTGCTTGCGATAAATTTGGAGAAACTTGCCCTGCTCTTCGATTGGGGCCGAAGCGCCCGGTAGCGAGAAAGTCATGGTGTACGTGCCGCGGAGATAGGCAAGGTCGCCGTACCCCACGATTTCGACGCCTTGGCCTTTCGCATTCGAGATGGGGGGCAGTGTCGCAAGCCATTGCTGAATCGCCTCACGACCTTGAACGGCCGGAGCGTGTGGCCGAAGGACGATGGCGTCCTGCGCGTACACCGATGCCCATCCCGCTGCGTCTGCTGCGTTGGCCGCCTTCATCTCGGTGTCGAGAGCCTGACGAAGCGCCGCTTCGTCACTTGCTGTCAGGCCGACGATTGTCTGAGACTGACAGGCGAGACCCGCAACGATAGCCACCGCCAAGATTGTCACGGCGAGACTTGGTTCGCGATTCATCGTGTGTGCCCCCATCTTGAACTCGCAGTTCCACCAAACGAGTGCCTTGTTTTTGTTCGTTCGATTTCCGCCTAACGTTCCGAATGAGCCGCGCGCCGCGGCGACATCATTGCAGGGACCGTCCGGCGCGCCGGCTCCATTTGTCAGACTGCCGTTCGCTGCCGATCATTACAAGTGTTCTCTTCACGTTGCACTGACACGCCGTTCAATCCCCGATTGGAATCAAACGCCGTCTACCGCTGACCCGGCCGCTCGGCGGGCAAGCCACGCGCGCTCCAATCGCTCCACGATCCGACGTAGTTGCTCACGTCCAGACCCGAGTACCGCGCAGCGAAGTACAGAACGCTCGATCGTAGGCCGACCTGACAATAGGTGATCGCGGCCGTGCCTGGCGCGGCACCGGCCGCCTTGAAGAGTGCCACCAACGCCTCTCTGCTCTTGAAAACCTGCAGCTTCGGATCCTCGTACAGGTCCTGCCAGGGCACAAGCCTTGCGGCAGGAATTCGGCCTGCGTCGTACTCCTTCGCGGTCCTCGCATCGAGGAGTGCCGCTCGGCCGCTCGCCACCTGCGCCTGCACGTCATCGGAGGTCGCCTTCAGCCGCGGCCGTAGGGTCGGCTTGAAGCTGCCACGCGTGGCGGACGGCGGTGCGCTGGCGACGGGCCGCCCCTCTGCGCGCCACTTCTCGATCCCGCCGTCGAGCATCGAGGTCCGGTCATGCCCGAGGTAGTTAAGCGCAAAGAACAGCCACCCGGCGGAAAGCGGCTCTCCATACACGACGACGTGGGAGCTATTCGACACGCCCACCTTCTCGAGCGCGGCGACGAGGTCTTCTGTCATGGCCAGCTCGTGTCGACCGCCTTGCATCGTCATTAGCAACTCGTGAGGCACAGGACGGGCGCCCGCGATCAGCACTTCGCCACGATCCCCCTGGCCAGTCCACAGGAGGACGACCGCCGGGTCTCGCAACCGCTCGGCAAGCCAGGCGCTTGAGACGAGCAGCGG
>Ga0184623_10000492_pt1 | contig 16734 bp, 15 predicted proteins | sample PLM1_100_b1_FD_133138 | JGI IMG/M metagenome (GOLD analysis project Ga0184623, IMG submission 133138) | Groundwater sediment microbial communities from an aquifer in East River, Colorado, USA - PLM1_100_b1 | ecosystem: Environmental > Terrestrial > Soil > Riparian zone | place: USA: East River...
ACCCCGCCGGAACGGGCACAGGCCGACGACGAGCGCCGCCAACGGCTGCAGACATGCGATTCCGTAGATAACTCTCCGTAATCACGCTGCCCAGAGCAAGCCGCCACGACGCAACCCGGACCGCCGGACCAGACACCGGATCGCGTCGTCGACCGCGAGGGTAGTGGAGATCGACCGGGTATAGGCAACCCTTCTGGAAACCGGGCCCGATCTGGGCGATTCCGGCCCGAGCGACCCGGTCTTACCGGATCTGCGCAGGTCGGGCGTTATACGACCTGAGGCGTTTGATCCACATCGCTGGCCACCAGAGGACGGCCTGCAGCCTCCCAGGCGAGCATGCCACCGTCCAGGTTGACGACGTTGTCCCAACCCTGCGCGAGGAGGTACGCGGTCACCTGTGCCGAACGTCCGCCCATCCGGCAGGACACGACGACGTTACCCTCCGTAGGAATTTCGGCGAGTCGGACCGGCACATGCTGCATCGGTAGGTGCTGGGCGTGCGGTGCGTGACCGGCCACCCACTCATGGTCCTCACGGACGTCCAGGATGTAGGCACCGTCGGGAATCTCGGCGATCGAGATGCTGGGGACGTGGCCTAGGCCCGAGCGGCCGGGAGCGGGATTCGGCATCATGCCGGCAATCTTGCCCTTACTCACGCCGGCGGCGCGGTCAGGCGACGGGCGAGCAGTGAGTCAGGACCCGTGGCTCACGTCGTTAGGCGGGTTCTGCAGCAGGTAAGCGTCCATGGTGCCGCCCTTGATCGCGGCGAACAGCGCCCGGTCGCCCGGTTCGTCGACCATCTCGTACCAGACGCCGCCCATCTTCTGGCCGCCGATCATCGGGATCGTCAGGAAGGTGACATCGCTCGGGCGCAGCTTCTTCAGCGCGAACGCGAGCCCCTTGACCTGCATGCCTTCGTCGACCGTAATCGACTCGGTCACCGCGAGCATCAGGTCGTCCATCTTGCCGGCGTCGGTCATCACGCCCGTCGCGGTGATTTTCGTCATCAGCGCGTGCAGGTACTGCTGCTGACGCTTCATCCGGTCGTAGTCGTTGCCCGGCAGGCCCTTGCGCTGCCGCACGTACGCCTCAGCGGTTTCGCCGTCGAGCGTGTTCAGGCCCTTCTTGAAAACCCGGTTCGGCCGGTACGGATCGACGGTCTGCTTGTCGACGTAGACGTCCACACCGCCGACGGCGTCGGTGATCCTGCGCAGCCCAGAGAAGTCGACGATGACAACGTGGTCGATCGTCAGGCCGCTGAAGTTCTGGATCGTCTTCACCAGGTGCGGGACGCCGCCGTGCCCCATCGCCGCGTTGATCTTGTCCTTGCCGCCTTTCCACCTTCCCTTGACCGGCGGGATGTTGACATAGGCATCCCGCGGGATCGAGATCGCGTAGCCGTGGTCCATCGTCGCGGGCAAGTGCATCAGCATGATCGTGTCCGAGCGCTCGCCCTTGACGAAGGCGGCCGAACTGCTCGGGTCACTCGGGTCGTACGTCTCGTTGGCGCGGCTGTCCGAACCCACCACGAGGATGTTCATCGGGCCCTTGACCTCGGCCCGCTTCTGGCCGGCTCTGCTCGCGTTACCCAGCAGATCGGCGCGCTTGATGTTGCTCTCGTAGCGCGCGGTGAGGAGGTAGGTGCCCGCGTAGACGCTGCCCGACACCAGCAGCACGATGACGCCGAACGACACGCAGAGCCGTGCCCACAGCGGAGCGCGGGGAGCCCGACGGGTGCGCAGCTCCAGCCGCTGCGGCGTGTACCGCGTCGTCTGCTCCGGGTCGAAGTCGTCGGGCTCTGCAGGGCCGTTGCGGTGCCTACCCACCAGTTCTCACACCTCGGCGCGTATGGACGAAGAACGGAGGCAACTCTAGCCATACGGACGAGCGTCGTCGCGGGGTGGGACGTAGATTTAACGATAGGAGTCTGGTCGCTAGCTCCAAGGTCAGCGGCCCGTCGTGGGGTTGTTGGCCGGGTTGGCCGTCAGCCAGTCGGCGACCTTGTCGTTCGTCACGGCCTCGAAGAGCGCCGACGCCTTCGCCTTGTCGGCCACGACCACGCTCTGCCCGTCGACCTGCGCGCTGCCGATGTTCGGGGTGGTGACGAAGGCCAGGTCAGCGGGGCGCAGCTTGCGGAACTGCAGCGCCATGTCCTTGAGCGAGAAGTCCTTGTCGACCGTGACGCTGTCCGCCGTGGCGTCCAGGAACCGCTTCAGCTTGGCCGGGTTGGTCAGCGTGCCGCTGTCGGTGGCCTTCTGCATCAGCGCACGCATGAAGATCTGCTGCCGCTGTACGCGGTCGAAGTCGCCGCGCGGCAGGTTGTACCGCTGCCGGACGTAGTCGAGCGCCGCCGCGCCGTCGAGCTCGTTCCGGCCCTGCTTGAACGTGCGCTTCGAACGCGGGTCGAAGACGGTCTTGTCGACCTGGACGGTGACTCCGCCGAGCGCGTCCGTCATCCGCTGGAAGCCGTTGAAGTCGACCTTGGCGACGTGATCGATCTTGACGCCGGTGAAGCCCTCGACGGTGCGCACGGTGAGCGTCTCGCCGCCCCAGGCGTACGCGGCGTTGATCTTCGTCTTGTAGCCGCCGAAGTTCTTGTGCTTCGGGACGAACACGTAGGTGTCACGCGGGATCGAGATGATGTACGCCTTGTCCTGGCTGGCCGGGACGTGCATCAGCATGATCGTGTCGGCGCGCTCACCGGCCACAGACCCCTTGCTGCTGCTCTTGTCCTTCGGGTTGAACACCGTGCCGTCCCGGGAGTCGGAACCGAGCACGAGGATGTTGAGCGCGCCGTCGACCACCTTCGCCGGCCGCTCACCGGTGATCGCCGAGAACGGGTCGCTGCGCTTGACCTTGTCGTCCAACGCGTTGACGTAATACAGGCCGTAGCCGGCGACGAAGAGGCCGATGATCGCGAGGAATGCGACGAGTACCAGGAGGATGCGCCCCCAGCGCGGGCGGACCTTGCGGCCGGCGTACACGTTGCCGCCAGACCGTGAAGGCGGCCGGGTGGTGGTCGTGGGCACTGGGAAACTCCTGCCGTCGATGGCCGCAGCGGGACCCGAATCAGTGACCGCCGCGGGGGAATACCAACCAAGGGTAACCACGGCACTCAACGACAACGGGTAACCGACGCAACACGCTGCGTGGTTGCAATCCCACCGTGACCAGCGTGTTGCCTGGTCACGGTGGGGATCACGGCATATGGAGGCTCACGCGCGGATAGAGATACCGAGCTGGCCGGAGAAATATTCGATCGTGCGGCGGAGGCCGTCCTCCGAGCTCACCGACGGCGCGTAACCGAGCAACTCCTGCGCGAGGGTGAGGTCGGGACGGCGCACCTCCGGGTCGTCCGGCGGCCGCTCGGTGTGGATGATCGGAGAGGACGAGCCGGTGAGCTTCACCACGAGCGTGGCCAGCTCGGCCATGGACAGCTCGTCCGTGGTGCCCAGGTTCACCGGGCCCGGCTGGCCGCTGTCCAGCAGCGCCAGGATGCCGGCGACCAGGTCGCTGACGTAGCAGATCGAGCGGGTCTGGCTGCCGTCGCCGTGCACGGTGATCGGCTCGCCGCGCAGCGCCTGGGCGATGAAGTTCGGGATAGCGCGGCCGTCGGCGACGTTCATGCGCGGGCCGTACGTGTTGAAGATCCGGACGATCGCGGTGTCGACGCCGCGGAACGTGCGGTAGGTGGAGGTGGCCGCCTCGGAGAACCGCTTGGCCTCGTCGTACATCGAGCGCGGGCCGATGGGGTTGACGTTGCCCCAGTAGCTTTCCGGCTGCGGGTGCACGGCCGGGTCGCCGTAGCACTCCGACGTGGACGCCATGAGGAATCGGGCTCCCTGCGCCTGGGCCAGTTCCAGGCAGTTCAGCGTGCCGTACGAGCCGACCTTGAGGGTCTCGACCGCGTACTTCTGGTAGACCGGCGGCGACGCGGGCGATGCGAAGTGCAGCACCGCGTCGAAGCGGCCCTCGACCGGCAGGCCATCGCTGACGTCGGCGTCCACCAGGGTGAAGCGTGCCTCGTCGGCGAGGTGCGCGACGTTCGCCGCGTCGCCGGTGACGAAGTTGTCGACCGCGACCACCTCGGCACCACGAGCCAGCAGCTCGTCGCAGAGGTGGGAGCCGACGAATCCTGCGCCGCCGGTGACCAGGACCCGATGACCTTCGCCGTACCGCTGCGTCATGTGAAGAAACCGTTTCTGCCGAGAAACACGCTGGATGCAGCTTACCCAGACCGCCTGTTGCCTCCGGGCCGGGTGCGCGGGCGACGTGGACCTGGACAGTCAACGCCGACGCCGGCGGGGGTTCGCAGCCCTGCCCGCCAGCGTCGGCAACTTGGGAGCGGTGGGGCTCCGTCCGCAGGAAACGGAGCCCCACCGCTATCGGACGCCGATCAGTGCGCTCCCGCTCCAGTGAGGGAACGCACCTCCAGCTCGGCGAACTTGCGGTCGTCGAACTCCCTGCTCAGGAAGGTGCCGATGATGGCGCAGAGGAAGCCGAGCGGGATCGAGACCAGGCCCGGGTTCTCCAGCGGGAACCAGTGGAAGTCGGTGCCCTTTCCGAACAGCGAGAGGCTCGCGCCGGTGACCGGGTCGACCTTGCCGGAGACGACCGGCGAGAAGAACACCAGCACGACCGCGGAGACCAGGCCGCCGTAGATACCGGCGACGGCGCCCGTGGTGTTGAACCGGCGCCAGAACAGCGACAGCAGGATCACCGGCAGGTTCGCCGAGGCCGCCACCGCGAACGCCAGCGCCACGAGGAACGCCACGTTGAGTTGCTGGGCGAAGATGCTCAGCAGGATCGCCACGCCGCCGATCACGAACGCCGAGATCTTGGCGACGCTCACCTCCTGGCGCTCGGTGGCCTTACCGCGCTTGATGACATTCGCGTAGAAGTCGTGCGCCAGCGAGGAGCTGGACGCGAGCGTCAGTCCGGCCACTACCGCGAGGATCGTGGCGAATGCGACCGCCGCGATCACCGCGAGCAGCACCGCGCCGCCGCTATCACCGCCGATGTCCTTACCGAGCGCCTCCGCGAGCTGTGGCGCAGCCGTGTTGCCTGCCTTGTCCTGCGCGATGATCGCCTTGCTGCCGACCAGCGCCGCCGCGCCGAAGCCGAGGGCCAGGGTCATCAGGTAGAAGGTGCCGATCAGGCCGATCGCCCAGTTGACCGAGGTACGGGCCGCGCGGGCGTTCGGCACGGTGTAGAAGCGGATCAGGATGTGCGGCAGGCCGGCGGTGCCGAGCACCAGGGCCAGGCCGAGGCTGATCAGGTCGAGCTTGCTGATCAGGGTCTTGCCCGCATCGCCAGGGATGTCCTTGCCGTAGCGCAGGCCAGGCTCGAGGAAGTCCGCGCCCTTGCCGCTCTTCTGGGCCGCCGCGCCGAGCAGCTCGCTGATGTTGAAGTTGAACTTCGCCAGCACCAGGACGGTCATCAGCGCTGCACCGGTCATCAGCAGGCCGGCCTTGATGATCTGCACCCAGGTGGTGCCCTTCATGCCGCCGACCGTGACGTACACGATCATCAGGACGCCGACGAACACGATCGTCGCGATCTTCGCCTCGCTGGCGTCCATACCCAGGAAGGTCTGGCCTTCCTTGATGCCGAGCAGCAGCGCGACGAGCGCACCGGCGCCGACCATCTGGGCCAACAGGTAGAAGATCGAGACGGTGATCGTCGAGACCGCGGCGGCCGTCCGAACCGGGCGCTGCTTCATCCGGTACGACAGCACGTCGGCCATCGTGTACTTGCCGGAGTTCCGCATCAGCTCGGCGACCAGCAGAAGCGCCACCAGCCAGGCGACGAGGAAGCCGATCGAGTAGAGGAAGCCGTCGTACCCGTAGAGGGCGATGATGCCGGCGATACCGAGGAAGCTCGCGGCCGACATGTAGTCGCCGCCGATCGCCAGCCCGTTCTGGAAGCCGGAGAAGCTACGCCCGCCCGCGTAGTAGTCCGCGGCCGTCTTGGTGTGCCGGCTCGCCCAGACGGTGACGCCCAGGGTCGCCGCGACGAACGTGAGGAACAGCACGATCGTCAACGTGCGGGTGCTGCCGCTGGTGGCTGCGGCGAGGATGCTGCTGGCGGTGTTCATCGGCCGGCTCCCGACTCGAGGTCACGACGGATCTTCGTGGCGATCGGGTCGATCTTCCGGTTCGCGTATCGCGAGTAGAGGATCGCGATGCCGAAGGTCGAGACGAACTGAAGAATTCCGAAAACGAAGGCGACGTTGATGTTGCCTACGAGCTTGGTGCCCATGAAGTCACGGGCATACGCCGAGAGCACGACGTACAGGAGGTACCAGGTGAGGAAGGCCGCCGTCATCGGGAAGACGAAGGAGCGCAGTGCCTTGCGTAGGCCACCGAACTCCTCGCTGGCCTGGACGGCGACGTAACGGTCGGCGTCGATGATGGGCGGTCCGCCACCAGTGTCAGGCTTGAAATCGGTAGCCATCGGGGATCACCTCTTCGCAGGGCGGGTCAAGGGTGGCTGCACGTTAGGAGAACCTGTTCCCCCGTTAACAGGGACCAATCGGGACATGGCCACCGGCTGCGACGAACGGCGTCCCTGGTGCGCCGAGTGACCCGCCTCACAGCGCCCAGCGGTCCGGGGCCGGTCCGTTGAACGGAACGGCGTCCGGACATACCGGAGCCCCGGGGGTCAGGCGTCACCCCGGGGCTCCGGTGGTCCTTGTGGGTACTGCTGGCACGCTAGAACGTGAATCTGATTCCGAAAATACCAGGTGGTAGGTGCCCGCAGGGCTGAGTCGCCGAAGTGGTTGCGCGGGCCGGCGGGCGGGAAGGGCAGAGCGTGCGCGCGCCGCGGTGGGTCCGCAGCGCCGGATCGGGCAGAGTGGTGCCCCGCAGACGAGGAGGACTGATGAGCCAGGCCACAGAGAAACTGCTACTGAAGATCGTCGGCGGTGTGGCGGTAGGCGCGGCCACGATAATCACGAAGAAGGTGCTCGACGGCAGCTGGAAGGCCGCGACCGGCAACCAGCCGCCGACACACGCCGAAGACCCCGACCTGACCTGGCGCGAGGCCATCGCCTGGGCGCTGCTCAGCGGTGCGGTCATCGGCGTGGCGCAGCTCGTGGCCGCGCGCGGCGCTCGGCAGTTGGTGCAGCGCAACACCGCGTGACCGGTCGCGGCGCGTTTACCCTGGGCCGCCGCAACGCGCCGTGACCGGATGAGAGCGGCGTCACGTTACTGGTGAGTTACATCGGAAGTAGGCTCACCGCACGAGCTGGGTGTGGTTCCCGCATGTCACGCCCGAACAGGAGGACCGCTCCGCATGGACGCCGTGCAGATCGTCACCACCATCGTCTCGTTCGCCGTGACGCTGGTCGCCGCCGCGCTCGGCGCGCGGACCGTCGCCCGCATGGTCAAGGTCGTGCGCCTCGGCGCCCCCGACCCGACCCGGGTGGACGCCAAGGGCACCCGGTTCGTGACGATGATCCGCGAGACGCTCGGCCACACGAAGATGCTCAAGTGGACGACCGTCGGCATCGCGCACTGGTTCGTGATGATCGGCTTCATCACGCTGTCGACGCTGGTCCTGGGCGCCTACTTCGAGGTCGTCGACCCGCACGCCGAGCTGCCGATCATCGGCCACTGGACGGTGTTCGGCCTCCTCACCGAGATCATCGGCATCCTCGGTATCCCGGCGATCCTGTGGCTGACGGCGATCCGGCTGGCGAACCGGCCGTCGCGTAACCCAGCCCGCAAGTCCCGGTTCACAGGCTCCACGATGTGGCAGGGCTACTTCGTCGAGTGGGTCATCGTGCTCGTCCTGGTGCTCGGCTTCCTGATCCGGGGCTTCAAGGCCGCCAACGGCGAGCTGCCCTACCCGACCTGGGCGGCGCCGGTCAGCCACGGGCTCGGCAACGTGCTGCCGGCGAACGAGGACGCGATCAGCATCGTCGCGATGGTGAAGATCGTCGTCTCGATGACCTGGCTCATCGTCATCGCGCTCAACATCACGATGGGCGTCGCCTGGCACCGCTTCACCGCGTTCTTCAACATCTTCTTCAAGCGCAACGCCGCTGGAGCGGCCTCCCTTGGCGCGCTGCGCCCGATGATGAGCGACGGCAAGCCGCTCGACTTCGAGCAGGCCGACCCGGAGAAGGACACGTTCGGCGTCAGCCAGGCCGAGCACTTCTCCTGGAAGGGCGTGCTCGACTTCACCACCTGTACCGAGTGCGGCCGCTGCCAGAGCCAGTGCCCCGCGTGGAACACCGCCAAGCCGCTGTCGCCGAAGCTGCTGATCCTGAGCCTGCGCGACCACCACTACGCCAAAGCGCCCTACCTGCTCGCCGGCGGCGGCAAGAACATGATGGGCGAGGAGCAGGCCACGCCGGAGCAGCTGGCTGGGGTTCCGGCCGCTGCCCTGGCCGAGGCCGAGCGTCCGCTGGTGGGCGGCCCCGAGGTCAACGGCGTCATCGACCCGGATGTGCTGTGGTCGTGCACCACCTGCGGCGCCTGCGTCGAGCAGTGCCCGGTCGACATCGAGCACATCGACCACATCGTCGACATGCGCCGGTACCAGGTGCTGATCGAGTCCTCGTTCCCCTCCGAGGCCGGGGTGATGCTGCGGAACCTGGAGAACAAGGGCAACCCGTGGGGCCAGAACCCGAACGACCGGGAGGACTGGACCAAGGGGCTGGGCTTCGAGGTCCGACGCGTTGCGGGTGAGATCCCAGCGGACGTCGAGTACCTGTTCTGGGTCGGCTGCGCGGGCGCCCTGGAGGATCGGGCCAAGAAGGTCACCAAGGCCGTCGCCGAGCTGCTGCACACCGCCGGCGTCGAGTTCGCGATCCTCGGCACGGGCGAGACCTGCACCGGCGATCCGGCCCGACGCATCGGCAACGAGTTCGTCTTCCAGATGCTCGCCCAGCAAAACGTCGAGACGCTGAACGCCGCGTTCGGCTCACGGCCGAGCAAGAAGATCGTGGCCACCTGCGCGCACTGCTTCAACACGATCAGCAACGAATACCCGCAGCTCGGCGGCGAGTACGAGGTGATCCACCACACCCAGCTGCTCTCCTCTCTGGTGAGTGACGGGAAGCTCATCCCGGTCACGCCACTGGAGGCCAACCTCACGTACCACGACCCGTGCTACCTCGGCCGGCACAACCGCGTCTTCACGCCGCCGCGTGAGGTGCTCAAGGAGCTGCCCGGCACCACGTACACCGAGATGCCGCGCTTCGCCGAGCGCTCGTTCTGCTGCGGCGCTGGCGGCGCCCGGATGTACATGGAGGAGCGGATAGGCAAGCGGATCAACGTCGAGCGCACCGACGAGGCGCTGGCCACCAAGCCGGACATCGTCGCGATCGGCTGCCCGTTCTGCCTCACGATGCTCTCCGACGGCGTCACCACGCGTAAGGCGAGCGGCGATGCTCCGGAGTCCGTCGAGGTCCTGGATGTGTCGCAGGTGCTGCTGCGGTCGGTAAAGCCCGCGGAGTGACGGCGACCAGCCGGAGCGCGCTGCGGCTCGAGCGCGCGCCGGTGTGACGCCGCCCCGTACCATTACCCGTTGTGAAGTACCGACATAGTGGCTCCACTGTCGTTGACGGTGGAGGTGACAGGTCATCGACGTCTGGCTACCGCTGATCGTGTTCGTCCTGCTCACCGCAGGGAACGCGTTCTTCGTCGCGGCCGAGTTCTCGCTCGTGACCGTCGACCGGGCACTGGTCGAGGAGCAGGCCACCGCCGGTGACCGGAAGGCCCGCAGCGTGCTCGCCGCCCTACGGTCGCTGTCGTTCCAGCTCTCCGGCGCGCAGTTCGGTATCACGGTGACCGCGCTGCTCACCGGCTACATCGCCGAACCCGCTATCGCCGATCTGCTGCACCCGGCGCTGCACGCCGTGCCGGCGCTCGACCCGTACGCCAACGGGATCTCGCTGGCCGTCGCGCTCACCATCGCCACGCTGCTTTCGATGCTCTTCGGCGAGCTGCTGCCGAAGAACGCGGCGCTCGCCCGGCCGATGCCGATCGCCCGGTTCACGGCACCGATCCAGCGCGGGTTCTCCACCTCCTTCCGGCCGATCATCGTGGCGCTCAACGGCAGCGCGAACTGGGTGGTCCGCCGGCTTGGGATCGAGCCGCAGGAGGAGCTGGCCTCGGCGCGGTCGCCGGAGGAGCTGGGCCTGCTGGCGGCGATCTCCGCTCGGGCCGGCGCGCTCCCCGCCGAGACCGCCAAGCTGCTGCAACGCACGATCCGGTTCGGCGAGAAGCGCGCGGCCGAGGCCATGACCCCCCGCGTCGATGTGGTCGCGCTCGACGCCACTGCCACCGTCGCCGACCTGCTGCGGCTCGCGCACGAGACCGGCCACACCCGGTTCCCGATCTACCTCGACACGCTCGACCAGATCATCGGCGTCGTCAGCGTGACGGACGCGCTGGGCGTTCCGGCGGCCGAGCGGGAGGCCACGCTCGTCCGTACGGTCGCGCGCGAGCCGGTGCTCGTGCCGGAGAGCCTCGATCTCGACGCAGTGCTCGACGCGCTGCACGAATTCCGGTCCGAGCTGGCAATCGTCGTCGACGAGTACGGCGGCACCGACGGCATCGTCACCCTCGAGGACCTGGCGGAAGAGCTGGTCGGCGAGATCGACGACGAGTACGACCCACCCCGCGATACCACCGCAGGGGCGACCGTCACCGCGCCCACGAGCGACCTCGTCCGCACCGTCTCCGGGATGCTCCGCGAGGACGAGCTGGTCGACCAGACCGGCTTCCGCATGCCGGAGGGCCCCTACGAGACGCTCGCCGGGTTCCTCATGGCGCAGCTCGGCCACATCCCCACCCAAGGCGAGGTGGTCGAGTACCACGGCTGGCGGTTCACCGTGACGGCGGTCGAGCGGCGCCGGGTGGAACAGGTGGAGGTGCGACCGCCTGAGGAGTGGTCGCCGCAGGCCTTCGTGGACGAGGCGGTGGCCGAATGACCGCACTCTCGCTGGTGGCCACCGTCCTGCTGCTGCTCGGCAACGGGTTCTTCGTCGGCGCCGAGTTCTCGCTCATCGCCGCCCGGCGTACCCAGCTCGAACCGCTCGCGCAGGAGGGATCCCGCCGCGCGGCCACGGCGCTCCGCGCGATGGCGCAGATCCCGCTCATGATCGCCGGGGCGCAGCTCGGGATCACGGTCTGCTCGCTGCTGCTCGGTGCGATTGCCGAGCCCACCCTCGCGCACCTGTTGGAAGGGCCGTTCCGCGCTCTAGCGCTTCCCGACGAGTTGCTCCACCCCGTGGCCTTTGTGCTCGCCCTGGGCATTGTCGTGTTCCTGCACACCGTCGTCGGCGAGATGGTGCCCAAGAACATCGCCCTGGCCGGACCCGAACGCGCGGTGCTGTGGCTCGGCCCGCCGATGCTGTGGTTCTCGCAGGCGACGAAGCCGCTGCTCGTCGCGTTGAAGTGGATGTCCCGGCACCTGCTGCAAATCGTCCACATCGAGTCCGCGGACGCCGTCAAGACGGTGTACACCGCCGAGGAGCTGGCCAGCCTCGTCGCCGAATCACGGACCGAGGGGCTGCTCGACGCGGAGGACCACCAACGGATCACCGGCGCACTCACCCTCACCGAGCGCACCGCCGGCTCGATCCAGGTGCCCTGGACGCAGGTCCACACCGTCACCGACGACATCACCCCCGAAGCGCTCGAACAGCTCGCCACGCGTACCAGCCATGCCCGGTTCCCGGTCGTCGACCGGCGCAGCCGCGCGATCCTGGGCTTCGTCCACGTCAAGGACTTCCTCGGCGCCCCGGACGAGGAACGCCACGCGCCGCTGCCCCGCTCGGCAATCCGGCCGCTAGCCGTCGTCGGGCCGGATACGTCGCTCGCGGACCTGTTGCTGCTCATGCGGCGGGACCGGTCGCACTTCGTGCTGGTCAGCGATGGGGCTAGTCCGCTTGGCGCGGTGACGCTGGACGACGTGCTGACCGCGGTGGTGGGAAGCCCTCGCGCGGTGGCATCGGGGTCCGCTGGGGCTGGCACCGCTGGGGCTGGCACTGTCGGGGCTGGTGCTTCCGGGGCTGGTGCTTCCGGGGCGGGTTCCATCGGGGCGGGCGCCTGAACGCTCGGGGCGCGCGGGTATCGCTCGCGGTCAGTCAGTGTCAGTTGACCAGGTGTTCCAGCTCTGCCAGGAGCGGCTCGGCGTCGGACCGCGCTGGCCCTGGTAACGCGAACCGTAGACAGATGAGCCGTACGGGTGCGTCGCCGGTGAGGACAGCCGGAACAGGCAGAGCTGGCCGATCTTCATACCTGGCCACAGCGTGATCGGCAGGTTCGCCACGTTGGACAACTCCAGCGTCACGTGGCCGGAGAAGCCCGGGTCGATGAACCCCGCCGTCGAGTGGGTGAGCAGCCCGAGGCGGCCGAGGCTCGACTTGCCCTCCAACCGGCCGGCCAGATCGTCCGGCAGCGTCACCACTTCGAGCGTCGAGCCCAGCACGAACTCGCCCGGGTGCAGCACGAACGGTTCGCCGTCGGGGGCCTCGACCAGGCTGGTCAGGTCATCCTGCTGCTTCGACGGGTCGATGTGGGTGTACTTGGTGTTGTTGAACACCCGGAACCAGCGGTCCAGGCGAACGTCGATACTCGACGGCTGAACCAGCGATGGCTCGAACGGCTCGAGCGCGAGCCGGCCAGCCTTGATCTCTGCGATAAGGTCACGGTCGCTCAACAGCATGGTGCGAACCTAGTAGAGTGTTGCCGAGCGTCGCGCCCCAGGGCCGACGTACGCGGGTGTAGTTCAATGGCAGAACATCAGCTTCCCAAGCTGACAGTGCGGGTTCGATTCCCGTCACCCGCTCCACACGAGAAGGCCCTTGTGTGCAAGGGGAATCGCCGGGAGCACATCAGATCAGTGATCCTGTGTTTCAGCCGGCGTGCCCGCTACGTGCCCATTGGGCGAGGCGGGCGGCACATCGAGGAGCCGGTTCAGCGACTCGGCGACGACCCGGTCGCGTTGCGATGTGGTGTGCAGGTAGATCAGCGCGGCCCGGGGGCTGGCGTGGCCCATACGGGCCATCAGATCGGCAAGCGATGCACCGGAGTCGGCCGCGAGCGTGTTGCCCATGTGGCGTAGGTCGTGGAAGTGGATGTCGCCGAGGCCGGCGGCGGCGGCGAGCGCGGCGCGCCAGTGCTTCTGGAAGTTGCTCCGTCGCAGCGGTGCACCGTTGGGTCCGGCGAACACGAGGGACGTCGGACCTGGGCCGACGAACTCGTCCAGGTGCGCACGGACGGCAGGCAGCAGGTTGACCGGGATGGCGACCGTGCGCCGGCCAGCGGCAGTCTTGGGCGGGCCGACGACGAGGGAGCCGTCGCCGAGCTCGACCAGGCCGTGACGGACGTGCACCCAGCCGCCGGCAGCGTCCAAGTCGTGGCGGGTGAGGGCGGCCAGCTCGCCCCAGCGCATCGAGCAGAAGGTGGCGAGCAGCACGAGCAGCCGGTACCGCCGGTCGCGCATCCCGTCGGCCAGCGCGAACACTTGCGGCACGGTGAGCGTCGGCCGCTCCGGTGAGCGTTCCACGGCGGCGCCCTTGATGTTGCACGGGTTGGTCCGGATCAGCCGGTCCTCGACGGCGGTGGCGAGGATGGTCCGGAGCAGGCGATACGCCTTGGCGACGGTGACCGGTCCGACGTCGGCGGCCAGCAGCCCAGCTCGCCAGGAGCGGATGCGAGCCGGCGTGAGGCTGACGAGCGGGTAGCCGCCGAGCTTCGGGACGATGTGGAGCCGGATCAGGCCGTCGTAGAGCTGGCGGGTCTTGGGTCGGAGGCCGGCTCGTTGCTCCAGCCACTCGTTGGCGTACTCGCTGAGCAGCGTTTGTCCCTCGTCCGGGTTGATCCACTCGCCGGTGAGTAGTTCGGACTCGGTGTCCGGCCGCGTCAACGGCGCCTACGGCGTCGTCGCGCGCGATGGGCGCAAGCGCCCACCGTTGACCCGGCCGGACAGCCGAGCAAGACGGCAGCTACGAAGGGCAGGGACGGGTCTGCGTGCATCCCGCGTCGGTCGCTGACGACTCGTAGGCGACCGTGAAGCACATGGCGGCCCAGGGCCGGGCGACATAGACGGCTCCTTGACCGCAGTCGATGTTCCTCGCGCAGCCTAGCGATCCTTGGTCGCTAGGGGCCGCGGTGCGACAGAATCCGCGACCGCGATGTCGCGACTGTCGGAGGGCCGGGGCAAGCTGGCGAGCAGGCAGTGACCGGAGGAGGCACCATGGCCGTCAGGTTCCAGCTCGTCATCGATTGCGCGAATCCCGACCTGCTCGCCCGCTTCTGGGCGGCTGCGCTGGGGTACGAGCTGGAACCGGCGCCGGACGGCTTCGCCTCATGGGACGACTACTGGCGCGATGTGGGGCTGCCCGACGAGGACCTCGGGATCGGCGAGGACCGCATCGTCGACCCCGGCGGTGGCGGGCCGCGCATCTGGTTCCAGGTCGTCCCGGAGCGCAAGACGATCAAGAATCGGATCCATCTCGATATCCACGCCAGCGGCGGCCGAGGCGTTCCGCTCACCACCCGGCGAGAACTCGTTGACGCCGAGGTCCGGCGGCTGACCGAGCTCGGGGCCTGGCAATCCCCTGATTCCGTAGAGACTTGATTCGTGGGCACGTGCGCCGCGCCCCCGGGCGGGGCAGGCTCCTGGCCTGCCCGCGTGTTCCTGTCGTAGGGGCCGTAGAGGCTCCGGGGTCAAGGGCGGCCCGCAGGGCCGTCGCGCGGAGCGCGATCGCGTAGCGACCCTTGAGGCTGGAGGGGCGGCCCCGTAGCCGCGCGGCGCACCCCGAGCCAGCGACGGTTTTGGAGGTGAGCGGCGGCTTCATGCCGCCACCTGCGGATCTGAGCCAGCGGTGCGGTCGGTGTCGGTCACGCGAGGGGTGTTGGCCGTGGCCAGCTCGTAGGCGACGGGGGCCAAGCCGCCGGCGGTGCTGTGTCGGCGGATCTGGTTGTACTCGTCGATGAACCGCGCGACCGCGGCGCGGGCGGCAGCCCGCGTGGTGAAGTGATGCTGTGAGAGCAGCTCGAACTCCAACGTGGAGTTGAACGACTCGGCGACGGCATTGTCCAGAGCTGACCCGCGCCGGCCCATCGACTGGCGGACCCGGGCGGCGGCGCAGGCTCCGGCGAACAGGCCACCGGTGTATTCCGAACCCTGGTCGGTATGGAAGATGACGCCCTCGACGTCACCGCCGCGCACCGCGACCGCCATGCACAGCGCGGCCTTGGCCAACGCCGTGTCGTGACGGCTGTCCATGGCGAAGCCGACACAGCGACGCGAGTGCAGATCCAGCACCGCCGCGAGGTGGAACCGGCCCTCGTCATTGGGCAGCTCGGTCAGATCGCCCACCCACACAACATCCGGCTCACTCGGCGGATCGAAGTGACGCTGCAGCAGATCAGGGGCCTTGCGGGCGGACCGGTCCGGGCGAGTCAACGACCGGCGGCGACGCTTGCGGCGAGCCACCAGGCCCTGCTCGACCATCAACACGGCGACAGTGTTCACGCTCACCCGCCAGCCCAGCTCGCGCAGATCCAGCCAGATCCTGGGAGAGCCGTAATTGCCCTTGTGCAGCGCGAACAGGTAGGCGACAAGAGCCGCCAGCGCTGCCCGGCGCGCCCGCCGCGGCGAGACATCACCGTGCCGCCACTTGTAGAACCACGCCGGTGAGACCCCCAACGCGCGGCACGCCACCGCGTGCGGAACCCGATGCTCGGCCCTCTGGGAGGCGATGAAGGCGGCCACGGTCACCGGGTCATCGCATCCTTGACCCAGAGGGCCACCGAGCGCTTGAGGACATCGCGCTCCATCGTCAGCTCCGCAACCTCCCGACGCAGACGCTGCAGCTCAGCCCGCTCGTCCTCGCTTAGCCGCCCGTCGCCGCCCTTGGCGCGTCGGTCCTTCGCGACCCAGTTCTCCAGCGTGCCCGGGTTGATCCCCAACTCCCGGGCCACCTGGGCCATCGGCTTGCCCGTCTCCACGACGATCCGGACCGCGCCCTCCCGGAACGCCTCATCGAACTTCCGTCGTGCTCCCATCGCCCGACCTCCTCATAGGCGATGTCTCCACGCTACGAGGGGAAGCCCAGCCACCGCCGTCCGCGTGCTGCAGGAGGACGGCCTCGATCACTACGCAGTTGCAATGACCGACCCCGAGGGCAACGAGTTCGACGTCAACTGACGGCGTCTAACGCGCCGCTGCGCGGAGGGCGTGGGATCCGAATCCGCTAGCACGGTTTCCCGCCCTAGCGGCTTCAAGTCGGTGCGTGCCCGCTGCGTGCCCGATACCCCGCTCACAGACGGCCATTCGGGGGCACTCACGGACACCCAGCACCCCCACGAACGCTAGCGATACTGCCTTATCAAGCTCGTTCCCAAGCTGACAGTGCGAGTTCGATCCTCGTCACCCGCTCCAAGATCATCAGTTGCCGAATAGGCCTCTAGTGTCGTGTAAGGGCGTTGTCTTTAGTCTTCGGTGCTGCTTTGGCGAGGATGGTGTCGGGGTCCTTGGTCCAGGTGAAGGGTCGGCATCGGTCGTTCCAGCCGTCGATGAAGGTGTGGATGGCGGCGATGAGGTCTTTGACGGAGGTGAAGGTGCCGCGGCGGATGGCCTGGCGGGTGATGATCCCGAAGAACACCTCCACGAGGTTCAGCCACGACCCCGAGGTCGGTGTGAAGTGAAGCGTGATTCGGGGGTGCTTGGCCAGCCACGCGTCGACGTCGGGGTGGGTGTGGGTCC
>Ga0184623_10000493_pt1 | contig 16731 bp, 15 predicted proteins | sample PLM1_100_b1_FD_133138 | JGI IMG/M metagenome (GOLD analysis project Ga0184623, IMG submission 133138) | Groundwater sediment microbial communities from an aquifer in East River, Colorado, USA - PLM1_100_b1 | ecosystem: Environmental > Terrestrial > Soil > Riparian zone | place: USA: East River...
AGCCGCTCGATCGCGACGTAGAACGGGTCGAGCGGGTCGGTGCTGCGACCGCCCGCGGTCAGGATGATGTCGGCGGCGGCGGCCGCCCCGCCCCGTGCCGTCGCGCCCTTTGCCGCCCAGGCGAGGGCTTCCGTCACGGCGGCGTCGTCGTCGGCGACGTAGGTGATCCCCGTCAGCGTCGAGCCCAGCCCCTCCACCTTGTTGCGGACACTCCGCTCGAAGCGGTCACGATCGGCGGCGCGGAGCGACTCCTTGACGACGGCCGCGACGCGCATCGGCCGGAACTCGGCAACACGAATGAGCCGGCCGGGCAGCCGGCGCAAACGATCAAGAACGGGGTCGACGAGCCGTGCCTCGACGACATGCGGCGCGATCTTGACGCTCGCGACGAGCTGGCCGGCCTCGACGATCGACCCGTCAAACGCCGTGAATACCTCCAGCGGATCGACTCGATTGACCCGCCGCAGGTCGGCCGTTCGCACGTGCAGGACGCCGTCGACGGACGCGAGGAGATCGACCCGGCTCTGGATCGGGCCGCGAACCGAGACCCCAGCTCCCGCGGCGGCATCCGCAAGCTCAAGGGCCGCGCTGTCCTCGTGCGTGTCGCCAGGCTCGAGCACGAGCACGGTGACGGGATCGGCGACGGGCAGGCTGTCCGAGCCGAGCGCGTCGAGGTCGGCGATCGTCAGCCGCCGGCCCTTGACCCACCGCACGCCCCCGACGACGAGGTCCCGCGTCAGGACCGCACCGTCGAGCGCGTCGGGCGGGCGGCGACCCGGGACGATCCGCTCGAGTCGCACCCGCCGATGAGAACGCCCGGCCTCAGCGGCCGAGAGCGCCCTCGATCGCGCGCCTGGTGTAGACCACGGCCATCGCCGCGCGGTACGCGGCGTCGGCGTGGATGTCGCTGTTGATCTCGACCCCGTCGGTCACGTGGGCGGCCGCGGCGGCGATCGCCGCATCGCTCCCGTCCGTCCCGATGAGCGCCGCCTCGACATCCTCGGCCCTGTACGGATGCTCATGGACTCCGGTGACGCCGATGCCGGCGTGCGAGATCGTGCCGCCGGTCATCGCAACGAGCGCAGCAACCCCGACGATCGAGTAGCCGGACGCCGGCTGCGCGAGCTTGCGATATGCGAAGCCGGCACCGTCGGGGACGGCCGGTCGGCGGATCGCGACAAGGATCTCGTCGTCCCGCATTCCGGTGGCGAACGGCCCCTCGAAGAAGCCGTCCAGCGGGACGACCCGCTCGCCACCGGGCCCGCGCAGGACGGCCGAGCCGCCGTACGCGAGGGCGATCGCCGGCGCGTCGGACGCCGGATCGGCGTGGGCGATCGCACCGCCGACCGTGCCGCGGTTGCGGACCTGGACGTCGGCGATCAGGTCGATCGCCTCGGCCACCGCCGGGAAGGTCGTCGCCGCCTGCCACTCGGCGTAGGTCGTCAGGGCCCCGATCTCGACTCCGCCATCGGGCAGCGACCGGTAGCCCTTCAGCTCCGCGATGCGACCGATGTCGATGAGCCGGTCCGCTGCGGCGACCCGCAGCTTGAGCAGCGGCAGGATGCTCTGGCCCCCGGCGATCACCTTGCCGCCGCTTCCGATGGCGACGAGGGCCTCGTCGAGGGAGGTCGGTCGGGTGTAGTCGAACGCCGCCGGGATCATGGCTGGCCTCCCTTCCCGTTCGAGCCGTTCGTACGATCGGCGGCGCCCGCTGCCCCGCTCTTCGCGCCCTGGATCGCTCGCCAGACCGTCTGCGAGGTGTAGGGCATGTCTAGGTGTCTGATCCCGAGCGGTGACAGCGCGTCGATTACGGCATTGGCAACGGCCGCCGTGCTGGCGATCGCGCCGGCCTCGCCGACGCCCTTTACCCCGATGGGGTTGACCGGTGATGGGGTGACGGTCTCGTCGAGCTCGAGGTTCGGGAACCATGAGGCTCGCGGCACCGCGTAGTCCATCATCGAGCCGCTCTGGAGCTGGCCGTCGTCGCTATAGATCGCACCTTCCCATAGCGCCTGGCCGACGCCCTGGGCGATGCCGCCGTGGAGCTGTCCGTCGACGATCATCGGGTTGATCTTGTTGCCCACGTCATCGACGGCGACGTAGCGGACGAGGGCGACCTTACCGGTCTCCTCGTCGATCTCCACGATCGCGATATGGGTCCCGAACGGCCAGGTGGTGTTCGGGGTGTCGTGGTAAGCAGTCTCGTCCAGATACGGCTCCATCCCGTCCGGCAGGCTGAAGCCGAGGTCGATCGCAAAGGCGATCTCCTGGATCGTCTTGACCTTGTCAGGCGAGCCCTTGACTCGATAGCTCGCGCCGTCGACCTCGATGTCCTCGACGCTCGCCTCGAGCATGTGCGCCGCGTAGCGCTTGGCCTTGTCGCGGACCTTGCCGGCAGCCTTGATCGCGGCCGTGCTGCCGACCGACGACGTCCGGCTGCCGTAGGACCCGTAGCCGAACGGCGTCCCCTGACTGTCCGAATGCTGAACGATGATGTCCTCCATCGGCACGCCGAGCTCGCTGGATATGATCTGGGCGTAGGTGGTCTCGTGGCCCTGGCCCTGCGGCGAGGTGCCCATCGTGAGGATGATCTTGCCGGTGAGGTGGACCTTGAGGTTGGCCGACTCCCACATCGCGGCGCCCCAGCCCTCGCCGACGGCGCCGATCCACTTGGACGGAGCGACGCCGCAGATCTCGATGTACGTGCTGAGGCCGACGCCCAGATATTTGCCCCTGGCCCGTGCCTCAGCCCGCTTCTCGTCGAGCTTGTAGTAGTCGACCAACGTGAGGGCCTTGTTCAGCGCCGGCTCGTAGTTCCCGGAGTCGATGTAGACCTTCTCGCCGTTCACGGCCGTGTAGAGGCCCGACGGGTTGTCGTACGGGAACGCGTCGTTCGGCAGGAAGTTCTTGCGGCGGATGGCTGCCGGGTCCATCCCGATCTCGTCGGCGAAGAGATCCATCGCCCGCTCGACGACATACGTCGCCTCGGGTCGGCCAGCGCCGCGATAGGCGTCGACGAACGTCGTGTTCGTGTAGACGCCGATCACCTCGCAGTGGACGTTCGGGAACTTGTACGGCCCGGACAGGACGCGGCCGTAAAGCGTCGTCGGAATGCCCGGACCGATCGTCGACAGGCGGCCGCCGAGGTTGGCGTATGTCTTGACCCGCAGGCCGGTGATCTCGCCGTCGCGGGTCCCGCCGATCTCGAGGTAGGTGATGTGGTCGCGGCCGTGGATCGTCGACTGGTAGTTCTCGCGCCGGCTCTCGACCCACTTGACCGGCCGCCCGCCGACCAGCTTGCTGCCGAACATCACGAGAGCCATGTCCGCATAGCAGAAGATCTTGGTGCCGAACGCGCCGCCGACGTCCGGGGCGATGACGCGGACCTTGTGCTCGGGGATGCCCGTGACGAACGCTGTCAACAGGAGCCGCTGGATATGCGGCGTCTGGCTGGACATCCAGACCGTGTATTCGTCGGTGCCGGGGTTGTACCAGCCGATGTCGCCGCGGACCTCCATCGGGTTGGGGATGAGTCGCTGGTTGACGATCCGCTGGCGAACGACGACCTCGGCCGCGTCGATCGCGGCGTCCGTGCCCGCCTTGTCCCCGACGGTCCAGTTGAAGACGATGTTGTTCGGGGCGTTCTCGTGGAGCTGAACCGCACCCGGCTGGGTCGCCTTCTCCGCATCGACGACCGTCGGCAGCGGCTCCCAATCGACCTCGATTCCTTCGAGCGCGTCGACCGCCTGCTCGGGGGTCTCGGCGATCACTGCGGCAACACCTTCGCCCGTCCATTTGACGTCGTCTGTCGCGAGGACGCGCGGCATGTTGACGTTGTTCTGGACGCCGCTGGAGCCTCCGGCAGGCCAGGCCATGGGCAACGGGTTGTAGGGGATGTCGGCGCCGACGATGACGGCCAGCACGCCCGGCATCGCCTTGGCCGCAGCGGTGTCGATCGACTTGATGTTGGCGTGGGCGTAGGGACTCCGAAGGATGGACATGTGGACCATGCCGGTGAGCTTGATGTCGTCGAGGTACCGGCCCTTGCCGGTGATGAACTTGGGATCTTCGGTTCGCTTGACCGAGGATCCGAGGATGTCGGTCGCCATCGCTGTTCCCTCCTCGGCCCTAGGCCTGCGAGCTCGCCGGCGTGGGCGCGGTGGCGCCGGACTGCATGGTCCGGGCGGCCTCGCGAATTGCCGCGACGATGTTCTGGTAGCCGGTACAGCGGCAGTAGTTGCCCTCGAGGGCGTGCCGGATCTCGTCGTCCGACGGGTTGGCGTTCCGGGCGAGGAGGTCTGCCGCGACCATGATCATGCCCGGTGTACAGAACCCGCACTGGAGTCCGTGCTTCTCCCAGAAGCCCTGCTGGAGCGGGTGGAGATCGGCGCCGGAGGCCATCCCCTCGATCGTCGTGACGGAGCTGCCGTCGGTCTGGACGGCGAGCATCGTGCAGGACTTGATCGCCTGGCCGTCGACGTGGACGGTGCACGCGCCGCACTGGCTCGTGTCGCAGCCGACGTGGGTGCCCGTGAGGTCGAAGTCCTCGCGGATCAACTGGACCAGGAGGCGTCTGGGCTCGACGTCCGCCTCGCGTCGCTGCCCGTTGACCGTGAGCGCAACGTGCTCGGTCACCAGTGAGCCTCCTCTCCCCTGTCGGACGCGTTTCCCGCGGACGGGTCGCCGAAAATGCGGTGGCTTGGTGCGGGTTGCCGTGTTGGCGCGGAAGACCCTGAATGCTGGCACCGCGGCCTTCCAGAATCAAGCGCAATCTCGCGAAGCGGATGCCGCCATTTGGGAGGTCCGCTCAGCTCGCCGCCGTCGGAACGAGCCGGAAATACACGCCCACCGCGGCGATGTGACGGGAGGCGGCCCGATAGACGAGGTTGCCGGGGAATGGCTGCTGAGTTCGGGTCGCCCGGATCACCGCATCGCGCTCCGATCCGGGCGGGAGCCGAACGACCGAGAACATGTCGCCACCGGCCGCTGGCGGATCGATCCGGACGATGCCGGCCGCCTCGGCATTGCGCGTCCACCCAGTGTCTCCGTTCGGGTGGCCGATGTACCACTCCCCGCCCACGCCGAGCAGCGTGATCAGCGTCGAGCGATCCCTTCCGGACCGGCGGCCGGCCACGTGGACGGCCACGACGCCATCGAGGCCACCGACGCCCATCTGCAACCCGGATCGGATGAGCGGATCGAGCACCCGCAGCAAGCGGTACATGACCCGCAGGGCGAGGCGCCACGCGACGGACCCGCGGGCGCCGGTCGCGATCAATTGCGCTTGGGCGTGTATCGCCCGAGAGCGGCGGACCGGATATCGACTGCCCCGGGATCGAGGGCAGCGGCCAGCTCGTCGGGCGAGGCGGTGGCGGCGAGCCGGGCCGCGGACGCGAGAGCCTGGATCTTCGCGCGGGCACGCTCACGGCTGAGGCCGGCGAGGCTCGAGGCATTGGCAAGCCCGACACGAACGAGGCCCCGGCCCTTGATCGACGCCGCGTAGTGCGCGGCCCAGGTCATGAGTTCTGGGCTGTCCGCCGCGTCGGCGGACGGGTCGAGCGCTCCGCAGACGATCCCGCGATCGGCCGGCGCTTCGGCGATGAGCCGCCAGTTCTCGGGCCCCGCGATGAGATCGAACGCGTAGCTCGAAAACGGCAGATCGAAGATCGTCGCCGCGCCGATCCCGTCGGCGTTGCCCCCCGTCAGCACGAGCGACAGGTGGACGGCGTCCCCAAGGCCCGCCGTCGCCGTCCGCAGCGCGTCGCCGAACCGGCGTCGCTCGCCCGCGTCCGCGCCGACATCGACGGCGGCCGGCTCCTCGATCTCGATCATCTGGCAGCCGGCAGCCGCAAGTGCCTCGATCGTCGCCCGAATCGATTCGGCGATCGGGGCCGAGCCGGCACCTCGAGCGAGCGAGTAGGGCCCGACAAGCGCCTGCTTGACCGCTCGATCCGTCAAGGATGCGGCGCGCCGCCACGCGGCAACGATCCGCTCCGCGTCGTCGGGGCGGGCCGCGCGCTCCGCGCCGCGCCCGTCGGTGATCGGCTCCAGCCCCGCGGCCGCGAGCTCCTCGACGACGTCGCGGACGGCCTCATCCGCTTGCTGGGGTTCGCGGGCGGCCGGGTAGGCGCCGATCAGGGTGGCGAACACTGGGACTCCTGGGCGGCCCTCGATCCTAGCGCATCGAGTAGTCTCGGCCGTATGCCAGCCCCCGGGGCCCTCCTCGCCGGCCGATATCGGATCTTCGCGCCGCTCGGTTCAGGCGGAATGGCAACAGTCCACCGGGCGCGAGACGAACGGCTCGACCGCGATGTCGCGGTGAAGATCCTGCTGCCGAATCATGCCGGGGATCCCGTTCTGGCCGGCCGGTTCGAGCGCGAGGCGCGGTCCCTTGCCGCGGCGGCACACCCCGGAGTCGTCGCCGTCTTCGATGTCGACCCGGGCGATCTGGCGGCGGGCGTGGAGCCGTTCTTCGTCATGGAGCTCTGTCAGGGTGGGTCGCTTGCTGACCGCCTGGCCGGCGGCCGGCGGCTCGCCCCCGACGACCTCATTCCCATCCTCATTTCGGTCACCGACGGGCTGGCCGGCCTCCACGCCCGGGGCGTGGTTCACCGCGACGTCAAGCCATCGAACATCATGCTCACGACCGATCGAGCGAAGCTCGCCGACTTCGGGCTGGCGCGCTCCGACGACCCCGCGGAGGTGAGCGAGCTGACCGCACCGGGCACGGCCGTCGGGACGATGGCTTACCTCGCTCCCGACGTCCTAGCGGGAGGCCCGGCAGGTGCGCCAAGCGACGTGTATGCCCTCGGCGTTGCCGCGTTCGCGGGGCTGACGGGCTCGATGCCGCGCCAGGCGAACTCCGTGGCGGATCTCGTGGCCGCTGGATCGCGCCCGGCGCCGCTCGTCTCCTCGGTCGCGCCGGACCTGGGCACGGCGTTCGACGAGCCGATCGCCGCGGCGCTCGACGTCGATCCCGCGAGGCGACCGGATGCGCTGTCATTCGGCGGGTCGCTTGCCGCGGCGCTCGGCCGCTGGAGCCGGGCCCGACCCCCTGCCGGCTCAGTGGCATGGCGCGGATCCTCAGACCCGAACGCAACGACGGCGGCCGTGCCGGTTGCGCCGATGCCCGCGATCTCGCCGGCCGCGGCGAGTCCCATTACGCCGTCTGCGGTCCGGCCTGTCGCCCGCCCGTCCCAGTGGGGTCGGAGCCTGGTCGCCGCGGCAGCCGTCGCCGTCCTGGTCCTTGCCGGACTTGCAATCGCCAGCGGACGCCTCGCGCTGACCGGCCCGCCCGGCGGTCCAGCCGCCAGCTCGAGCCCGTCCGCCCGTCCCAGCCCTTCGCCACCGGCGAGCCCCTCGCCCTCCCCATCCGCCTCGCCCTCGCCTTCGCCGGTTCCCACCGTGTCGGTTGCCGCACAGGCCCTCGCCGCCCTCGACGGGGTCGACGAAGCGATCCAGGCCGCTCGCGGCTCCGACGGACTGAGGGGCAAGGACGCGAACGAGCTGGAACGCCGCGCCCGCGATGTTCGCTCCGCCCTCGAGCAGGGTGATCTGGATACCGCGGGCGAGGCCGCCGTCGCGCTCCGAGAGGCGGTCGACGACCTGGGCGATGAGATCGACGAGGACGCGGCGCGACGGCTCAAGAACGCAGTCACCGCCGTCATCGACATCCTTCGCGACGGATGAGGCGCGCAGAAGCAGCCTAGGGCCAGGCCGAGAACCCGATCGACATGCACGCCGCGACTCCGGCGATCAGCGCGGCGACCGCCCCGACGGTCGCCAGCGGCGATCCGATGAACCGCATCGCTACGCCCCGCGTCGACACGCCGCCCGGTGGGAACGCAACGCCCATGAGGAGCCCGGCGGCCAGGCCGCCGATGTGGGCGGCGTTGTCGACGAACCCGAGAGAGAAGCCGATGAGGATGTTGATGACGATCAGCGAGCCCACCTGGCGGAGCAGCGCCATGCCGCGCCGATCGAGCATCGGCAGGTGGAGCCGGGATGCGATGAAGAGGACGCCAAAGATCCCGAAGATCGCGCCGGACGCCCCGACGCCGCCCTCGGCAGTGCCGTAGGCGAACGACGCAACAGATCCACCGAGCGCCGCGACGAGATAGAAGAGGACCATCCGGAGCGGTCCGTAGATCTGTTCGACGAGGGGCCCCGTGAGGTAGAGCGCGTACATGTTGAACCCGAGGTGGATCAGAGCGAACAACGGTTCACCCGGGTCCCCGCCGTGGACGAGGGTTACCGTCCAGAGGCGCCAGAACTCGCCGTCGTCCACAAGGCGCTTGTGCAGCGCCAGGGCGTCGTAGAACAACCCACCATCGCTCGAGACAATCGCCGTCATCGAGACAGCGATCGTGATCCCGATGATGACATACGTCGCGAGAGGAAGGACGCTACCGCGCCCTCGGGCGAAATAGCGCCTCGAAGCGCGGACGTTGCCGGTCTCCTTTGCCAGCCAGCCGAGGCGGTTCGCGATTTCCGGCTTGTCGGCGAGCGGGGCGCGGCGGTCGGCTTCGCGGTAGGCCGCGATCGCCCCCTGGAGGTCGCCGTCGCGGACGCGCGCTGCTGCGATCTCGCGCCAGGCGTAGTAGGTCGTCGGCGTCTCGGGCAGCTCGAGGATCGCCTCCCAGGTCGCGACGGCCCCCGCCTCGTCGTCCATCCGGAATCGGCTCTGGGCAGCCCCGAGGAGGGCCGCAGCGGTTACTTCCGGGTCGTCGAAGCCGATGACGCGCCGGTAGTGATTGAACGCTTCGGCGAATTCGCCCGCAGAGAGGAGCTCCGCGCCCCGATCGAGGAGCGCCCGCGCTTCCTCGCGGGAGAGAGGCCCATCGACGTGGAGGCCGCGCGGGCGGTCGGGGGTCGAGGGGCCTTCCATTGACCCGACGATACAGGACCGGCGGCTAGACTTGCCCGCAATGTGTGGCCGCTTCACCCAGCAACGCCCCGCCTCGGAGCTCGCCGAGATCTTCGCCGCCGAACCGCTCGACGACGATCCGGGTCCCCGGTTCAACGTGGCCCCGACGGACGATGCCCTCGTCGTCGTCCAGCGTGACGACGGCCGCGCGATCAAGGCCTACCGCTGGGGCCTGATCCCGCACTGGGCGGACAATGCGAAGGTCGGGTCCCGGATGATCAATGCGCGAGCGGAGACGCTGACCTCGAGCCCCGCCTTCCGCGATCCGCTGCTGCGCAAGCGCTGTCTCGTACCGGTCGAATCCTTCTACGAATGGCGACGCGAGGGGAAGGTCCGTCAACCTTACGCGATCGGCCGCGCCGACGGCCGGCCACTCGTTCTCGCCGGTCTCTGGTCCGGCTGGCGGGACCCGGCCCTCGATCAGGTCCGCCGCACGTTCACGATCGTGACGACGACACCGAATGAGACGATGGCGCCGATCCACAATCGGATGCCCGTCGTTCTGGCCGATGAGGAGTGGGCGACCTGGCTTGACCCCCGACTAACGGACACCGGCGAGCTGCTGGCGATGCTCGAGCCGCGCGACGACCTGGAGCTGGCCGTCCGCCCGGTGAGCCGGCTCGTCAACGACGTCCGCAACGACGGGCCGGAGCTCGTAGTCCCGCTCGGCGCCTGAGGCGTTAGTCCGCGGCCGCCGCCCAGCCGCTCGCCGTTGACGCGGAGGTGAACGCTTCGGCCGGTTCCTCGCCCCGGTCGAGCGCCGCGGCGTAGCCTCCGACGACCGATGCGAACGCGTCGTCGGGATCGCCCGCCGGTGCTTCGAGGATGGTGGCTCCCGGGATGTCGACCGGATCGGCGCCGTGTGGAAGGACGATGACGAGCGCAGCGCCGCTCCAGCGGCTCGCGGCGAGGACGACGTCGAGGGCCGCGCGCGCCAGGGGCTCGGCCACAACGAGCACGCGGTAGTCCGGAAGGTACTGGAGCGCGAGCTCGATGTCGGCCGGCTCGAGCGTCGGCCCGGCAGGGGTGTTCGTGGAGTGCTGCTCGCCCTCCGGCTCCTCGAACGGCTCCGCGTCCACATCTGGTTCGACAGTCTCGGGCGTCGGGCGGCTCGGATCGCGCAGGATCGCGACGTGGCCGATCTCCCGCGCGGCGAGATCGAGGAGCACCACCTCGCCCGCAGGATCGTCGCCGATCTTACCGACGAGCTCGACGTCCGCCCCCGCCGCCGCCGTGGCCGCCCCAACACCGACAGCCTTTCCGGCCGCCTCCTGCTTCGACGCGCGAAACCGGAGGTGCGGGCTACCGATGACGACGATCACGTCCGCCAGCCTACCGCAGGGCCCGCCGAATCAATGAGCCGGCCGCGAGTCGCGACCGGCTGAGCCGTTCTCGTTGGCGTATCCGATCAGATGTGTGTCTGAAGGGCTCCCTTGGCGGAGACTGCGTCCCTCGCAGGGACAGCCGGGGCGTTGACCGGCCAGATGAGGTGCATCGGGTCCAAGCCCACGAATGCGCCGGCCGCAATGCCGATGGCAAACCCCATGATCGGCGGCGTTCCGGTGATCAGACCGAGGAGGTTGAACCCCCATCCAACGGCGACGAACCAGAGGGTGGCAGACGCGATTCTCTTGACCATGCGCGGAGCATCGCCGCATCACACGCCGCTGCCCATCCGCTACAGGTACCGAACTAGCCCAGTCGTTCGTTCCGGGCCTCGCGGCGCCTCGCCAGCGCGGAGGTTACTCGACGAGACCCACCGCGCTGATCTCTGCGTCGACCCCGGTCTCTCGGAGGACGTTCAAGGTACCGCCGCTACCGTTGACCTTGAAGGTGTCGGCGATGATCTGGTCCATCGTGAAGACGCTGCTTGACCCGTTCACCATGACCTCCCCACCGGGGACATACACGATTCCGCGCACCTCGGCTGCTTGCGAGCTGCTGCCGTTCAGCGTCACCGTCAGGCTGACGGTCCGATCCTGGAAGATCACGAGGTCGATCGTGGTCGTCCCGAACGGATATTGGTATGGCTGCAGGCTCAGGGTGGCGCCGCCGCCGCCCAGGCTGAAAGCACCCTCGGGGCTCAAGGGCAGCTTCGAGTTGTAGATGAGCACGCCGCCGCCGCCAACGCACGGCGGCGTCGCGCCGAGAGTGCAGACGGCCTTGCTCAGGTCCGTCTCGCTCTCGACGGAGATAACCGACGCGTCGTTGGAGGTCTGGAACCCGCCGCCACCGATCCAGTAAATCCCCGGAAGCAGGTAAGCGGTCACGCCTCCTTTGAGATTGAGCCCTCCCGGGTAGAGCCCAGGACTGAGGATCCACTTCCTGTTCGCCTGGCCGCCGCCCTGGCCGAGCGTGCATAGCGACGGCGCGAGCTCATCGGGTGGCGAGGTGGTCGAGCCAGGGCAGCCATCCGGGATGTCCGCGGGCAAGGGGACGAGAGTCGTGCCGACCATCTCCTGCATTCCTGCCGCGAGCGCCGGCTTTGCAGGCGCGGGGAGATCTGCCAGGGGGTCCGGCAGTGCGAACGAGAACTCCGAAGGCGTACAGGTCATCGTCCCACTACCCTGATCCTGGATCTCACCGACGCTGCGGCACGTGGCATCCGGAGCGGTGACATTGAGGACGCCAGAGCCCGTCCGGCTGAAGCCGTAGCCCGGAGGGGTGCTGCAGCCCGAGCCGTCCGAGTTCGACTGGACATTCCCTGCGGAGTTGACCGTTCCGGTGCCCGAGATGTGAATCGCCTTGCATTGCGTTTCGTTGAGCGCGAGCATCCCGAAGCTGTACGTCACGCCTGGCTGGTTCGCCGCGACCGCCATGGACCCGACGGCCCAATCGTTCCTACCCATGATGGCTGCGAAGATCGGCGCACGGGTCGCTGCGATCTGGACTTGCACGAAGCCGGGGAATCCGGCGAATTCGCCGTCCACGGGCGGGATGTAGACGAAGACATCCTCGCTGGCCGTCGCGTCGTCGAAGTCGTTCTCGAGTACGACCTCGCATGCGGCATTTGCCGCCGCGTTGCCCCCTGCGGAGGCGCACGACCCGCTGAAGTTGGGCGATCCGAGCACATACCGGGCACCTGCCAGCGCTGCCGCGTCTGCAGCGTTCTGCTGATCGCGCCGCTCGAGGACGACCATCCCCACGTCGAACGCCATGGCGGCGACGAGAAACAGGACAGACAGGGCGGCAGCGAAGAGGACGAGGATCTGACCGCGCTCCTCGGGGCGCTTAGTTGTTGATGACAAGTCTCGACTCCGCTGTGATCGTGATCTGGGGGAAGGGGACGGGCGCCAGCGTCTGGTACGTGTAGGCGGCGGTCACGGTCACGTCAGCCTCGCGCCCGTTGCCGAGCGCTCCCCACAACGGGGTGACGATCACAGTCGGCCCGAGGATCCCGAACGCTGCGTCCTTCACACGCTGGACGACGTTTGCCCCGGGCGGGTCGTAGCAGCCAGTCGGCGCGGGATCGCCAGGGGGCATCGGGCCGCTCGGACAGGATGAGTTCGAGCCGTGGACAATCGCGTAGCGGGCGCCTTCGCGCGTTGCGTTGTTCAGCGCCTGGTAGAAGAAGATGAAACGGCCGCCCTCGATGATCGCGAAGAGGAGCAGGAAGAAGACCGGAGCCACGAGGGCAAACTCGACCAACGCTTGACCGGTCGATCGGCGTGGTCGACGTGCACTGGAGGCTCCAGCGAGGGCGCTCACGGCAGCGCCAGGTCCGTCATCGCGAAGATGCTCGAGCGCTCGAACGTGAGCGTGCTCGGCAGCCCCAGTGTTCTGTCGAGGAACTGGATGTTGAGCGGGACAATGACGCGGAAGTCGTAACTGAGTGTCACCTTCAACCAGCAGGGCGGTTCGCGAGTCGCGTTGTCGCACCCTAGACCGGCGCTGTAGGGCACCCACGTCACGCCTTTGTCGAGAGACAGCAGGTACGAGAAGGACGGATTAGTGCAGCTCTCGTCCGGACCGGCGTAGTCAGGCAGATCGCTCGAGGCAACGCAGGCTCGGAAATACATCTTCGCCTCCGTTCCGTCGACGGGCACCTGAACGATCGTGTCATTCCACTTTTGGGAGCCGAAGGTCCCGAAGTCGGCAGCTTCGCGTGCGGCCGACTCCACGGTGAGCATCGTCGTGAAGATACGAGCGAAGTCGACGACGGCGAGCATGAGGAACACCAAGATCGGCAGCACGAGCGCGAACTCGACCACGCTCTGCCCTCGCTCATGCCTCTTGTGAGGCATCGCACTGGTACCGGTACTTCGCGGCGGCCGGATTCGGGGCAGATCAGAGAAATGCATCGCGCGCCCTAGCGAATTCTCCGATAGCGGTATTGAGCCCCGGCGGTGATCATCGGATTGCCGACTATCGCAGCGTGACCTTGCAGGCCACCTTACGTCTAGTACTAGGATTCCCCCGGGACCATCTTCTGGTGCCCGTCGGCACCGCGGGCGACGATGATTCCGCCCGATCCCGAGGCCGTCAACCCTGTTTCAGGCCTGTTCGGGGCGCAGGCCCCGCAGCACCGGGAAGTTGATCGCGACGATGACAAGGATGACCAGCGTTGCAGTTCCGCCACCGGCGAGCGCGAGCGACGGCCCGAACCGTTCGGCGATCGCGCCGGCAAGGAGGTTCCCGAACGGGATGACGCCGAGCGAGGTCAGGATGTAGAGCGACAGGACCCGGCCGCGCAATCGCGGCGAAACGAGCACCTGGATCAGCGTGTTCGTTGTCGCGTAATACGCCACCTGACTGGCCCCGAGGGCGGCGAGGGCCACGCATGACAGCGGGAGCCAGGTCGACAGCCCGAACACGATCAGGCCGACGGACGCGGAGCCCATGCCGATCATCATCAATCGGCCGCTGCCGCCGCTCGGGCGCAGGATCGCGACGAGCAGCGCGCCGGACAGCGCCCCGACACCCAGCGACGCGTTCAGCAACCCCAGCCCCGGCGCCCCGATCCGGAGGATGTCGCGGGCGAAGACCGGCATGAGGACGAGGTAGTTCAGGATGAACAGGGCCGGGATCGCCGCGAGCAGGACGAGGATCGCGATCGTCCGCTCGGCCCGGACGTAGCGGACGCCGTCGATCAGGTTGGCCCAGATCGAGGCCTCGACCCGGGCCGCGCTCGACGCCCGCCCGATCGGCAGGATCAGGATCAGGATGGCGACGATCACGAGGCCGATCGCGTTGGCCCAGAACGCCAGGACGAGGCTGCCCGCCGCGATCGCGAACCCGGCGACGGTCGGGCCCAGGACGCGGGACAGGTTGAACTGCGCGGAGTTGAGGGCGATCGCGCTGCCGATCGCGGACCGATCCACGATCGTCGAGACGACGGCCTGGAACGCCGGCGTCGCGAGCGCACCGGCGGAGCCCGCGAGGAAGGCGAGCACCAGGACGTGCCAGAAGGCGACGACGCCGGTCATCGTCAGGATCGCGAGGACCGCGGCGACGCCGGCCGCGGCCAGCTGGCTGGCCGCAAGGAGCCGCCGCAGGTCGACCCTGTCGGCGAGGACGCCGGCAAGGATCGAGAACAGGAGGATCGGCGCGGTCGCGGCTGCGCTCGTCGCGCCGAGCGCGATGTTGGAATCGGTCAGGCTGAGAACGAGCCAGCCCTGGGCGGTCGCCTGCATCCAGTTGCCGATGCTGCCGATGAACGCGGCGAGGATGAACCGCCGGTAAACGGGTGACGCGAGCGCCGGGAAACGGCCGCCGGAGCCGACCGCCGTGGCCGTGACTGAGCTCGCGGTGGGCTCGGAGCTGGGATCAGCGGTCGTCGTCGTCCTCGCTCGAGGTGTGCGGCTCGACGGGATCCCCGGAGCCCTCGGGCGTCGGTTCTTCGGCGCCCTCCGTCGGGCCCTGCGGGCCGGCGTCGACCGGGCCGATCGCCGCCGCGGCGCCGGCGTCCCTCCCGTCCTCAATGGGCCCGGTGTCCCGCTCGAGGGTCACCGGGCCGAAGCCGGCCGCCTCGAGCTCCGCCCCGAACGCATCGGCGTCGCCGACAAGGAGAATCGCAGCGCGATCCGGCCCGATTCGCAAACGCGCGGCTTCCAGCACGTCCTCGACGGTGACCGCCTCGATCGCCGGTCGGTAGCGGGCGAGCTCGTCTTCGGGCAGGTCGTGGACGACAAGCCCGGACAGCGCCCCGACGATCGGGCCCGGCGTCTCGAAGCGAAGCGGGAAGACGCCGACGAGGAAGTCGCGGGCCGCCTGAAGCTCCGAATCGCCGACGGGCGCATCGCGGATCCGATCCAGCTCGGCGAGGAAGTCGGCGACGGCCGGCACCGTCACCTCCGTGTTCACCGCCGCGCGCGCGGCGAACGGCCCGGCGGCTCGGCGGAGGTCGAAGCCCGCTCCCGCCCCGTAGGTGTAGCCCTTCTCCTCGCGGAGCTTCATGTTGAGCCGCGAGTTGAACAGCCCGCCTAGGATCGCGCCCATCACCGACAGGGCGTGGAAGTCATCGATCCGTCGAGGCACCCCGACGTGGCCGATGCGGATCTCTGTCTGCACGGCACCCGGCCGGTGAAGGACGCGGACGAACCGATGGCGGACGGCGCCGGCGTCGACGATCTTGCCGGTGGCGCCGGCCCCGACCGCCGGGCCCCATTGCCCGAGGAGCCGCTCCGCCGCGGCGCCGACGTCGATCCCGGCGAGGTCGCCACCCACGATCAACGCCGCACGGGCTGGATCGATGCCGCGCTCGTACGCCGCGCGGAGGCGGGCGGGTGTCAGTTCCAGGACGGTCTCGCGTGTGCCGCCGGATGGGCGATGGTAGGGCGAGGCGGCCTCATAGATCGTTGCGGCGAATGCCTCGTCCGCACGGCGGCGCGGATCGGCTTTGGCCTGGAGCAGATCGTTCAGGCGCTCGTCCCGGAGCCGCTCGACCTCGGCGGCCGGGAACTTTGGCCGAAGCGCGATCTCGGCGAGCAGCTCGAGCGCGGGCTCGAACCTGGCGGCGGGGACGTCGAGGCTGACGCTCATCGCGTCCCAGCCGGCGTCGGCGTGGATCGAGGCGCCAAGTCGCTCGCTCGCCTCGACAAGGGCGATCGCGTCGAAGTTCTGCGTCCCCTCGGACATGGCCCGGGCCGCGAGGACAGTCGCGCCGGCGTGCGCGGCGGGCTCATCGGACGCGCCGTTGCGCAGTACGAGCGACGCCGAGACGAGTGGACGCCCGGGCAGGTTGGCAACGATGACCCGAAGGCCGTTTGCGAGGTGGAAGCGCTCGACTTCGGGGAAGTCGTACGGACGCGGCGTCCCGGGCGTCGGACGAGTGGCGACGACGCCGTCCCGCTTCGTCATGCCGCCGCCTCCGCCCGTTCGGCAGAGGGGTCTCCCACCGCGGAGTCGGCGGGCGGTATCTCGGGCAGGTAGGTCAGGACGACCCGGTTGTCCGGCCTGAACACCGCCGACGCTACCGACTGGATGTCGTCGGGAGTCACCGCCAGGTAGCGAGGGAGCATCTGGTTGATCAGGTCCGGTTTGTCGAAGAGGGTCGCGTACATCGACAGGCGATCGGCGCGCTCTTCCACCCGCCCCAGAGCGCCCAGCTCGTCGCTCTCGATCAGCGCACGCGCTCGCTCCAGCTCGTCCGCCGTGACCGGCTCGTGGCCGATCCGATCCAGCTCCTCGTGGAGCGCGGCCTCGACCCGCCCGACTTCGACCCCCGGCCTGACGGTCGCCCAGCCCGCCGCGACCGACGCGCCGCCGACGAAGCCGAGCGTGAAGAGCGCGACGTCCTGGGCGATCCGCTCGTCGCGGACGAGCCGGCGGTGGAGCCGGCTGCCCTTGCCACCGGCCAGCACCTG
>Ga0184623_10000494_pt1 | contig 16717 bp, 18 predicted proteins | sample PLM1_100_b1_FD_133138 | JGI IMG/M metagenome (GOLD analysis project Ga0184623, IMG submission 133138) | Groundwater sediment microbial communities from an aquifer in East River, Colorado, USA - PLM1_100_b1 | ecosystem: Environmental > Terrestrial > Soil > Riparian zone | place: USA: East River...
ACCGTCCGACATCGCCTTGCCCGACACCGAATGCCCGCCGCCACGGATGGCGGGCAGGAGCCCGTTGCCGCGCGCGACGTTGACGGCGGCGACCACGTCCTCGGTGCAGGTGCAGCGCAGGATTAGCCCGGGACGCTTGTCGATCATGCCGTTCCATACCAGGCGGGCGTCGCCGTACTCGGGGTGGTCCGGACCGATGAGTTGGCCCTTGAACCCCGCGCGCAACTGATCGGCTATACGCAGCCGCATCTCGTGATCGAGGTCAGGAGGCGCCACGGTGCTCGCGCCGGGGGACGTAGCCGATGTCATGTGACTCTGCCTTCCGGGTGATGGACAGGGGTCTTTCCAGACGGCCCAACCTGGGCCTAAACTGTATGCAGTTTTTCGGGAGAGGGGAAGGGCTGTGATCTCAGGTCTGCACCACTACGCGCTGGAAGTGCCGGACCTGGAGGTGGCGGAGGGGTTCCTACAGGACTTCGGCCTGGAGACCGGGGAGAAGGACGGGTCGCTGGTCGCCCAGTGCGCCGGCCGCGACCAGGAGCAGGTTCGACTGATGCAGGCGCCGATCAAGCGGCTCCACCATGTCTCGTTCACGTTGCGCCCGGGCACGCTGGACTCGGTCCAGGAGGCGCTGGAGCGTGCGGGCACGCCCGTCATCGCGCCTCCCGCGGGCGCCCCTGAGGATGGCCTGTGGATACGTGACCCCGACGGCACCGCCGTCCAGTTGCTCGACGAGGCTCCAGCACCTGCCCGGCCCGTCGCCGAGGTGCTGTCCAACATGGGCGCCAGCCGGCAGCGGATCGGTGTCGCGCAATGGCAGCGGGCCACTGAGGACGTCATGCCGCGCCGGCTGGGGCACGCGCTGCTGTTCACCGCGCAGCCACAGCAGATGACCGACTTCTACACCCAGGTGCTCGGGCTTCGCGTGAGCGACCGGATCCACGGCCTGGTGACGTTCCTCAACGCCGGACCGGGCGATCACCACATCTTCGGATTCATCGCCAGCAGCCACCGCGGCTTCCATCACGGCAGCTTCGAGGTGCCGTCCATCGACGCGATCGCGCTCGGCGCCGACCGGATGCGTACCAAGGGACGCGACGCCGGATGGGGCCTGGGCCGGCACACCATCGGCTCGAACTTCTTCCACTACAACCCAGACCCGTGGGGTTCCTGGATCGAATGGTTCTCGGACATCGACCAGATCGATGACTCGTGGGTCGCGGGCGAATGGGATGTCCCGCCGCACCTGTGGGGCGCGCCACCGCCGGAGACCTTCCTGCGCAACCTCGAACCCAACCACCCCACCTCCAGTGACGGGAGCGAACCATGAGCCGAGACGTAGCACAGGTCTTCGCCGACATCGACGCCTTCAACCCCGACAAGTTCGTCGCACACCTCACGCCCGACGCGGTGTTCCGTTTCGCCAACGCGGATCCGGTCACCGGACGCGCCGCGGTCAAGGAGGCTGTCGCCGGGTTCTTCGCCACGATCGACGGCCTCACCCACCACCTGAGGAACGTGTGGGAGTTCGGCGACACCGCCATCGTCCAGGCTGACGTCGAGTACCGCCGCAAGGACGGCAAGACCGTCACGGTGCCCAACGCCGACATCCTGACCTACGACGGCGACCTCGTCCGCGACTGGCGGATCTACATCGACATCACCCCGATCTACGCCTGAGCCGGCACAAATGATCACGCTTACCGACATCGCCTACGTGCGCTCCGGTGTCGCCGACCTCGACACCGCCGCCCGATTCGCTACCGACATCGTCGGCCTCGAACGGGCCGCCCCCACCGAGATCGGCGTCGCCCATCTGCGCGCCGACCACCGCCACCACTGCCTCGCACTCGTCGAGGGGCCGTCCGGTGTCATCTCCTCAGGCTTCACGGTCGCCGACTCGGACGCGCTCGCCGCCGCCGAGGCCGAGCTGGAACGCTCCGGCATCGCCGTGCGCCGCGGCTCGGCGGAGGAGGCACGGTCCCGCCGCGTCCGGGAGTTCATCGCCTTCGACGACCCGTTCGGCAACCGCCTGGAGCTGGTGAGCCAGCAGGAGACCATCACCCGGCCGGTCGCGTTCACCCGGCCGGCGGGTATCACCGAGTTCGGTCACCTGTGCCTGGACGCGCCCGACGTGCACGAGGCCTACCGGTTCTGGAACACCCGCTTCAATGCGCGGGTGTCGGACTGGATCGGCGACCGCGCCTGCCTCATGCGGATCGATCCGGTCCACCACAAGCTCGCCGTTTTCCTGGGTGACAAGCCGGGACTGTGCCACATGAACTTCCAGGTCGCCTCGATCGACGACGTGTTCCGCAACTGGCACTACCTGCTCGAGCACGGCGTCGAGATCGAGATGGGACCCGGCCGACACCCGCAGTCCACGGCGGTCTTCCTGTACTTCCTCGGTCCGGAAGGGTTCACCTACGAGTACTCCTTCGGCGTGCGCCGCATCGAAGACGAGGCCGCGTGGCGGCCGCGCACGTTTGATCCGGACGAGGCCGGTTCCATCGACATGTGGCTCGGCCCGGTGAAGAGGGTCTCCACCCAGCCCCAGTTGCAGCCGCAGAGGCCGAGCCCGCAGCAGTCGCTCGCAAGCTCGCGAATGGGAGGCCTTACCTCGTGACCGCGCCTCAGCCCGCGCCGGTCAACCGCGACGCGTCGGGCGGACGGCGGTCGATGAGCGCGACCGCGTGCGGCACCGCGACGGGCACGTAGGCCGGCGCGCAGTCGGTCAGGACCCGTAGCGCCGTCCGGGCGAGGTGATGCGCCATCCCGGTGAGCGCACCGCGCTCGTCATCGGCGATCAGCGCCTCCAGGATCTGGGCATGCTCGACGTCGCCAGCGACCTGCCAGCTGGTCGGATCTGACAGCTGATAGATCCGGATGTAGCGGATCGTCCGGTCGGCGAAGGCCCGCAACTGCCGCTGTAGCGCCTCCCCGGCGCCTGCGGTGATGAGACGGTGGTAGTCGGTGTGCGCGGCGAACCACGCGTCGAAGTCCCCCAGCTTGGCCGCGCGCCGCATCGCGGTCAGCAGGCGCTTGGCTTCCTTGCGGCCTGCCGCCCCGAAGGATCCCATCGTCATCGACAGCGCAAGGGTTTCTAGCAGGATCCGGCTCGCGTAGGTGTCGTCCAGCTCTTGCGGGTCCAGGCCCGCCACCCGGGTGCGCTGGTTCGGTTCGTTCTCGACCAGCCCCTCTTCCTGCAGCATCCGGAGCACCTCGCGCAACGGCGTGCGGCTGACCCCCAATTGCTCGGCCAGCGCCACCTGCGACAGCTTCGTGCCGGGCGTCAGCGTGCCGTCGAGGATGCGCTCCCTCAGGTACGCGTGCACATGCGGAATCGCCTGCCGGGCTTCGGGCAGATGAACCTTGTTGATGTGGGGGATGAGCGCAGCGCGGGCCATGACCTGCATTGTTCCTGATCCGAGCAGTAGCTGCATACAGTTTGCCCAGGGTGGACGGTTGACATCGTGCAATAAGTGTATACAGTTTGTGGGATGAACGGTCAGGAGCCGGCAGGCCAAGTCGACCTGTCCAAGCTGCTCGCGCGGGACTACTGGCTCATCCTGTCCACTCCGGTACCGGGCACTGACCAAGCGGCCATCGACGCGCACGTCCAGCAGCACGTCGCCTGGCTGCTGGAACTGGAACGCCAGGATGTTCTCTTCGTCTCCGGCCCGCTGCTGTCCGGGCCCGGTGTCGGGCCGGGTTCCGGGGCGACGGCGATCCGCGCGACCGACGAGGACGCCGCCCGGCTCATCGCGGCCGGCGACCCGTTCGTCGTGGCCGGGCTGCGGACGTTCGAGCTGCACCAATGGCGGCTCAACGAAGGCAGCGTCCACATCCGGATGTCGCTGGGCACCGGTACCTATGAATGGCGCTAGAACCTATGAATGGCGCTAGCCGCCGACGCGACCGCAGGAGGTGGCGATGTTCCGAGTCGGCATGATCGGCCTGGGCAAGATGGGTATGCCGATCGCCCGCAACCTGATGGAACGCGGCTTCGAGGTCATCGGTTATCGCCGTCGCGGCTCACCCGAACTGACCGCGGCCGGCGGCATTGTCGCTTCCTCGTCCGCGGAGGTGGCGGCCCGGGCCGACGTACTGCTGTCGATCCTGCCGGACGCGGCAGCGGTGGAGGAAGTCGTCTGCGGTGAGGCGGGGACGCTCACCACGTTGAAGGCGGGCACCGTCCACATCGAGATGAGCACGATCGACGTCGACCACAAGAGTCGCATCCGGGACGCCGTGCGGGACAGGGGAGGAGACATGCTGGACTGCCCGATCAGCGGAAGTCCCGGCATGGTCGCTCCCCGGCTGGCGACCCCCTTCGTCTCCGGAGAGCCGGCGAGCGTCGACACCGTCCGGTCCGTGCTCGACGCCATCTCGGCCCCGTGGGTGTACACCGGGCCGTTCGGCACCGGCGCGCACCTGAAGTACGTTGCCAACCTGCTGCTCGCGGCGCACACCGTGGCGGCCGCGGAAGCGATGGTGCTAGCTCGACGAAGCGGGCTCGACCTGGAGCTCGTCCAGCGCACCCTCGACAACTCGATCGGGGCATCGGCGATCTGGAAGCAGCGCGGTCCGGTCATGCGGGAGCGCACCTGGTCACCCGCTCCCGGCCCGATCAACACGCTGCGTCCGATCCTCGACCAGATCGAGGAGTACGCCACCAAGGTCGGCCTGCCGACCCCGGTGTTCGCCTCGGCCAAGTCCGTCTTCGACAAGGCGGTCGCCGACGGGTGGGGCGAGCTCGACATCGCGTGCGTCCACGACCAGGTTTCCGGCGAGGCGGCTCTTAGCCGAGGAGACTCCTCGTGAGGTGGTCGCTGGCCACCTACCAACACGACGACACCATCGGCTTGGCGGCGCTGCGCGAGGACGGCACTCTCGTCGCACCAGCAGAGCTCAAACGGTGGTCGACGATGCTCGATCTGGTCGAGGACTGGCGGCAGGCCGAGGAAGTCCTGCGCACCATCGAGGTCGACGATGCCCCCGTCATCGACTACGACACCCTCCTGACCCCGCTGCGGTGGCCCCGCAAGGTCGTTTGCGCCGGCGTCAACTACCGCCGCCACATCCGGGAAATGGGCGGCGAAGTGCCCGCCGAAGGCTGGAAGCCGTTCTTCTTCCTCAGACCGCCGACCACCACCGTCATCGGACCCGGCGACCCCATCACCGTCCACTCTCCCGAGATAGCCCGCTACGACTGGGAAGCCGAACTCGCCGTCGTCATCGGAATCGGCGGCCGTGATATCTCACCTGAGGACGCGCTGTCACACGTCGCCGGCTACTGCGTCGCCAACGACGTCACTGCCCGCGGCCACCACAAACGAAAGACCGTGCCGGCCGACGCCTTCATGTACGACTGGTTCGCCGCCAAGTCCATCGACGGCTCGCTTCCCCTCGGACCGGGTATCACTCCTGCGTTCCAGATACCCAACCCGCAGGACCTGCGTCTGCGCCTATGGGTGAACGGTGAACTCCAGCAGGACGAGTCGACGTCCGACATGATCTGCACAGTCGCCGAACTCATCTCGGCCGCGAGCGAAGTCGTCACGCTCGAACCCGGCGACGTCATCCCGACTGGCACCCCGTCCGGCGTCGGCGCCGGCCGCGGCCTGTTCCTGCGCGCCGGCGATGTCGTACGTACCACGATCGACGGCCTCGGCACCTTGGAGAACGCCGTCATCAACGCATCGGGAAGGTCATCATGATCTACGTATCGCACCAACTGCCCGTCAACGCTCCTGGCGAACCGCGACTCGACCGCGCCGCCGTCTGGGACGGCCTCGTACTCAAGGCGAACAACGCGTTGCCTTTCGTGCCCAGCATGACCTACTGCGAGGTCATCGCACGGCACGACGACACCGTGTTCGACCGCGACATCGACTTCCGCGGCCAGCGCTTCACCGAACGCATCACGCTGGAAGCGCCGCATCGGGTCGTGTTCACCCGCATCGCCGGCCCGGTGTTGGGCACCATCGCCAACGAAATCGAAGGCCCGGACGACGATCTTCGACTCCGGTTCAGCTTCGCCCTCGTGGTCGCCGGCGTCGAAGGAGGGTCATCCGGTGAGCAGGAGTACGCCGACTCCATGACCAAGGATTACCTCAAGGCGGTCGAGGCCACCCTGAACGCGATGCGACGGCTGGCCGCGGACAAGAAAGCGGTGTCCGCTTCAGCGGGTGACTGAGCGGACGTGTCGCGGTCGTGACCGGCGCCGCAGGGGGCACAGGCGGGGCGGCATGATGGCCGCAGTAGCGATGTTCCCGGCGGATCCCACCCCGAACTGACGCCGGCCTGCCCTGGCCGGCGGCGCTGCGAGGGCGCTTGCCGTGGCCCCGCAACCCCTGCGATGCCGCCAACGAGCACCCTTGCCGACCCTGTACACTTCAGCAGTTCGTCCGGCACGTCCGGGCGCGGGGCTGTGGCGCAGCTGGTAGCGCACCACACTGGCAGTGTGGGGGTCAGGGGTTCGAGTCCCCTCAGCTCCACCGACCGCACCATTGTGCGAACCGGTGGTTCTTCGACGTCGGCGGCTTCCCCTGGGAGGGGAGCGCCGGGTGTGGGGAGTTTGAACACGGGGATGATGACTCCTTCGCTGGTGAGGCGTACTTCGGCGATGAGGGATTCGATCGCGGCTTTGCGTTCGGCTGAGGTGCCCTGGGTGAGGGTCTGGTGTAGGTAGCGGATGATCCGCTCGATGGTGCCGGCCGTGGGAGCTGCGGGCTCGTCGTCGAGGGCCTCGGCGAGGTCGTCGCGGTGGGCGGTGAGTTGTTCGATTTCGTGGCGTAGCTCGCGTAGCCGTGGGCCGGCGGTGGTGTCGTCCATGGTGCCGTTCTCGAATGCGGTGTGGTAGCGGGCGACCGCGGCGCGCTTAGCGGCGATCTGGGCGTTGAGCGCGTCGTGTCCGGTACGCCGGTCGACATGGCGATCGCGGAAGTGGCGCTGGGCCCGGGCGATGGCCTCGGTGAGCAGGTCACCGGCTTGGGTGTAGAAGTCGTAGAGGGCTTGCAGAACGGCGGGGTCGAGGTCGTCGGCGGGTAGCCGTGGGGCGTTGCAGCCTGCGCGGCCGTAGCGGGTGCGGGAGAAGCAGGTGTAGTAGCGGTAGCGCTTGGTGCGGCCGTTGGCGGAGGTGCCGATGTATTTGTGGCCGCAGTCCGGGCAGGTGATGAGCCCGGTGAGGTGGTAGTCGGAGTCGCTGAGCGCGCGTTGGGTTTGGGCGTCGCCTCGGGCGGTCGCGATCTCGCGTGCCCGGTCGAAGACGGTGCGGTCGATCAGTGGTGGGTGGGCGTCGGTGACGTGGATGTCGCGGTAGACGATGTCGCCGGTGTAGGCGGGGTTGTCGAGGATTCGGGCGATGGTGTGTCCGGACCAGATCTTGCCGGTGCGGTTGCGGATGCCGCGGGAGTTGAGTTCGGCGGCGATGGCGCGGGTGCCGATCCGGTCCTGGGTGTAGAGCCGGAAGATGTCGCGCAGCACGGGTGCTTCGGCGGGGTGGGGGATCAGTTGTTGGGTGTCGCGGGCGACGAGGTAGCCGTAGGGGCGGGTGCCGCCGGACCATTTTCCTTTGCTGGCTTTGGTGGTCATTCCGTTGATGACTCGGTCGACGATGGTTTCCCGTTCGAATTCGGCGAATACGCCTAGTAGTTGGACGAGCATGCGGCCGATGGAAGTGGATGTGTCGAAGGGCTCGGTGGCGGAGCAGAACGCTACATTCGCGTCGTCTAATTCATTCAATAGATCGAGAAGGTCGGAGAGGCGGCGGGAGAATCGGTCGACCCGGTAGACGAGGAGCACGTCGTACCGGCCGGCACGGGCGGCGCCGAGGGCGCGTTTCAGGTCGGGGCGGTCAGTGGTGGCGCCGGAGGCGTCGTCGCTGTAGGTCGCGACCAACGTCCAGCCGAGTTGTGAGGCGACGTAGTTGGTGAGCGCCTGTTGTTGGGCGTCGATGGAGAACGGTTGGTGTTCGTCGTCGGTGGAGCGGCGTAGGTAGATCGCGACCCGGCGTGGCCCTACCTGGTTGTCGCCGGGGCCGGCTCGGCGTCGTTTCCGCCGGTGGGACTTGGGTCTGCTGGTGGTGGCTGCCATGGGGCGGCTCCTGGGGGTTGTGCCGGCCGGTGGCGGGCAGCGTGCCCGCCACCGGCCGAGCGTGGGTTCATGGGTTCAGGTCGTGTCGTCGGGGTGGTTGCGGAGCCAGCGGGCGATCAGCACCGCGAGGGCCTCGACCGCGGTCTCGTACTCGGCCGCTGTCATCGGGACGGTCTCGACCGGGCCGATGCGGAAGTCCCGCAGGACGGGGGCGCTCGCCGCCCGCAAGCGCGGGCCACGAGACTCGGTCCCGCCGCTACGTTGGCGGGGGATCCTGGGTCGGGTTTCGCGGTGCGGTGGCTCATCGGAAACAGGATCGGCGCTAGCGGATTCGGAATTGTGTGGTGTGGTTTCATGATACCTGTGGCCGGCGTTATTGTCGCCGGTTGCGGTGGCCATTTCCCTCCGGAAGTGGTGTCAATGCTGACGCGTGGGATGGCAAGTCGCATTGCGTATCCACCTCCTTTCCGTTCGTGACGGGCATTCGATCGCCCGAATCGCGGATGGTTCCTTGCGGATGTGCGGGCCATGTGCATGTTCACAGCTCCTCTCGTGTCGGTGGTTCGTGCGCGTCGCCGGCTGGCCGGCGCGAACGGGCGTGCCCGCGGCCATGCGCTGGCGGCGCGGCAGGTCTGCGGCTGCCGGCTGCCGGCCGCGACGGTCAGGCCGGTTCGGCCGGTCGTTGTTCGGTGGGTGTGCCGGTGAGTAGGTGTGGTCGGGGCGTGATGTGCGGTAGGTCAGCGAGGCGCAGGCGGTCTCCGTTGGTGTTCGGGCCGGCCAGTGCCCACACCGCCTCGGCCGGGGACAGGCCGAGGAGCGCGGCGTGGTCACGGGCGGCGGTGGCCGCCACCACCGCGGCTGGGTGCTCGCGGGTGAGGTGTTCGCGTAGGTTGTGTTCGCGGCGGGCGGAGTGCAGCCAGAGCAGCACTGGCCACACCTTGCCGGTGACCTTGGCGAGGTGGGCGTAGCCGGTGAGCTTGCCGGCGACCTTCCACAGCGGTTCGGTGCCCGAGTCGAACTCGACGAAGAACGGCACTGTCCGCTCGCCGTCGGTCCAGACGCCGTGCCCGTCCGGGCGGATCCGTGGGGTGTAGCCGAAGATGGTCGGGTCGAAGTGGTCCGAGTCGGCGAACGCGCCCAACTTGATGCAGCGCGTGGTGGGCCACCACCGCCGCAACGCCGCGCCGGGGTGGGTGCGGGCGTGGCCGGCGAGTTGGATGAAGAACTCGTTGGTGCCGAGCAGGTGCGGCAGGTTCGCCCGGTTGGTCAGGTGCCACCTGCGGGTCTTGGCCTGGTCCTTGCGGGGTAGGTCCTCGCCGCGTTGGCCGGCGACGACCTCCACGCCGAGTTGGGACAGCACGTAGTGGTAGGGGTGGGAGCCGCCGTCGGGGCGCTGCGGCCGGAACCGGTCGATGACGCCGAGGGCGACGAGCTTGCGGAGCCGCCGCTGTGCGAAGTTGACTGACGGGTAGAGGGCGTGGGCGATCTGGAAGCTGGTCAGTACGCCGTGGTCGGCGAGCCAGCCGAGCAGGGTCATGTCCCGGCCGGTCAGGTGCGACTGCGACCGCAGCACGCCATCGATCACCACCGGCCACCGCCTATAGGACTTCTACCCCACTGGGGAACCCCCGGTAAGGGGTTTGTCGCAGCACAGCTGCCACCTCTGACAGCACCGCTGACCTGCGCTGTTAGACGGATCGGGGGGTCCGTTCGGGTGTCCTCATGAAGCGGGACACCGAGCGTGACACCCGCGCGGACCGGGAGCGGGACACCGCACCACGTTCTGTCAGCGCGGCGGCCCGGGACTGGTTGGGTGGCCACGGACCACCGGGTCCGCGGCCGAACTGGTTGATGGTGAGGGCTAGTCATAGAGCCTCCGGTAAGAGACGAACAATGGGGAAAGCGGCCCAGGGCGAGCGATCGGCCCAGGGCGTCGAGAGCCGGCCGCCCGGCCCGCTGGCCGGGCCGGGCCGTCGGACGGCAGGTAAGAGTCACCTCCTTCGTCGTGACAGAGGGGCAGCGAGCGCCGGGGCGACACCAGGTGTGCGTGGTCCACTATGGAATTGGTAAGGAACGTGCCGGCCCGGCGAACCGGACGGCGAGCAGCCACCACCCACTCGCCACGCGCGCGGCGATGACAACATCGCCCCACGCCGGGGCTGGACAGATGTGACTACGAGGAGCAGGGCGCCGACACGACCAGGAACACGCGTGGTCACGACCGCACCGCACCACGCCCGGAACAGGGCACAGCGCACCGTGGACCAACGCGTATCCGGCATGCCGGACACCGGGGCTCAACTCACCGGGGTGGGTACCTAATTGGGGGTCACGCCCTATCCCCGGAGCCGCCCGATGCCAACCGGCCACTGATTCCCAGGCCCGTGAACCTGCTACCGCCGTTACAGCGGCGCCTCAGCACGAACCCTTAGCGTGGAGGTGACCAGCCACACAGGGTACGAACACCATTGCGCACCCGAGCCGGCTGCCTGTCAAGGCTAATTGCCCGGACAACTTTCAGTAGGTGCCAACCAGTACCAGCCGATACCAGCGAGGTGCGAACTGTGTCAATTTCTCCGACGAGCCTGACGGTTGGGCTTCTGCACCCTGGTCGGATGGGGGCGGCTGTCGCCGCACGGGCGCGGGTAGCGGGGGCGAGCGTCTTGTGGTGTCCGGTGGATCGGAGCGACGCCACGGCGGCTCGGGCTCGCGAGGCCGGTCTGGAACCTGTAGCGGAGTTGGGCGAGCTGGTCGACAGGGCCGACGTCTTGCTCTGTTTGTGCCCGCCTGCGGCGGCCGAGGAGGTGGCGACGCAGGTCGCAGCGGTTGGTCGAGGCGGCGGTGTCTATGTGGAGGCCAACGCGGTCGCGCCGCAGCGCGTGCACCGGATCGCGGCGTTGCTGCCGACCGCATGGGCAGTGGTGGATGGGGTGGTGGTCGGATCGCCGCCAACCAACGACAGACCGGCGAAGCTGTTCCTGTCGGGACCTGGCGGGCCGGTGGGAGTGGTGGAGGGCCTGTTCGCTAGCACGGCTGTGCACGCTCGTGTCCTTGGCGAGGATCTTGGGCAGGCGTCGGCGCTGAAGCTCGCGTACACCGGCTATCAGAAGGCGTCACGTGTGCTCGCCGCGGTGTCGTACGCCGTGGCCGCTGAGCATGGGGTCGAGGAGACGTTGTTGGAGGTCGCGGCGAAACGCACCGGGAGCTATCTCACCGAAACCGCCTACTTCCCGGAGACGGCTCGGCGCGCGTGGCGCTGGGGGCCAGAGCTACTGGAGGCGGCTGACCTGCTCAGAGCGTCCGGGCTGCCCGACGATCTGATGCGCGCGGCGGCGGTGGTCCTGGAGCGATGGGAGCAGTTCAAGGATCGCGATGATGTGTCCTTGGAGCAGGTGGTGACAGCACTGCACAACCCGGCAAGCGACTGAGCGCCGCTCAATCCAACGGAATGGTCGCGTCGACCCGGACAGGGCGATGCGCAGCGAGGCCGTTCGCCGCGTCGGCGATCCGGCGGGCCGATGCTTCTGGACTGGTGCTGTCGGTGCGGATCACGAGGTCGAACAGGTGGCCGGGGTTGGCGGCAAGGTCAGCGTACGTCTCGTCCCACGCCTTGAGCCGCTCGGCGGTGTCCTGGTCGCCGCGCGCTGTCGATCGGGCGGCGGTGACGTCGCGGGTGCACCACAGCAACACGGTGAGCCAGCTGATCGGGTAGCCATTCACCAGCGTCTCGATGCCGGCGAGTTGGCCGAGATGGACGACGGGAATCTGGTCGCGGCTGGTGGCTTCGTCGAGCCCAGGGCGGTCAACGACGTACATGTTGCCGTACCGGTCGTTGCGGTAGATGACGGCGCCGGCTGCGCTCAGCGCGGCAAGCTGCTGCAGCGTGCCGCGACGGTAGTTGCGGAAACTTCCGGACCCGACCTTCAGGCGTTGGAACAACCCGCACCGGGGCTCGACCTCCGTCAGCGCCGCCGTGATGGTGTCTTTGCCTGCGGCGGGTGGTCCATACAGGACGATGCCCTGCCTCATAGGCCTGCTGCCCCGATGCTCTGGCGGGCCTGGTCGGCGAGGGAGATGGCCGCGCCGAGCCGGTTGTCGACGACGAAGTGGGGAACCACAGGTCTGAGGTCGACATCGATCGTGGCTGCGTAATCGTCCCAGTGCTGGAGCTTCCACGCGTCACGGGCCGCTGAGCGGAAGGTGATGTACTCGCGCATCGAGTCGAGGTCGCAGGCAATCCAGACAACGGATACGGCGACTCCTCGCGCCTGGCATCGGTTCGTGAGGCGTCGCATCCATGCCGAGTCGGTCATCTCGGCGATGAAGGGTGCGGTGATGACGGTGCTGATACCGCAACCGATGTTGGCGTAGGCCGCTTCGAGCAGGGACACGTACTCCAAGGGGCGAACCTGTGAGCGGTACAGCTCGGTGTGGCGGTCGTTGGGGTCGGCGCCGAGGGACATCAGAAGCTGCTCGACCAGCGGACGTGTGATCGGGTCCTTGTCCAGCAAGGCCCATCCGGTCAGCTGCGTGATGAACCTGGCGAACTCCGACTTGCCACTTCCCGCGAATCCGCCGATCAGGACCAGGGATGGCGTCTCGCGATCTCTCCCGACGGTGCGGTTCGTCCATGCGTCGTGAACCAGTTGCCTGAACCTGTCTGGATCCGCAGCAGCGGTCCCGGGGGCGATCTGAGACAGTGCCCGCTCGACGGCGAGCCCGGGATTACCGTTCTGGGTTGGCTGGAGCAGCGTAAGCGCGGGCCGAGTCTCCTCGCCCGGCAGCGAGTTGCGGAAGCCGAGTTGGGGTTCGGTGGCGCGGTACATCAGGCAGTACGAGCGCCGGTAGTGCGGGCCTGGGTACACCTCACCCTGCTCGTGCTGCCACAGGGTCTGGAAGTTCGCGGCCGGCACCGCCAACCGTGCACGTCGCGCGACGTCGCGCAGCTTCTCACCCGCGGATTCAAGGGTGAGGCCGTGCGCTTCCCGCATCTCGCGCAGGCGCTCAGGGCGCCAACCCACATGGGTCTTTCCCATAGCTCCCGCCGTTCGCACCGTCACGATCCCGAGCGTAAGTGTGCACCGTCGAGACGCGTGTGTAAGCGGATGTTGAAAAGCCACTGAACCGTAAGTGGAGCGGTTCGGACAAGCGAGCGTGATACGCCTTCCGGTCCATGACTGCTGTGATGGTCGTCACAAGCAACGTCCCGATTTCAATCTGCGGATGAGTAACGAGGAGGTGGTCGGCGTGCGCAATCGCCACGAGCGCCATGTCGCCGGCCAAATGGCGCGTGGTGTAGCGACCCTTTCTGCGATTAGTCCGGACGCGGCCAGTCTGGCGATGCAACAGCGGCTTTGGTTCCGGTTGGAGAGCATGCGGCAGGCTGCGCGTAATGCCGACGATCTTACCTTTCTCGCCGATGGGCGCGAGAACGTGGAGAACGCGGGTCGCGTGCTCGAAGTGCTGCTCCATGAACATGAGCCACGGGACGGCAGCGCGTTGTGTCCAGGGTGCTCGCACGGAAAGTGCAGGGGTGCGTGGCCATGTCCAGTAGTCCAAAGAATCGCTCACGAGTTGGGGTTGTCGTGGTAGCTGGGCCGACGCGAGAAAGCCGAATTCAGATCCTTCGATATAGGGAGATGTTCCATGCCTGAGTCACCCAGCCGAAATGGACCTGTCCGAAAACTGCCGGACCAGTTCGGAGCAGAGCTTCCGGCGGTTGTGAGGTTGACGCTGCAGCGCGTTGCAGTTGGTGATGACGTGCGTGCGAGCGACTTCGGCGACGCCCTCGCGGCGAGCGTGGATGTTCCAACTCCGGCACGCGACGTCGTTCTGGGATCGTTGATGACCGCGGCCATGACCTGTGGTGACCTGGCCGAGAACGTCATCGCGCTGATCGAATCGGGTCTCGGTCTTGACCGGCGTGCTCCGTCGTCGACCGTCTCGGGAACGGACCGGCCGGTCATTCTCCTGGCTGGCAGCGGCAAGAAGGGCGAGCGGACACTGAACGTGTCGACGCCCGCCGCTCTGGTGGCCGCTGCTGCCGGCGCGCGCGTGATCAAGGTCGGCTCGGCTGCGACCTCCTCCGCATTGGGATCGCGCGACCTGGTCCGGCGCTTGGGGATCACGGAGTGCACAGGCGCCAAAGAGGTGCAGGTCAGTTTGGCGCAAGGCGGATTCGCGTTCGTGGCCGTTGAACCGGCCATCCCGTCCGTCGATAGCCTATATGGCGGTCGATTCCACACCGTGAACCCGTTCAGCTTCGGCCTCGCACCGCTCGCGAGTCCTGTTCGCGGTGATCTCGTGCTCTTCGGTCTTGCGCACCCGCGCGTCGATGTCGCCGCGCGGGTTCTGGCGCATTTCGGAGTTCCGAATGCCAGCGTGATCGCTACTCGTACGCCGGCCGGTAACTATCTCGACGAAATCGCCGCATCTGGCGAGTTCCGGCGATGTGGTGTCGAGTCGGGACGTGTCACGGCGCTGGAGCGGCAGTCCGTGGAGGAACTGATTGGTGAGAAGTTCCCCCACGACCTTCCTGCGCCTGCGAACTCGCAGGATTCGGTTGAGCGCACCTGTGAACTGCTCGGCGGCGGGGGCCTCGACAGCCACAGGCGACTCGTCTCGATCAACGCTGGATACCTGCTGGTGCTCAGCGGCCTGACGAATTCGGTCCGTGAGGGAATGCGCATGGCGGAAGAGGTTCTCCGGAGCGGGGCGGCCCTGGATGTCATCGGACCGGCTGGCGTGGAGAGCGGGGCGGCGTGACTCGGATAACTGCACTGGATCCGGCGCAGTTCTATCTCGCGCGCGGATACGTCCAGCGCGACGCACCGGAGTACTTCGTAGACGAGAACGATGCCGGGGTCGTGTGGCAACCCGACGTCTATCCCTACACGGCGTCCGTCGCACGGGCGCATGGGCGAACCTGCGTGATCGACCTCGGTTGCGGGCGCGCACGAAAGCTCGTGAACCTTCGACGGCACCACCCCGATCTCGATGTCGTCGGCGTCGACTATGGCGCGAACATCGCGTGGTGCCAGCGGAACCTTCTCGACGGCCTGTGGCTTGAGGCTGATCTAGAGACCGCCACGACGCTGCGGCTGGACCCGGCGCGGATCGCGAGGTCCGTCGTGGTGTGCTGCGACGTTCTCGAACATCTCGTCGACCCGCAACCGGCGATGCGACTCATCGAATGGCTCTTGCGTGCCGGCGCGGCCCGCGCAGTCCTGTCGACTCCGGCGAGGGACAGGCGGGCGGGGGCTGAGCACCTCGGCCCGCCGTACAACCCGTCGCACGTTCGCGAGTGGACGTGCGAGGAGTTCCAGTTCTTCGTCGGGAGCTGCGGGCTTGAGGTCGAGCGGTTCGAGCTGACCCGTAGCGACAACGCGGGCGGTGGGCTCACGACGCAGCTCGCGGTTGTCCGGCTGCGAGGGGCAAGCGAATGAGCGCGGTGCGTGTCCTGCACGTCACCGCACGCACGCCGTACGCCCGAAAGCTGCGCAGCGAGGTCGTGCAGCTCGTCAACGGAGCGGCAACACCACTGGACGTTCCGGTACCTCGGGACGCCAGCCTGAGTTGGCTGATGGCCAACCGCCCATGGGGCTGGTTCGACGCCCTCCACCTTCATCATCTCGACTTCGAGACAGCCACCACGCTCAACGCCGCGCTCACCGAGTGCCGACGTGCCGGCAAACCCGTGGTGTTCACCGCCCACGACGTCACCCCGGTGTTCGGCGAACGGGGCGATCATTGCCGCAAGCTGCGGATCCTCGCCGAGCAGGACGTCCCCATGGTGACGTTGACTCCGGGCGCGGACCGGCAGACCCGGCTGAGTCTTGGCGGTGCCGCCCAGACGGTGCTGCTGCCCCACGGCTACGTCGTGCCACCCGAGGAAGCCGTGACGCAACGCCAGGCCGACAGAGCGCCGGGGCCGACGCGATTCCTCATCTGGGGGTCGACCCGCCGCAACCGCGACATCGAGATGGTGTTGCACTGCTGGCGGTTCTCCCGCCGCCTGCACGACTCGACGCTGCACCTCCTGCTGCGGGCGCCGTCACGCGCCAGCCTCGGCGAAGAGTTCCCCGCCTGGCGGGCGATCCGGGAACACAGCGCCGACCCGCGCCTCGTCGTTGACGTCTTGCCGTTCCCCACCGACGAGGAAGTCGCCGAGGCGGTCGCGGGCGCAGACTGCCTGGTGCTGCCGTACCGGTGGGCGAGCCACTCAGGTCAGCTCGAACTCGGCTTCGACCTCGACGTCCTGTCCGTGGCAGCGCGGAGCGGCTACCTGCCCGACCAGGCCGAGCACCTCGCCGGCCTCACCGCCGAGCCCATCTGGTTCGACTGGTCGGACGGGACGAAGTTCGAGTACGGCGCCCGGCTCCTCACCGCACTCGAACAGGCTCACACGCTGACGCAGAACGGGCGGAATAGACCCGACGGACCGGCGTTCTTCGCCCACCGACGCTGTGAACACGAACTGCTGATGGCGACGTACGAGCGTCTCTACCGGGGCGAGCCGGCTGGCCCAATCGGGGAGGATCGATGACCCCCGTTCCGACGATCTCCGTCGCCGTGCTGAATCACAACTACGGCCAATATGTCGGCCGCGCGATCCGGAGCG
>Ga0184623_10000495_pt1 | contig 16709 bp, 17 predicted proteins | sample PLM1_100_b1_FD_133138 | JGI IMG/M metagenome (GOLD analysis project Ga0184623, IMG submission 133138) | Groundwater sediment microbial communities from an aquifer in East River, Colorado, USA - PLM1_100_b1 | ecosystem: Environmental > Terrestrial > Soil > Riparian zone | place: USA: East River...
CCTCCCGGGAGAGCCAGATTCCCTCGAGGGGCGCTGTCGTGTAGCGGATCGCGATCGGAAGGCCTCCGTCCCGCAGGACCCGTTCCAGTTTCCTCGCGTACCGGCGTGCCCGCCCGTTCCCCGCCATCGGGTTCGCAATCCCGACGATGTCAGGACCTGGCATCGTCGCCCCCCTCCCGCCATCTCCGGTTCGCCTCAAGGACTCGACGGTACCTCTCGAGTTCGCCCGCGCGCCGCGCGGCATCCCACCCCAGTTCTGCGCCCATCGCATCGACGACCTGCCCCGCGATCGCGGAACCTTGGTCCGCGACCTCGTAGAATATGCCGGTCCTTCTCAGGAGGACGTCATCCACGTGGATCGCCATCTCCTGTCGGACCGCTCGGGCGACGGCGGGTCCAAGGTTCGTGACGTCTACGGATGCCCCCGCATCCTCGAGAGCGATTTTTCGCGTGTCGCCGCGCTCCTCCCGCTCCGCGGCCTCGCGGAATCGCCGCTTGGAATTGCGCGTCGCTTTGGCGGTGTCCGATCGGATCTCTTCGATGCGTTGCGGGTTCTCGATCGCCCAAAGGATCTCCGTCGCCATCGCCCGGCCCGTCGTCAGCTTGCCGCCCGCGACGGAGACGAGTCCGTCGGGGTCCTCGAGGATCTTGTGCTCCCGCGAGATGTCCGACTCCCTCCTCTCTCCCGTGTCGATCAGCGGTCGCAGCCCCGCGTACGCCGCGACGACGTCGGTCCGAGTCAGGCGGGCTTCGGGGAAGCCCTCGTTCACGATCTGCAGGAGATACTCCACATCCTCCTGGGCGGCCTCCACGGCGTCCTTCTCCCCGCGGTGCTCCGTGTCCGTCGTCCCGACGAGGGTCAGCTCCCCCCATGGGAGGACGAAGATCACGCGCCCGTCGTGGGTCGGCAGCGTGACCGCCTCGCGGTTCCCGATCCGGTTCCGGGCCACGAGGACGTGAATGCCTTTCGTCGGGCGTAAGCGGAGCTTCCGCCCCTCGCCCTGGAGCTCGTTCACCCACACCCCGGTCGCGTTCACGACCGTCCTCGCGCGGACCGTGCGGAGGACCCCGCTCTCCACGTCGAGGATCCTCGCTCCCGCGACCTTCCCGCTCTCTCGGATGAGTTCCGTCACCCGCGCATAGTTCGCGACGAGCGTGCCTGCGTGCGCGGCCTTCCGGATCACGGCGAGGACGAGCCGCGCGTCCCGGGTCACCGCGTCCGCGTACACCGCCGCGGTCACGAGCCCTGCGGGGGACAGGGAGGGTTCGAGCGCGAGGGCCTCCTCCCGCGTCAGCCACTTCCTCCGCGGCAACGTCTTCTCCTTCGAGAGCGCGTCGTACAGCCAGAGGCCGAGGCGGAGCTGCCACCCCCGCGGACCGCGATTCCTGTACACCGGGATCAGGAACCTCAGCGGCTTCACGAGGCCGGGGGCGATCCTCAGGAGGAGGTCCCGCTCCCGCGCCGCCCGCCGGACGACCCCGATGCGGAGCTTCTGGAGGTACCGCAGGCCTCCGTGGACCAGGCGGGAGGTCTTCCCGCTCGTCCCGCTCGCGAAGTCCCCCTTCTCGACGAGGGCGGTGCGGTGGCCCCGCATCGCGGCCGTCAACGCAGTCCACGCGCCCACGATTCCGCCCCCGATTACGAGGACGTCCACGGGCTCCGCGGCCATCGTCTCCAGGTTCGTCGCGCGGGTGCGGGCGGAGAACTCCTCCATCACGCCCCCACCGCGTAGACCTTCCCCGGGTTCATGATCCCCTTCGGGTCCAGGGTCCGCTTCAGGCTCCGGAGGAGCCGCCACGACTCGTCCCCGATCGCCTCGCGGAGGTACTTCGCGTGCTCCACCCCGACCCCGTGGTGGTGGCTCAGGTGCCCGCCGTGGTCGAGGATCGCGCGGGTCACGGAGGACTTCACCGCATCGTACTGGGCGAGCTCCTCCCCGCGCTTCTGGCGGGCGAGGAACGTGAAGTACAGGGACGCGCCCTCCGTGTATACGTGTGAGACGTGGCACCCCACGAGCCCTTGCACGCCCGTGCCCCAGATCCCGTTCAACAGGGCCTTCTTCGCGGCGTCGTACAGTCGTTCGAGGTTCGACCACACGGTCGCGGTCTCCACGGTGTCCACCATGATCCGGTAGTCGATCATCGAGTCCCGGAGGTACGGCGCGTCGTACCGCTCGTGGAACCACCGCTCCGCGGGCACCGCGCCCCCGGCGGCCCCGGCCCCGCAGTACGTCCTTCCGGTCGCGAGGTGATCCCGGACGACCGCGCGGGCGCCCTCGTATCCCATCAGGAGGAGGCTGCCTCCCGCGGTGGGGGCGCCGCGAGTCGCGGACCCGCCCGCCGTCGCGATCGCGAGGCGGGTCTCGTCCTCGTCCATCAGGTACGCCATGTGCGGGGGGACGCCGTCCTGGGCCATCCCCCGCAGCGCCTCGAGCCCCTCGTGGAAGCCCGGGAAGCGGACCGATTCGAACGCCCGCGCCTCCGGGGCGCGGTGGACCCGGATTGTCGCTTGGGAGATCACGCCGAGGGCCCCCTCGGAGCCCACCGCGAGCCCGAGGAGGTCGGGACCCATCGCGTGGCGGGGGCGGGCCTGCATGTCGTACACGCCGGAGGGCGCGATCAGTCGGAGGCCCGCGACGAGGTCCTCGATCTTCCCGTACCGGTTCGACAGCGCCCCCGTGGAGCGGGCGGCGATCCAGCCGCCGAGGGTGGAGAACTCGAAGCTCTGCGGGAAGTGCCCCGTCGTGAGGCGGTGCCCCTGGAGCTCCTCCTCGAGGAGGGGACCGCGGATCCCCGCCTGCGCCGTGGCGAGGAGGGACATCTCGTCGACCGCGAGGACCCGCCGCATCCGCCGGAGGTCGATCGTCACGTGCGGGCGGGAGGCATCGACGACCTCGACCCCGCCGACGACGCTCGTCCCCCCGCCGAACGGGATCACGCGGAGCTCCCGCTCGGAGCAGAACTCGAGGAGCCGGCGCACGTCCTCGTCCTCCTCCGGGAACACCACGAGGTCCGGCGGGGGCGGGATCGGGCCGAGGCGGAGCCGGACGAGGTCGCGGTACGACCTCCCCATGCCGTGCGTGAGCCGGTCCCGCTCCGAACCGGCGATCCCCTCCTCCCCGACGATCGTGCGGAACTCCGCGAGCTCCGCGTCCGAGAGGCGCGGGGTGGGGAGCCGGATCGTGGCGGGGTCCGGGACCCGGAGGAGATCCGTCTCCGGGAGCTCCAGCACCTGGCGGAGGAGGGCGAGGAGGGCAGGCTTCGACTCGAGCGGGACGGAGCGGTCCTCGAACCCCCAGCCCCACCACTTCGCGGGCCGAGCCTGCATCGTCCGCGCGATTCCCCCTCGCGGGATTAAGGTGCCGCCGGCCGCAAACGCTTAAGCGAGGCCCCCGCATCGGGCCCGCCATCGGGGTGGCCCGTGATCGACCGCGAGCGCGTCCTGAAGGTGCTCGAGGGATACGACGACGGCCGCCTCTCCGTCGGCGTGATCGGGTCCCACTCCGCCCTCGACGTGTGCGACGGGGCCGCGGAGGAGGGCCTCCACACGATCGCGGTGTGCGAGCGGGGGCGGGACGCGCCGTACTCCCGCTACTTCCGCGCCCGCCGGGACCCCGCCGGCGCCCTCCAGCGGGGCGTCGTCGACGAGCCCCTCGTGTTCAACAAGTTTTCCGAGGTCCTCACGAAGAAGGTCCAGGAGTACCTGCGGAACCGGAACACGATCTTCGTCCCGAACCGGTCCTTCACCTCGTACTGCAGCATCGACGCGATCGAGGGCGAGTTCTTGGTGCCTCTGTTCGGGAGCCGGAACCTCCTCCGGACGGAGGAGCGCTCCGAGAAGAAGAGCTACTACTGGCTCCTCGAGAAGGCGGGGGTCCCGTTCCCGGAGAAGATCGATGATCCCTCGGACATCGACGGTCTCGTGATCGTGAAGCTCCCGCACAAGACGAAGAAACTCGAACGCGGGTTCTTCACGGCGGCGAGCGCGAAGGAGTACCGCGAGAAGTCCGCAGCCCTGATCAAGCAGGGCGTGATCTCGAAGGCGGACCTCGCCGCGGCGCGGATCGAGCGGTACATCATCGGCCCCGTGTTCAACTTCGACTTCTTCTACTCCCCCCTCGAGCGGGGCGGCGAGCGGCTCGAGCTCCTCGGGATCGACTGGCGGTTCGAGACGTCCCTGGACGGCCACGTCCGCCTCCCCGCGGCCCAGCAGCTCACCCTCGACGAATCCCAGGGGATCCCCGGGTACATCGTGATCGGCCACAACTCCGCGACCCTCCGGGAGAGCGCGCTGAACGAGGTGTTCGGGATCGCGGAGCGGTGGGTGAAGGCGACCCAGGCGCACTACGCGCCCGGGATCCTGGGGCCGTTCACCCTCCAGACGTGCGTGGACCGGGAGGAGGACTTCTACGTGTACGACGTCGCGCCCCGGATCGGGGGCGGGACGAACGTCCACATGGCCGTCGGCCATCCATACGGGAACGCCCTGTGGCGGCGCCCGATGAGCACGGGACGCCGGCTCGCCGTGGAGATCACGCGGGCCGTGGACGAGGGCCGGCTCGACGAGATCGTCACGTGAGCCTCTCAACCTTAATATCCGAGGACCTCATCCGAACCCGCATCAGAAGGGAGTGCTCAGGTGGACCTCTGGCTCCTCGCCGCGGTCTCCGTCGGCCTCATCGCGGTGGGCTTCCTCGTCCTGAACCAGGGAGCGAAGTTCCTCACGGACAACGCCCTCGTGCTCGCGCGCCGGATCGGGCGGAGCAACTTCGTGATCGGCGCCCTCCTCGTCTCCACCCTGTCCGCCCTCCCGGAGGTCCTCGTGAGCGGGATCGCGCTCCAGGAGGGGAGCCCGGACATCGCGCTCGGGAACGCCCTCGCCTCGAACGTCGTGACGCTCGCGTTCGTGATCGGTCTGTCCGCGGTCCTCGTGCCGATCCACTCGACGCGGGAGGTCGTCCTCCGGGACGCCGTGTTCCTCGCGACCGTCACGGTCGTATCCGCGGCCCTCCTTCTCGACGGCACCCTGAGCGCGTACGACGGCCTCGCCCTCGTCGCCCTCTTCGTCCCGTACACCGTGAACCTCCTGATCGTGCAGAAGAAGGTGCAGCCCGCGGAGCTCGACGCGGCGGTCCAAGACATGAAGATCGAGCTCGAGATGGCGGGCTGGCTCTTCGGACGGAAGGTGCAGGTCCGGGCGGGCCTCCCCTGGCTCGCGTTCGGGGTGATCTGGGCCGTGATGGGCGCCCAGTTCATCGTCCTCGGGGCCGTCCAGCTCTCCCGGACCTCCGGGGTCAGCGAGTGGATCCTCGGGATCACGGTCGTCGCCCTGGGGACCTCCCTCCCGGACATCGCGGCCGCGTACCATGCGACCCGGAGGGGATACACGGACCTCGCCCTCGGGGAGGGGCTCGGCGCGTGCGTCGTCACGGCCCTCCTCACCCTCGGGATCATGGGGATCCTCCGACCGATGAGCTACGCAGCGTCCCAGATCGCCCCCGTCCTCATCGTCGCGATCGCGATGTCGTTCCTCCTCCTCGCGTTCATGCTCGGCGGGTGGAAGGTCTCGCGGCGGGCGGGTTTCGTCCTCATCGGCGCATACTTCGCGATGGTCGCCGTGAACCTCGCCCTGTTCGCGGGCGGGTCTCAGTAGACGGTGCCGCACCGGACGCACGTGAGCCGGCCGTCGCCGCGCTGGACGAGCTGGCCCCCGCACGCCGCGCAGAACCGCATCTGCGGGACCAGGTTCCCGGACTCGTCCCACTTGTGGGTCGGCCACTGGCCGCCGGCCGGGGGGGCCTGTCCGGGCCACCCGCCCTCGGGGGGCGCCACGGGGGTCGTCGGCGGGGTCATCGTCGCCTGCGTCGTCGGCTGGGGCTGCGCGGGCGCAGGCTGCCCCCACGCCCCCGCGGGCGGCGGGGTCGGGTGGGGGGGCACGTACTGCATCTGGCGGAACTGCTCCTCGATGTACGCGTTCGCGTCCACGCGGGTCACGGAGGTCCGGGCGATCCGGTCCAGGTACCGCTGTCGCGGGTCCCCCTGGGTCGCGATCCCGATCACCCAGTCCACGAGGACGAACAGCGGGTGGACCTTCGAGAGGTTCCGGATCAGGGCCTTCTCCACCGTCATCGGGCCGCCCACCGCGACGACCTGCAGGTTCATCACCCGCTTCCCGACCGTGGCGCGTCCCGAGCTCCCTTCGAGGAGGGTCGAGTACAGGACCCAGATGATCCCGTAGATGAAGGACCACCAGAGCCCGAGGCCGAACAGGGCACCGAGGAACAGGGCGTTCAGCACGATCGTGATCACGGCGAGGATGATCGCGTCGATGACGATCGCGATGAACCTCTTGATCCAGTGCTCCTGCAGGGCCGCGTTGTTGCCGATGAGGTCGATGCCGGTGGGCATGCCCATCTGACTCCTGACGCCCCGACGTATGCAGTGTCCCGTTATAAAATCGATGGGCTTTAAAAATCAACGTGAAATAAAATTCAATCCGCCGACGCTTCCTCCGGGGACAGCTCCTCCTCCGCCCGCTCGGACCGCTTCAGGAACTCCGGCGGGACCTCCTTCGCGAGGTACACGGTCTTCCCCGCCTTCTTGATCACGATCCCGGAGGCGCGGGCCGCCTTCGTGTCGATTTCGACGATCACGGGGGCCTGGATCCGGACCCGCCCCGCCTCGACCGCGGCGTGGAACGTCCCGCTGAGGTGCACCATCTTCCGGTCCGAGGGCCGGAGCCCCGCCCCGAGGAGGACGCCGAGCCCCTCCTCGCTCGTCGGGTAGAACAGGACGTCCGGGATGTTCTCCGTGGGAAGGTCGAGGTCAACGTCCAGGCTGTGCCCGTACGTCGCCCGGATCCGCCCGTCCCGGAACTCGTACCGCCCCTTCGGGTCCGTCTGGATCAGCCCGAGGATGTGGTTCGGCTTCAGGAACCCGAACCGCCTGTTCTTGGTCGAGACCGCGGTGATGAAGTCCCGCAGGTCGATCCATCCGTTCGCGTCCATCTCGAGGCCGTACCGGTCCGGGAAGTGGCGGAGGATCCCCGCCATCGTCCGGCCCACGGCGTCGATCTCCTCGTCCTTGAGGAGGAAGTGGGTGTTCGAGGCCCCGCACATGGGGCACATCTCGTCACCGCGGTAGTATCCGTGAGAACTACATTCCCGGAGCAGGGGAACCCTCCCGGCCGCACTCGTAACCGGACGGCGATTAATAACTTTGCTTCGGGGGGAGCGGACCGAGGTCCTCCTCCCGGACGGCCCGGAGTCCCCGGGCCTCGAAGCGGGCCTGGAGGTCGCGGAGGGTCCCCTTCTCGACGGCCTTCCGGTGGAAGTACACCAGGGTGGCCCCGGGTGTGCGGGCGACGACCTGGTCGATCATCGCGTCCGTCAGGAACGGGAGGGCGTACCCCGCGACGAGATGGCCGAATGCGAGGTCCCGGCGGAGCGCGAGGTCCGTGAGCCGGGGGACGTAGTGCCCGCCACCGACCCCGATCGCGATCGGGGAGGACCCGGCCTCCGCGGAGAGGAGGGCCCGCATCAGTGCCTCCGCGGCCGCGACGTCCCCCCACTCCCGCTCCGTGCTCCCCGCCTCGATGAAGAACGCCGGCGCCTCGAGGAGGGGTCCGTGGTGGGTCGTCTCGAACGTGACCGCGTAGTCCAGGCCCGCCGCTTCCCTCCGGACCGCACGGAGGGTCTCCGTCATGATGCGGGGGGCGGTCGTCACGAGGGTCCCGGCGCTCCCGCCGAAATCCGCGGCCCCGAAGTTCCCGATCGGGTGCACGGTCAGGCTCGGGGTCCGGCTCTCGCTCCGGTGCTTGGAGAGAAACACGACGACCTCCGGCGCGCCCCCGAGGAGCGCCTCCGCCTCCCGGTCCACGTGGTCGTGATAGAGGTGGAGGTCCGGGATCGTGACGAGGACGAAGTCCCGGTGCCGGAATGCGGGGTGCCCGGCGAGGTCTCCCGCCTCCTTCCACGGGGCGATCCGCCGAAGGGCCTCTCGCTGGAGGAGGCTCGCGGGGTCCTCCGCGGAGGCGACGAGGAGGCGCATCCCGGAGCGGATGGACCAACGCCTATTTTCATTCTTGTCGGCGGATGAAGGAACGGACCCGCGGCGGCCCGCGACCCCGCAAACCTTTATGGCGGTACGGCTGTTCGGCGGCGGGAGCGCCCGCGATGACGGAGGTCGTCTTTGTCACCTCGAACCAGGCCCATCAGGCGGAGCGGGTCCGTTCGATCTCGGAGCGGCTGAAGCAGCGGCTCCCGGACGTCACCGTGAAGATCGTCGACGGCGCGGCCCATCCCGACGACCTCGCGAAGTACAAGCTGAAGTTCGGGCCCGCGGTCGTCGTCGACGGCCAGCTCGAGTACGTCGGCGTGCCGAGGTTCTCGATGCTCGTGGACCGGATCCTCCAGGTGCGGGAGCGCCGCCCGAGCCCGCGGACCGCGGGGGACAAGCCGGGGGCCGCGCCGGCACCCGCACCAGCCGCGGCGGCGAGGCCCGCGACGCCGCCGCCCCCTCCGAGCACGGGCGGCGCGTAGCCGCACACATGCGGCACAACGTTCTTATCGCGTGTCTGCGTTTGTCGCCCCGAGAATGTCGTGATCTCACCCATGGACCGCCGCGTGTTGTCGTCCTGCGCGCGCCTGCGGGCGGCCCCATCGACCGTCTCGAAAACTATAAGACGGCCACGGGCAATTTTCATCGGCGGTCACTCCCGGACGCCGCGGGCGTACCCGGGCGAGGGGTCCGAGGGGTTCACACGATGAGCGAGGACGATAGCTTCGAGGACATGCGGAAGACGATCAACCGCATGCTGAAGGACGCGTTCGACGGAAAGCTCGGCGTGTTCCGCGAGCCCTTCGTGTATGGGTTCACGATGCGGAACCGCGAGGCCCGGGGCGAGGGCTCCTTCCAGGCCGTCGAGGGGCAGGAGATCGCGAGCCGGGACCCCCTCGTCGACGTCGTCCTCTCCCCGGACACGATCCACGTCACCGCGGAGATGCTCGGCGCCCGCGACGACGAGCTCCGCGTGCGGGTGGACGGCCACCGGCTCGTGATCGAGGCGGACCGCGAGAAGCGGTACTACGCCTCCGTGGACCTCCCCGACGACGTGGACCCGCTGACCCTCGAGAGCACGTACACGAACGGCGTCCTCGACGCAACCCTAAAGAGACGGGAACCCGTTCCCCGCGCCTGAGTCGGGTCCGTGGCGGGGAGGGACCCGTGCGCAGGGGAGTGCGACGCACGACGAGGCTGGAGCGGCTGGACCGGAGGCTCCATCGACTCCGCAAGATCGAGGCGTCGTACCGTCACTGGATCAAGCGCGCGCACGAGGAGCTCCGGCACGAGACCGTCGACAAGGACCGCGCGGAGAAGCGGTACGACAAGATCCGCGCGACGTACACCCGCAAGATCGAGAAGCTCCAGCCGAAGATCCGCGACCTCACCGTGCTGCGTTCCGAGCTGAAGGGCGCCCAGGGGTGAAGTTCTTCTAGCGAGGGCGGGATTCGCGCGTGCATGGGGGACCTCGAGGACCTCGCGGCGCGGATCCGCGTGTGCACGCTCTGCCGCCTCCACGAGGGGCGGACCCGCGCGGTCCCCGGGGAGGGACCTCGCGACGCGAAGCTCTTCCTCGTCGGTGAGGCCCCGGGCCGCCACGAGGACGAGGCGGGCCGTCCGTTCGTCGGCGCGGCGGGGAAGGTGCTCGACGCGGTCCTCGTCACGGCGGGCCTGACGAGGGGGGACGTGTTCATCACGAACGTCGTGAAGTGCCGCCCTCCGGAGAACCGCAGGCCGAGGGTGGACGAGATCGCGGCGTGCCGTCCGTACCTCGTCGCGCAGGTCCACGCGGTCCGTCCCGGCGCGCTCGTGGCCCTGGGCGAGACCGCTGTGACAGGGCTTCTGGGCCCCGCCGCGGGCCTCGCGACCGCGCGGAGGAGCCTCCCCCGCTTCGAAGGGATCCCGGTGGTCGCGACGTACCATCCCGCGGCGACCCTGTACAACCGGGGGCTGACGAAGCTCCTGGAGGCGGACCTCTCGCGGGCCGCCCGCATCGTGCGGATCCCCCGGCGGCGGAGCGGGAAGCCCCGCCCCGGGAAGCCGACGAAGACCGCGGTGTCGAGCGGGTGCGGGGTAATCGACTCGGAGGGCCGGATCCTCCTCCTCCGTCGCGCGGACGATCGGATCTGGGGGCTCCCGAAGGGGACCGTGGAACCCGGGGAGACGGTGGAGGAGACCGCCGTGCGGGAGGTCCGGGAGGAGACGGGCCTCCAGGTCCGGGTCCTGCAGCCCCTCACGGAAATTCGGTACCGGTTCTACTCCCCGAGGGACGACGCGAACGTGGAGAAGCGGGTCGTGTACTTCCTCGCGGAGCGGGTCGGCGGGCGGCTGAAGCCCGAGCCCGGGTTCGACGACGCGCGATGGTTCCCGCGGGCGGAGGCCCTGCGGCGTCTCCACTTCGAGAACGACCGGAACGTGGTCCGGCGCGCCTTCGAGGCCCTCGCGGCGGCTACCGGAAGAACGCGCGGACGCGGTCGAGCGGCCAGGCGTTGACGACGTCCTTCGCCTCGAGCCATCCCCGCCGCGCGGTCCCCACGCCGAACCGCATGTTCTCCAGATGACCCCGGGAGTGGCTGTCCGTGTCCACGGCGAGGACGCACCCCTTCTCCTTCGCCATCCTCGCGTACCCGCCGTTCAGGTCCATCCGGTTCGGGTGCGCGTTCACCTCGAGGGCCGTGCCGGTCGCGGCGGCGGCCTCCATCACCGCCTCGAGGTCGATCGCGATCGGGTCCCGGTTCCCGATCAGCCGCGTCGTGGGATGCGCGTAGATGTTCACGTACGGGTTCTTGATCGCCCGGATCACGCGCTCCGTCTGCTCTTCCTCGGGGAGCGTGAACTTCGAGTGGACGGACGCGATCACGTAGTCGAGCTCCCGCAGCACCTCGTCCGGATAGTCGAGGGCCCCCGCATCGAGGATGTCGCACTCCGTCCCCGTCAGGATCGTGATCTTCCCCTCGAGCTCTCGGTTCAGCGCGCGGATCGCGGCCCGGTGCATCCGGAGGGCCTCCGGGTCGAGCCCGTTCGCGACGACGACCGCGGGGGAGTGGTCCGAGATCCCGACGTACTCGTATCCCCGCGCGATCGCGGCCTGGACCATCGCCTCGAGCGGGTCGACGCCATCCGAGCGGTTCGTGTGGACGTGGAAGTCGCCTCGGATCTCGTGGAGCTCGAGGAGCCGCGGGAGTTGCCCCTTCTGCGCGGCCTCGATCTCCCCGTTCTCCTCCCGGATCTCCGGCGGGATCCACGGGAGGCCGAAGGCGCTGTAGACGTCCTCCTCCGTCTCCCCCGCGATCTTCTTCGTGCCCTCGAAGATCCCGTACTCGTCGAGCTTCCACCCGCGCTCCTGGGCCATCGTCCGGAGGTGGATGTTGTGGTCCTTGTTCCCCGTGAAGTATACGAGGCCAGCGCCCCAGCTCCCGGGCTCCAGGACCCGGACGTCCGCCTGGATGCGGGCGGTCAGGATCACGGTCGCCTTCGTGTCCCCCGCCAGGATCACCTCCTTCACGGAGGGCATCGACGTGAACGCGCGGATCGCCGCGGGGGGTTCCGCGGACGTCACGAGGAGGTCGAGGTCCCCCACGGTCTCCCGCATCCGGCGGGCGCTCCCCGCGATGGACGCCTTGTCGATCGGCGCGTTCTTCCGGAGGTACTCGAGGATCTCCTCCGCGATCGGCCACGCGACCGCGAGCAGGGTCCTCGACTGCCCCTCCTCGTGGAGCTTGATCGCCTCGAGGATCCGCTGCTCCGTCTTCTCCCCGAACCCCTTCACCCGGCGGATCTGCCGGTTCTCCGCGGCACGCTTCAGGTCCTTGATGTCCGTGATCCCGAGGCTCTTCCACAGGATGCTCGAGCGCTTCGGCCCGATCCCGCGGAGCTTCATCACCTCCACGAGCCCCCTCGGGAACTCCTTCTGGAGCTCCTCGAGCGCCCTCACCTTCCCCTCCCGCAGGTACTGGTCGATCTTCTCCGCGATCGCCTCCCCGACGCCCTGGATCTGCCGGAGCCGGGGGATCCCGCCCTGCCGCCACAGCTTCTCGATGTCCTCCGGCATCGCCTCGATCTCCCGCGCTGCGCGGCGGTACGCGATCGGGCGGAACCGGTCCTCCCCCTTCATCTCCAGGAGGTCCGCGATGTCGTACAGGACCTGCGCGACCTCCGCGTTCCGCACGCGACTCGGAACCCCCGCGGTCCTTATCAACCCGCGGCCGGCGTGCGCGAGCGTCGTCCCGCCCGTTCGTATGGGTCGGGACGGCCGCCCGGGTCCGCAACCCGCATCCAATATCAAAGCTGATAAGACCGACGAAAAGTATTACGTGCACGTCCCGCTTGCGAGCGGCCATGGTGGGCTCGTGACCCAGAGACCAGGCATCCCGGCCGACATCCTCCGGTTCTTCCGGAACCCGGGAGGCCACTCGATGATCGTGAAGGGCTCCGCGGGGACGGGGAAGACGACGTTCGCCCTCCAGCTCACGGAGGAGCTCGGCGGGATCAACACGAGCTTCTACATGAGCACCCGCGTGTCGGACGAGTCCCTGTACAACCAGTTCCCCTGGCTGCGGGAACGGATGAAGCAGACCGCGTTGGAGCTCGCGGGCCGCCAGTTCTCCCGCACGATCGACGAGACCCCGATCTACACGGAGGGGGCCACGGACATCTCCTTCGAGTTCCGGGTGCGCGGGGAGCGGAAGGCCGCGGACGCCGGGAAGCGGCGGCTCGAGCGGACGGAGCTCGAGAAGCTCGAGGGACGGATCGAGATGGGCGAGGAGGGGGACGAGACGTATGCGAAGCACGGGGAGGGCCAGGTCTCCGAGGGCACCCTGGTGTTCGACCTCGGGAGCGACCTCCCGGAGATCGACATGGCGTACGACGCGGTGGAGCGGAACCTCCCGCAGAAGACCCTGATCCTTATCGACAGCATCAACGCCCTGTCGGAGCGGTACGGGGTCCACGCCTCGAAGCTGATCAACACGCTCCAGAAGGACCTCGTGGAGGCGGGCCAGGCGAACGTCGTGTTCATCCTCGAGTACAGCGGGGAGACGCGGCTCGACTACCTCGGGGACGGCGTCGTTATTTTCCAGAGCCGGGAGCACGCGGGCCGCCGGCTCCGGATGCTCACGATCGAGAAGCTGCGGGGGACCGAGGTCCGCCAGCACAAGTTCATCTACACGCTCGACGGCGCGCGGATCCGCGCGTTCGACATCCGGCCCGCGGAGCGCCCGGGGGCTCCGGGGAAGTGGAAGCCCGTCCCGGACCTCTCGAAGGACGAGGTGAGCACGGGGAACCAAGCCCTAGACGCGCTGATCGGCGGGGTCCACCGCGCGAGGATCATGTGCCTCGAGTTCGGGGCGAGCGTCCCCACGGAGTACATCGACAACCTCCGCCTCGCGCTGATCTGCAACTTCGCGGCCCTCGGCCGCGGCGTCGCCCACGTCCCGCCGCGGAAGGGGAGCATGGACCTCCTCCGCGAGATCGTGTCCCCGCATCTCGAGGCGGGCGTGTTCGACCAGAACGTCCGCGTGTTCGAGACGACGTCCCTCGGCGGGATGGAGGTCCCGAAGGGGGCCCTGCACATGGAGGGCAGCAACGTGGACTCGGACCTGAAGTGGTCGAACGTCGAGTACCATCTGCCGAAGTCCCAGCACTCCTTCCTCTCCCTGCTCTCGTTCGACACGCTGGAGTCCGTGTACGGCGCGGGCGTCCTCGAGCAGCTCAGCGGGCACATCGCCGCGGTCCGGCGGGAGCGGGACCTGTTCATCGGCCTCACGACGCCCCTCGTCGCCTCGAGCCAGAGGCTCGCGAGCATGGCTTCCCAGTACGTCCGCGTCGACAACCTCGACGGATCGATCGTCCTCTATGGGGAGAAACCGCACACGGAGCTGTACAGCCTCTCGTTCTCCTATGCGGGCGGCGTTCCGAAGGCGGTGCTGACGCCGATTGTGTGATCGTCCCTCCTTAAATCTCATTCCTGATAACCGTGTCGCAAGAGCCTTAATATCACCAGAAAATCGCGACGAGAGATGCGGGAGAAGGACATTTCTCGTCTCCTGACGGACGAGTACGCGGAGCGCATCCTCGTTGCGACGCAGGAGAACGCGCGCTCCGTGCAGGAGATTTCGGACAAGTACGACATCCCGATCGCCGCATGCTACCGCAAGATTCACGAGCTCGAGGAGGCGGGGTTCCTCAAGTGCGCGGAGATCGTCACGACGCCGAAGGGCAAGACGATGAAGCTGTACCAGTCCCAGCTGAGGTCCGCCGTGCTGATGTACCAGGACGGGGTCTTCAAGGTCAAGTTCGACTTCGACAACGACCGCGAGCTCAGCGGGAAGTGGATCGAGCTGAACAGTTCGAACGGCTCGTAGTCTGATTGGACTAGTTCAATTTCCTTCAGTGATAATCATTCGCGATATTTTAAATAGGCCACGAACGAATGCGGCCGGTAAGCGAAAGGGGGCAACGAGGTGGAGGAAAATCCTCAGGAACCCATCGACGGCGCCGACGATCCCGCCATGTCGCCGCTCCAGGCCTCGCAGCTTTTGACCGACGAGTACAGCGCCAAGATCCTCCTCGCCACGTACAAGCGGAAGATCAGCGCCCAGGAGATCAGCCAGCGGTACGGGATCCCGATCGCAGCGTGCTACCGGAAGATCCGCACCCTCGAGGAGGTCGGCCTCATCCAATGCGTCGACCGGATCCTCACGCAGAAGGGGAAGCGGAAGAACCTGTACACGTCCTGCCTGCGCAACGCGTACATCTTCTTCGAGAACGGGAAGCTCCGCGCCCGGTTCCAGCTCGCGACGGGCGTCGTGCGGGACTTCGGCGGGGACTGGAACGGCCTCGACCTGCTCCGTCAGTGAGCCCGTTTGCCGCGTCCGGCTGTTATCATCTATCGTAGCCGAGAATCGCGGCGCGATTCTTATCTTCTCGCGCGCGCGTGCGCGTCATAGAGCGGCCATGCGGATCCGGTTCCACAAGATTCTCAACGAGGGACGGAGCGTCCGGTACGAGAAGAGCTCCGAGGACCGGGACGTGATCGACCTCAACATCATCGTGATGAAGGAAGGCCGCGCCCGCGGGCGGGAATAGGGCGGGATGCGGGCCTCACGCCCGCGCCCATGTTCTGCGAAGACCGACGAGGATCAGGCCGGTCCCCGCCACGGCGAGGAGTCCGCTCCACGTTGAGAAGCCGGACAACCCGAGGAGGAGGTACGCGGCCGCGTACGTGCAGCCGCCGAGGAAGAGGACCGGTCCCGCGGGAGGTCGGATCACGAGGCGATCGCTCCCGCCACGGGACACGCGCTTCGTGAAGCCGTTGATCCTTCCGCCGGGGAGGATCCTCAGGTTCTTGCCCGCCGCCATCGAAACCTCACCGACTCCGCGGTCCTCCCGCACTCCTCGTCTCGGGGAACTTGCGCCTACGACGTTGCGGGGGTCTTAAACCGATTTCCCCGCGGTTATCGCGGGTGATAAGTGATCTCGGCGGACCCGGGACCTCGGCCCCGCCACGGTCTTATAGCGTGCGACCTTTCGGGTCGCGATGGTCGAGGCCACCGTCGTCTTCCGCGACCTCTCCCTCCTCCTGACGGTCGCCGTCGCGAGCCACTTCGTGTTCCGGAAGTTCAAGCAATCCACGATCATAGGAGAGATCGCGATCGGGATCCTGATCGGTCCGAGCGTCCTCGGGTACTTCGGACTGTTCCAGTTCGACGCCACCGTGATCACGACGTTCGCCGCCCTCGGCGCGATCTTCCTCCTCTTCCTGATCGGCCTGGAGAGCGACTTCCGCGCCCTCTACACCCGCAAGAACATCTTCGTCGCCCTCGGCGGCGTGGTCCTCCCCCTCATCTTCGGATTCCTCACGGCGCTCTTCATGGTCCCGGACGCCGCGATCGGGACGAGCGGCGGGCGCTTCACGATGGCCCTCTTCGTCGGCGCCACGCTGACCGCGACGAGCACGGCGATCGCCGCCTCGATCCTCGTCGAGCTCAATCTGATCCGCGAGGACGTCGCAAAGACGATCATGGGGGCGGCGGTCGTGGACGACGTCCTCGGACTCCTCGTCCTGTCGATCGTCGTCGGGATGAGCAAGGGGAGCGTGAACCCGATCGACATCGCCCTCCTGATGGTCGTCGCGGTCCTGTTCATCGTCATCGCGATCATCGTGGGCACGTACTTCCTGGGCCCCCTCGTGGACCGGATTCAGGCCGCGGGGGAGCGCGCGGGGCTGAAGCACGGCGCGTTCGTATTCGCCCTCGCGATGGCGTTCCTCTACTCGTTCGCCGCGGAGGTGATCCGCCTCTCCGCGATCGTCGGGGCCTTCCTCGCGGGGTCGACGTTCTCCGCGACCCGGGTGCGCCGGGACTTCACGGAGGGGGCGGGATATCTCGGAGCCGTCTTCACGCCGATCTTCTTCATCTCCCTGGGTCTCCAGGTCCGGCTGCAGGACGTCGCGGCGACGGGGCTCGCCCTCGTCGGCTTCGCCGCGGTCCTCGTCGTCGTCGCGGTCGGGACGAAGGTCGTCGGCTGCTGGATCCCCTCGCGGTTGCAGGGGATGACGAACCACGAGGCCCTCGAGGTGGGCTGGGGGATGGTCCCCCGGGGCGAGGTCGGCCTCATCATCGCGGCCGCGGCCCTCGCCGCCGCGGTGA
>Ga0184623_10000496_pt1 | contig 16688 bp, 14 predicted proteins | sample PLM1_100_b1_FD_133138 | JGI IMG/M metagenome (GOLD analysis project Ga0184623, IMG submission 133138) | Groundwater sediment microbial communities from an aquifer in East River, Colorado, USA - PLM1_100_b1 | ecosystem: Environmental > Terrestrial > Soil > Riparian zone | place: USA: East River...
AATGAACCTGATGTGGAGTATCACTGGCGAAGGACATAATTCAAAAATTGGTTATTAAGTGGGTTTTTACGATTTCCATTTAGGCTTTAGAATTTGAATATGCGTCCAACTTACCTTGAAGTCAATTTGTCCCAACTTAGAAAAAATGTCGAAGCGATCCGTGCACACGTCGTGCCCGCACGCGTGATGGTGATGGTCAAGGCCAATGCATATGGTCATGGTATGGATGGCGTTGCGCCGTTCATTGAGCCGTATGTGGACTACTTCGGCGTTGCCCTTCCTGAGGAAGGGATTCATCTACGTGAGTTGGGCATCACAAAATCGATCCTTGTGGCGGGTGGGACTCTGCCAGAGCAGGTCCGCTTTTTTGCTGATTATGATCTTACGCTAACTGGTTCTTCGGTCGAATTGCTGGATGCTGCTGAGGAAATTTCCCGTTCAACAGGCAAACGCATCAAGACTCACTTGAAGATCGATACCGGAATGGAGAGAGTGGGTGTCCATGAATACGAAGCAGAGAAGTTGATCGTAAAATCAACATCGTGTAGCCACCTAATTATAGAAGGAATTTATACACATCTTGCAAATTCAGAACTGCGTGATAAAACGTATTCCTTCTTGCAGCTTGAGCGCTTTCAGGAAGTTCTCAGTATTTATGATAAACGCAACATTCCCGTGCCACTTTTGCGGCACATCTGTAACTCCGGTGGTATTTTGAACTTATCCGAAGCACACCTTGATATGGTTCGCCTGGGCATCTTATTCTATGGAGTGTATCCCGGCGATGAGGTGCATCGAGTTGTAGATGTAAAACCTGCTCTTACATGGCGCTCATGTGTGGCATATTCCAAGATTGTGCCGCCAGGTCGGCCGGTCAGTTATGGGTCATTGTGGCAGGCTGAGGCTGAGACAAGAATCGTAACCATATCGTGCGGGTATGCCGATGGCTATTTCCGCCGCATGACGAATCAGGCACAGATCATCCTCAATGGCAGGAAATATCCGCAAGTGGGGCGCATCTGTATGGATCAATTCATGGTGAACGTTGGCGACGATGAAGCGCAGGTCGGTGAGGGGGTTGTGCTGTTGGGTGAATCAGATAATGAGCGAATTACTGCGGAAGACCTTGCTGCATGGATGGGCACGAACGAATATGAGGTGCTCACGAACATCAGTGCGCGCGTGCCGCGCGTGTATATTACAGAGTGATGGTAGAATGGAGCGATTTTCCTTTTGAGGTGAAGTGTGAGAAATGTAATTCAGAAATATTGGACAATTGTGTTGATAGCACTTCTGATTGTCGGCCTTGACCAATGGACGAAGTGGTTGGTGCGCGTTAATATTCCATCTGGTGGAACATGGCTGCCTGAATCTTTGGAATGGTTAAGTCCGTATGCGCGAATTGTGCACTGGTATAACACCGGCGCTGCGTTTGGCATATTCAAGGAAGGTGGCATGGTCTTTACAGTGCTGGCTTTTATTGTGATCGGCGCGATCCTTTATTATTATCCTCAGGTTGAACGCAGTGACTGGCCGTTGCGCCTTGCGATGAGCATGCAATTAGGGGGCGCGATCGGCAACCTGATCGACCGACTCACGATAAGCCACGTAATAGATTTTATTTCCGTTGGCACGTTTCCTGTGTTCAATATTGCGGACGCGAGCATCACCCTTGGCTGTGTAGTTTTATTGCTGGGTGTATGGTGGAATGAAAGAGCTCAAAAGAAAAATGCATCAAATGTGGATGTGACCAGCGAGAAAGTTGAAGAAGTGTGAATGATCGTGTTCTGAACTTCCGCTTTGATAAAAAAACTCCTGAGCGGCTCGACAAGTTCTTGGTCGCGTTGTTGCAGGAGTTTTCGCGTTCGCGCATTCAGGGCTTGATCGCAGATGGCTTTGTGGATGTGAACGGTCACGCGGCGAAAAAGGCCGGCCAGACGCTGGAAAGCGGGTTCAATGTGACAGTCCGGATTCCACCAGCCGCACCGACAGATCTGGTTGCTGAAGATATTCCACTGGACATCCTGTTCGAGAATGATGATCTGATCGTAGTCAATAAGCCTGCAGGAATGGTTGTTCACCCCGCGGCGGGGCACGCGAGTGGGACGCTGGTCAATGCGCTATTGGGATATGACCCTGAACTCGAGGGGATTGGTGGTGAAGAGCGGCCAGGTGTTGTCCACCGGCTTGATAAAGAGACCTCAGGCTTGATCCTGCTTGCGAAAAATGAACGTGCTCACCGCTGGTTGCAGGATCAGTTCCGTTTGCGAAAAGTTGAGAAGACGTATCTGGCTCTGGTAGATGGAAAGCCGCCGACACCCTCCGGGCGTGTCGAGGCCCATATTGGGCGTGATCCGAGTCATCGCAAACGGATGGCTATCGTCCCTAAGAGCCGCGGACGTGAAGCTATCTCTGAATACAAAACGGTCGAGAGTTTCAAAGATCATACTTTGTTGGAGTTTCACCCTATCACCGGACGGACTCATCAGATCAGATTGCACTGTGCATTCTTGGGCTGCCCGATTGTCGGTGACGAAATTTATGGAAGAAGGCATTCCTCAATTGAACTGGGACGGCATTTTCTTCATGCCTATCGTTTAAAAATAGTCCTGCCCGGAGAAAATGAACTGAGACATTTTGAGGCACCGCTGCCGGATGAGCTGGAACGCGTATTAAGTGCTTTGCGCAGTTAAACAATGAAGAAGCATTTGATTTTGGTAAAACATTCGCTGCCCCAAATTGTGGAAAACCTGCCTGCTCGCGAATGGGAACTTTCAGATCATGGGCGAATTCGTGCTCAACAATTAGCTGAACGATTAAGCCCCTTTCAACCCGAATATATTATCTCCAGCGTCGAAACGAAAGCAAGAGAGACGGCAGAAATAATTGCAGGCAGGCATAACCTGGAGCTTCACATTGCTGATGGTTTGCATGAACATGATCGAAGCAAAATACCCTATCTTTCGAAATATGAATTTCAAGCGGCTATGCACGCATTCTTTGAAAACCCAGATACTCTTGTTTTTGGAAGCGAGACAGCAGATGAGGCTTACGCACGTTTTTATCAGGCAGTGCGTTCCGTTTTGGATTGTCATCCGAATGAGACAGTTGTCATTGTTGCGCACGGTACGGTCATTTCACTGTTTGTATCAAGCCTGACAGGAATCTCTGCCAGGTCGCTTTGGAGTGAACTTGGCCTGCCATCTTTTGTGGTAATCGACGTTCAGTCTAATACGGTGGTTACAAGAGAAAACATCATCTAAAGAGGCTCATATGGAATATATTGACCTTCGTTCCGATACTGTTACCAAGCCAACTTCTGAAATGCACGAGGCGATGGCGGAAGCCGAAGTCGGTGATGACGTATATGGCGATGATCCCACTGTTAATCGCTTGCAGGAGATCGCCGCAGAGATGATGGGCAAGGAGGATGCGTTGTTTGTCCCCTCCGGGACCATGGGCAATCTCCTTGCGTTGCTGGTTCACTGTCAGCGGGGAGATGAAGTGATCGTCGGGAATCAATCTCACATCTATTTAAATGAAGCGGGTGGGATGTCCGCGCTGGGCGGGATGCAAGCGTATCCTATCCAGAATCAACCAGACGGAACGCTGGCGTTGGAAGATGTCCGTGCATCAATTCGAAGCGAAGATGTGCACCATCCGATTACACGCCTTGTGTGTCTTGAAAATACACAAAACATTTGTGGCGGTGTACCGCTGACGCTCGCTTACACCAGGCAAGTAGCTGAACTGGCACATCAAAATAATCTCCTTTTGCATATTGACGGCGCACGTATTTTTAATGCGGCTGTTGCTCAAAACGTTTCAGTGAAGGATCTAGTCGGGCCAGCGGATTCAGTTATGTTTTGTTTGAGCAAGGGACTGGTTGCACCGATCGGCTCCCTACTGGTTGGAACACGTAAATTCATTGCGCGCGCCCGCCACCTCCGTAAGATGTTGGGCGGGGGCATGCGCCAGGTCGGTGTCATTGCCGCGGCTGGAATTATCTCTCTGGAGAGGATGGTGAACAGGCTGGGAGATGACCATATCCGTGCAAAGAAACTTGCTGATGGATTACGTCAGGTCAAAGGATTAGTCGTAGACAAAGACTCGCCTTATACCAATATGGTGTATTTGAATCTGGCGGATGATGTGACAATAAACACCAAACAGGTCAGTGAAGAGATCAGGAAATTGGGGTTGCTGGTGGATGCGGAGAATGCGCGGCGATTCCGTCTCGTGACACACTACTGGATTGATGATACGGCGGTGGAACGAACCATCTCCGCCTTTGGGGAGGCCCTGAATTGAACGAATTGGACAGGCATCTGTCTGTCCAATTCGTTATCTCGGTAGTACTAGTTTCCAGTGACTTTCTCCCGGCTCAATTTGATTTCTGCCCCGTTCTTTTGCAATATATAAGCGGCGGTCTGCAATATCGATCAGACGAAAGATCTCATTGGCTTCATCGGGGAAAACAGCGATTCCCTGGCTTACTGTGGGAATTGGAACCATTCTTTGGTCGCGGTCTTCGACCTTTAATAATCGCAATGTTTCACCAATTCGCTCTGCAACCTGCAATGCCTGTAGGCCGGTTGCGCCGGGCAGGGAAATAATAAACTCTTCGCCGCCCCAGCGCCCAACTACATCCTGTTGCTTAATATGCTGCTTGATGACAGTGCAAAGTGCATTCAAAATGCGATCTCCAACAAGATGACCAAAAGTGTCGTTGTAAAGTTTGAAATAATCAATATCCAACATGATGAGGCTGAGTGGTGTCTGTGTAAGAGAAATATCCTGCGCCTGCTCCGCTAGCCTCTTCAGGAAATACCCATGGTTATAGACACCTGTCAGGCTATCCAAGCGTGTCTGTTCTTCCACTTGTGCATGCCGAATCGTGTTATCCAGCGCGAGTGCAACATATTGAGCCAGATTGGAAAGCAACTCCATGTCAGCCTGGTCGAACGAATTTGGGGCATAGGCTCCTAGTGCGATAATACCTGTTACATTTACCGCTTTTAGCGGCACACCCATCCATGAAAGGCTGGTCTTTTCTCTGCCTATTACAAAATTTCCGACACCCTCCAACTGTACTTCTTGGCGAAGATCAGGAAGGAACAACTCTTTTTGATTCTTGATTACCCAGCCTGAGAGAGTCCCTTCAATGGGAACCCGCGTTCCGTTAAAGTATGCTCCATCATCATAAAAGAGCTGAAGATGAATTTCGTTATCCTTGACGATTCCAACGAAGTAGGTATCTGCTTCAATCACATCCTGAATAGTGGCATTTATAAGTGAGAGAGTCTCTTCCGTTTCCAGCGATAACATAATCTGGCGACTGACTTTGTTGATTGTTTCCAACCGATGAATGTGTTGTTGCGTAGTATCCATTATTCGCAAAATGGCTTCCACCACAATTATTGAGATGATGAACGGAGTGGTGTATTTAAGGATGCCTGTCAATCCCGCTAAAGGTGGGAGATCGAGACGCAGGCTTACCACTAGTGCTACCAAGAGAGACAGGTAAGCATAGAGTCGTCCAGAAACCATTGCCACTGTGACTATTCCTAATACGATTAGAATATGTGAGATTTCGTCCAATTGGCCAGGCAGGAAGTAGGTGAGCAGCCCCAAGCCAATCCCAGTCAAGATCGAATTCAACCAGCTGTATGTTTCCCGAAAATTAGTTGCCTTAGCGACCAAAACATTGTTAACGGTTGTGTAAATAGTGACTATGCTTGCATACGCAATCAAGGGAATATCTATCGAAGAGCCATTTAAGATACTTTCTATGATCACGCCTGTAACGATACATATGGATGCAAGCGTGATAGGCAGAATAAAGCGCCGAACTTCATGCGGCGCAAATGATGAAATAGGTTTCTTTGATCTCATACAACGGTCTTTTCCCCTTCTATGAATTCTTTATAAGGAAGTTTTGTCAGGGCCTCAACAATTTCCGGATCAAACAGAATATTAGCCTGTTCCTCCAAATATTGGAGTGCCTCCTCGGCAGAGGATTTTTTCCGGTAACTGCGACTGCTGGTCAGCGCGTCGAACACATCAACAACAGCAAAAATGCGCGCCTGAGTAGGAATGTCCTTTTCTGTGAGTCCAACCGGATATCCACTCCCATCCCAGCGTTCATGATGATAACGAATTACGGGAAGCGTCTCCTGTAGGAACGGAATGCCTTCAACGATGCGCGCTCCAATATCGGGATGGACGCGCATAATTTTCCACTCATCCGGAGTCAAATGACCAGATTTGTGCAGGATCGTATCGCTGATGCCGATTTTTCCAATATCGTGGAGCAGGGCGCCTCTTTCCAACGCCTTGAGTTGCAGGCCGCTTAATCCGAGTTCTTCCCCCAGCAAACAGGCAAGCCGGCTAACCCTGACGCTATGACCTTCCGTTTCACGGTCTCGTGCATCTAGTACCGACATAAGCGCGGTCAGTGTTCGGTCATAGGTGATTTCCAATTCGGCGTACGCGGCTTCGATCTGCTTTGCCTGCTGGCGCGATTCTAAAAGAAGAATTGAGCGCTCCAAGGCAATGGCTGCCTGGTTCGCCAGCGTTTGTAAATTCGCAAAATTTTGTCCTCGGCTTTCAGGAATCTTCATCCACAAAGCACCATATGTGCGGCTTCGCGTGAGAAGCGGATAGCAGACGAGCGATCCACTCTCCACCGAAACGATAATACTTTGTCCGGTCTGGATTGCCTGATTAATGGTCTCCGTGGGATGCTCACGGCGTGTGTGCAGACCACTCGCATCAATTTCCACTTCAGCCTGAACCCGGCCTTCACGTGTTAAAAGCACAATGCCTGTCTCTTTTGCGTTGGTTACTTTATGAGCTGCTTGGGCAATCAACTCAGCTGCGTTACTTAATTCCTCTGTTTGTATAACATCCACACTTAATTGGTAGAGCAGCGATGTGATACTAAGCGTGTTACGCAACTCCTGATAAAGCCAAGAACTTTCAATCGATGCCGCTGCTTGAGAGGAAAGCAAATCTGCAAGGGATTCATCGTTCTCGGAGAAAAAGATTTCATCCTGTTTGCCAAAGGCAAGAATGGTGCCAATGCTCAAACGGTGAAGGCGAATGGGAATGGCGAGTACGCTTCTCAAACCGGCATGATCAATTTCCAGTTTCTTTGAATTGATGTACTTCCGCAGATCGCGCACACGAAAAGGCTTTGTAGCATTTAAAGCTGCCTGCATCAGGGGTTCCTCTGATGGTTTTGCATTAAGCGAAGCAAGTAATTGAGGCGCATCTCCAGCGAATGCAGTACGTGAGAAGTTGCCCTGCTGGTCGAGCAGGCTGACGAATACAAAACGCGCTTCCAGAGTTTTGCGTGCAATGACCGCCACTTCAAGAACTGCAGCCTGCGGATCCAGCAGCGTCGTTAATGAAATACCAGCCTGAATAAGTTCTCTCAGTCGCTGATGATAACTTGAACGATCCCACGCCCGCATCAATTCAGATGCCACGCCCTCTACAATTGCAGCATCCGACCCTGTAAATATGTAGGGCTTATCCGAAGATAGCACCAGAACTCCTTTGACATGTCCGTGCTGGATAACTGGAACGCTTATAAGTGAAAGCGTAGGCTCGTTTTGGATGGGGATGAAATCAGGATCGACGCGCACATCGTTCACGATCTGGGTTTTTTTCAATCGTGCAGTACGACCAATTACCCCTTTCCCTTCATCCTGTCGATACCCAGGCGGAATGATGCTGGTCATATTTCCCGCCGCCGCAAGAACAACGAATCCTCGATTTTCAGGTTCGTACATCATTAAGGCAACGATCGAACAATCCATGGCTCGTTCAAGTGTATTTACTGCGAGCTGCGCAGCGACTGGTAGATCGAGTTCAGCTTCGAGTTGTTGACTCAGTTCGTTAAGGAATGTCAGTTGAATCGTTCGTCGCTTTTCAGCAATTAACTGATGTGTGAGGGATGAAATTTGTTCGTTCAGGGCACTTACATTTGTGGCAGGATCAGGAATGAAAATTGAACGGGGGTGGTCATTCTCGAGGGGTCGCGGGGCTCCAACATGCATGGCGTTATGGAAAATCCCGTATGTTGCCAGGGCAGTGATGACACTACTTAAGAGGAATCCAATCTCCTGGATGTGTGAGGCGGAGTCTTCCAAGAGAAGGATTAATCCAATGGCTATAAGTATCTGTATCGCAAGCAATGTTTCATTCGCACGCCATTCAGGCGTATCTTTTGTGGTAATGGAACGTATCGCAGTGAAATACGAAAGGATGGAAATCGCGAAAAGCGCCGCTCCAATAGCGACGCTTCCCCAGGAAGGTAGGTATTGTAGAATGAACTCAAATCTCGATGGTATAAGCAATATCCCCTGCGCCAATACAGATATGATTCCGGCGGTGCTGAGATGGATCTTCTTGGATAATGACAAAGGCATACTATTCATGAGGATGGTACAAAAAGGCGCGATTTCCATAATTGTAATGCATGACAATCCAATCTTTGCCGTGTTACATTACAACCTTGAAAGTATTAATCTGATATAATTTTCGCTGCACAAGGGAAATTATTGAGGGGTTGTGCCATTATTACATTTGAAGAAGAAACCCATTATGACCCCATATATTACGCTCAAACAAATTGATCAGGCGGCAGATGCGGTCCGAAGACGCACTTCCCACCAACCACGCGTAGGCATCATTCTAGGTTCAGGACTGAACGACCTGGCTGATTCCGTTCAAAAAGCAGACATTATCCCATACAGCGACCTACCTAACTGGCCCGTCTCGACAGTGCATGGACACGCCGGTCGCCTCGTCATTGGCGAACTGGAGGGGCAGATAGTCTTCATCATGCAAGGACGTATCCATTTTTATGAAGGCTATAGCATGTCGCAGATTACTCTACCCGTACGTGGGATGCAACGGCTTGGCATTGAGATCATGATTGTGACAAACGCGGCGGGTGGAGTGAATCCTGCTTTTATCCCTGGTGATGTGATGCTGATCACAGACAACTTGAATCTCATCGGCATGATCGGATTGAATCCATTAATAGGCCCTAACATTGACGAACTCGGCCCACGTTTTCCGGATATGAGTCAGGCCTATGATCGTAAATTGATGGAGATTGCCCGAAAAGCGGCCTCACAAAATAGTGTTGCATTGCGGGAAGGCGTTTATTGTGCTTTGAGCGGACCCTCTTTTGAAGGCCCAGCTGACGTGCGTTTCCTGCGTATGATAGGCGCAGATGCTGTAGGTATGTCTACGGTGCCGGAGGTGATTGTTGCCCGTCATGGAGGTCTGCGTGTGCTGGGGTTTTCAGGCATCAGCAATAAAGCCAATCCGGATGGCTCAACGGTAACAACGCACGAAGAAGTTATCGAAGCAGGCAAGGTTATCGCTCCTAAGGTGGAAAAGATCATACGCGGCGTGTTGCATTCGTTGTAAGCATCGGCGGTATGGGCCCAATTTATCGTTCTCTTGCTGCTTACGAGCCGCTGATCTATATAGCGTTAGCCCTCTGGAGCTTGTTTGTATTTAGGAGCATGTACCGATCATGGCGGGAATGGCAGGACTCGGTCTACAGCCTTGAACGCGAGTTTGCTCTGACAAGGTTGGTTCGCGCCACTGCACTTGCGTTACTTATTCTCGGCCTCGTGTTTGCCGAGTTTTTTATTGCCACGTTCGTTGCGCCAGCGCTGCCTGCTTCGGATATATTGGCTACTCCAACTCTCGATCTGCTGGCTGCGCCTGTTGGGACGATCTCGCCTGAGATGGCGACGCAAAACGCGCTTTCACCCGTTTTGTCGCCTGTCCCAAGTGGATCCAGTGGCTGTATGCCCGACCAGGTCATCATTACTTCTCCCGAGCCAGGTGGTGACGTGGAGGGAAAGGTCGAGTTGATCGGAACTGCCGACGTTCCCAATTTTGGTTTTTATAAATATGAGGTTACGCCTCTCGGTACTGAGAACTGGGCAACTGTTTCAGCCGGACGCAAGCCTGTACGAAATGCCAAATTAGGTGATTGGGATACGACTACACTTGCCAATGGTGATTATTTTTTACGCCTTGTGCTGACCGATAACATCGGAACATCGCTTGAGCCCTGTGTGATCGCCATACGGATTCTTAACCCGTAGCGATTGTCTGGAGGATATGTGGCTTTATTTGAGGTTCGTCCTGCTAATGCAACCGACATCTCTCATTTGATGGCAATCGAACATTCCTGTATGAGTGATTACGTCTGGCAACTGGAATTGCGCCGTGAGGCAGGCCAGGTGACCGCGAATTTTCGTGAAGTCCGTTTGCCCCGCTCGATTAGTGTGGCTTATCCACGCAACCCATCCTCGCTGGGCGATGAGTGGAAGCATCGGGGTGCGGTCATGGTCGCCGTTCATGAGAATACTCCAATTGGTTACATTTGTGTGAGGGAGGAACAGACCTCTGCGATTGCATGGGTGACGGATATTGTCGTTGCGCCTGACCATAGACGCAAAGGCGCCGCCTCCGCTCTATTGACTGCCGCGCAAACCTGGGCATCTGGAAGAAGCGTACGCCGTCTAATCCTGGAGATGCAGTCAAAAAATCAAGCTTGCATTCACCTTGCACAAAAATTCGGGTATGAATTCTGCGGGTATAATGACCAGTATTATCCCACTCAAGATGTGGCATTGTTCTTTGGGAGAGCGCTAAAATAGCTTCGGAAGGGTAGTATGTTTAACGGTTGGATGGAAGGTTTACTGGCGGGGCTGAAAACGATCAACGATATTTTGACGGCGGGCATCGCGATCACCGCCTTCTCATTGTTCCTGTATGCCTTGTCTTTCAATCTGCGCGACCGTGTAGCGCGCTCCTTTGCGATTATTTTGTTGTGCGTTGTGGTAGTCTTTACCACAGAAGCCCTGCAAAACAAGTCTGTGCCCAATTGGGGGATTGAACTACTTCTGCGGATCCAATGGGTGGGAATCATCTTTTTACCTCCAGCTTATTTACATCTTTCCGATGCATTGCTTGTGACTGCTGGACGTCCGTCGCGCGGGCGCAGGCGTCTGGCTGTACGCCTGGTTTATGCCGTCTCAATCATCTTTTTGATATTGCTCGGATTGGATTTACTTGTTGGTGCGCTTGTGCCGGATGGACAACCTGCGCCGCATTTGCAACGTACGGGGTGGACTGAATTTTTTACCGTTTATTACATTGGGATCATGATATGGGCCGGATACAATTTCATCCGTGCCTTCTCACGAATGCTCACGCGTTCTGGCCAGCGAAGAATGCTCTATCTGATGGCTGGCGCGACCGCGCCTGCGCTCGGTTCGTATCCATACCTTTTGTTTGGTTCCGATATCGCTGCGCGCTATCCGCTTTTATTTTGGGGCGCGGCACTCGTTATAAACCTGCTTGTTGCCGGGTTGGTTATTACGATGGCGTACGCGGTGGCGTTCTTTGGTGTCTCGTGGCCTGATCGTGTAGTGAAGACCCGATTGTTTAAATGGCTCTTGCGCGGACCCGTGACTGCGTCACTCGCATTGGCTGTGATGACGGTCGTACGACGAGCGGGAGAGCTGCTCGGAGGAGAACCCTACTCAGCTTTTGTTCCACTTGTCATGGTGGCAACCGTCTTACTATTTGAGCATGCAGTCACATTGTTTGCGCCACTGTGGGAAAGATCGCTCTTCTTTGGCCGCGATCGAGGTGAACTTCAGCTGTTGCAAAATCTCGAGGAAAGATTGTTGACGCGCGGTGACTTGAAGCAATTCCTTGAAACGGTGCTTGCGGCTGTGCGTGACCATTTACAATCTCCTTGTGCATTTGTCGCCGCGCTGGACGGTGAAGAGCTATCCCTGAGTGTAGTCGCCGGAAATCATACATTACTTGAAAACGAAGATCTAGAAGAAGCCCTGCAAATGGTCAATCATAACGGGGAAAATGGAAGGCATGAATTTACATGGGGTGATTTCTGGATATTGCCTCTTCACCAGCGTAAAATCAATGGTGACCGTGATGAAATTCCTCCATTGCTAGGCCTGCTTGGGATTGCTCGGAAGGCAAATCAGCCCCTGGATAGGGATCAACGCGATGCTCTCTGGTTATTGGCAGACCGCGCTGCCCTTGCGTTGGAAGATCGCCAGCTGCAACAACGAGTGTTCCGTTCACTAGAAGATATTCAGCCACAAATTGACATGCTGCAACTTATGCGCGCAGCTGGAAGGTATGATACGCGCGCTCCTCTTTCGACCGAACCATTGCCGCGAGAGACAGATCTGGCAGATTGGGTGAAAGATGCGCTCACTCATTATTGGGGTGGGCCAAAATTGACGAACAATCCTTTAATGAAATTGCGAGTTGTGCAACTTTTGGCGGAAGAATATGATGGTAATGCTTCGAACGCATTGCGTGCTCTCCTTCGCAAAGCGGTTGACCAGGTAAAGCCAGAAGGGGAACGACGCTTCACAAGCGAATGGATTCTTTACAATATTTTGGAGATGAAATTTATCGAGGGGCGTAAAGTACGCGAAGTGGCTGGAAGACTGGCGATGTCAGAGGCAGATTTATATCGTAAACAGCGCGTTGCTGTTGAGGCGGTAGCCCGCGCTATTCTCGATATGGAACAGAACGAAGCAATTAATTAATAAGGAGAATTTTATGGCTGCCAACGGCAACACAAAACGCAGGTATGAAAATGCAATGCCTCACACGGATGAAGGTTGGTGGGAATCGGTCCTGGCAGAAGAAAGGCAGTATTCATCCCAGGTCCCGCGTCCACAGCATGCAACACGAAAAACATTCCCGGCAGCCTCGAAAAAACAAGAATTAACCCAGCCTGCACCTGTGCTGAATGCAGATTGGGGACATGTAAAGGGCCTGTATCGAGACGATCATATCCTTTCTATGAAAGTTATTGGTCACAATCGCGGCGGGCTGCTTGTGGAAGGGCACGACGGGTTATCAGGTTTTATCCCACTCTCCCATCTTGTGGAATTTGCAGGTAAGAGTGACCTTGCAGCTCGCGATATCAATCTCGAAGGATATAAGGGAAAGGTATTGAATGTTAAGATTATTGAATGTGTGCCGGAAGATAGACGGGTTGTCTTTTCCGAGCGTGCCGCCCTATCTGAACCTGGTAGGCGCTTGAAACTGTTTCAGAGTCTCCAGGTGGGCGCACCGGTAACGGGTATTGTTACCAATATCACAGACTTCGGTGTGTTCGTTGATCTTGGGGGGGCGGAAGGGTTGATTCACATCTCTGAGCTTTCATGGGGACGGGTATCGCATCCGAATGATATTGTAAAGCTTGGCCAGGAGATCGATGTAAAAGTGCTGGATCTCTCTGCTGAACGCTGCCGGGTTGCTCTGAGCCTGAAGCGCATGACTCAGAATCCATGGGAACGTGCTTCAACAGATTTTGCAGAGGGCCGGGTTTTGCCTGTGCAGATCACAAGCGTTCTATCCTATGGCGCATTCGCTCGTCTGAAAGCCGGCGTTGAAGGTTTGATCCATGCGACCGAAATGCCGCTCGAAGCAGGGCAAACTCCGCGTGATATCCTTATGGAGGGTCAACAAGTTCAAGTGCGCGTCCTGCATGTCGACCCGGCGCACCAACGAATAGGATTGAGCCTGCAGACAAACTCATAATGCCGAAACGTTCCAATCCACAGCACACATATGAACCTGAATTGCGCGACGATTGGCTTGATCGTATGGCGCTCGTTAATCAACACTTCGGTCGTTTCGTTCGCGACTCGCTGGGTGTGTTGTTGATCGCGGCTGCCCTCATGTCTTTCCTTGCACTTCGCGGTTATACCAAGGGCATACTCCTAACCCCGTGGGCCAGTCTACTTTCGTTATGGTTTGGATGGGGTTCGTATCTCATTGTTATCGCGATCTCTTTTGCTGGACTTTCTCTTTTGCTCCGGGATAAGGCGTCTTTGGGTTGGGGACGGGTTTTTGCTCTTGAGCTCGCTGCCTTCCTGACCCTCGCTCTGCTTGCCGCTATGGGAGGCAACTCTCTGCTGCGCGCGGAGACAGGCGCAGACGGCGGCCGCATTGGATGGGGACTTGTTACACTATTTTGGAGGCTGGGCAGAACCTGGGGAACTCTTTTGTTATTTTCTGCGTGGCTTCTGGCATTAATGAGCGGATTCAATGTATGGCCTATGATTGAACGGTGGCTGTTGAAACTGGCAGGTGAAAATACGCCTGCTGAAGTGACGATTCAGCCTGAGGTGGAGAAGGATTTGCCTGTCGAAAAACCGGCAAAACAAGCGCGCAAGCAACCCCCAGCGTTGCCGCCCGAATTTCGAAAATCCCTGCGTGTTTCAGAACATCAGGATAAAAAACCATTGGCTCCGCGTGAACGCGATGGACGACTGCCCTCACTTAATATTTTGTTGGCAGATCAAAATACGCGTCCCGACGAACGAACCATCAACCAGACGGCCGGGATGATCGAAAAAACGCTGGCCGAATTCGGCATTTCTGCAACAGTGATCGGTTTTCGTGTAGGGCCCACTGTAACTCAATTTGCCGTGCAACCCGGTTTCATGAAAAGGCCCGGAACTACCGAAGAAGAAGCGCAACAAATCAAAGTACGTGTTGCACAGATCGCTTCTTTACAGAAAGATCTGGCTCTCGTGCTTTCAGCAGAACGATTACGAATCGAAGCTCCCGTGCCCGGAAAGCCCTATGTTGGGATTGAAGTACCGAACACACATTCTTCGGTAGTCCGTATGCGCTCCATCTTAGAAACTGACTCATTCCACAGAATCGGCGCGCCGCTGGCAATGGCTTTGGGACGCGATGTTTCCGGACAGCCTGTGGTTGCGGATCTTTCGCGCATGCCCCACCTGCTGATCGCGGGTGCGACAGGTTCGGGTAAATCCGTTTGCATTACAGCGCTGGCAGCTTGTTTGGCAATGAACAACTCTCCGGAAGACTTGCGCATGGTGATGATCGACTCGAAGATGGTAGAGTTGTTGCGCTTTAACGGTTTGCCGCACCTTTATGGCAAAGTGGAGACCAATGTCGAGCGCATTCTTGGCGTGCTGCGCTGGGTGGTCGTGGAAATGGAGCATCGCTATCGCCTGCTTGAATCCGCGCATGCGCGCGATCTTGAAGCATACAATCGCCGTCTGGCGCGCAAGAAGGAAAGCACTCCGCTGCCACGTATTGTTGTCTTGATTGATGAATTAGCAGATCTTATGATGTCGACTCCAGACCAGACGGAACACAACCTGGTACGCCTCGCGCAGATGGCGCGTGCGACCGGAATTCATTTGATCGTTGCGACGCAGCGCCCTTCCACGGATGTGGTAACAGGTTTGATCAAGGCGAATTTCCCTGCGCGTTTGGCTTTCGCGGTTGCTTCAGGCGTGGATAGCCGCGTGATTCTGGATACCACCGGCGCGGAAAATTTGCTGGGACGTGGTGACCTGTTATTCTTGAATCCTGAAGTGGGAAACCCAATCCGCGCCCAAGGTGTGATGATCACCGACATGGAAATCGAACGGCTGGTATCGCACTGGCAAAAATCTGTGGGTGTCACCAGCGAAGCACCGCCCTGGGAGAAGTTGCTCACCGAGCCGGATGAGAATGAGGATCAGGGACTTATCGAACAGGCAGTTTCCATCGTTCGTCAGAGTCAGCGCGCCTCCGCTTCTCTACTGCAGAGGCGCTTGCGCATTGGTTACCCGCGTGCCGCTCGCCTTCTCGATCAACTCGAAGAGATGGGAGTGGTTGGACCCTCACAGGGCGGAGGAAAGGAACGCGACGTGCTGCTGGGTCCAACGGATGACGAAGAATCAAGCGGTGATAAATAGAAGTAATTGTATGCAGAACATAAAACACCAGTCGTTTTGCTGTTATCATTGCCGAGTTCGCCAAGCCATAGACTTTGCATATGATGCTTCCCATCACTAGCTGTTAGAAATTTTCTGCACTTCAAAATCGTTAACTGCCGAAAGTGAGTAACCAAGAGATTCTTCATGGAGAAGAGCGCAAACAGCACGTCATCTAAGAAGACGTTCAGCGACTATCTGCGTCTGTGGTTCAAATGGGTTTTGGACCCACTGGGCGGATTCTTTAACAGTCTAGGATTAACTCCCAACACGATGACCATGTTAGGGTTGGTGGGCAATTCAGTCGGCGCTTATTATCTGGCAAGAGGGGATATGCTGACCGGAGGAATCCTTGTCCTGCTGATGACGCCAATTGACGCTTTGGATGGAACCATGGCGCGCCTGCGCGGCGAATCAAGTGATTTCGGCGCGTTCGTTGATTCAGTCACCGATCGCTATTCTGAGTTGATCATTTACGGTGGTCTCCTCTATCATTTTCTGAGCCTGGGCGAACCTTTGGGCGGATTGCTCGTGTTTGGCGCGGCGGCGGGATCGGTGCTGGTTTCTTATGTGAAAGCGCGGGCGGAGGGCCTGGGGTATGAGGCGAAAGTAGGCTTGCTCACGCGCGTCGAGCGTTACCTTGTCCTAGCACCGTCGCTGGTCTTCAATCAACTATTGATTGGTCTGTGGATCATTGCACTGTTTGCAAATATTACTGCCCTGCAACGCATATGGTACGTCCGTAGGCAGGCACATGAAAAGATGAAACAATAGGAGAGATGTATGCCTGAAGGATTTTCTCTTGGCCCCTTATTTATTCGATTTTATGGAATTATCCTCATGCTTGGC
>Ga0184623_10000497_pt1 | contig 16657 bp, 11 predicted proteins | sample PLM1_100_b1_FD_133138 | JGI IMG/M metagenome (GOLD analysis project Ga0184623, IMG submission 133138) | Groundwater sediment microbial communities from an aquifer in East River, Colorado, USA - PLM1_100_b1 | ecosystem: Environmental > Terrestrial > Soil > Riparian zone | place: USA: East River...
GTCAGGGCAGCGTTCGCTCTCGTTGTCCTTGTCATGCTCGGCGGGGGCCTTTTCTTCACCCCGATTTCCGTCGTGGTGCAGGCGAACACCGGGTGCCCCGGCTCGAACCCCGCGATCGGGTTCCTGTACAGAGCAGGAAGGTGCACCGTCGACGCATCGACGCTCTGGGGAAACGGGACGATTGTCCTGCGCGGGGACCTGATCGTGTCAAACGGGGTGCGCCTCACGCTCTGGAACGTGACCCTGAAGTTCGACCCGCGGGTCGAGCAGGAATGGCGCCTCTATCTTGACGGAGGGCAGCTCGTCATGCACGGAGGCGCCCTGACCTCGAATTCGAGCCACCACTGGCGCCTGGAGACGAGCTCCGCCGCTTCCGTACTCGTCGACCTCGATGGGGCGAACATCTCGTTCGCGGGCGCGAACGGCGGTGGCCCCTACTCGGCCTTCCAAATCTCCGGGGGAAATGGACATCGGTTCCGCAACCTCACCGTGACCCGATCCGCACTCGCCCCGGACTGGAGTCACGCCGTCATCTCCTTATGGAGCCCCGGAATCACCGATGCGACGATAGAGAGCTCAACGTTCGAGGGCACGGGAAAGGTCCTCCACATGGCGACCTCTCCGACTCCCCCGACCGCGATCGAATTCCGGGACAACGCCATTTCGAACTTCAACGAAACCGGCCTGACGAACGTCGTATACGCCCAAGACCTTGACCTCGAAAACAACACAATCATCGCAGGTCCGACAGAGGCGGTCCGGATCGTCGGGGGAGGAGGGCCCGGCTGGCCCTCCATGGGATTCCATCACAGGATTGCGAACAACACGATCGTCGCGTCAATCGCCTTGGCCGTCCAGTCCGGGTCGGGATACGAAATCACGGGCAACCGGTTCCGAGGCAGAGTGTCGATCGATGGGAGTGGGTCGTTCCTTGCGTACAACAACTTCAGCGATATTGATTCGGTGGACCCGATCGTCGCGTTCTACCAGAACGGGACGGTGCGATACAACACGTGGTGGAACGTGACCGTGCACGACCAGGCGGCGCTCGTCGTCAGCAGAGGGTATGGGAACGTCACCTTCTTTGCGAATACCTTTTCTCTGCGCTGCACGGGGACGAACTGCCTCGGCATCGAAGTCATCAACGTCCAGGATCAGCAGCGCGCGATATACCCGGGGTTCCCGGTCGTAGAGATCTCTTGGAACAATATCACCTGGACGGAGGTTGAGGCAGGCACGGACTCCGCGACGTTGGACGCCGAATTCTCCCGACGGCTTTACATCCACAATAACACACAACGTGTGCTCGCGAAAGGACTCATGAACGGCGAATCTGTCACAAGCTCAATCGTCGCAGGGGGTCTCCAGAACAGCGTCGTCGAGAACAATACGATGTGGGGGCCCCAACAGTATGGGATTTTCAACTACATCTACGCGAACGCCCGAAACGTTTTCCAGTACAACACGTTCATCGACGCCCAGTACGCGGGAATTTTCCAGACCGGGAACACGACGGTCCGCCACAACCGGGTCCTCAACGCGAGCAACGGCTGGTGGATCTGTCCCGATGGCCCCTGTGCGGGGGACACCCTCGGCTCCGCAAAGCTTGCGTTCTACAACAACTCCGTCGAGCTGGGACCCGGAAGGACGACAATCGCAATCATGTCAAAAAGGAATTTCGCGAACAACACGTTGATCGCCCACGGACCCGAGTGGCTGGACATCCTGTTCGGTCGGGAGCCCGTCCCCGGGGGGTGGCTCTTCTTCGCCGACGACACGATCCAGAAACTGGCCTGGTCGAACGAGAGCGGGACCCGGAAGGTCTCGATGACCGTGCGGGGCTTCGAGTACTTCGATCGAGATCCTATGTTCGGTACGACCGGGGATGCGGCCTTGTCCATCGAGGGCGCGATCGCAAGGAAGGGATCCGTGGACGGGGCCACGGTTCTGTTGTCCCTGAATCCCGACGGGGAGACGCGCGTGGACGTCACGGGGAACGGCTCTCTTGCCGTTTCGGTCTCTGGCTTCCGCACCGACGCACGCTACCGGGTGACCTCATGGACAGCGTCCCTCTCCCGCTGGGAGAACACCACGCTCACGACGGACTCGAGCGGTCGAGGCGGGGCAGGGCTGCTGATCGGTCCCTCGTCCCTCATCACGGTGTCCCCCGAATCCGGGATGGGCCCTATCGCGGTCCTGGAGGTTACGCCGCAAGTCGGGAGCACGTCCACGGTCTTCACGTTCAACGCGTCGGGTTCCTCCGACCCCGAAGACCCCGCCGATTCCCTCCGAGTACGTTGGGACTGGGACGGCGACGGCGCTTGGGACACCGGTTGGGACCCCGGCAAGACCGCCCAGCACCGGTATTCGTTGCCGGGGACGTTCATTGTCCACGTGCAAGTGAGGGACTCGGGCGGGAACAGTGGCGAAGCCACCCGGCAAATCCTCGTCGACGGGGCGCCGCCGAGCAGTGTGGCGGCCCTTACCGGTCCGCGGGGGCAGGGAGCCTGGTTCACGGGTCCGGTGACCGTCTCGCTGACCGTGTCGGACGAAGCCAGCGGGGTGGCGTCCTTGTCGTACCAGGTCGACGCCGATCCTTGGTTCCCGTACTCCGGTCCGTTCATTCTCTCGGGAGACGGCCTCTACTCGATCGGCCACTATGCCGTTGACAACGTGGGGAACACGGAACCGGTGAACCGCTTGATGGTCGGCATCGACTCGACTCCCCCAGTGGCCGCCGCGAACGTCACGGGCCTAGTCGGGGGGGCAGGATGGTACCTCTCCGACGTGACAATCTCCTTGGTCGCTGCCGACGAGACGAGCGGCATCGCCTCCCTCGAGTACCGGACCGATGGGGAGCCTTGGCACCCGTACACCTCGAGTGTCTCCCTGGGCGAGGGCCTCTATCGATTCGAATACCGAGCCTTGGATCGCGCCGGAAACACGTACCTGCCTTCAGGGGTGCGGGTCCAAGTCGATCTGACACCTCCGCAGCTCGTGGACCTCGCCCCCTCCGGGGTCATCCCTACGTCCGAGGTGACGGTCTCCTGGAGGGGCGTTGACGCGGCGTCCGGCATCCGGGGGTACGATGTGAGTGTGGATGGCGTGGCGTTCTCTCCGGTGGGCATCCAGCAGAGCCTGAGGCTTGTTCTCGCCGACGGAGACCACATCGTCCGGATTCGTGCGGAGGACGTCGCGGGGAACATCGGTGAAACGGAGATCCGCTTCCGGGTGGACACGAGTCCGTTCACCTCGGTTGGGCCGTACTGGGGTGTCCCGGTGCTCCTCTCTGCTGCAGCGACGGTCTTTCTTGTCCTTGTCTGGTGGCGCCGAACTCGCACGCGTCCGCAGGATGCTCTGGGGGAGGCGGGGAATTCCCCGCACCTCGCGCTCCGGGCCTTCCGGGAGCGCCTTGGTCGATGGGGGCGGGCATTCACAGGGTTCCCGCGTCGCAGGTCTTGACGGACAGCGGAGTCCGTGCGGCCTAGCCGAGCTGAGGGACTGGAATCATTAAGGCGGAATGCAGGCATCCCCATGACGACCCGATGCGCCTCCATTTCCAGAGAACACCCTGGGACCTCTTCATCGGTCTTGCCTATGCCGTTCTCGTCGCAGGCGTACTCCTCGGTTCAGGAGGAGGAAATTGGATCGCGATCCTCCTCGTGCTGTTCGTTCCCGGCTACATGATCGTGTCCGCGCTGTTCCCGGGGAAACGGGACCTCGATGGAATCGGGAGGGTAGGTCTGAGCGTCGGCCTCACCGTGGCAACCCTCGCAGCCCTCGGCTTGATCCTGAACCTCACTCCCGCGGGCATCCGGTTCGGACCCATGGCCGCATCGGTCGCCGTCGTAACGGTCCTCGTCGGATTGGTCGCGGTCTGGCGTCGAGTGCGCCTGCCTTCGGAGCGGCGATTGAGCGTGACCTTGAATCTCTCAAGATGGCCTCCTCCTGGGGCCCGACGCCTCGATCTGGCGGTGGACCTCGCGATTCTCATCGGCATCGTCGCGACGATGCTCATTCTGGCCAACGCGCTCGTGACGTCGCGACCCGGCGAACCGTTCACCGAATTCTATCTCTTGGGGCCGGGCGGATTGCCGAGCGGGTATCCGACTCGGTTGAATGTATCGGAGCCAGGGACCGTGGTCTTCGCGGTCGCGAATCGCGAGTTCACACAGACGAACTACACCGTGCGGATCGACTTGGTGGGCGTCGCGCTTGTCTACAATGCCACGACCGGTCGGAACGAGACCGTCGAGCTTAACCGGACGACCCAGGCGTGGTTCAACCGCACGGTCACTCATGGCGAGATTTGGACCGAACCATATCCGTTCGCGATTGGGTCTGCGGGCCTCTGGAAGATCGATTTCCTCCTTTTTCGAGGGGCTGACTTGTCGCGAATCTACAGACACGTGTTCCTAATCGTGGACGTCCAAGGCCCCTGAAGGAACACGTCTTCGCGGAGGAACCCGTCGTCGGGGTCACGACCGCAAGATACGTTAGGGGAGCGACAAATCCCGCCTGAGGTTATCCTTGGAGACCACGGATGCGGCGACCATGTGGGCGGTTCTCGGCCTTGCCACCCTTCTGCTGATCCGGCACATCCTCAGACCACATCTCCGGAGAGAACAGCTTCGACACTTCGATATCGTGATCGTCCCGCTGCTTGGGGCCATCCTCGTGCACGGCCTCGCCGAATTCCTCGGGGCAGTGCCGTGACCAAGGTGGCCCGGACTTTGGTCGGGGGACCGTTGCGGGGAGGTCGTGGCGGGGCTCGGCGTCGCCGGAGACCTTCTCCCGGGGGGCGCGCCGCCCGGCTCTTCCGCGCCCAATGGCTCTTCCTGGGAGTCCTTGGGACGTATCTCGCAAGCGCTGCGATGCTCAACCTCTCAAAGGGCGACACCGCGTTCCTCCATGGCGCTCTTCTCTTGGACGTCTCGCTCCTCGTCTTCCTGACCCTCGCGGGCATTTGGACTCCACGTCCCTCGGGACGCGCGCTGACCCTCGCGGCGGCTCTCCTGCCGATGTTCACCCTTGCACGCCTGATCTTCTTCGGGACAATCCCGCTCCCAGCGGTAGGGCTCCTGTCCTACCTCTTCATGACGATCGGGCTCGCCTATGTCCTATCGACTCCCCGGGCTCCGCCTACCGAGGGTCGGAGGAGAGGCTCCGTGTACGCGACGGAGATCCTAACGATCGCCGCACCGATCGGATTCTTGCTGGCGTTCGCCGGAATCTTTCTCAGCCCCGACTCTCTCCGGGGCCCGGCCCCCGGATGGGCGGGTGTCGCGATCGCCGGGACCGTCGCGTTCATCGACGAGTTTTACTTCCGAGGCGTCCTCCAACCCGCCCTGTCTGGCGATTCGACACCCGTAGCGGGGTGGATGACGACGACCGCGCTCTTCGGTGCCCTTGCAGCGACGCAGGGGGGCGCTGGATTCACGGCCTTCCAGACAGGGCTGGGCTTCGCCCTCGGCGTCCTCGTCTTGCGGCCGCACCGCCTGTCCCTCGTCCTCGCCCTCACGGCGCGAGTGGTGACCGCCACCGTCGCGGCGACCCTCCTCCTTGTCATCAAGTAACGTACGGGAACCGCACCATTTGTTATCGTGTCTGGTAACCATCGTCTCCTGAAAACGGCGCCCCAGAAAGTTTATATCCCAACCCGGCCTGCCTTCCATTTGAGGAAGCGGGAAGGGGGAGATCGCGGTCGGACTATCGTCCGATTTCGCCCGTATTCCGAGAGGGCGCGGGAAGCTTAATGGCCGACCTAGCGAGGGGCTCTGTGGGGGGGAGCGGATACGTCGCTGAACGCGCGGTAGCACCGCGGGGCAGCGTTACCGTACTACTTCCCGCGCTTAATGAGGAGCAAGCCATCGGGGATGTGCTCGACCGGATCCCATGGGCGAACCTCGAGAATCGGGGATACGACGTCTCCGTCTGGGTGGTCGACGGACAGTCCTCCGATGCGACGCGCGACGTGGCGATCCAGAAGGGAGCGAGGATTTTCGTTCAAGACGGGGCGGGGAAGGGGAACGGCTTGCGGCAGGCGTTCGATCATTTTCTCATGCCGCAACCGAGGACGGAGAACGAACCCGAGCCCCGTCGGTTGTTCGTCATGCTCGACTCCGACGGGACCTACTCGCCGGAATCCATTCCCCGACTCGTCGGTGCGATGGAGTCGGGATCGGACATCGTGATGGGCTCGCGGTTCCTCGGGCGCATCGAGGACGGCGCCTTGAGCGCACTGAATCGGATGGGGAACAGACTTCTAACTGCCTTCGCTCGTTTCCTCTATCGGGTCCCGGTGAGCGACGTCTGCACAGGGATGTGGGGGTTCACCGCCGAGTCCCTCTCGCGCCTGGGTCTCGCGGCGACCGGCTTCGACCTTGAGGCGGACATCTTCGCTCGGGCGTGCCAGGCGAGGAGGCGCATCACTCAGGTGCCAATCGACTATGGCCGCCGCGTGGGGGAGCCCAAGATGGTCCCCATCCGAGCGGGACTCCGGATCGCATGGCGTCTTCTCCGGGACATGGTGAGCCGGCCGGAGAACGGCAGCTCTGGCAGTTCGACGGTGTCCGACCTTCGCAAGAGGTGATCCGGACGCGTGTGTGCCTCATCAGTCCAGAGTTTCTCCCGACGTGGGGCGGCATCGGTACGTACACATACAACTTGGCGAGAGGGCTGAGCAAGATCGCCGACGTCCACGTCTTGACGGCCTCACTCCCGCCAGACGGGACGAACGGGTTCGATCCTGAGAACATCCATTCTGTGTTCCCTACGAACAGGTCCCATCGAGCCCCGTCACAGTTCCGGTTCCAGCTCGCCGTCCTCCGGCGTCTCCCCGAACTCGCCCGAAGGCACTCGTTCGAGGTCCTCCACGCGAACCATGCCTACATGTCGGACTTCTTCTCCCGCTTCCGTCGAACGGGGGCGGCCCGAGTACTTACGGTCCACTCGACCCTCGACACGCAGATCCGTGGTACCCGAGAAGCGGGTGCAGGTTCGCCGCAGCAACGCGTTGAAGGCAACCTCGCCCGATGGCGGTTCGTGTTGCAGGCGTTGGAAGGCCACTACCTTGGCCACACCCCGTCGATGATCTTCGTCTCGAGATGGGTCCGGGATCGCACGCTGTCGCGATACGGCGTCCGACCGCGAGTCACCGCGGTCATTCCGAACGCAGTCGACACGAACCTCTTTGCACCCGAGCCCAACGGTGCCAAGGGGGACGATGAGGGATTGTCGAGGACGCGGACCCTCCTGTTCGCGGGACGGCTACTCGCGTTGAAAGGGATCGACACGCTCCTCCGGGCGATGATCCGGACAGCTCCCGATGTTCGGCTCCTCCTGGCGGGTCCCGGAGACGCGGGGTCCTGGGCCGCGCGCGCACGACGTCTCGGCCTTCCCGCGGACCGATGCCAGTTCCTGGGTCCCGTCCCCTACGCTGAGATGCCTGCCTTGTATCGACGCGCCGACGCGGTGGTCCTCCCAAGCTTCGCGGAGAGTTGTCCCATGGTCGCGCTCGAGGCGATGGCGTCCGGCATCCCATTGATCGCAGCGAGCGCCGGGGGCCTCTCGGAGATCGTCAGGGATGGTGAGACGGGGTGGTTGTTCCCGCCGGGAGATGCGGACCGCCTCGCGGCCCAGATCGGGACGGTCCTGGGAGATCCGGGTCGCGCCCGACAGGTCCAGCGGAACGCGCGCTCCTGGGTCGATGCGCAAGCGGGGATCGATGCCATGGCTGCACAGACAATGTGGTTCTACGAACAGGCCCTCGAAGGTGAGGCATCGTGAAGGTTACCTTGGTGAATCCGCCGCGGTTCGACGGCGTATCCGTCGTGCGGGAGGAGCGGTGCGAAGTTCCGGAGCGGTACTCTGTCCTGGAGCCGTACAGCCTCCTCCAGCTCGGCTCCCTCCTGCGGGCCGCAGGACACGAAGTCCGACTCCTCGATGCGAACGGGATCAACGCAACCCACCGGGAGGTCTCTGACTGGCTCGCCCTTCACCCCTACGACGCCCTCGTGTTCCGCGTGACCCCTACGACGTTCGACCACGACGTACGGGTCGCCGATACGTCGAAGCGGATACGGCCAGACGCAACCACGATCGCGATCTGTTGGACCCTGCGAACGATGCCCAAGGAGCTCTTGCGGGAGACCCCTGCCACCGACATCTACCTCCGGCACGAATACGAGAGGGTCGGCCCGGGATTGATTGAGGCCCTCGAGGGCGGGACGCCTCTCCACCTCGTTCCCGGCATCGCCTTCCGGGAGAACGGACACATCGCCGTAACCTCGGACGCCGCGCCGATCGAGGACTACGACGGGATTCCTCTACCCGCCTACGACCTGCTGCCCTCGCTGAACCCGTACTTCATCTCCGCTCCCGCCTGCCGCCCCTTCACAATCATGTACACGAGCAAGGGTTGCCCGTACGCCTGCACGTTCTGCACCGTCGCGCGCACCCGATGGAAGGCCCGTTCCGCGGAGAGCGTCCTCGGGGAGCTGAAGCATCTCCACGACCTTTACCGAATCCGGACCGTCTCGTTCTTCGATGAAACGTTCACGATGAGCAAGAAACGGGTCCGCGCGATTTGCGACGGGATCCGGGCGGAGGGACTCGACTTCCGGTGGTACTGCAACACTCGGGTCCACCTCGTCGATCCCGACCTCCTGAAGGAGATGAGGGCTGCGGGATGCAGCGGCATCTCCTACGGGGTCGAATCTGGGAACCAGGGCATCCTCGACACCGTGAGCAAGCAGGCGACCGTTGCGCAAGCGGAGCACGCGATCACGTGGACGAAGGAGGAGGGGATCAAGACGTACTGCGCATTCATCCTCGGCCTCCCCGGGGAGACGGAGGAGTCTGCGATGGACACGATCCGCTTCGCGATGAGGACCCTCCCGAATGGCGCGCAGTTCAACGTCCTCGCCCCGTATCCCGGCACCGAACTCCACGAGACACTGCGCGAGCAGGGGTTGCTCCCCGATGTCGACTGGCGGAAGATGTACCAGGATTCGGCCGTGGTCGGGACCCAAGACCTCACCCGCGATGAGCTGAACGCTCTGAGGAAACTCGCGTACACGAAGCTGTACCTCAATCCACGGTGGTGGATCCAGAACCTCCGCTTCGCCCTCGAGAGCAGGGACGACTTCGAACTCGCGTTCCGCTACGGCATCCGCGTCTTGAACAACTACTTCCTCCACGGGATGCGGGGGACACACTAGGCGAGGCCATGGAGACCCTGCGGTTCCTCATGGTCACGACGTTCTACCCGCCGTACCATCTCGGGGGGGACGCGACCCATGTTCGGTACCTCGCGAACGCCCTGGCGCGACGGGGACATGAAGTGCATGTCGAGTTCGCCCCGTCCGCGTATCGACTGAAGCAGGGGACCGCACTCCCCGCCGCAACGCCCGGCGACGACGGGGTGAGCGTGCATCCGATCGCGAGCCGGTTCGGGAGAATGCAACCCCTCTCCGCGGTCCTGACGGGACGGGCCGCCAGCGTGACGCGCTTCCATTCCCGGCTCGCCAAGGCCGTACGGCCCGATGTCGTGCACCACCACAACATCTCCCTGCTCGGCCGAGGGGTGCTCGAACGGTACGGGAGGGCAATCACGCTCTACACCGCCCACGACTACTGGGTCCTATGTCCTCGAAACGACCTCTTCAAATACGGCAGGTATCCGTGCGACGGACCCACTTGCATCCGGTGCACCGTCGCTTCGCGACGGCTGCCCCAGCTGTGGCGGTATCCGAATTCCCTGGACGGTCTTCCGGGGATCGACCTCGTCATCGCCCCGAGCAAGTTCATGCGGGACGCAATTCGCCCGCACGTCCGTTGCCCAGTCGCCCACCTCCCGAACTTCGCCCCGGACCCGAACCCGAGGGGGGAGATCGAGTCCCCATCGGAGTACTACCTCTTCGTCGGAGTTCTCGAGGCCCACAAGGGTGTCCTCGTCCTCGCGGACGCAGCCCGGAAGAGTCCTCGGAAACTGTCCATCGTGGTTGCGGGCCGCGGGGGGGAGGCGGAACGGATGCAGGCGGCCGCCAACGGGGGGCGCGGGAGCCTCCGGATGGAAGGGTGGCTCAACGCGAGCCACCTCGGGCACCTCTACCGCAAGGCACGGGCCCTCATCCTCCCGTCCCTCTCCCCGGAGAACGCGCCCCTCGCCGCGATCGAGGGCCTTGCCTGGGGCTCGCCCCTCCTCGTCTCACGGAGGGGCGGACTCGAAGAGCTCCTCCGTGGCGGCTCCTGTGGGAACTCCTTCGAACCCACCACCGAGGGGCTCCTCCGCGCCATCGAGGAATTCGAGGCTCGGGGGCTCCCTTCGGAGATGCGGATAGGAGCGCGGCGGGCGTATGAAGCGTCCCACGATCCCAAGCGGTATCTTGCGCAATACCTATCCCTCCTCCAGGGAGAGGCCGCGATAGCTCACGGGGAACCCCGGGGCGAAGCTCCCGTCCCGATAGGGGCATCAGGGGGAGCGGGGATGGAGGGTCGTGAGTTTGCGTGAGGATCGCCCTCGTTGACCCCGTCGCCACAACCCCCAGCCTGAGCCCGCGTGCCTTCATCGCGCCAACCGTTGCACCCCTCGCGGATTCCCAATCCGTCCGGCGAACGAACCTCGTGGAACTGGGAAGGACGTTCTCGGAAATGGGCCACCCGACGACCGTCGTTCTCGGGGATGTCTACCTCGCGGGGAGACGGTGGGACCTCTCCAGCAATCTTGCGGTGGTCCCCGTCCGCACGGCGCTCCGCGTACCGTTCCATCCCGGCCTCGTGCCGTTCACGCCCTCCCTCGAGCACCACCCCTCGCTCCAGGACGCGGACATCATCCAGACCGGTGAGTTCCACCAACCTTCGACGTACTACGGCTGTCGGCTCGCGCGGCGCCGCGGGGTTCCGATCGTCGTGTGGCAGGAGACCTTCGGCCCGATGAGGTTTCCAGGGTCTCTCTACCAAGGGGCGTTCGAGAGGACTGCCGGGAAACTCGTCCTCGCGGAGGTACGTCGGTACATCCCGCGGACCACGAAGGCGACAGCCTACCTCCGGGCCCTCCGCGTCGCGGAGGACCGTATCGCCCCGTGGATTCCGACGGGCATCGACACGGAGGCGTTTGCGCCACGGAAAAGCTCTTACTCGCCTCAGGATTTCGGGTGGCCGGGGGATTCAACGGTTTTGCTCCTGGTGTCCCGGTTGAACCGTGGGAAGGGAGTGAACCTGGCCCTCCACGTACTTCGCGCTGTGGTTCGGGATAGCCCTCGCGCGCGCCTCCTCGTTGCGGGCTCGGGGACGGAACTCGACGCCCTTCGGAGGCTGTCCGCCGACCTCGGAGTACTCGACCACGTTCGCTTTCTCGGGCAGGTCTCCCGAGAGGTCCTCCCGCCACTGTACAACTTCGCGGACATCGTCCTCAGCACGAGCCGGAACGACCTCCTCCCCTTCACACTGATCGAAGCGGGGGCCTGCGGCCGCCCGTGCGTCGCCTTCGACGTGGGAGCCGTCGGTGACATCGTGAAGAATGGCGAAACGGGATACGTACTCGAACCGCCCGATATCGACTCCGTAGCGCGGAAGGTCCGGATCCTCGCCGACGACCCAGACGAGCGCGCCCGGCTTGGGGGCGCTGCGCGGGATCGGATTGCGATGACCTTCGACCTCCGCCGGGTGGCCCGGGGATTCCTCGAGGTGTACCGTGGCGTCGGCGCCTGATCCCGGCCGGCGGCAGTCGGGTTCGACGGCTGGAGATGAAATCCTCCCGCCGGGTCCACAGGAAGGCGTACGACCCGGGCGGACCCTTGGCCTCGCGGTCCTGGGGGCTCTGATCATCTTCACTTCGGCGGCGACGACCCGGATCCAGGAGGTCCCCCTTAGCGCGCAACTGGGGCTCCTCCAGGTCCTTCCGCCTGGGTACTGGCTCGGCCTCGGCCTGATCGGTGCGTCCCTCGCGTGGTCGCTCCGCTGTCGATCGGAGAAGCTGACCGTTCTCACGGGCGTCCTGTTCTTCGCAATCTTCGCGGGCACGGGGTCATTGTTCCTCCCCCATCCCCCAGTCTGGGACGCGTACTCGCACTTCGGGCGCGCCCAGGACATTGCCCTGGGCCGCCTCCCGAGTTCACCGCAGGAGTACGCCGCCAATTGGCCCGGATTCTTCCTGAACGTTCGATTCCTGGAGGCCCTCACGGGCCTCCCCCCAATCCTCATCATCTCGATCTTCCCGTTCCTGACGGCGGGTGTCACGTACCTCTGTCTTTTTCTGTTCCTCCGGACGCTCACCTCGCCGTCCCGGGCGGGCGTCGGCGCAACCCTCGCATCCCTCCTGAACGTCTGGGCCCAGTACTGGATCGCGCCCCAATCCTTCGGGCTGTTCCTGGCGTTCCTCGTCCTGGCGACAATGTGGCGAAGGGAACCCGCCGCGCGAGTCGCGAACGCGATCCTCTTCCTCGGACTCGTCGTTACCCACCCGACCTCGACCGTGCTCCTTCTGACGGTCCTCTTCGCCGATCTCGGACTCTCCCAGATCCGGCGCGTCCTTCATCGCGACCAAGCGGCCCGCGACGGAAGTGAGGGCGGTTTCCCGCACAACCCTGCGATCACGTATGGAATCGTGTGGCTCGGATGGCTCTTTCTTCGCGCGACAGGGTCCGCCTCAACCGTGACGACGACACTCTTTTCCAGGATCGGGCTGATCCTCCGCGTCCCCGAACAGACCGTGAACCTCGCCACGCAGCGGACCGTCGAGAACCTCTACTTCTGGCCTCCGCTGATCCGGATTGCCGCCCTCTTCGTGTACTTCCTGGTGGGGATCCGGGCGCTGATCTGGCTCTGGAAGGGCAGGGGCTCGCAGCGGTTGGCTCAGGTCCTCGCCGCGATGATCGGCGGATTGGTTCTCGTCGCGTTTGCGGACATCCTGGCGTTCGGGGGCGAACTGTACGACCGATCCTTAATGCTGTTCGCCGCGATCGCACCGGTGATATGCCTCGCAGGCCTCGGACGGCGCCGGATGCAACCCAAGGTCCGCGTCGCCGTCATCGCCGCGCTCGTTGCTGCTAGCCTCGTCACCGCGTCCACGGCGTTGTACCTCGCGTCCTTCTACTACGTTTCCGGCGAGTCAATGGCGGCCTCGAACTTCCTCCAACGTGTGGACCCGGAGTCGACGGTCCTGGACGGGCTCTATCCCGTGCCCGTGTGGATTCCCCCGGAGAAACGGATCTCGCCCTCCCAACCGGGGTTCTATGAGGTTTATCCCAGGCGGTTCTCAGATTTCGGCGGTCCATTGCCGGTGTATGCCGTGTTCGATGGAACGGCGACGCTATGGTATCGACAGTTGCGCGGGATCGAATCGTACCGCCCGTACGCCGCGGACCGGTTCAACTACCCGCTCATCTACGACAACGGAAAAGTCCAGGTTCATCTCATCAACTAACCGACGAGTGGATAACGCTCTCCGCTCTACGCCTCCAATGGAGTGAATTCCCGACGTGACTCGGATTCTGTTCATCCCCGAGGACGATGTCGTCACCACCTCCGAACGGAGTCAGACCCTGTACCGAGCGCTGAAGGCGAGGCACGACGTAATCGGGCTTCGCGCTCCCCTCGACCGATTCCTCTACGACCCTGAGAAGCCGAAGCTCCCGCGGTACGCTCTGTACGTCCTCGACAAAGTGGCACTCCTTCTGCGCGGCCTCCTCCTCGCCCGCCGCCACCGGGCGGAACTCGTGTTCTGCGAAACCGCTCATCACGCCCTCGCGGGCGCCGGGATCGCGAAGGTCCTCGGGATTCGAAGCGTGTGGGACAGCCATGGGAACGTTCGACTGTTCGCCCAGAGCGTAGGGAAGGGCCGCGTGTTCACGTCCCTGGCAACGTTCATGGAGGGATTCCTAGGCGACACGGTCGACGCCCTCGTCACTGTGTCCGAACGCGATGCCGCAGAGTACGCCAGGATGGGCATCCCGCGGTCGAAGATCCGGGTCCTCCCGCATTGCATCGACGTTCCCGATCCTCCCGGCGCCCGGACCGAACGGGGGGGGAGCACCCCCGGTCTCCTGTTCTTCGGGAGCTTCAAGTACCTCCCGAATCGCGAAGCGCTGGACTACATCAACGGAATCCTCGCCCCCCAGTTGGAGCGGGAAGGCGCCCGCTGCGAGATTCGGATCACGGGAAGGGACATCCCGCGCCTCCGATTCCATCCCTTCCTGCGGGCTCTCGGATTCGTTCCCGATCTCTACGCGGCGATTCGCGAAGCCGATCTCTGCATCGTTCCCGTATGGAAAGGCGTCGGCGTGAGCACGAAGGTCCTGGACATCATGGCCGCAGAGACCCCGGTCGTCCTATCCTCGTTCGTCGCGGAGGGAATCCCGGAGATCAGGGACGGCGTGCACGCCCTCGTCGCACCCACGCCAGGGGACTTCCCCGGACTCGTGTTGAAAGCGCTATCGGACCTCGGGGCGTGCCGGACGATGGCCGCGAACGCGAGACGCTTGGTCGAGGAACGGTACGACTGCCGGCTCCACGCGGGGCTCCTCGACGAAATCCTGCGTGAGGTCCTTGGCGCAACGAACGCGGAGATGGCCGTCCGATGAAAGTCGAGGTCGTGACGTTCGACGCGGATCCTGACCGAGGTGGGTTCGGGGCGCGGGTCCACAGCCTGGTCCTCATGTTCAGCCAATTCGCGGATGTGCGCGTCGTCGAGACGGATCCCGTCCCGAGCCCGAAGGTGCCCGGTGTCGAGTACGAACATCTCCCATTGAGGGAACCCCCGCTGTCCCGACTCCGCCGCGTGCGGACCTACTACCGGACGCGTTTCCCGAAGCGCCGGCCCACCGACCGTCCGGACATCGTCGTCGTGGAGTCCCTCGATCTGTTGGGACTCCATCAGTACGGCGAGACCGTGCCCCTCGTAATCGACGAGCACAACGTCTACTGGGAGCTCCTCCCGTACGAGATGGTGAACTCTCCCTTCTTCATGTCACGCCTGGGGCGCAACGGGGCGATCCGGAGGTGGCTCGTCCCGCGTCTCCTCGCAAGGGCCAAAGGCTTCGAGATCGCGGCGTTGAGGCGGGCGTCAAGGATCATCGTCACCTCGGGGCCGGATCGCGACACCGTCCTCGCGGAACTCCCGGAACTCCGAGATCGGGTCCACATCCTCCCGAGCTGCGTGGACCTCGGTCGGTTCCCCGGTCCTTCCCCTTCCGAGGAATCGAACGATGTCGTCTTCATCGGCACGTACAATTATGTCCCGAACCGGGAGGCCGCTCTTTTCGTTTCCAGGGATCTCGCCCCGAAGGTCCCGGAGGCTCGATTCGTTCTCGTCGGCCGGGACCCGCCCCCGGAGGCTCTCGGGGGCCCGAACGTCGTTGCCAACGGATACGCCCCCGCCCTCGGGCCCGTGCTCCAGCGGGCGGCGATCTGCATCGCCCCCTTGTTTCGTGGGAGCGGGACGCGCCTGAAGGTCCTCACGTATCTTGCCGCGGGCAAGGCCGTCGTTGCGACCCGCAAGGCGTGCGAAGGACTCGACGTTCGAGACGGGGTCCACGCGCTCCTCCGGGACGACCCGGTCGAATTTGCGGGCGCCATCCGGGATCTTCTGGCAGACCCGGGGAGACGGCGGGAACTCGGCGCTGCTGGTCGGACCCTTGTGGAATCGAGATACGACTGGCGCGCTTACGTTCGCTCCCTGGAAGACATGTCCCATTCCATCCTGTCTGGTGAGCCCGTGCGGGGCGGTTGACCCACGGGACCGCCTACCGGGGGGATCGTCTACGGATGAGGGATCCCACCGCCCCGGTGATTCGGGAAGCCTCGCGGTCGAGAGCGTCCGAAAACGCAGTCCTGAAGAACGTGAACCGGTGCCCATCCAGGAGAGTCATGTCGCCTGCGCCGGAAATCGTGTGGACCCCAGCGGTGTACGGGCTTCGAGGATACGGCTCGATCGCAGAGACGGCCTCTTCCTCGAAGGCGCTCGGCGTCAGGGTCCGGACGCGGTTAATCACAATCCGTTTCCCGTACCTCTTCGACGAATCCTGCGCGGGTCGATACAGGTTCCCCCGGTGGACGAACGGGGTCCCGCCGGGCCTCGAGGAGTGGGCGTCGACCTTTACGGGGTTGTCCGCGTGAGGCTCCCAAGGTCCCTCGGGACGGGCCGCATGCCATAGGAGCAACGCGGCGTCCGGGTCGACATCCGAATCCGTGCAGGCGAGCCACCACCGGCCTCCGTGCTGGAACACCGTGTTGTCGAGGGCGGCGACGTTCTCGAGCATGGTGCCCACCTCCGTCCACCGGTACGGGAACCGCTCGGCGCGGAACAGAGTGACCCTGCGGGCCTGGGATGTCTCGGGAACGCAGTACGTGCCGCCGTCGTGCTCAAAGAGGAAGGGATACGAGGCGTGGACCGACAGGTGGAGGGCTGCCTTCGGTGCGGAGGGCACGCCGCCCTCAGAGAGCTCCACGGCCACGATGGCTCCCTTCCCGGAGCGATAGTCGTAGTTCTCGCAGAGGATGACCCCCGCGTGATCCCCCGCGAGCGCGAACGGATCCGCCAAGTACGTGCCCGGTGCGGGGGGCGGAAACCACGTCACCTCGGGCCGGGCGTCGGGTTCCAGGAACGCGTGGATCGGCGCGGCGACGACGCCGATGTTCCACACGGGATGACGGATCA
>Ga0184623_10000499_pt1 | contig 16604 bp, 15 predicted proteins | sample PLM1_100_b1_FD_133138 | JGI IMG/M metagenome (GOLD analysis project Ga0184623, IMG submission 133138) | Groundwater sediment microbial communities from an aquifer in East River, Colorado, USA - PLM1_100_b1 | ecosystem: Environmental > Terrestrial > Soil > Riparian zone | place: USA: East River...
CAACGGCGAGGTCGCCCGGCGCAGCTTCATGGCCTTCGCCGACCTGAAGGACCCGCGGCTCGCCCGATGGATCGAGCAGAACGCGACCTTCCCGAGCTCGATGGTCGACCGCATCACGCCCGTCACGTCGGATCAGGACCGGCGCGACCTGGTCGAGCGCTTCGGCATCGAGGACGCCTGGCCGGTCGTCGCCGAGCCGTTCGTGCAATGGGTGCTGGAGGACCGGTTCGCCGGCGGCCGCCCGCCCCTCGAGGACTGCGGCGTGCAGCTGGTCGACAACGTGGTGCCGTACGAGCAGATGAAGCTGCGCCTGCTCAACGGCAGCCACCAGGTGCTCGGCTACCTCGGGCGGCTGGCCGGATACGAGTTCGTGCACGAGGTGTGCCAGGACCCGGCGTACGCCCGGATGCTGCTGCGCGACCTGGCCGACGAGGCCACGCCGACCCTGCCGCCGCTGCCGGGTATCGACGTCGTGGACTACCGGCACACCCTGCTGGACCGGTTCGCCAACCCGACCATCGGGGACACCCTGGCCCGCAACTGCACCGACGGGTCCGACCGCATCCCCAAGTTCGTCCTGCCGGTCATCCGCGACCGGCTGCGCGCCGGGGGCGACATCTCGGTCGCCGTCACCGCCGTGGCCGCGTGGGCGAGGCACCTGGAAGGCGTCGACGACACGGGCCGCTCGTACGCCGTGGCGGACCGCCGTTGGCAGCGGCTGGCGCCTTGGCGGCCCAGCAGCGCAGCCGGACCGGCGCGCTGCTGGAACTGCGGGAGGTCTTCGGCGACCTCGCCGCCGAGCCCCGTTTCGTGGCGCCTACCAGCAGGCGCCGCGTGCGCTGCACGAGGACGGCGCGCGTTCCGTGGTTCAGACGCTGGCGGCTGCGAGCTAGACCGGTTGCCGCAGGCGGCGGCCCAGGTCGGGTGCGTCGTCCAGGACCACCGCTGCCCGGTCGTCGTCGGTGATCACCGGCACCCGGCTGCCGTCCAGCCGCAGGGCGCCCGAGGCCCAGGCGACGCCCTCCACCAGCGGGGCGGCGCGTTTCCCGGCGGCCATCAGATCCCCGGCGAGGTAGCCGGCGAGCAGCGCGTCCCCGGCGCCGACGGTGCTCCGTGGCGACGCGACGAACGCCTCCGCGTGCAGCACGCCCTCCTGGTCGACGAGCAGCGCGCCATCGCTGCCCAGGCTGACCACCACCGTCGCCGCGCCCAACTGCCGCAGCTCACGGGCGGCCGCGACGGCTTCGCCGAAGGTCGCCAGCGGTCGCCCGACGGCCTGCGCGAGCTCCTCGGCGTTCGGCTTGATCACATCGGGGCGAGCGCCGATGCCGGCCAACAGCGGTGGGCCGCTGCTGTCCAGCGCGAACCGGGCGCCGCGCCGGCGGGCCGCCTCGCCGAGGCTGGCATAGAAGCTCGCCGCCATCCCGGCGGGCAGGCTGCCCGACCCGAGCACCCAGGCTGCGCCGGCAGCGGCATCGGTCGCCGCCGCCAGCAGCCGATCGGTCTCCTCCGCCGAGAGCGCCGGCCCCCCTGCGTTGATCTTGGTGGCGGTGCCGTCCGGCTCGGTCAGCGAGATGTTCACCCGGATCGACCCGGCCACCGGGACGGCGCGGTAGCTCACCTGCTCGATCGCCAGCAGCGCCGCCATCTCGGCCCCTTGGGCGCCGCCGACGGGCAGCACGGCGACCGAGGGCACATGGTTGCCGGTCAGCGCCCGGGTCACGTTCACCCCCTTGCCGCTCGGCTCTTGGTGCTCCGCGGCGATCCGGTGCACCGCGCCGCGGGTCAGGGAGGGGATCTCCAGCGTCCAGTCGATGCTCGGGTTCGGCGTCACGGTGGTGATCATGCGCGCTCCGTGGGAAGCCCGGCCGCAGCCAGCGCGGCCAGCTGGTCGTCGGGCAGGCCCGCGTCGGTCACGAGGAGATCGACGTCGCGCAGGTCTGCGTACTTGCAGAGGCTGACCAGCCCGAACTTGCTGTGGTCGGCGAGCAGGACACGCCGCCGTGCTGCGGCCAGCATCAGCTGCTTGGTCGCGGCTTCCTCCGGATCTGGCGTGGTCAGGCCTCGGTCGAGGGAGATGCCGTTCGTGCCGAGGAACGCGACGTCGACATTGAGTTCGCGCAGCGCGCGGTCGGCCAGCGGCCCCACCTCGGCCGACGTCAGCGCCCGCAGGCGGCCGCCCAGCGTGTGCACGGTGACGCCAGGGCGGCCGAGCAGCGTCAGCGCGATCGGCAGCGTGTTGGTGAACACCTCCAGCGCCCGGCCGGGCGGGAACAGCTCCGCCAACGCTCCGGTGGTCGAGCCGGCGTCGAGCAGCACCGCACCCCGCATCGGCAGGTGCTCGAGGGCAGCCCGGGCGATCCGCTGCTTCTCCGCCGCGAAACCGGTGCGGTCGGACACGCGTGGTTCGAAGGTGGGATCCGCTGCAGGCACCGCCCCGCCGTGCACCCGGCGCAGCAACCCGCGCCGCTCCAGCCGGACGAGATCCTTTCGCACCGTCTCTCCGGTTACCCCGAGCTCGCTCGCGACCTGGGCGGCGTCGACCCGCCCCGCGTCGCGCAGCGCGGCCAGGATCACCTGGTCGCGCTGGGCGGGGAACAGCGCCAGGGGCCGGCTCATCAGAGCTCCGTCACGCGCCTGTTGCCACGCCCGGCCCGGCCGGCGCCAGGCGGGGGAAGTCGCCGGGCGTGGCATACGTCCCGGCCGCGAGCCCGGCCAGCAGCGCGGCCCCACGGGCGCCCGCCTCCTCCACGCCGGAACGGCTGAGCGCCCCGAAGACCCGTTCCTTGACCTGCATGAACGCCGCGCTGCGGGCCCAGCCCCCGACCACCACCAGGTGCCGGTGCGGCCCGACGACGCGGGTCATCGACTGGTGGATTGTATGGATTTGGCCGGTGACCTCCTCCAGCGCGGCTCGCCACACCGCGCCCGCGGTGACGCCGTCGCCGATGTCCGCGACCGTGACGCGCGACGCGTCGTCGAGGCTGATCGAAACGGCATCCGGAAGCGCCGTCATCGCCGCGGCGTCCAGCGCTGGCAGCGCCTCGCCGCCACCGAGGACCGACAGCACCCGCTGCAGGGCGAGACCGCCCTCGGTCGCCCCGAGAAGTGCCCAGCGGCCGCCGAGCACGTGCCAGCCAACCGTGACGCCGCCCCGAGCGAGTTGCGCGACACCTGCCGAGGAGAAGCCGGCCGGGACCGTGCGGACGAGGGCCTCCGCGGTCCCGCACGAGTCCAGCTGGTCACCCGGGCCCGCGGCCTCGGCGCCGACCGTCGCCGCCTGATGGTCGTGGCCGGCGGTGGTGAGAGCGGCGCCGGCGAGCCGGGGAAGTCCGAGGTCAGCCGACACCCGCCCCAGCGCGGTGCCCGACGTGACCAGCGGCGGGAACAGGATCTCGGAGGCGCCGGACCAGTCGAGGGCCTCGGTCCACCAGCCGCGGGCGGACAGGTCGAGCCAGCCGGTCCGCGCGGCCAGCGACACGTCGCTTGCCTCGTCGCCGCCCAGGCCGCGGACCACCCACTCCGCGACGCTGAGGCGGCGAACGCCCCGCGCGGCAGCCGGGTCGTGGTCCCGCTGCCAGCGGTGCTTGGTCAGCGACCACTGCGAGCGCAGCGGCAGGCCGGTCGTGGCGCTGAACCGGTCGGCGCCCACGTCGCGGCCGAGCCGCGCCACTTCGGCGAGATCGCGGGCGTCGTGCCACGCGACGACCGGTACGACGGGCCGCCCGCGGGCGTCGAGCAGCACGCCCGACTCGGCCATGCTCGTGACGCCGAGCCCGGCGACCCGCCCGGCCGGCGCCTCGGCGAGCGCCCGGGACACCGCGGTCACCGCCGCGTCCAACAGCGCTTCGGCGGGCATCTCGATGCCGGGGGCCGCCCCGCGGCCGGCCGGCGCCACGTGGGTCCACGGCGTCGGAGCCCGCCCCATCGCAAGGACGGCGCCGTCGGCGCCGAAGACGACTGCCTTGCTGCTCGCCGTCCCCACGTCGAGGCCCACCAGGAGCTCGGTCACCGGAGTCCGCCCGTCCAGCCGAAGCACCCGCGGTGCGGGTCCGTATTGCGATTGGTTGTTGTTTCGTTGCTGTTCATTGCGTATCGTTGCGGGTCATTGGAGGCCTGTCAAGACTGGACCCGGTCCCGCCCGGCCCGTCCCATGCACGAGGAGCTGCGGCCATGGCACTGGCATCGACCGGAGAGATCGTCGAGGACGCCCGGCGCGGCGGCCGCGGCGTGGCCGCGTTCAACGTCATCACCCTCGAACACGCCGAAGCGATCGTGGCCGGGGCCGAGGCCGCCGCCTCGCCGGTGATCTTGCAGATCTCAGAGAACGCGGTGCGGTTCCATCACGGCAACGTGCGGCCGATCAGCGCCGCGGCAGCCGCGGTCGCCGAGGGCGCCGCCGTGCCGGTCGCCCTGCACCTGGACCACGTCGAGGACCGGGACCTGCTGCACGCGGCGGCCGACGCGGGATTCTCCTCCGTCATGTTCGACGCCTCGAAGCTGGCGTACGACGAGAACGTGCGGGCCACCGCCGAGGCCACCGCATGGGCGCACGACCAGGGCCTCTGGCTCGAGGCCGAGCTCGGCGAGGTCGGCGGCAAGGACGGTGCGCACGCCCCCGGCGCACGTACCGACCCGGCGGAGGCGGCGCGGTACGCCGACCAGACCGGCGTTGACGGTCTCGCCGTCGCGGTGGGCAGCTCACACGCGATGACCGCGCGGACGGCACAGCTCGACCACGAGCTGATCGCCGCCCTGCGCGACGCCGTGCCGGTGCCGTTGGTGCTGCACGGCTCCTCCGGTGTCGCCGACGACGAGCTGGCCCGCGCGGTGAGCCACGGCATCGTCAAGGTCAACGTCGGCACAATCCTGAACGTGGCGTTCACCGGCGCCGTCCGCGCGCACCTCGAACGCGACCCGCACGTCGTCGACCCCCGCAAGTACCTCGCGCCCGCCCGCGACGACCTCGCGGCCGTGGTCACCCGGATGATCGCCGCGGTGGCGGCTCCTGGCTCCTGACCGGAGCATCACCGCCCGCGCAGCGCCGCCGCGAACATCGGGGCGAGCGGCAGCCGCGGCACCAAGGTGGCCTGGAGCGCGTGGTAGACGTCCGGCTTGCCGGACCAGGTCCCGGCCGCTGGACGCAGGTTCGGGCCCAGCTCGGCGCGCCACGATCCGCGTTCGCGGTCGATGAAGTGGGCCTCGGCGAACCGCCACCAGCGCCGGTGGTCCTCGGCGTACGACGCCTCCCCGGTCACCTGGTGCAGTGCCGCCGCCGCGCCGAGGGCCTCCGTGAGCACCCAGTGCATGCGCGCCCGGGTGATGGGCGCCCCGTCGTAGCCGGTGGTGTAGACGAAGCCCTCGTGCCCGTCGGAACCCCAGCCGATGTCGACCGCGGTCCGGTAGAGCTGCGCTGCGCCGCCGAGCAGCCAGTCCGGGACCGGCCCCCCGGCCACGGCGTCGGCCGCGCGCAGGTGCAGGCAAAGCCGGGCCCACTCGAAGAGGTGGCCGGGAGTGACGCCGTACGGGCGGAACGGGTGCGCCCGGTCGTCGGTGTTGTAGTCGAGGTCGACGACGAAGTCCGCGCTGAAGTGCTCGGGCAGGCGCCAGCGCGACTCGCGTGCGATGCCGTGGACGATCCGCTCGACGATGCGGGCGGCCCGCTCCCGCCATACCGCGCCGTCCGGCCCCCCGAGGGCGTCCGCCGCGGCGAGGAACGCCTCGACGCTGTGCATGTTGGCGTTGGCGCCGCGGTAGGGCTCCTCACTCGCCCAGTCGGCGCTGAAGCTCTCGCGCATCATCCCGGCGTCGTCGTCCCAGAAGTACCGCTCGACGACGGACAGCGCGTCCGTGAGCACGGCGGCGGCGTCCGGACGGCCGGCGACGACGCCCGCCGCGGCGGCGAGCACGACGAAGGCGTGGGCGTAGGCGGCCTTGGTGTCGTCGACCACGGGTCGCCGCCCGTCGTCGGTGAGACCCGCAACCGGGCTTGCTTGGCTCGCTCCGCTCGCTGCCTCGGGGCGCCTTAAGACGTTGCCTTCCCTCGTCGCAAGCTCCTCGGTCCAGGCAACGTCGCGCCCCTCGGGGCGGACCGAGGCGAACCATCCACCGTGCGTGTCGTCGCGCAAACAGCCGCCCGGCCGCAACGCCGCGAGCCCGTGGTCGACCCGCTCGCCGTCGCCACCCCGGCCGACCAGCGAGCCCAGCGCGAAGCAGTAGGTCATCCGGGTGCTGACCCACGTCTCGATCGGATGGTCCGGCTGGAGGCGCCCGTCGTCGTCGAGCCGGCCGAACCCTCCGCCGGGCGCCAGGGCACCCTCGGCGAACCGGAGCAGACGATGCATTTCGGCGTCGAGAACCTGGGCAGGCGGCTCGGCCGGGCTGGCGGCAGACCACGTTCCCGGCGCAGAGGCAGCACCGTCAGTGCGGGTGTCGGAAGCGTCGTCCATGCGTTGCGTCCCATCGCTGCGGTCGTTGACGGTCCGGTCGCGCGCTCTTAGTGTCCTGCCGAAGGAATCTCTTGAGTTGTCCGACGACCAGACGACGCCTGGCTGCGTTGTCGTCAGTCGCCGCACAAACCCCAGTGCGACTCCCTCCTCCGCCTTGCCAGATCGCCGCCTGGACCGCCGGACAACACGCAAGGACTTCCTTCGGCAGGACACTGGTGTCGCCGCGACACCGGTGGATTCCCAGCAGCGTTGTTCGCGGAGAGGGCGGCCAGGGTGACCTCAGACGACCCGGCCGCCAAGGGTTGGGACGTCCAAGTCGCCGGTCACCTATGCGTCGACCTGGTGCCGGCTCTGTTCGACGCCGCGGACGTCACGCCGGGCCGCCTGATCGAGGCGGGGCCGCTGGACGTGCGGCTCGGCGGCTGCGTCGGGAACACCGGGCCCGACCTCGCGGCGCTGGGCCTGCGCACCCTGCTGGTCACGTCTTTGGGTGACGACGTGCTGGCTCGAACGGTGGCCGCCCTGGTCGACCACGTGCCGGAAGCGGCCCATCGCGTCGAGGTCGTGCCCGGCGGTACGACGTCGTACTCGGTCGTCATCCAGCCCCCTGACACCGACCGCACGTTCTGGCACCACGTGGGCGCCAACGCGTCCTTCGACGGCCGGCGGGTGGACGTCACGGCGGCGCCCCTGCTGCACGTCGGCTACCTCCCGCTGCTGCCGCGGTTGACCGCACGGGACGGCGCCGAGCTGATCCGGCTGTTCCGGGAAGCGAAGGCGGCAGCGGTGACGACGTCGATCGACATGTGCGTCGTCGCACCGGGGCACGACACCGTCGACTGGGCAGAGCTCCTCACCCGGGTGCTGCCCTTCTGCGACGTGGCGAGCCCCAGCCTGGACGACATGCGCAGCGCGCTCGGCGACCCGCGGCTGGAAGTCGTCGATGCCGCCCGGTGGCTCCTCGAGAGGGGCCCGGCGGTGGTCCTCGTCAGCGACGGACCGCGTGGCCTGGTCGTGCGCACCGCAGCGGCGTCGAGATTCGCCGGGGCCGAGGGCGGCCGGTCCGTGCTGCTCGCTGTCCTTCCCGGCAGCTGGCACGACCGGCAGCTCGAGGTTCCTGCGGCGCCCGGCCCGGTCGTGCAGACGACAGGGGCAGGCGACGCGGCCAGCGCGGCCCTGCTGGCCTCGCTGCATGCCGGCATGTCACTGGACCAGGGTCTGCAGCTCGTGCAGTCCGCCGCGGCGCACCGGGTCGCAGGCCTCGGGTCGCTGGCCACGCTCCAAGGCCGGCCGACGCCGACGTCCCGCCACCCAGAATCCGCCGAGGCGCCATCAGGCGAGAGGTAGCCATGGCCGCATACCCCTACCGGCTCAACCGCCTGTTCAACGCGGTGTCTGGACGAGCCCTCGACGTGGCTGTCGACCATGGCTTCTTCGGGGAGCCTTCGTTCCTCACCGGTATCGAGAACATGACGAGCGTGATCAACACCCTCGTCGAGGCCGGCCCGGACGCAATCCAGCTCGCGCCCGGGCAGGCCCCCTTGCTGCAGGCGCTGCCGGGCAAGGCCAAGCCCGCACTGGTCATGCGCACGGACGTCGCCAACGTCTACGGGAACCCGCTGGACGCCCAGCTGTTCTCGGTCGCGTTTCCCGACGCCATCGAGCAGGCGGTCCGCCTCGACGCGGTCGCCGTCTGCGTGAACCTGCTGCAGTTGCCAGGCCGCCCGGAAATCCGGGAGTCGTGCATCCGGGCGATCATGGCCCTGCGCACCGCCGCCACCGCACACGGTATGCCGGTGATGGTCGAGCCTCTCGTCATGCGGGACAACGCCGTGGCCGGCGGCTACCAGGTGGATGGGACCACCTCGAAAGTCGTCGCCCTGGTGCGCCAGGCCCGCGAACTCGGCGCCGACCTGATCAAGGCCGATCCGACGTCGGACATCGAGGACTACCACCGGGTCGTCGAGGCCGCCGGAGACGTGCCGGTGCTGGTGCGAGGCGGCGGGCGGGTCGAGGACGACGAACTGCTGCGTCGCACCGAGGCCGTCCTGGCGCAAGGCGCGCGCGGCATCGTGTACGGGCGCAACGTCATCCAGCATCCGCGGCCCGCCGCGCTGGTCGCCGCTCTGATGGGCATCCTGCACGCGGGCCTCAGCGCCGAGCAGGCCGGCGAACGGCTCGCATCGAGGGCAGGCGACGCGCCGTGACCGGCGGCCAGCAGCCGGTCAGCGTCGGGATCGTCGGCGGGGGGCTGATGGGCAAGGAGGTCGCAGTCGCTTTCGCCCGGTGGGCCGCGCTGACCGACCATCCGGCGCGCCCCGAGCTCACCCACGTGTGCGACGTCGACCCAGCCGCGCTGGCCTGGTTCGAGCGGATCCCTTCGGTCACGTCCCGGAGCACCGACTACCACGACCTGCTCGGCCCGGACGGGCCGGAGGTGCTCTACATCGCCGTCCGCCACGACCTGCACGAGCGGCTCTACGTCGACGCGATCGAGGCCGGGAAATCGCTCCTGGCGGAGAAGCCGTTCGGCATCGACCTCAGGTCGGCGGGGGCGATCGCGGCCGCCGCGCAGCGCCATCCGGAGTCCTTCGTCCGCTGCTCCAGCGAGATGCCGTTCTTCCCGGGGGCGCAGGCGGCGATCGCACGTGTCACGTCCGGCTCGCTGGGCCGAATCATTGAGGCGCACAGCGGCTTCAGCCACTCCAGCGACCTGGACCTGCGCAAGCCGATCAACTGGAAACGGCAGGCGAAGTACTGCGGGGTGAACGGCGTCCTCAACGACCTCGGGATGCACGCGCTCCACGTGCCACTGCGGCTTGGCTGGCAGCCCGACCGGGTGTTCGCCGTGCTCCAGGACCTGGTGCCGAGCCGACCGGGGCCGGACGGCGACCTCGTGACCTGCGACACGATCGAGAACGCCACCCTGCTCTGCACGGCGACCGACCGATTCGGCGGCGACGGGGCCCAGCCCTTCCCCCTGCACATCACCACGAAACGAATCGACCCGGGCCAGAAGAACTCCTGGTCTCTTCGGGTGCTCGGGATGAACGGGGGCGTGGCGTTCAGCACGCGCTACCCGAAGACGCTGCGCGTGATGTCGGTGGCCGACGGCGAGCAGGTCTGGCAGGAGGTGGAGATGGGCAGCCAGTCCTGCTTCGCCACGGCCACCGGTGGCATCTTCGAGTTCGGATTCTCCGACGCCATCCTGCAGATGTGGGCGTCCTATCTGGCCGAGCGGGCCGGCCAGCTCGGCGACCGGTTCGGCTGCGTGACGCCAGAGGAGGCCGTCGACAGCCATCGGGTCTTCGCAGCTGCCCTCGACTCCTGGGCGCGCTCGGAGGTGGTCCAACTGCCGTAAGGGGTCCACGATGACCGAGACATGCGGTGGAGGCGCTGTGCGGATCACATCGGCCAGGTCACGATCCCCGCGGCGATCCCTCGACTTTCGGAAAGCGCCGGGATGAACCGGTATGGAGGAGGAGACGGAAGAGCTCTACGTCGAAGGGTTAGCGACCCACGACGACCCCGAGTCATGCGTCGACGACCCGCGAGGGCGTGGCGAAGCGTTGACAGGGGCACGTGCAGGCCAGGCTATTGAGCCGCGAAATGAGAGGTCCGGGGTGCCCACGCTGTCGAGAGAGCGGAAGGCAACACTGTCAGCGGCGTTTTCGCGAGTCGCTGGCGGACCCCGCGCGGTCGGAGAACCTGGGCATGTGCGGAACCTCCATGCGCGAGAACCGGGAGGTCCCATGCTCGCCCACCGGTTGATCATCGGGTGGGACGCTTGGGGAACGCTGAGGCGGCACGCCTGAGATGAACGAGCGTGGGAAGTCGGATCGTCTCGTAGTACCTGCGAACCTTGTGGGGCCCGAAAACCCGGCCATCCCCTGCGACCTGCGCGCTTGTCCGAGGCATCCCCTCGTCGGTGCCTGAAGATGAACGCGTTCAACAAACTCGCCGCAACCTCTGAACGTGTTCGAGTCGATCAGGCATGTCGATCAAACTTGAAGACGAAATCCCAGCTCACAAGGCTTGTCCCCGTTTTCGGGCCCCACACGCGCACCCCTCAACTAAACAGCCCTCCGCCGCGCACTATTGCGCCCGCTACGACGTCTACGAACTGCACGACTGCGCCCCGACGCACCGGCTGCCCGATGGTCCGCTGGGCCGACAGCTCGCCTGGGTGCTCGACAACCTCGCCGGCGGCACGACCACACTGACCATCGAGGAGATACGAGCGCACCTCACTCCCGGCCTGCTGGAGGTACAGCCGGCCGAGTCGGTCCTCGCGGGCTTCCGCTCGACGCTGGCCGAGCAGGGGTTGATGCGCTTCGTCGGCTTCTCTTACCCGCCCCGGTCGGACCAGGCGCTCGCGATCGTCAGCTCCGCGTCCGGTGAGCTCGGCGCGGTCGCCATAGGCATCGACGGTGCGCTCATCGACAGCTTGGGGCTCCACCAGGCGCCGCCAACACTGGTGCCGCGCGGTCGCCACAGCGGGTGGTTCGATGTGCGCGACCGACGGCTGTTCCTGCGCTGCACCGGCTCCGGCAGCCCGACCGTGGTATTCGAGAACGGCCTGACCGCAGACTGGTACGACCTGCAGCAGCAGCTGTCCGACGTGACCCGGGTCTGCAGCTACGATCCCGCCCGCCAGGCCGGGCCGGAAGGCCGCAGCGATCCGGCGCCCGGGCCGCGCACAGGCAGCGACCGGGTGCGCGACCTGCACGCGCTACTCGATGCCGCTCACGTGCCAGGACCGTACGTCATCGCCGGGCACTCCAACGCGGTCTGTTCAGCCTGCTGTACTCCAGCCGGCACCCTGAGCAAGTAGCAGGCAGCGCGGCACGGTTTCAGGCCGCGGGCCGCCAACGGATCAGCGGGGCCATTCGGCAACGTCTGCTGGTCGGGCTGCTGCCCCCGGGACAGCGGCGCGGTGAACCAGACGCGGCAACGGCAGCGATGGCGACCGTCGAGTTGACCGATGATGTCGCTGACTACCACGCCCAGGTCCTTCCGCAGCGCCTGTCCGCTCCTGTGTCGATGACCGTCATCTTCCTCGTCACCGCCATGGTGCAATGGCCGGCCGCAATGATTCTGCTTCTGGCGAGCCTCCTCATCCCGCTCAACATCCGCCTCGCTGGCCTGTTCGCCAGGGAAGGCGCGGACGAGCGGGTGGCGGCCAGCACCCGACTCGCAGCTATTGTCCTCGACAGCTTTCGCGGCGTGCGCACGCTGCAGAGCATCGGAGCCCTGCCGCGCCGGCGCGATGAGCTCGCGGACGCAGCCGCCGACCTCAACGCCACCACCATGGCGACCGTGCGGCGAGCGTTCATCTCCGGTTCGGTGATGGACGTCGTCATCACCTTCGCCCAGCACCGCCGCCTGCTGGACCCGTCGCGGTCGTCCTTGACGACATCACATTGCGCTTCCCCAACTCGAACCAGCCTGTCCTTCACGGGGTGGACGTGACGTTCCACCCCGGCCGCTGGACCGCGATCGCCGGGCCATCCGGCGTCGGCAAGACGACGCTGCTCTGTCTGATCGCCGGCGCCCGTGCGTTCCTGAGCGACGCCGAGCTCTGGTTCTCGACGAACCGACCGCTCACCTCGACCCGGCCGCCGAGGCGCGCGTGATCGATGCGCTGCACAACGCCACGCAAGGCCGGACGGTCATCGTAGCCACGCACTCGGCGGCCCTCGGTCGCTCCGCCGACACAGTGCTCAGCGTCGCCGACGGGACCGTCCACGCCACGCGGGAGGCGACCCCGGTATGAATCCGAACGCGGTCTGGGCGACCGGAGCCGGCAGACCCGTAACGCCCTCGTGGCCGTCGCAGGGCTGATCGTCGCCGTCCTCGGAGTACGAGCCTTCGCCCTGAGCAGGATCGCGACGAACTATGCCAACCGGGTTGTCCTACACGCTGCGGCACTGCGCCGGATCAGCGCCGCTCGACTCAGGTTCTACGACCGCGCCGCTGCCGCGCCTAGTACTCACGGGACTTGGTCCGGACAAGCATTGGATCGCGTCATGGCCGACGCCGACACCACGGGCATGGCGCTCATCCAAGCCACCGCGCCCATGATCGTTGCCGTCGCGATGACCGCGGGCGGTTGCCTCGCGATCGTGCTCGCGGGCTACCCCCTCGTGGCGGTGGTTCTGGCGGTTGCCGCTGCCGTCTGCGCCGCGCTGGCGATCTTCACGGCGCGCCGTGTCGACGATGGGAGCCGAACCCGCAGCTCGCTGCGGATCGAGCTCGTCACCGCGGTCGGGGCCTGGACCGAGATGGCGTCGCTGGGCGCCGCCGACCAACTCGCACACCGCACGCTGCGGCGTCTTGCCGTCTTTGAGGACCGTCGCTTCCACCAGGCGATGACGACCGCACGGACGCTGGGCGCCGCCCGTGCCGTTACCGCCGCCACGTTGATGCTCACCGTCATACTCGCCGCCGGAAGCGGCGCTACCGTCGCGACGCTGGTCTTCCTCGCTCTGCTCGCCGCCAGCGTGATGGCCAATGCCGAACGCCTCGTCGCCGCCAGCGAAGCGTGGACCTTCTCCAACCAGGCCGGCGAGCGCCTCGCTCCGGGCGGCAGTGACGGGATCCGCCGACCCAGCTGCGCCCCGATGCTCCGGGCAACCTACGACCGCCGGGGCCTGACCGTGTCCGACTACCGGCTGCCCGAGACCGCGACGCGGGACGCCCGTGCGATCGAATTCGCGCTCGCCGCCGGCCAGACGCTGGTCGTGACCGGCGCATCCGGAAGCGGGAAGACCACGCTCGACGGCCGGCCTCGACACCGTCACCGGCGCCCACGTGCTCAGGGCCATACGCCGTCGACTACCACGCGCGGCACTCGTGCTGGCAATGCACGAGTTGCCAGCAGACCCAGACGCCCTAGGCTCCGCGAGGGCAGTGTCGTTGGACTAGCGCCAGCTCTCGAGCAAGCTTCCGCTCGGGTGTGGTACGGGCCTCATCGTCGATGACAGCCCTCACTTCCTGGACGCCGCCCGCGCTCTCCTGGAACGGGAAGGGTTCGCCGTGGTCGGCGTTGCGTCGACGAGCGCGGAGGCGCTGCGACGAGCCGAGGAAGACAAGCCGGACGTCGCGCTCGTCGATGTCGACCTCGGGAACGAGAGCGGCTTCGATCTCGCCCGGCGGATCCACAGCGAGACAACCCTGGACCCGTCGAGGGTGATCTTGATCTCCACCTACGCCGAAGAGGACTTCGCGGACCTGATCACCGCAACCCCGGCCGCGGGGTTCCTCTCCAAGTCCCACCTGTCGGCACGCGCCATCCGCGAGATCCTCGGCAAAACCGGCGACCCTAACGCCCCTCGAGGTAGGTGAGGACCGCCAGGACGCGTCGGTGGTCGTCGTCCGCCTCCGGCAGGTCGAGCTTGGTGAGAGCGGGTCGTGACGGCGGCGGGCGCCCACCCGCTCCTGTACCAGCGCCGGGTCGACCACCGAGCCACGGAGTTGGCCGCGGAATGCGGCGAGCGGTGCGCGGACCTAAGCCGGGTCGGCAACGACCCGCCGCTCGACGGTCTGCCCGTCATGCCACCGTGACGAGTCTGCTGCCCTTCCCGGGTAAGCATCCTGGTTTCGCAGCGACCCCCGCCATGGTCGGGCTAACGTCGGCCTCGAAACGCCGCTGCGACGGCCGCTGTGAGACCGGCGCAGGCGGCGGCGAGGAGGGTGATCCTGTACGGGGTCGCTCAAGCAACGCCGTTACGCGGGCGCCACGCGATACCGCAGGTGCGTCACCCACGGTGACTGTACAGCGTTGAGCTGCTCAAGCCCGACGGCCTTGTCGAACCCATCGAACAGCCGCTTGCCTGACCCCAGGACCACCGGCGCGATCGACACGACCAGCTCGTGCAGGTGACCGCCGGCGAGTGCCTGGCGGATCACATCCGCGCCGCCCATGACGCTGACGTCCTTCGGCTCGGCGGCCTCCTTGGCCTGCGCGAGCGCCTGGTCGAGGCCGTTCACGAACCGGAACCCCGCTTCGCCAGGCTCGTCTTCAGGCCGGTGGGTGACGATGAAGAACGGCACGCCCCACGGGTTCTTGCCGCCCCACGCCTCGGCCGCCTCATACGTCCCCCGGCCGCCGATCACCGCGCCGAGGCGTTCGAACGACTCGTCCAACAGCTCCTTGTCGACACCCGTCGCTTCGCCAATCGGCGGCTGCTCGTACGACCACGGACCGCCGAACACCCAGTAGTGCAGGCGCTCGCCGCCATCCCCCAGCCCGCGTCCGGGACCGTCGTTGGGACCGGTGACGTACCCGTCGAGGGACGTCGTGATCTGTGCGACGACCTTGCCCATTCGACTCACCTCTTCTCGTTGTAGAAGTCGAGACGCTGCTCACCGCCAGCACGGGGACCGTGATGCCCGCCAGCAGATCGGTCGGCAGCCCTTGCTCATCCCCCCCGAGGGCCTCGGCGTCATACAGCAGCGTGTGCGCCATCCCCTGCAGGTAGCCCCAGGCCGGCGTCGCCTTCATCTCCGCCACCGCCTCAGCTGGAACCCCCACAGCCTGGGTCATGAAGTACTCCACCGCTCCGCCGCGGTCGCCGGTGTCGATGAAGCGCCGCAGCGTGCGCCGGTAGTCCTGCGGCGCGGGCGGCGCCCCCGCCACGCGGTAGGGCGGCTCCAGGACCGAGGCCCTTTTGACCGGGGCGCCGTGGGCGATCGCGCGCAGCAGTAGCGCGCCGCCCGAAGAAACACCGTCCGCGTACGCCGTCCGGTCCCGACTCTCGCGTCTGCGATCACGGCGGTGAGATCCTCGATCTCTCGCTTGAACGCGCCGCCGACAATGACGACGAGCGGGCCGCTGCCCCACTGGTCGTAGGCGATCGTCGTACCGTCGGCTGATGTCGCCTTCCTCATCAATCCTCCTGGTTTGGCTGCGGCTGCACCCTCACTGCTTTTGACCTGGGCAACCCGGCAAACTCATCGCACGCGCCAGCCGGACACTCACATCAGGTGGCCCCAAGGCGCAGCAAGATCGCTGCGCACGCGTGGGGAGGCGGTCGCGGTCCGGCACGTCGTAGCCGTTGGCCTTGGCCCAGACGCGGACGTCGCGTGGGGACGCGCCGACCCGGACGCGGCGGTAAGGGCGGCCGGAGCGGCAGAGTTTGCGGGCCCTTCGTGCGAAGGGCGCGTAGGCCTTCCGCAGTTTCTCGGCGTTCCTATCGGAAAGCCCCAACAGCACCAAGGTCGGGATCGCGGAGATGGCCGGCGGCTGGCCGACCGTTCGTCGCACGGCCCGGTGCGACGAAAGGTTCGGCCGCCGCGCTCGGCGCAGGAGCCCGGCCATTCAGCGCGGGGGGCTGCGAACGGGGTCCCACTGTGACCTGGGCCACAGTAGTCTCCTGCGTCAAAGCTCCGCCAAGGGAGGCGCGTCATGGCCGTCATCTGCAGCTTGAGCGGCGACGTTAGGCCCGACCTCGCCCGTGAATTGGAGATCTCCGACCTCGCCGCGGTGCTGTTCGCGTCGCCGCTGCAAGAATCGGATTATGCCAGCACCCAGCAGGTGCGCGCGACCATCCTCGAGATCCTGCAGGAGTGCGGCGGCAACTGCGATCGGTGTGTGGCCTGCGTCGCCGAGGAGGCCGGCGATCACCCTGATGCGTATGTGTGTCGCATGCGCTGGTCGCTGCGGACAGTCGCAGGCGCCTATGCGCCGGCCGACCTCCTCGCCGCATAACCTTCCGAGCCTGGTTACGAGACGACGCCGGATGGCACCGAGTTGACTATCGTCGTGCCTGACCTTGTCGACCAGGACCGAGACGCGATCAGAGCTTGGCTGGATGCAGCATCCGACCGACCCCGGGTGCGCTGGCGTAACGACGTGAGCAACCCGGTCGAATGTGCCTACGACGGGCAGCGCTACCGGATCATCGCCCTGATCCGCCATATCATCGACGCCGCTACCGGCCAGCCACCGCGAGCCCAGATCTAGGCACCGACGTGGGCCGGCACACCGCCGTGATAGGCCAGAATGGCCGCCGGTATCGAGGCTGGATAGCCGGCGGCGGGGCCACGGACCTGCGCGCGCCGCCTCGGCTGCTGCGCGGTGGTGCGCGAGCACACACCGCATGAAGCCGCCGATGGCGGCCCACGCCACGGCCGCGAAGATGACGTATCCGC
>Ga0184623_10000500_pt1 | contig 16595 bp, 8 predicted proteins | sample PLM1_100_b1_FD_133138 | JGI IMG/M metagenome (GOLD analysis project Ga0184623, IMG submission 133138) | Groundwater sediment microbial communities from an aquifer in East River, Colorado, USA - PLM1_100_b1 | ecosystem: Environmental > Terrestrial > Soil > Riparian zone | place: USA: East River...
CCGGCCACGGCCGCCATGACCGGTGAAGGTGTTCAACGCGGTGAGGTGGTCGATCACCTCGTGGGAGGCGCCCGCACCGTCGATCGTGACCAGCACGTCGGTCCGGTGCGCGACCGGGACCTGGGCCAGGGCGTGGTCGATGACCTTCACGTGATCGCCGGCGGTGAACGAGCCGGCCTTGCCGGTGCGGTGCATCAACGCCAGGTTGTCCCCGACGTTCGTGCACTCAGCGGGTGGTAGCCGATGCCGTGCTTGTAATGGGCCGTGACGCCCTCTTTCATGGTCGCCGAATCGATGATCGTGGCGTCGAGGCGGACCACCGTGACCGGCCGCGGAGCCTGACCTTCGGCCGTCGCGGGGCGGACCAAGGGTCGTCCCGCGACGGTCACCGCCGGCAGCACCCCACCGCCACCGGCCACGATGTGGCTCCATGCCGCGGCCCGGGTCCCCACCAGCGCCCTGGCCAGTTTCCGCCCCGGCAGACCGTCATCGCCCAGGCGTTCGGCCAGTTCACCCAGGACCCGAAGGATCGTGGTGTCCGAGGCCCCGCCTCCCGGGCCGAACAGTTCCTCCTGACGAGTCAACGCTTCCACATCGGACAGGCACGTCGCCCCGGCGACCAGCGCGCACACCGTGTCCACCAGCGCGCGGCCACGATCGCGCACCGGGGTGAACCCGGCCCTGGCCACCACCGCGCGCAGCTCGGGCGTCAGACCGAGCCGGTCGGCCAGCAACCGGGGCAACACCATCCCAGCGTGCGCGACGACACCGCTCCCGCGGACGGTGACCTGCAGGTCCTGACTCCATCCCAGCGCGGGATCCGCCACACCAGCTCCACGACCGCTACGCTGCACCTCGAAGGTGTCCTTCCCCTGGAACCAGATACGTGTCTCGACAACCCGCATCCTCCCAGGTCAAGGGCACCTTTCCATGTTCCGACACCACTCATAACCCGGCCGTCACGCACCTACGTGAATAGTCCAGGTGACTGGCGCTGGAGGAGGCCACGATGTCGTTCCGCAGGGAGTTCGCCGACAAGGTTGCCGAGATCCGCCGCCAAGCGCTGGACCATTTCCAGGATTTCGGCCTCGTGCGTCCCGGTAGCAGGGAAAGCATCGCGCACTTGAGCGGGGACAACACCCGCGTCGCGCCGGACGTTGAGATGGACCAGGTCAGCCTGGAGCGGCTGCAGAGCCGCCTGGACCGGATCCTGTCCGATCTCGACATGTTCGAGATCCGGGTCGAGCAGTACCGTGACCTGGACCGCGAAGACCTGCGCGACTTGCGCCGCAAGCTGTGCCGGCGCGACATCAGCCACCTCGGCGGGGGCAACTGGGGCGTCAGCATGGGTCCGGCGCCGGACACGATCGAGCGTCCCGACAACGTCACCGACCGGATCAACATCGCCGCTTATCGGTACGTGGTACCCGCGGCCGACCCGCCCAGCATGCAAGCGCAGCCGCTCTGGGAGGGCGCCGCCGCCGAGGCGTTCAACAGCGGTTTCCTGCTGCCGTTCCAGAACGTCGCGGCCTGGCAGATCTTCGCCGGCGTCTATCTGGGTAACGTGCTGCAGATCCTCGAAAACGTGGTCAAGGGAGTCCAGGACGACCTCCTCGCCATCGCGGACGCCGTCATCAACGCTTTCAACGACGACGTGGACCATCCACTCGGCGCGAGCCTGTCGGACGGCGCCCTGTTCACCGACCTCATCGGCTTCGTCCTGCCGGAGCCGCTGGGCACGCTGACCGACGTCGGCTCGGTTTCGCTGGACCTGCTCTCCCGGCAGGTCACCGATCCCGATCCGCCCGAGTGGATCGTGCAGTGGAACCTGTTCACCGAGGACATCATCGCCGACGGCTTCAGCCTGCTCGACCAGCTTGAAGAGCGGATCCTAGCCAAAGACCAGGCCTTGGGCGCCGCCATCGACGCCGACTCGGCATCGTGGGACTTCCGCATGGTGGGCGCAACGCCGGATCCGCCCGACCGGATCGACCAGGTGCTTGTGGCCGACATCCTGAGCATCTATGAGATCGGCAAGCGGGTCCTGCCATCGGCTGCGGACCTGTACCAGGAGGCGGCGCTCAAGGTGCACCTGTGCGACCTTCCCGACTGGTTCAACCGGCCTTTCACGATCTGCTGGTCCTATTACGAGTCGGCCCGGCAAGCGCTGCATGCCGGCCTGAATCAGAGCACCGAGCACCTGCTTAATGCCGGCCAAGCCCTGGTCGACATCTGTAATGGGTATGAGTTCCAGGACGCCGCGACCGCGGCTGAGTTCGAAAGTTTCAAGGAGGCCCTGCCACCGCCCGAAGACCTGACGCCGATGCGCGGCCGAGGCTCCCGCGCCCACCCGTCCTAGCGTCTGCTCACTTGCCAAGCCTCAAGCGCGTTCTGCTGTTCCCACTTGCGAGCAGATGGCCGATGCGGACGCCGCGCCGCGCGATGAACGTCGACGGCTCAGTGGTCATCTGGGCCCGGCCCGAGTACGGCGAGCTGTGTACGTTCAGGCGTGCGCCGTTCAGGCATACGCGACTGAGCAGGTGAACCTGTACACCGACACCTGCCGCCATCGTCGCAATTGGGGGTCCGGGCGATGGGGCCGCCGGACCGGCTCATTTCCTACTGGCGTGGGGCCGCAACCCGCTTACGAATGGCAGTGATGGTCACGTCTGGGCCCTGAATTGGGAAAGCGCGGTTCTTATTCTGCCACGTTTGGTCCACTCTTTTGACCTGCGGAAACGCGGTAACGTTCTGTCCTGATGCGACGGTGCTGGCTTGATGCTTGCGGTGTACTTCCTGTGCGTCGCCCCAGGATTCGGGGTGTTTCCGCAGGTCAGCGCCCCCGTGTCGGCGTGTCGTCGGTGGGCGTCGTCGGGCCGGACTGCCGGCTCGGATCGGCGGGTTGACGCGCGGTCGGCGGCTATGCGCTGGTCAGCTTCGATTGGGGGCTGGATGAGCGCAACCGTCAATCCGGCGGGACCGGTATCGGCTGCTTTAGGCACAGATGTGGTCGTCGTCGGCTGGCGTCCTGCAGGGCGTCTATTCGGTGGGCGTCTCTGGCTCAGGTGTGGGCCGCTCGGTCAGGTCAGGTCAGGTCAGGTCAGTGACGGGTGCGGCGCTGGCGGCGCTTCGGTCGCACCGCCGCGGTGCGGGAGCCGAACCCGCCGCGTCGGACCTGCCGGCGGCGCCCCCACATGTCCTTGACCGAGCAGTCGAAGTACCAGCTACCGTGGCCATCCTCAGCGAGTCGCGGGCATGAGCGCCCGCCCCGCCGCCCGGTCACCGGGTGCTCGCACCAGCACTTCTTGAACACGATCCCCTTCGCCTTCGCGTCGGTCTGATTGGGCAGGCCGGAGGCGCGCACGACCTTCACGGCTTCCGCGACGATCTCGCCGACATCCTCACCGACGCCCAGCGGCGTTACCGCGAATGCGACCAGCACAGACAATGTGGGGCTTCCTGAGCGTCAGCGAGGGCCGGGAGCCTAACCGCCCCTACGCCGCATGCTGCACAGCGACGGCTGACGGGCACCGGAGTCCAGTTGGTGAAGCCGTCCCATTTCGGGCGGGCTGCTCGCCACCGATCCCAACGACGAGCGCGCCCACCTGGATCTGATCGCCGTGCTCACCGAGGCCATGCGGCACGGCGAGGCGCACTGTGCCCGGATGCGGTGCGTCGCCGCGATGCGGAAGATCGGCGTCACGCCCGCCCGGTGACCTTTGGGCAGACCAAAGGCCCTACATCGTTTGCGAGATGTTAAGCGCGCGCTGTCCTCTCAGGATACGGAGACCGCTGCACCGCACCCAAAGGGGAGAGCTGTGGTCACCGCACGCCGTCACGTCATCGCGTTGCTCGTCTCGGCAACGCTGGCGACCTCGCTCGCCACGCCTGCCACGAACGCCACGGCAGCACCGCCGCCGGGTCCCAAGCCGGCCGGAGTCACGCGCGCGCCAGGCGCTGCGGCGCCGCAGGCGGCGGCCGAACCGAGCGGCCCGGCGTCCTACGCGTACGACGCGATCGGGCGGCTCGCGGGCGTCACCCAGGCCAGCGGCGAGACCGCCCGGTACAGCTACGACGCGGCCGGCAACGTCACGAAAGTCGAGCGGTTCCCGTCCGCGCAGCTCTCCGTGCTGAGCGTGGTGCCGATGGCGGCGCCCCGTGGTGGCCGCGTGACGATCAGCGGAACGGCGTTCTCGCCCACCCCGGCGAACAACGAGGTCACCATCAACGGGGCCGGCGCCACGGTGGTCACCGCCTCGGCGGTCGCACTGACGATCGAGGTTCCGGCGGCCGCCACGACCGGCACGCTCGCGGTGACCGTTGGCGGGGTGACGGCCGCCGGGCCGTCGTTCACCGTCACCTCGGGCGCGCCCTCCATCACTGGGCTGACCCCGGCGAGCGGGCCACCGTCCACTGAGGTCACGATCACCGGCACCAACTTCGACCCGGTGGTCGGCAACGACGTCGTGACGCTCGGCGGCGATGTCGTCGAGGTGATCGCGGCGTCCCAGGCCAGCCTGAAGTTCAAGGTCCCGCTCGGCGCCTCCAGCGGACGGGTGGCCGTCACCAGCTCGCGCGGCACCGCGACCGCGGCCCAGGACTTCTTCGTCCCGCCGATCGGCATCGACCCGGCCCTCGTCGAATCGGTGACGCGGGTCGCCGTCGGCACCACCACCACCGTCAAGGTCAGCACGCCGGGCAAGGTCGCCGTCGTCCTGTTCGACGCGCCCGCCAAGCGGGCCGTCTCGGCGGCGCTCACGTCATCGACCTTCACCGGATCGGTGGCCGCGACCGTTGTCGGGCCGGACGGCGTGAAGGTGGCGAACGGCTCGGATTCGGACTCCAGCCCATTCGACCTCGATCTCGCGGCGCTACGGGCGGGACAGACGCACCAGGTGGTGATCGATCCGGTCGCGGACGGCGACAAGGGCCAAGTCTCACTCACGCTATCGGAACCGCTGTCGGCCGAGCTGAGCCCCAGCGACGCGGGATACACCGGCAACGTCACCCTGCCCGGGCAGGACATCCGGCTCTCGTTCGAGGCGCGCGCCGGCCAGGGCGCCAGCCTGGGCTTCTCGGCGAACACGATGGCCGGGCTGACGTACGTCAGTGTCACCGGGCCGCTGGGCGAGAAGCTTCAGTCAGGCTGGTCGCTCAGCAAGGGATCCACCGACAGCATCGACGTCGTCGCGCTGCCCACCTCAGGCCGCTACGACGTGATCGTCGACCCGCAGGACCAGGTGACCGGCAAGCTCACGGTCACCTTCTCGCTGCGGGCCGACGCCGGTGTCGTCGCCAGGGGCGGAGCGGCGGTGACGGTGAACGTCGCCCGTCCCGGCCAGGACGGCGCGGTGGAGTTCGACGGCACCGCAGGCGAGGCCGCCGGGTTCGGGCTCACCGCCAACACATTCACCGTCTCGTCGTACGCGAGGATCTACGCCCCCGACGGCACAGCGGTCGCCGAGGAGCGCCTGAGCGCGGGTGATGCGGGGCACCTGCGAGTTGCCGCGCTGCCGGTGACCGGGCGGTACCGGCTCCTCGTGGATCCGTCCGACGTGGGCACCGGCAAGCTGACGGTCACGTACTCGGCGCGGGTGAACGCCGGGCTCGTGACGAAGACCGGTCCCGGGGTGACGGCGACGGTCGCCCGGGCCGGCCAGGACGCGGCCGTCGGCTTCGACGCCGCGGCGAACGACGTGCTGAGCATCGCGATCACAGGCAACACGTTTACCCAGTCGGGATACCTGAGCGTCTTCGCGCCCGACGGCAGCCGCGTCCTCGACTCCGAGTACGTCGGTGCTGGCAGCCCCGGCGACCTGGACCTGCCGAAACTCACGGTGGCAGGCCGGTACACGGCAGTCTTCGCGCCTGCGGGGGTGGCCACGGGCTCGGTGACGGTGACGCTCTCGGCGGAGGTCGCCGGCGGCAGCGGCGCGACTCGCGCGGTGACGTTCGGCAGAGCCGGGCAGAACGCGCGCCTGACGTTCACCGGGACTGCCGGGCAGCGGCTGAAGATCACCGTCCCCGCCAACACCGTCCCGAACTCGACCGCTGCCACGCTCTACCGGCCGGACGGCGCCAGCCTCGGCCGGGTCAGCCTCTACGACACCAGCGGCGAGAACCTTCCCGACCTGGGGCCGGCGGGCACGTACTCGATCGTCCTCGACCCGAGCGACGCGGGCACCGGCTCGATCACCGTCGGCCTGGCGACGCGTGCGGCGCTTGCCGTCGTCGCCCCGTCGATCGCTCCGGCCGCGCTGCAGGCCGCGATGACCGGTGCGCCCGTCCCGGCGCCGCGCAGCCGCACGGCGAAGGAGGGGCTGGGATCCTGGACGCCCGACGTCGCCAGCCTGCGCGGAATCGACTGGAACGCCCGGCGGCCGAAGGTGGCCGGACCCGAGCCGCTGACGGCGAAGCCAGGAATCACGGCGCTCGGCGGCCACCTGCTGACCCTCGACGGCAAGCTGCTGGCCGGTGCGCGGGTCAGTGCCGGGGCGGTCACCGGGCAGACCGACCACAGCGGACGGTTCCTGCTCACCGGAGTGCGCGCGGGCGATCAGACCCTGGTCGTCGACGGCGGGCCGGCGAGCGCCGGGCAGGTGCGGTACGGCGTGTTCCACATCAAGGTCACGGCCGTTGCGGGACGCACCACCACGCTGCCGTACACGATCTGGATGCAGCAGCTCGACCTGCAGAACATGGTGAGGTTCGCGTCGCCGAGCACGTCGGAGACGGTGCTGACAACGCCGAAGATCCCGGGCCTGGAGGTGCGGCTGCCGAAGGGCTCGGTCGTGCGCGACGCGGCCGGCAAGGTCGTGACCGAGCTGGGCATCACCCCGATCCCGATCGACCGGCCGCCGTTCCCGCTGCCGAAGAACGGGATCGTGCCGGTGTACTTCACGGTGCAGCCCGGCGGCACGTTCCTCTTCCCCGACGGCGCACGGGTGATCTACCCGAACTACACCAAGCTGCCGCCGAAGACCACCGTGGACTTCTGGAACTACGACCCCGAGCACAGGGGCTGGTACGTCTACGGTCACGGCAAGGTCAGCAACGACGCGCGTCAGGTCGTCCCGGACGCCAAGACCAAGATCTGGGCCTTCCACGGCGCGATGTTCAACACGCCGTCCCTGCCGCCGTGGCTGAAGAACGCGATCGACGAGATCGCGAAGGCCGCCAGCGGCGACCCGGTGGACCTCGGCACCGGAATGATGACCGACTCCCACACCGACCTCGTCGTCCAGGACACCCTGCCGATCTCGGTCACCCGGAACTACTGGCAGGGCGACGAGTACGAGCGTGAGTTCGGGATCGGCTGGTCCGGTCAGTACGGGATGTTCCTGCACTCGGAGAAGCAGTACGAGCAGGTTGACCTGTACGTCCCGGGCGGCAGGAAAGTCCACTTCGTCCGGACGTCGGCGGGCACCAGCTACGACGACGCCGTCTTCGAGGCTCGCGGTACCACCAGTGAGTACACCGGGGCGGTCATCAGCTTCCGGGCCGACCCCGGCCTTGGCGGCAATCGCGGCTGGGTGCTCACCCGGCGCGACGGCATGGCCCTGGTCTTCCCCATGTACGGGCCGGTGGCGGCGATCCGCGACCGGCACGGCAATCAGCTGACGATGATCCGCAGCGACGGGTACACCGGCGCGCTGGTGCAGATCACCTCGCCGAACGGCCGCTGGGTCAAGTTCACCCACGACGACGCGGGACGGCTCACCTCCGCCAGGGACAACATCGGCCGGACCGTGCAGTACGGCTACGACAAGGCCGGCCACCTGACCGGCGTGAAGAACGCGGCGGGCGGGCTCACCGAGTACGCCTACGACTCCGCGGGCCGGCTGGCGGTCGCCGTGGACGCGCGCGGCATCAGCTACGTCCAGAACACGTTCGACAGCAGCGGGCGGGTCGTCAGCCAGAAGCTGACCGACGGCACCACCTACACGTTCGGCTACGAGACGGACCCAGCCGGTCGGATCACCCGCGCGATCGTCGGTGAGCCCGGGGGATCGAGCCGGGACGTGCGGTTCAACAGCGCTGGTGCGGTGATCAAGGACATCGCGCAGGGCGTGGACGCGGGCAGCGCCACCACGTTCGAGTGGAGTGCCGATCAGCAGCTGCTCTCCAGCACCGACCACGGTGGCCGCAAGACGGTCTACAACTACGACGCGCAGGGCCGGCTGCTCTCCACGACGTTGCTGGCGGGCACCGCGAACGCCACCACCGGCGGCACCTACACCTACGGCGGCCCGTACGACCAGCCACTGACGTTCACCGACCCGTCCGGCAAGGTCGTCACCTACACGTACGAGCCCGACGGTGACCTGGCCTCGGTCAAGGATTCCAGCGGCCGGGTGACCACCTACACCCACGACCCGGCCGGGAACGTGCTCAGCGCGACCGATCCCGCGGGCAAGGTCACGACCCACAGCTACCGCGGCGGCGACCTCGCCTCGGTGACCGACCCGCTCGGCCGGGTGATGCGGCAGTTCACCGACGGCGCGGGCCGGGTGGTCTCGGTCACCGATCCCGCCGGTGCCACCAGCCGCATCTCCTATGACCGGCTCAACCAGGTCAGCCAGGTCACCGATGCGCTCGGCCAGGTCACCTCGTTCGCCTACGACCCCAACGGCAATCTGCTCAGCCTCACCGATGCCCGGGGCAAGGGCTCGAGCTGGAGCTACGACAGCTCCGACCGGATGACCTCCATGAAGGACCCGCTCGGGCAGACGGCCACCCTGACCTACAACGCCGCGGGCCTGGTGTCGGCCGCGACGAGCAGGGCAGGGCGCGTCACCGGCATCGAGTATGACGGCCTCGACCGGCCGACGAAGGTCCGCTACGGCGCGCTCGGCGGGGGCACCGAGTCCTCCGTCACGATGCAGTACGACGCGATCGGCCGGCTCGCCTCGCTCACCGACACCGCGGCCGCCGGGCCGACGACGTTCGAGTACGACCACCTCGACGCCATCAAGCAGCTGACCATGCCCGAAGGGACGGTCACCTACAGCCACGACCGGGCCGGACGGCGCACCCAGATGCTCTCGTCCCGAGCCCAGAACGTGACGTACGGCTACGACGCCGCAGGTGAGCTGACCGGCATCACGCAGGGCACCGACAAGGTCGCCCTGAACTACGACGCGGCTGGCCGCGAGAACACCGTGACGCTGCCCGGCGGGTGGGCCAAGGTCATCGGGCGGGACGCCGCGGGGCAGGCCACCAGCCTCACGTACCGGCATGGCGGCGTGGACAAGGGCACGCTCGCGTACACGTACGACGCCGCGGGGCGGATCGCCTCGGTCACCGGCAGCCTGGCCAAGGTCACGATGCCGGCACCGCGCAGCAACCTGGTCTACGACGCGGCGAACCGCCTCACCTCGGCCGGTGGCGTCCCGCTCAAGTACGACCCTGACGGCAACCTGCTCAACGACGGCACCAGCGGATACAGCTGGAACGCGCGCGGCGAACTGGCCAAAGTGGCCGGTGCCGCGGGCGCCCAGACGACGTTCGGCTACGACCCGCTCGGCGACCGCACCGGCCGCAAGGCAGGCGCCACATCGAGCGGCACGCTCAACGAGGCGGGCATGCCCGTCGCCGAGCTGACCGGGCCGAGCCCGTCGGCGACGCTGCTGGCGGGCGGCACGGACAACTGGTTCTCGCGCACCGACACCGGCGGACAGCGCACGTTCCTCACCGACCTCGCCGGATCCACTGTGGGCCTCGGCGACGCGGCGGGCGCGATCCGCACCTCGTACTCGTACGACCCGTTCGGGACGCCGTCCGCCAGTGGGGACACCAGCACCAACCGGTTCCAGTACACCGGGCGGGAGACCGACGGCACCGGGCTGCTCTACTACCGGGCGCGGTACTACAGCCCCACCCTCCAACGGTTCATCAGCGAGGACCCGGCGGGCTTCGGCGGCGGCACGAACCTGTACGCCTACGCGGCCAACTCGCCCACCAACTACACGGATCCCTCCGGCAACAACCCGATCGTCGCCGGGTGTCTCGGCGGCGCTGCGGTCGAGGCGTTCTGGAGCTACTTCGAGCAGCGCCTCGGTGGCCGGAAGGTCGACTGGGGCTGGGGCGGCGTCGGCGGTGCGGCCGCGATGGGGTGCGCGGCCGGGGGCGCGGCGGCGGCAGTCGGCGCGGCGGTAGGGGGCGGCGGCGCTGCGCCGGGCGCCAACTGCGTGACGAACAGCTTCGACGCTGACACGCCCGTCCTGCTGGCCGACGGCACCAGCAAGCCGATCGCCGAGATCGAGGCCGGCGACCGGGTGCTCGCGGTGTCCGACCAGGACCCGTCCGGACGTGCGCCCGAGGCCAGGACCGTGCTGACGGTCATCACGGGGATCGGCGAGAAGAAGCTCGTCGACGTCACCGTCGAGGGCGGCGGCATGCTGACCGCCACTGACGGCCATCCGTTCTGGCTACCGGACGAGGGGCGCTGGGCCACCGCGGGCGAGCTGCACTCCGGGCAGTGGCTGCAGACCGGCGCCGGCACCCGCGTGCAGATCAGCGCGGTCGCCCACCGCACGGCGTGGGAGCGCGTCTACAACCTCACCGTCGACGAGCACCACACGTTCTACGCCCTCGCCGGCGAAGTATCGGTACTCGTCCACAACTGCAAGGGCGTCCCCAACGCGCCGATGACCTACAAGCCGGGCTGGACACCGGCCCAGCGCGCGGCAGCCGACGCCAAGGTCAACGAGATGAACCGCGGCGGCCCCGGCGTCGTCACGAAGGTGAACCCGAACGGGTCGTCAGCGGCCAGAACGTGGGAGAAGTCGACGGGCAGAAAACCCAGCCCCGGCATGGACATCGATCACAAGAAGGACCGCCAGATCGGCGGCCCCGACCACATCGACAACTATTGGGAGCTGGACAAGTCCGTGAACCGCAGCCTCGGACGGCAGGCCGCCGCGTGGATCAAGAAGTTCGGCCTCGGGCCGGGGGACAAGGTGTGCTTCAGCATCGGAAAGAGAGGCTGCTAGCGTGTCGCGCATGTCCGGCCCATGGCAGGTATCGCACCTGGTCAGCACCGATTCCGGGATGTGTGCCCTCTGGCAGCCAGAGCACTTCGACGGCGTCACCAGCCTCGACGAATGGGAGGACGAGGTCGCCGAGGACGCGGCGCTCGAACGGCACATCGCGGCCGGTGCGTTCGTCCCGGTGAACGTCGGCGGCGACGGCGCCTTCCGGGTGATCGTCCGAGCCGGCGGCCTCACCCACCCTGAACGCGCGGTACGCCTCGTCAGCTCCGAGCCCGCGTATCTGCTCGTGTCGCAGGGGCAGGTCGCGCTGGGCGGGCTCGAGGATGTCGGCGCCGAGGGCGATCCGATCCTGCTGCCGCTCGCCGCAGGGCGCTACTCGGTGACCGTCCACCTCATTGACTGGCAGGCCGTAGCGAGCCCCGCCGAGGGTGCGCTGCCGGACTTCGTCGTCGAGATCGGTGCCGACTCCGGCGCGCCGTACCGGGCCAGCACCGAATCGTTCGACCGGCCGTGACGCTCTCCCGCCGCGCGATGATCGGGCGATCCGCCGCCGCGGCCGCCGGTGTCCTGGCCGCAGCCGGGTGCACCCGCGAGGGCGAGCCCGGCCCGAGGCAGACTGAGGCGCTGGACTACGCACCGCGGCCGCGCGCCGTCGTGACGTCGTACGACCTGGACGTCACGGGCCGCGAGGACATCGCCCGGGTGCTGCGGCGGCTCGCTGAGCAGGCCGCCGGCGACGCCGAGGTGATCGTCGGGCTCGGCGGGTCCGCCTTCGAGAAGGCAGGTCTCATCGGCCAGCGGCCACGGCAGCTCACCGAGATGCCGTCCTTCGCCGGCGACGTGCTCGACCCCGCCCGCAGCCACGGCGACCTGTTCGTCCAGGTGGGCGCCGGGTCGTTACCGGCCGCGCGGGCAGCACTGGGGGCGGTGGACGGCCTGCGTGAGCGCTGGCGTGTCGAGGGGTTCCGCGACGGCACGAAGGTCGAGGGCGGCCGTCCGCTGGCGGTGAACCTGTTCGGCTTCACCGAGGGGCACGGCAACCCGGACCCGGGCAAGCTGCCCGGCGTCGTCCACGTCACCGCCGGGCAGGGCGAGCCCTCGTGGGCGGTCGGCGGCACGTACCAGGTGGCGCGGATCATCCGGTTCGCTACGACGCTGTGGGACGCCGATCCGGTGCCTGAGCAGGAAAGCATCATCGGCCGCCGACGGGACGGGCGGTGGCTCGACGGCGCGGCCGCTCTCCACCAGCCGCGCTTCGCCGCCGATCCGGACGGCCACAGCACGCCCCTGAACGCCCACACCCGCCTGGCCCGCCAGCCGGACGGCAGCGTGGCGCCGCTGGTCCGGCGCGGCTACTCCTACCGGACGAAGGCCGAGGAAGGGCTCGTGTTCCTCGCCTACCAGCGCGACCTGGAGCAGGGCTTCGCCGGCGTGCAGAAGCGGCTGTCGGGCGAGAAGCTCGGTAGGTACGTCCTGCCGGTCGGCGGCGGCTACTTCTTCGTGCCGCCGCCCGGCCGCGACGGTGCCTGGTGGGGCGCGTCCCTGTTCGGCGCGTGAGCCTATTGCGGCAGTTCGGCGAGGCGGCCGCTCACGGCGGCGCGTCGGGTCACGCCGAGCTTGGTGTAGACGTGCGCCAGGTGGACGCCGACCGTGCCGGCGCTCAGGTGCAGGCGCTCGGCGATCTCCTTGTTCGTCAGCCCTTCCGTCACCAGCTGCGCGACCTGCATCTCGCGCGGCGTGAGCAAGGACCCGTCGCCCTGCCGCGGCCGGCGAGCGTTCATCCGGCGTTCCTCGCGGACGGTCCTGTCCGCCAGCGGGACGACGGCACACGCGTCGAAGAGCTCACGGGCGCGCGCGAACGCCGTCCGGGCCGCGTCAACGTCGCCCGTTACGGCCAGGCCGATCCCCGCGTGATGGTGCGCGCGCCCGGCGGCGATCCGGTCGCCCGCCGCGGCGAGGACGTCCGTGGCGGTGCACGCGACCTGGACGGCCGCCGACGGCTCGTCCGCGGCCAGCAGAGCGTGGACACGGGCGAGCATCGCGAAACCGGTGCCCCGCGGCAGCCCCTGGCGGGCGGCGAACTTCTCGGCGTCGTCCGCGCAGGCCGCGGCTTCGTCGGCGCGGCCCTGTGCGGACCTGGCCTCGGCCAGGCTCTCGTACCAGCGGATACGGGCGACGGGATCGGTCGTTGGCATCATCGGCCGCTCGCCGGCCAGGAGCAGCATCGACACCGCGGTGTCCGGATCGCCCACGAGCAGCTCGGTCTGGGCGAACAACGCCATCGAGCTCCACGAGATCTGGTAGTGGCCGGCCGTGGCGTCTGCGATGGCCTGCCTGCCGAGGCGCTGGGCCTCGGACAGCTCGCCTCGCCACATCGCCAGCCACACCTGGTGCTCCAGGGCTGTGCCGCGCTGCGCGGGCGAGCCGGTGAGCTGGGCCGTCTCGAACTCGTTGTCGAAGCATTCGGTGGTGCTGGCGAAGTCGCCGCACATGGCATGTGCGGAGCCCAGCAGCCCGTACAGGTGACTGATAACGTGCGCCCGCCCAGCGACCCGGGCGGCGGCGAGCAGCCGGTCGAGATGGCGGATCGCGTCCTGGAGCCGCTCGCGGCACACCTCGGCCGCCGCGACCCAGCCGACCAGCTCGATGCCCTGCGCCAGCGCGCCGTCGGGCAGCGCGTCCACGATCGCGGCCGCTTCATCCAGCCAGGACTCCAGGTCCTGGACCGTCGTGGCGGCCGCGTCGCCCTCGCGGGAGTCTGCGGCGTGCTCCGCGAGTACTGCCAGTGCCAGCGCGGCCGCGAGCGGAGCGGGTTCGCCAGACGCGCGGGCCGCCCGCAGCGCCTCGGCCGGCCAGTTGCGGCCGCCGGGCGCAGCCGAGCGCAGCACGCTGCCGGACGAGAGGGTCAACAGCAGCGACAGCGCCGCCGGGCCGTGTTCACTGGGCAGCCGCGCGAGCTCGGCCAGCAGCAGTGCCTCGGCCTCGGCGCGGCGGCCGAGGAGGCCCTCGATCGTCGCCGCGAAGACGATCAGCTGGGCGCGCGCATCCACCATCACCGGCGGGATGAGCTGCAGCAGCTGGTGCAGGTCGTCGCGGCTCTCCGCGAGGCGTCCGGTGACCCCGACCGCCCTGGCGTGCTGGACGAGCAGTTCCAGCCGCTGCGGCATCGAGCCCGGATCGTGCGGGAGCACTCGCAGCGCAGCGCCGAGCCAGTGCGCGGCCGTCGCGGGCGCGGTGTGCAGCGTCGCCTGGGCCGCGCTGGCGAGGACGTCCACGGCGGCGAGGTCACCCGGCTGGGCGCACCGTTCCACGTGGTGCGCGAGGGAGGTGGCGGGCGCGCCGCTGGCCCGCAGCGCCTCCGCCGCCCGCGCGTGCGCCGCGATCCGCCAGCCGGCTCCGGCCGTCTCGTACGCCACCCGGCGGACGAGCGGGTGCCGGAAGCGGAACCGCGCCCCCGGTGGCGCCGGGCGAAGCAGATCGCGGCCGGTGAGGTCGTCGAGGGCCGCCAGTACCGCGGGAACGTCGAGGCCCGCGGTACGCGCGATGAGTTCCGGCTCGGCGCACTCGCCAGCGACCGCGGCGGCGTGCGCGACGGTCAGCGCGGCGGGCGGCAGCGTGGCGAACTCAGCGGACAGACCCGCCCATACGCCGTCCGGGACGCCGTCCTCTGCGCTGTCCGCATCGGCTGCGTCCGGGCGCGTCTCCCGCGCCAGGGCCTGCAGGTATAGCGGGTTCCCGCCGCTCGCGGCATACAGTTCCGCCCGCCGCGCGGCGATCAGCCCAGTGGGCAGCAGGGCCGCCGCGTCGTCCAGGGTCAGTGGCTCGACGGCGATCACCTCGGTGCGCCCGGCCTGGTGGGCGCGGGCGAGCGCGTGCCGCAGCCGCCCGGGTGTCTGCCGGGGACGATGGGCGAGAACGAGCAGGGCCGGCCCGTGCGGCGGGTGACGCAGCAGATAGTCGATCAGCTCGGCCGAGCCTTCGTCGGCCCAGTGCAGGTCGTCCAGGATGACGACGAGCCCGGCCGGCCCGGCGATCGCCGAGAGCGCCGCGCGGATCGCCCGGTAGAGCTGGTGGCGCTCGGCCTCCAGGACGCCCGCCGCCGTGCCGCCGTCCGCTGGTACGGCGCCGCCGAGGGCGGGGAACAACGTGCGGAGCAGGGCGAGGTCGGCCGGGGCCAGCATGTCCGCGTCAAGACCGGCCAGCGCGTCCTCCAGGGCATCGGTGACGATGCCGAGCGGGACCTGCCGCTCGTACTCGGCGGCGCGGCCCCAGGCGACGCGATGTCCGGAGCGCACCGCGCGGGCCGCCAGATCGCTCAGCAGCCGGGTCTTGCCGATCCCGGGATCGCCCACGATCTCGGTGATCCGCCCAGTGCCCGCCTGGATGGCCGCGAGCGCGTCCCGCAGGCGCGCGCGCTCGTGCTGCCGTCCGATTAAGTCCTCGACTACCGCTGGTGACACCCGGCCGCCTCTCCCAGATCTGCTGAGCCGGGCTGATGCTAGCCACACCTGTCCAGAGAACCGACGATAGCTGGTAGTAGCGATTCTTTCCGTCGAGCAGTTCGCGGATCGCGTCTCCCAGATCTCTCGTTCAGGGTTCGAGTGCGGCCAACCCTGTGACCGGCGGAAATGGACCGTGAGTCGACCTCGCGCTCGCCGGGCGGCCAACTGACCGGTCGGACCGGCGGTGGACGTATCCGAGCCCGCGCGGCCGTCCGACGATCACCGCGGAGATCCGCAACCTGGTGCTGCGGCTGGCCGGCGAGAACTCGACCCGGGGCTACCGGAGGATTCACGGCGAGCTGTGCCGGCTGGGCTACCGAGTCGGTGCCAGCACCTCTACCTGCGCAGACTCTGCACACAAGCAGTCCTAGCCAAACTGTTCAATGTGGACAGAAAAACGATCACTGTCGCTGTCCAAGAGACCCAGCCGCTCCTGGAACAGCACGGATACACCATCACGCCATCGACAGCCCGGTTCCCCACGCCATCAGACCTCATCGCCTTCCTCGCCGAAACAGCCGACCCGGCAACGGCAGAACCCAAACCAGCGAGTTAATCCTGAGCAGGCCCTTATCAAGATGTTCGGCCTCGGCTTGGCGGCGGCGATCTTAGTCGACGCCACCATCGTCCGGATGGTGCTGGTGCCGGCGACGATGGAATTGTTCGGTGACCGCAACTGGTGGCTGCCGGGCTGGCTCGACCGCCTCCTGCCGAACATTCACGTCGGCCGCGAGATCGCTGGCTATCACCGCAGAAGCTGACACGCCGCAGCGCAGCCCGGCGCTGTCAACGCTTCGAACAGCCGCCGCTGGTCTCCCTGCGAACGATCACTACGGCTATCCGGGCCGTTTGCCGACCACGTCCTGGACCGCGGCGACGCCACCAGCACTTGCGCGCATGCCTTGTACGGACAAGGTGGGCGGCAGGCCCGGGCTCGCCCGCGACCTCCGTCGAACGCGGCCGAGACCCGCAGCCTCGGTGGAACATCGGCGGCGAGCTCGTAATGTCCGCAGATGTTCCTGAGGCAGGAAGCACATTCCCGAGGAGATACCCTGCGGCCATCTCGTGCGTGACCGCCACCGAATCGGTTGTCGAACGA
>Ga0184623_10000501_pt1 | contig 16584 bp, 20 predicted proteins | sample PLM1_100_b1_FD_133138 | JGI IMG/M metagenome (GOLD analysis project Ga0184623, IMG submission 133138) | Groundwater sediment microbial communities from an aquifer in East River, Colorado, USA - PLM1_100_b1 | ecosystem: Environmental > Terrestrial > Soil > Riparian zone | place: USA: East River...
CTCGAAGCGGTTCATCCAGGGCGTGATTGACAAGTACAACCATACGCCCACGTCGCGCTGCTACCTCGGCTATGCGGCCATGACGCAAATCCTCGAGGCGGTGCGTCGCGCCGGCACGACCGACACGGCGGCGGTAATCAAGGCCTTGGAGGGGCATGAGTTCGACGGCTGCAAGGAAGGCCGGTCCTACTTCCGCGCCTGGGATCACCAGCACGTGCAGGATGTGCTCGTCGGCCAGGCTTACGGCAAGGAGCTTGGTCTCGGCCACTATCAAATCATGGCCACGGTGCCGGGCGACGCCGTCGTGGGAAGCCGGGACCAGAGCACCTGTAAGCTTTGACGGCTCCAGAGGCCCGCATTGCGCTCGCGTCTGTCTGTCTCGGTCCTGGGCCTGCTGTTACTCGTAGGGCTCGTCGCCACGCCGGCCGGGGCCCACGACATGCGGCAGCCGATCCCGATCCTGCTCGACCGCATGTACGGCGTGCTGCTCCTGCTGGAGCGAGGAAAGACGGATGAGGCGATCTACCTGATCGGGACGGTCGAAGAATTGCTGCAGGTGAAAGGGCTGCTCGGGTTGGCCCAGACGGCGGCCAAGCTGGATCAGGCCTATCGGACGGCAGTGGCCGACGAGCTGAGACTGGCGATTGCGGCACGCGACACGGCTCGGCTGAAGAGCGTCATCTATTCGCTCACCTATCTCCTGCTGCTCGAGAAACTAGACCAGCTCACCGTCATGCTTCCGAACCGGGACGTCAAGCCCGAAACCCGCAAGGTGGTGATGGATCTGGCCCGCGATTACTTCTCGCATATCTTCGAGGAGACCTTCGGTCGCAGAAGGCCGACTCAAATCAAGGCACTGGAACAGATCCTGGACCGCATGGACAGCGCGGTGCGGCAGCAGGCGGCCCCCCAATTCGAGCATTTGAGGCGGCAGTTGAGCCAGGCGTTGCTGTCGCAATTTGCGGCGGAGTTGCTGCCAGGGTTGCCCGGGTGAGCGCCCGCGCTCTCAAGGCCCCGCCCGGCCTGGGCATTCTGGCTTGTCTGGTCCTGTTCGGGTTTGGCGAGCTCTCAGGGGCTTTGCAGGGCGGCTACCGTCAGGAGATCCGCCAGTACGCGATCGCCCGGGCGCAGACACACCCTGCAGTCCATCAGCTCACGGGCGTGGAGGACATCGACCAGGTGATCCTCGAGCGGGTGGCCGACCGCTCGCTGGCCCGCGTGCACACCTTCCATCTCCACAGTCATGGCCTAGGGCTGGTCACGATCATCCTCCTGACTGTACTGGCTAACACGGGGTTCTCGCCCCGGACCAGGACCGCCTTGAGCCTCTGGGTGTCACTGGGACTTTTGTACCCCTTTGGATGGCTGATGCTCGCCTGGACGCTGCCTTGGCTGGGCGAGACCACCGCCTTCCAACTGGCCGAGCGATTTTTCTTCATCCCGTTCGGCGGGGCCTATCTGCTGGCAGTCGGTGCGCTCATTGTCCTGTACGCCGCCGATCTGATCAAACAGCGCCGAGAGGACGCGCCTCCGTAACGGCGAAGATCGCACGATTCACTCGCCGTAATGTTTCATGGTACAGTTGGAGCGATGCGGATCATCGCTCCCTTACTGTCGCTCACAATGCTGGCGGCCGCCGCGGCCCTGGCGGACCCCTACGGGCCACCCAATGCGGTCACCGACATGGCCCCGTTCTGCGCGAGCTGCCACGCCTCCACCAGCCTCGACCAGATGCGAGATCTCCCCGCGAGCGTAGCCGCACGGGAGACGATCGACGACAAGCATCTCAGCCGGATCAAGACGGACCCGGCGTACAAAGACCTGAGCCCCAAGGACCGGGAGGCGTTGATCGCCGCCGTGAAATGGGTGGACGCGCAGGCTTCGGTCACGATCCAGGCTCCGAGCCAAGCCAGGCGCAACAGCCGGGTTGACGTGACGGTGGTCACGCGAGGGGGCGCGGGTCCCGTGATAGGCGTGTCGCTGGTGGACAGCACCCTGCGCTTTCAAGCCAGACCGATCAGCTCAAGCGGCTTCAAGGTCATCGGTCCCGCGCTCGTGCTGGGCCCTGACGGGAAGCCGCAGGCGCGGTGGGCCGAGCGGCGGATGCGGGGGTCGGACATGGGACTCAATACCGTCCTCATCACGGGAATCAAGGGGGATCCAGCGACGAAACACGTGGATGAGACCCGCACCACCTGGGTGCTCAGGACTCCGCCGGAACCGGGGACCTACACACTCGCCGCGGCCTTCTTTTACGGGACGGAAAAAGCACACCCGCTGGGGTTCCTCACGCTGGATGGCCAGACCGCGTCCCCCGGCAGAACCAGCGGAGCGAGCGGACGCATCATGTTCTCGAACGTCGCCAGCGTCAGCGTCAAGTGATACCGGGCCGGTGTTTATGCCGTTACGAGCCGACACACTCCCCTATCGAAAGCCGGAACCCGGCAAGGACTATTGGATCAAGGACAACATCCTGCCGGATCCCTATGAAGTGGCGGAACGCTGCTTCAACAAATCCTCCTGGATCATGGGCTGGCCTTGGCGCGCCGAGGCCTGGCCGGGGATGCGGGCGCCGGATGCCCTGCTCCCCCACGAGCTCGCCGTCATAGAGGACTGGGTCAAAACGCAGATCGGCGCCAAAGCCCTCCATCAGCAGGGAGAGCCGCCCACCGGCGCGAGCGGGCATAACCACGTGCAGATCGTGGGAGGAGGGAACGCCGTCGCACGGCCGCACGTGGACTCCAGCAAGCTCTGCAATTACGCGGGCGTCCTTTACCTGCATCCGTACCCGCCGACCAAACACTCGGGAACATCCTTTTATCGACTTCGTCTGCCCGACGGGACTTTAGGCGGCAACATCTGCCCGCCACAGTACGAGAGTCTCTCCCAAATTCCGGGCTTCGAGAAGGGCTCCGATCTGTCGATGTGGGAGGAAGACGTGGAGGTACCGAACGTCTTCAACCGCCTGTTGGTCTACAAGTCCGACATCATCCACTCGGCCACCTCCTACTTCGGCTGGGATCACGAGCTCGGCTCGAAGCGGATGGCGGTCGTGTTTTTCTGGAAAGTTCCGGCCTGATTATGGAGGACCGCCGCTCACTCCCGCACGTAGATCGGATTTGCGAAGATCCAGGGACGCCAGCGATCCACCACCCACAAGGACACCTCGACTCGATACACGCCAGCCCTGTCCACGCGATACCGCAACTCCCGCCCTTCCTGCCGTCGGATCGGAATGCCATTGCGCAGGAGTTCGATGGCCCCGGGGAGCGGACTCTGCGCAACCAGCAGGAGCCCTTCTTGCAACGAGGCTTCGTCGCCCATTACCGCCACAACCGTGCCTTTTTCTCCGGCGTGGGCCGTATACCGAAAACCGGCCGCGTCGGCCAGAAGGTTGAAGGAGGCGAAGCATCGTCCTGCGCGAAGAGCGGTCACGAGCTTCTCAGACGGCGACGGGGTTGCCAGGAACCGGTTCTCCTTGGTCGACAGTGGGACCAGGATATGCGTGTTCAAGGACCGGAAGACCAGGGCGTAGGGATCGAATTGCCGTCCTAAGAAGGACAAGTTCTGGTGGGCGTCGTTCCCGGCAAGACCCACAAAGCGACGCGTCTGGGTAAGTCGGTCCCATTGAACGAGAGGCCAATTCGACCGCTCCGCAATCGGAAGGAACAGCTCGGTTTCAAACCCGCCTTTGAGGAAAGGGGTGGCCAGGAGATACCGCGGGAGCTCCACCAGTCGTTCGCGTATGGTGTCGGCCATATCGTAGATTTCCATCCCGTCGGCCAGATCGAAGTAGCGAGGAACGGGCACCCCGCGGGGATGGGCGATGATGGCCAGCGCCCCCTGGGCCCTGATGGTGGTGAGGAGGTCCTCCTTCGTCGCGTACTTGTCCGGATCCAGCGGCTCCCGCAGGCCGATCGCCAGCACGCTGCCGCAGCGCCGGTCGGTCCCTTCGCCTCGCACACATCCGAGCGGCAGCTCCACGCCGCGTACGACCAGGACGGAATCCTGGACGCCATCGAGCCCTTCCGTGAAAATCCGTGGCGTGTAGTGGTCGGTGGTGACAAGAAAATCCAGCTTGGCGAGACGGGCGGCCTCGAGGATCTGCCCGTCCGTGCCCGTACTGTCATGCGACAGGCCGGTGTGGGCATGGACGACGCCGCGGAACTCTCCATACCCTGCGAGAGGCGAGGGCGCGATACGCTGGTTCCGGAGGGCGGCCAGCGCCTCGCTGGTCTTCTGGGCCGAGGATGTCGGCGTGCACCCGCCGACGCCGGGCGCCAAGGCGCCCAGGCCGGCGGCCAGCGCAGCCTGAAAGAATCGACGGCGGGTTAACACGGGCGTAACAGTACCAGATCAAGCCCGTCTGGTACAATGCGCCTGCCATGGCGAGCCAACCACCCGCGCCAACCGGTGCCATCCGCAGCAGGCTGGAAGCCGACTTCCGGCACCGCGTGACGCTGCTGTACCGCTCCTTGCAGATCACGCCGCCATACCACAGCGTGGAGAAGGCAATCCTGACCCTGCGCGACCGGCTGCTGAGCGTGCCGGAGCCTGAGTTGCGCGCCACGGCTGACGACCCCGCTTCCCTCAACCGCCTCTTCACGCAAATCTTCGCCGACTCCGGCCTGGCCAAGAAAAACCGCGGCATCATCATCAAGTTGCTGACCGACAGACCCGACCTCCTGGCTCCGGAATGCCGGCCCTTCGCGGAGACGTTCCGTCAGTAGGGGCGGTTCGCGAACCGCCCCTACGCGTTCATGCACGTGCGAAACTCCTCATACACCGCCATCAGCCGCCGGTCCTCCAAGCGATAGGCGACGACCACGATCAGGAAGCCGAACAGGCAGACCAGCAGGCCCAGCCCGCTCAACGCGACGGCCAGGAACGCGCCGCTCGCTGAAGACAGGCCACCGGCCACAGCATAGGCGACCACATAGGCCAGTGTCCCGCCCGCAACCGTCAGAAACCAGAGCCCGGTCAGCAACGCCGAGGACCATGGCATCCGTTTGGTGAGCGTCACCGGCGTCTGTTCTTCCAGCATTGTATAGCGGAGGATTCCATTCAGCGGCCAGGCCGTCCGGAAGGTAACCCCGAACTGCTTATGGTCGGGCAACAAGAGAATGGCCTGTTGCTCCGGAAAGAGCCGCGCCTGGCCTCGCGGTAACGTCAGCAGACCGTCGGCATCGAAGCGCTGCCGCCGTACCGAGAGCATCTCGTGATGGCGCCCCGCGGTCACGCCGTAATGGATGACCGCGGGCCTTTTCCGGTTGAACGCCATCCAATCCGCTACAATCAAGCCCAGGACGATCACCGCTCCCAGGAGAACAGCCGCATGCATGGGGACCGATGCTACCACAAAGCTCTTGCATCGCACATGGCACAGGTGTAGAACTCAACCCGTGATCGAGCACGACGGCGGGTTGAGAGTCGAGGGCACGTCGCTCTGGCTGGATGCCACCCGCTCCCGCGACCGGTGCTTCGTGTCACACGCCCACAGCGACCACGCCATTCGGCACCGCCGGATCATCGCCTCTCCGCAGACCGCCCGGCTCTACCAGCATCGTCTCGGCCGGACCACAGCCGAGACGCACGCCTACCATGCACCCTTCGAAGTGGACGGCGCCGCATGCCGACTGTTGCCGGCCGGCCATATTCTCGGGTCCTCCCAGATTCTGATCGAGCACGACGGGCAACGGATCGTGTACACCGGAGACTGCCGGGTCCGCGAGAGCCTCACAGCGGAACCGATCAGCGTGGAGCCCTGCGACGTCCTCGTCATGGAATGCACGTTCGGGCGCCCGCACTATGTGTTCCCGGAGCCGGCCGAAGTCGCGCGGCGGTTGTGCCGCTTCGTCGATGTCGCCTGGGATGAGGGCCGCACGCCGGTGCTCCTGGCCTATGCCCTGGGCAAAAGCCAGGAAGCCATGAAACTCCTGGGCGACCGCGGCTACGTCTGCATCGTGGCCGACCCGATTTATCACATCGCCAAAATCTACGAGGAATTTGGCGTGCGGTTCGGCCGATTCGAGCTCCTGGATCCCGGCCTGGATGCGGAAGGGGCGCACGGCAAGGTCGTCATCCTGCCGCCGCACCTGAACCGCTCGCAGATTCTGGATGACCTGGGGCCCTGCCGCACGGCCATGCTGACCGGTTGGGCAATGGATCGTAACTGCCGCTATCGGTATCGGGTGGACGAGGCGATTCCCCTCTCGGACCACGCCGACTTTCAGGAGCTGCTCGCGCTCGTTCGTCAGGCCGGCCCCAAGAAGGTATATACCGTCCATGGTTTCCCCGACTTTGCCAAACATCTCCGCCTCCTGGGATACGACGCCGTCCACCTGGGCTGAATGGTCTACCTTGACAAGTTTGCGCCGTTTGGCTAGAGTGACGCGGCTTTATTGAGGATTTCTATGGATACGGCGAGAGTCGAGCGGGTCTATACCAACTACGCCAAAGTCTACGATCACATCTTCGGCAAGATCTTTCACGACGGACGCGACCATGCGGTCCGTCTCCTGAACCTGTCCCCCGGCGAGCGCGTCCTGGAAGTGGGCGTGGGTACCGGGCTCGCGCTTCCCTTCTATCCCCGATCCTGCGAAATCGTGGGGATTGATTTGTCGGAGGGCATGCTCGCCAAGTGCCGGGAGCGCGTCAGGGAACTGCGGCTGGAGCACGTGAGCCTGAGAAAAATGGACGCCTCGGCGATAACGTTCGCGGACGACAGCTTCGATGCCGTGATGGCGGCCTACGTCGTGACAGCGGTCCCGGATTACCGCAAGGTCATGCTGGAGATGATTCGGGTCTGCAAGCCCGGCGGGCGCATCATTCTCTTAAACCATTTCAGCAACGGCAACCCGATCATCAACGCGATCGAAAAAGTGCTCTCGCCGCTCTGCAAGCATCTCGGGTGGCGCACCGATCTCTCTCTGGCGACAGTTCTGGACGGCACTCACCTCATCGTCATTCACAAGCAGAAGGTCAATCCCCTCCACTTCTGGCACCTCGTCAAGTGCGTGAATCAGAAATCCCCGAACGGCAACGGCCACTCCGCCTGATCTTTCTTTAGAATCCCGGACGTCGGGACGGGGACGCCTCCCGCTCCCGATCGGCGCGCCCTCGGATCATCGACAACAGGTGGAATGGGCGCTCCTCCACGGCCGCGATCGAGGCATTCCCCGTCCCTTACCCTGATTATGACTCTTGCGGGTGGTGCCGTGTGGGACCCGGGCGGAGCGGAGCGGCGTACAGGCGAGTCTGCGGGGCTGCAACGCCGTTTCGACCCGTTGCAATCGAGCGGGTGACGCCGCATGGGCGCCCAGATGCAGCATGGGGCGTACAGCCGGGTTCCGGGACTTCGACGGCGAAACGTCCAGCTGCGCTGGGCTATGCGGGGGCAGGACCCGCTCAAAGAGCAACGGGTTCCCCGTCGCACGTCCGGGTGACACGGCGACAGGACCCGCTCTTAAGTTTGGTGCGCGCGCAGTTTGGCGCGCTCGGCGACTTTCTTGCGCAGGCGGGCCTTCTCCAGACTGGTGAGAGCGACCTCCATCTGCTCGCGGGAGCCGCCCGCGGCAACAAGGGCTTCGGCTTCCAGTACCTTGGCCTGAGCGCGCTCGACGTCGATGTCCTCGGCCTTCTCGGCAACCTCAGCCAGAATCGTCACGCGCTTGGGGGTGACGTCCGCAAAGCCCCACATGATCGAGAAATAGTGGGCCTCTTCCCCGATCCAATACCGTAGCTCTCCGACCCGGAGAGACGAGAGGAACTGGCAGTGCCCCGGCAGGACGCCGAATTCCCCTTCGGTCCCCGGCGCGATGATGAAATCGACCTCCTGGCTGACCAGCAGCTTATCCGGGGTGACGATTTCCAGAAGAATCTTGCCCATTATCCTTTTTTCAGGCGCTCGGCCTTCTCCAACACTTCCTCGATCCCGCCCACCATGTAGAACGCCTGCTCGGGCAGCTCGTCGTGTTTGCCTTCGATGACTTCCTTGAAGCCGCGAACCGTCTCGGTCAGCTTCACGTACTTGCCTTTGGCGCCGGTGAAGGCCTCGGCCACGTTGAATGGCTGCGATAGGAACTTCTGGATCTTGCGCGCGCGGGTGACTGTCAATTTGTCGTCTTCCGACAATTCATCCATGCCCAGGATGGCGATGATGTCCTGGAGGTCCTTGTAGCGTTGCAGGATGGATTGCACGCCGCGGGCCACGTTGTAGTGCTCCTCGCCCACGACCTGCGGATCGAGAATGCGCGACGTGGAGTCCAGCGGGTCCACCGCCGGGTAGATGCCCAACTCGGCCAATTGCCGTGATAACACGGTCGTCGCGTCCAGATGCGCGAACGCGGTGGCCGGCGCGGGATCGGTGAGGTCGTCCGCCGGCACGTAAATGGCCTGCACCGACGTGATCGAGCCCTTCTTCGTGGACGTGATCCGCTCCTGGAGATCGCCCATCTCCGTGCCGAGGGTCGGCTGATACCCCACGGCCGAGGGCATGCGGCCCAGCAAGGCCGACACCTCGGAGCCCGCCTGCGTGAACCGAAAGATGTTGTCGATGAAGAGGAGCACGTCCTGCCCTTCCTCATCGCGGAAATACTCGGCGACGGTCAGGCCCGAGAGCGCGACGCGCAGACGGGCGCCGGGCGGCTCATTCATCTGCCCATACACCAGCGTGGCCTTGTCGATGACGCCTGATTCGCTCATCTCGAGGTACAGGTCGTTCCCTTCGCGGGTCCGCTCGCCCACGCCGGCGAAGACCGAGAACCCGCCGTGGTGGGTGGCGATGTTGTGAATCAACTCCATGATGATGACGGTCTTGCCCACGCCGGCCCCGCCGAAGAGGCCGACCTTGCCGCCCTTGGAGTAGGGCTCGAGGAGGTCCACCACCTTGATGCCGGTCTCCAGCACCTCGGTCCTGGTCTCCTGGTCTTCCAGAGAGGGCGCGGGCCGATGAATGGACAGCGTCTTCTTGGCCGCCACCGGGCCCTTGCCGTCCACCGGTTCGCCCAGGACGTTGAGCAAGCGACCGAGCGTCTCTTTTCCGACCGGCATCGAGATGGGGGCGCCCGTATCCGTGACCTCCATACCGCGGACCAGCCCGTCGGTGCTGGACATGGCCACGGACCGCACGCGGTTCTCGCCGAGGTGCTGGGCCACCTCCAATGTCAGGCGGATCTCTGGGCGGCCGCTCTTCTTATCTTCCGGCGCCTCGACCTTTATCGCGTTGTAGATATTCGGGAGCCCCTCTTTGGGGAACTCCACGTCCACGACCGGCCCAATCACTTGGACGACTCTGCCCTTGCTCACAGTGCTCTCCCCTCTCGGTTAGTCCGCTATCTCAAAGCTTCGGCCCCGCCGACGATGTCCATCAGTTCCTTGGTGATGGCCGCCTGGCGGGTCTTGTTGTAATAGAGCGTCATCTTCTTGATCAGCTCGCCCGCGTTGCGCGTCGCGCCGTCCATCGCGGCCATCCGCGCACCCAGCTCAGCCGCCGATGATTCCATCAAGGCGTGGAACGTCTGGACCTCGATGTGCTTGGGCAGCAGGACTTTCAGCAGTTCTTCCTCGTCCGGCTCGAAGAGATAGCCGCCGCCGAGCTTCTCCGCCTCCTGGTCGAGCGACTCAATGGGCAGCAGTTTCTCGACGACGACCCGCTGCTGGATGACGGACTTGAATTCATTGTAGACGATGTGGAGCTCGTCGAACGTGCCGCTCGTGAACTGCTGGACGATGTCCCCGCCAATGTCCAGCGCGTGCTCGTATGAGAGTCGGTCGAAGACCCCCGTCCATTCCTGACGCTTGGTCCAGGCGCGGCGGCGGAAGAAGTCGCGGCCCTTGCGTCCGATCACGCTGACCGTCACCGGGCAGCCGGCCTCCTGCTGCTCGCGGAGAAACTCGAGCGCTTTTCTGAGGATGTTGGTGTTGAAGGCCCCACACAGCCCGCGGTCTGACGTGACCACGAGCAACTCGATCCGATTCCCGGACGGCTTGCGTAGCAGCGGATGGGCCTGCCGATTGACGCGGCTGGCCAGGCTGCCGAGTACCACCGCCATCTTCTTCGCGTAGGGCCGCGCGGCGAGGATGCGCTCCTGGGCTCGCTTGAGTTTCGCCGCGGCCACCATCTTCATAGCCTTGGTGATCTTCTGCGTGTTCTTGATGGACCCGATCTTGCGCCGCAGGCCCTGTAAGCTCGGCATGAGTTCTTACGCCTTCACCAGATAGGTCAGCTTGCTCTTGAACGCCGCCAGCATTTTTTTCAGCTCCGCTGTCAACTCGTCGTCCAGTTTTCCCTTGGCGACGATGTCGCGCTGGATCTTGGACTGCTCGCGCTTGACGTACTCCAGCAACTCCTCCTCGAACTGGCGGACTTTGCTCACCGGCACATCGTCCAGGTAGCCGTTGGTCCCGGCGAAGATGCTGATCACCTGGTTCTCCACCGGCATCGGCTGATACTGCCCCTGCTTGAGCAGCTCCACCATGCGGACCCCGCGCGCCAGCTGGGCCTGTGTTGCCTTGTCGAGCTCGCTGCCGAACTGGGCGAACGCGGCCATCTCCCGGTATTGCGCGAGGTCCAACCGGAGCGAGCCCGCCACCCCCTTCATGGCCTTGATCTGGGCCGAGCCGCCGACGCGCGAGACCGAGAGACCGACGTTGATCGCGGGCCGGATGCCCGAATAGAACAGGTCGCTGCCGAGGTAGATCTGCCCGTCGGTGATCGAGATCACGTTCGTCGGGATGTAGGCGGACACGTCGCCGGCCTGGGTCTCGATGATCGGCAGGGCCGTCAGACTTCCCCCGCCCTTCTCCTTGCTGAGCTTCGCCGCCCGCTCCAGCAACCGGGAATGTAGGTAGAACACGTCGCCGGGATAGGCTTCCCGTCCGGGCGGGCGCCGCAGCAGCAGCGAGAGCTGCCGGTAGGCCGTCGCGTGCTTGGAGAGGTCGTCGTAAATGATTAAAGCGTGGCGGCCCAAGTCGCGGAAGTACTCGCCCATGGACACCCCGGAGTACGGCGCGAGGTACTGCATCGAGGCCGGATCGCTGGCCGTGGCGGACACGACGATGCTGTAAGCCATGGCGCCGCTCTCTTCCAAGATCTTGATGACGCGCGCCACCGTGGAACGCTTCTGGCCGACGGCGACATAGATGCAGACGACGTTCTGGCCTTTCTGGTTGATGATGGTATCCACCGCGATGGCGGTTTTCCCCGTCTGCCGGTCGCCGATGATCAGCTCGCGCTGGCCGCGCCCGATGGGGATCATCGAGTCGATGGCCTTAATGCCGGTCTGCAGCGGCTCGCGCACGGGCTGGCGCTCGATCACGCCGGGGGCCCGGATTTCCACTCGGCGGGTCTCCGTCGCCTGGATCGGCCCCTTGCCGTCCAACGGGTTGCCGATCGGGTCCACAACGCGGCCGACCACCGCGTCACCGACGGGAACCTCCGCGATACGCCCGGTCCGCTTCACGAGATCGCCTTCTTTGATGTTCTGGTCGGACCCCAGAATCACCGCACCGACGTTGTCCTCCTCCAAATTCAGCGTGATCCCCTTGAGGCCGCCGGGGAATTCCAGCAGCTCGCCGGCCATCGCGCCGTCCAGTCCGTAGATCTTGGCGATGCTGTCCCCGACCTGGAGCACGGAGCCGACCTCGGCCACGTCCACCTGCTTCTCAAAGGACTTCACCTGCTCTCGGATGATTGCGCTGATCTCTTCCGCTTTGATCTGCATTCGTGCCGCTCCTTCGTCCGGGCGCCATGAATGGCGCCCCTACATCATTTACGCTTTCGCCAGGGTTGCCCGCAGCCGTGACAGCTGGCCGCGGATCGTCCCGTCATACACCGTGCTGCCGATCCGAATTTCCAGTCCGCCGATCACGGAGGGATCAACGCGAACCGCAAGATCGATCTCGCTCTGTGTGACCTGCGCGAGCCTCGCTTGGAGCGCAGCCTGCTGCGCTTTTGCAAGAGGCCGGGCGGCCGACACCTGCACGACTTTCCGATTGGAGGCCTGATCGGCGAGCTTGCTGAATGCGTCGCTGATCTCCCGGATCTGCGCGATCCGGTTCTTGCGGACCGCATGGGTCAGGAACCGAACGGTGATCGGGGGACAGTGCGCCTTCGCTGCGAGTCTGGTGACGACGGCGTCCTTCTGTTCCCGCGTGAAGACGGGGCTCAAGAGCAGCGCTCGGAACTCGCGGGAGTCCGTAAAGGCGTCGGCCAGGAGGCGGAGAGCCTCCGCAGTCCGACCGATATCGGCAGGCTCCTGCAAGCCGAACAAGGCCTTCGCGTACCGTCGTGCAACCGTCGTCTGGATCACGTTATCGGCAACCGCCTTCTATGACGTGGTTTAGAGCTGGCAGGCTCACTCAAAAGCGGCGAACCATAGCATGAAAGCCTAATGCCGTCAAGCACTTCGCCACGTTTCAGTCCTTGCCGTTCGTGGCTTCGATGATGCCGCCGCCGAGGACGAGATCGCCCTGGTAGAAGACTGCCGACTGGCCGGGACTCAGCGCGCGCTGGGGCGAATCGAACTCGATGCGCACCCGCCCTTCTTCGAGCGGCCCAATGGTTGCTGGGACCGCGGGGCTGGCGTATCGGACCTTGACCTCGGCGCGAACCGGCTCCTCAAGACAGTCCACGCTCAGGAGATTCAGATCGCCGACGACGCAGCCGCTCTCCAACAGCTCCTCCTCCCGGCCCACCACCACGGTATTCGTGGCGGCATCCACGCGGACCACGTACAGCCTCTGCTCCGCCGACAGCCCAAGCCCGCGCCGCTGGCCCGGCGTGTAGAAGGGCACCCCGCGATGCGTCCCCAACACCGCCCCGTCCGTACCGACGAAGGACCCCCGCTGTGCGATCTGCGGGGCCTCCTGCTCCAGGAAGCTGCGATAATCGCCCTTCGTGACGAAGCAGATCTCCTGGCTCTCCTTCACTTCGTCGGCCGGCAGGCCGATCTCTTCCGCCTTCCGCCACACCTCGTCCTTATGCAGGCCTCCCACCGGAAAGAGGATGCCGGACAGCCAGCGCCGGTTCAAACGGTAGAGGAAATAACTCTGATCCTTCTTGGGGTCTCCGCCCTTGTGAAGGTGCAAGCGTCCCGCCGCGTCCGGCACGACTTGCGCGTAGTGGCCGGTGGCGACAGCGTCCGCTCCCATCTCCCGTGCGGCGTCCACGAGACATCCGAACTTCACCCGCTCGTTGCACCGCACGCAGGGATTCGGGGTCTGGCCTGAGCGGTACCCGTCGATGAAGTCCTGGACGACCGCCGAGCGAAAATGCTCCCGGATGTCAATGACCTGGTGGGCAATGTGCAACCGTTCGGCGACGTAGCGCGCAATGCCGATTTTGCAACAGCCTCGCTCCTGCCACTTCTTGGACGTTGTCGCGTCGTCCTCGGTCTCCCAGGTCTGGAGCGTGACGCCCACGACCTGATAGCCTTGGTCCACCAACATCGCCGCGGTCACGGAGCTGTCCACCCCGCCTGACATGCCCACAACTACAATCTTCACTCCCGGTCTTCTCCGCTTTATTAAGAAACTCTATGCCGGACGGCCGGCGGCGCGGCTTCATGGGGCTCCTCGATGCTCTTTCTCTTGGCCCGCCCCTCCGCCTTGCAGCTCCCGTGAAAGCGCACCCCTTCTTCTATTTGCACGAGCGGCGCGATGACGTCTCCATGCAGCACGGCTGAAGGAAGAAGCTGGACCCTCTCCGTCGCCATGACGTTTCCCTTGACCCGGCCGCCGCAGACGACCGTCCCGGCGCTGACATCACCCGCGATGAACGCATGCTCTCCCAGAATGACGGTTCCGCTCGAGCGGATTTCTCCTTCCACCGTCCCATCGATGCGGACCGTGCCCTCGAAAGACAGGCTCCCCTTGAACTCGAACCCGCGCGCGAGGAAAGTGCGGGTCTCATTCCCGCCGAGCGGCAGCTCCGTTTTCTTCCCGTTCGATCCGAACATGCGACGTCCAGTCCTCGGCTTAGGCCCCGCGAACCCGCGCCACGCCGGCCTGCTGAGGCGGCTTCTCCGGCTCGCGCGCCCCCTCCAAAGTCCTGACCTCACCACGGCCTTCCGCGTCGCACGTGCCGCTGAAGCGAACCCCCTCTTCGATGGAGAGAATCGGTGTCTTGATGGTTCCGATCACGATACCGGTGGCGAGAAGCTGGACCTTTTCCGAGGCGATGACGTTGCCGGTAATCCGGCCGCCGCTGATGACGACATCGGCACTGATGTCCCCTTCGATGATCGCATGCTCCCCCACCACAAGCGTGCCTTTCGTATGAATTTCCCCTTCGAGTTTTCCGTCTATGCGGATCGTGCCCTCGAAGCTGATGATCCCTTTAAACTGTGCCCCCTTTCCGAGGAAAGTGAATGATTCCTCACTGCCCATCGAATAGGGGTTGTTTTTGTCTTTTTTGGACCACATGAAGTCTCTCCTTTAACCCACCGTCTTCATGGTCGAGCTGACGCGGATGGGCGTGACAGAACCTTTACTGGCTTCGGGCCGTTCGGCCTTGGCCATTTCCAAGCTCCCGTTGAAGAGCACTCCCTCTTCGATGGAGAGCAAGGGCGCTTTGACCGACCCGTTCAGGACGGCCGGCGCCTGGAGCCGGACCTTGCCGGAGGCCACGATGTCTCCCGTGATCTTGCCCCGGCTGATCACCGTGCCGGCGGTGACCTGCGCCGTAAGGACAGCATCCTCGCCGACCACCAAGATCCCTTCGGTATGGATCTCGCCATCCAGACGGCCGTCAATGCGGACCGTCCCGTTGTAAGTGATCACTCCCTTGAACTCCACGCCTCGTCCTACGAACGCGATCACTTCCTCATCCGTGGCCCCGGGGACTTGACCCTCCAGGTCTTCCTGCGGCTCGCTCTCCTCGTCTTTCTTCCACATGGTGGTACCCCCTTAATGTTAATTAAGTAATTTATTCACCTTCAGTTTCTACCCCAGGATCATGTCGATGACTCTCTCCAAGTCCGCCGGCGAGTAAAAGTCGATGACAACTTTCCCTCCCGTTTTCCCATGGATCAGCCGCACCTTCGTGCCTAGCTTCCGCGTCATCCGCTCCTCGACCTCGCTGGGCCGGTGTCCCTTACGTGCCTGACCTGAGCGGCCCCCGCGATGAGACGGGCGCACCAGCCGTTCGAGGTCCCGTACCGACAGCTTGTCCGTCACCGCCCGACGGCCCAGGCGAATCTGCTGGTCCGGCTCGGCAACGGCCAACAGTACCTTGGCGTGGCCCAGCGACAGTTGGTCGCCCTCGACCCAGCCCTGCACCTCCAGCTGGAGCGACAGGAGCCGCACCGTGTTGGCGATCGAAGGACGCTCCTTGCCGAGCGTACGCGCGACTACCTCCTGCGTGAGCCCGAACTCTTTCATGAGCCGCTGATAGGCCCGCGCGGCCTCCATCGGGTTCAGGTCCTTGCGCTGGAGGTTTTCGATCAGCGCCATCTCCATCGCTTCGGCGTCGGTGGCCGGACGGACGATGGCCGGAATTTTTTTCAGGCCCGCGAGCTTGGCCGCGCGCCAGCGACGCTCCCCCGCGATGAGTTCATACCCGCCGTCGCCCAGCCGCCTCACCAGGATCGGCTGCAAGATTCCCTTCGCCTTGACCGAGTTGGCCAGATCCGTCAGCTCCGTTTCATCAAAGGCGCGGCGCGGCTGGAAGGGATTGGGCGAGACCAGCGGGAGCGGAACCTCCTCAATCTCATCCCGGCCGCCGGCGTGGCCGACGGGGATCAGGCTCTGCAGCCCTCTACCGAGCGCTTTTTTTTGCATGACCCAGAATTTCCTTGGCCAACTCCAAATACGCCTGCGCGCCGGTTGAGGCGACATCGTACATGAGCACCGGAGCCCCGTGGCTCGGAGCTTCTGCCAGCTTGATATTGCGCGGGATCACGGTCCTGAACACCTTTCCAAAAAAATGCTTACGTATTTCATCGGCCACCTGCCGATGGAGGTTGTTGCGCCCGTCGAACAGCGTCAGAATGATTCCCTCGATAGTCAGCGACGTATTCAGGGACTTGCGCACCATCTCGACGGTCTGCATCAAGCGAGTCAGCCCCTGCATCGCGTAAAACTCACACTGCACGGGGACCAGCAACCCGTCCGCCGCCGCCAGGGCGTTCACCGTCAGCAGACCCAGCGCCGGTGGACAATCCACGATCACGAAATCGTACTGGCCGGCGATGTCTCCCAGCACCCGCCGCAAAACCAGCTCCCGATCCTCGAGGCCAGTAAGCTCCACTTCCGCCGCGGCCAAGTCCGGCTCGGACGGCACCATGTCGAGCCGGGGGACCGCCGACTTCACCAAGACTTCCGAGATCTTGCTGCCGCGGATCAGGGCGTCATAGGTTGAGAGTTTGATCGCGTCCCGATCAATCCCGACGCCGCTCGTCGTATTGGCCTGAGGGTCCAAGTCCACCAACAGGACCGTCCGTTCCGCAACCGCAAGGGAGGCTGCCAGGTTGATGGCGGTCGTGGTCTTCCCGACTCCACCTTTTTGATTGGCGATGGCGAGGACTCGCCCCATGGATCGCTTCTGGGCCCCCAGAAAGCGCCCATGCTAGCAATTGGGGGGCC
>Ga0184623_10000502_pt1 | contig 16544 bp, 12 predicted proteins | sample PLM1_100_b1_FD_133138 | JGI IMG/M metagenome (GOLD analysis project Ga0184623, IMG submission 133138) | Groundwater sediment microbial communities from an aquifer in East River, Colorado, USA - PLM1_100_b1 | ecosystem: Environmental > Terrestrial > Soil > Riparian zone | place: USA: East River...
CGGTTCGAGGACGTCGCGTTCTCGATCCAGGAGACCGCGTTCGCGATGCTGTGCGAGGTCACGGAGCGCGCGATGGCCCACCTGGAAAACGACGAGGTGCTCCTCGGCGGGGGCGTCGCCCGGAACCGGAGGCTGCAGGAGATGGTGGGCCGCATGGCGGCGGACCGCGGGGCGAGGATGTTCGTCCCTCCCGGGGAGCTGTGCATCGACAACGGCGCGATGATCGCGTGGACGGGCCTCCTGATGCACAGGGCGGGAGTCCGGATGTCCATCGAGGACACGGTCGTGGACCAGAGGTTCCGCACGGACGAGGTCGACATCGTCTGGCGGTAGCCCGCCTCACGCGAAGTTCGCGAGGGCCGCGACCCCCGCCCCGCGGTCGAACGTGTGGCCGAGCTTCGCGAGGGTCGCCTCGATCCCCGCGAACCCCGCGACGAGGTCCGCGATCGAGACGATCCCCATGTGGCCGATGCGGAAGATCTTCCCCTTCAAGTGGGCCTGCCCGCCCTGGACGACGGTGCGGTGCTCCTCCTCGAGGATTGTCCGGAACTTCTTGTCGTCCACGCCCGCCGGGTACCGGATCGCGCTCACCGTGTTCGACTCGAACCCCTTTCGCGGGAGCATCGCGAGGTCGATCTCGTCGACCGCCGCGCGCGTCGCCTCCGCGAGCCTCGCGGTCCTCTTGATCCTCGCCTCGAGCCCCTCCTCCTTCAGAATCCGCAGGGCCTCCCGGAACGCGAAGAACAGCGGGACCGCGGGCGTGTACGGCGTGTCGTCCTCCTCGAGGGCGTCGATGTGCGCCTTCAGGTCCGTGTAGAAGCTAGACTCCTCGTGGAGCGCGCCGTACGCCCGCTCCGACACCGCCACGGCGGACAGCCCCGCGGGCGCCGCGACGCACTTCTGGGATCCCATCACGAGGGCGTCGATCCCCCACTCGAGCCGGACGTCGATCCCGCCGACGCTCGTGATCCCGTCCACGATCATCATCGCGCCGTGCTTCCGCGCGGCCGCCGCGATCTCCTTCACGGGGTTCGTGAGCCCCGTGGACGTCTCGTTGTGGCACACCGTGACGGCCTTGAAGTCCCCCGTCTCGAGGGCCGCCGCGACCCGGCCCGGATCGACGGGCTGGCCCCACTCGAACTCGAGCGCCGTGGGCTTCGCATACACCTTGCACAGGTCGAGGAACCGCTCGCTGAACTTCCCGTTCACGAGGCAGAGGACGCGGTCCTCCCGGCGGAGGAGCCCGCTCACCGCGGCGTCGAGCCCCGCGGTCCCCGATCCGCTGAGGACGGCGACCCGCCCCGAGGTCTGGAACAGGTACTTCGTGAGCTCCCGGACCTCCCCGAGGACCTCCTGGAACGCGGCGGACCGGTGGTTGATCGCGGGCATCCCCATCGCCCGGAGGACCCGCGGGTGCATCTTCACGGGGCCCGGGAGCAGGAACACCGTGTCCTCGACGTCCATCGGAGCGAGGGAGCCCGCCTCCCGATTTAACCCATTCGACTCCCCGGTCGGGACCGCCCGGGCCGGCCCCTGGGAGGGCCCGGTTCCAGTAGAAGCGGAGGGGTGCAGGGGCTGATAATATCGGAGGAACATTTATATATTTCAGGCCGAATGCCGTCAGACAAGCGTAAGTCAAACGGGGCCGACTTGGCGTACGGATGGGATGGTTGGACGCGTGAACGAAGACTCGGAGAAAATCACATTGCGGCTCCCGAAGCGGTTCCTGAGGGCGCTCGATTTCCTGGTGGAAATGGACGACTTCCCGAGCCGGTCGGAGGCCGTGCGGGCCGCGATCCGGGACCTCGTGTACGCGCGCGTCGAACTCGTCGGCGACCGGCTGAAGAAGCTGGAGGAAGCCGAGAAGGCCCTCGCGAATCTCGACGCGATCAAACGCCAGTACATGAAAAGCTAGTCGGCGCGGATGCGGATGCACACGGACTGGACCTGATGGAAATCGGGGTCTAGGCCGCGAACGTCACGATTTCCTCCCCCCAACACGGGTGGCCGCAAGGCCACCCACTCTTTTCTTTCCCCTCGGGTGGCGGGGAGCTAACCCCGGGCCAAGACTTATTTACGAACCGGGGGTTTCGATGCGGAGATGCAGCTCGAGGTCGTGAAGAGGGGGGCGATGGTCGCGGTGCTCCCCGCGCTCCTCGCGCTGATCCTCGTGACCCCTGGGCTCATGGGTCGGCCCACGGTCCTCTCCGCGATCCCCGCCCTCGTGATCGGCCTCACGGAGACCCGGGTCGTGATCGACGTCCACGGGGCCGTGGACCACTACATGTACCGGAGCATCGCGATCGAGCTCCAGGGCCAGGACAACGTCTCCTTCCGGATGCGGGCCGTCGAGCGGGAGTCGTACGACCTCCAGGTGAACCTCTCCCGCAACGCGACCCAGGCGTTCGACCTGTACGTCCTCATCGTGGACCGCCAGGGGAACGCGTTCGCCCTGAACGGGACCGTGTTCCAGGGGACGGACGAGGGCGGGGACTTCGTGTCGATGACGGACCGGAGCACCCTGCGCACGGGGCTGTACCGGCCCCCCGCGGACTTCCGGGCCCTCGTGCCCAGGGGGACCGGGGGATGAGGATCAGCCGGTGGACCCTGCTGTGGCTCGTGATCGTGGGCCTCCTCGGCTCCATCGAGGCGGCGATCGTCTTCGGGGTCGTGAACCCGTACGACGTCGTCACGTTCTTCTTCATCATGGTCTCCGCGCTGATCGTAATCGCGGTCCTCGCGATCATCGGGGCGACGTTCCTCGGAATCTACATCTCCCACCGGATCCTGTCGACCCGGGACTTCACGCCGTTCGAGCAGGAGATGCTCCGGATGGCGGAGGAGGTGAAGCGGCTCACGGAGAAGGTCGAGGCGATCTCGAAGGCGGTCACGGGGCCGTCGGAGCCGCCGGGCCGACGCTAGGCGATCCGCTCCGGGCAGCCCTCCCGGCGGCTGCACCCGATGCACTTCCCCGGGCGGTTGTGGTTGCGGTGGACTCCGCCCCCGCGGGCGAGGGCGGCCCGCATCTCCTCCACCTTCCCGAGGACCATCTTCCGGAGGTCCTCGTTGTACTCGATCTCGTGGGACGCCCGCTCGTACCGGATCACGCCGTACGGCGGGGGCTTCCCGTACTCCTCCTCGACGAGGAGGCAGTACGCTGCGATCTGCAGGATGTGGGAGAACAGGGGTCCCCGCGGGGTCCGCCCCGTCTTCACCTCGACGGGGACGTGGACGTCCCCCGCGAGGAGGACCGCGTCCGGGCGGCCCGTGAGGCCGTGCCCCTTCGACACGAAGAGCTTCGGCTTCTCCGCCTCCGAGTCCACGTACGGGACCGCCGCGGTCCCGACCCCGTGCTTCTCCCGCGCGACCCGGGCGATCGCGAGGCTTTTCATCGAGCGCACGAGGAACCAGGAGGCCCCGACGAGCCACGCGAGGGCCGTCGCCACGGTCGCCTGGGCGAGGGCCGGGTCCGTCTCCCGGAAAGAGACCGCGACGCTCGCGAGGATCGCGGCGACCATCGAGAACACGAGGATCGTCCGCTCTGCGTACAGCTTCTCGTCCGGCGTCACGAGGGTCTCCGCGCGGTACAGGAAGAAGACCGCGGCGAGGATCCAGATCAGCGCGACGATGATCAGGATCTGGATGATCTGCTCCGTGGCGCGCGTGAAGAACGCCATCCCGAGGACCGCGACGATGGAGGCGCCGATCGCGAAGTACATCACCATCCGCTCGGACTCCTTCGCGCGGATCTCGTGGACCTCGATCCCCTTCAGCTCCGCGGCGACCTCCTCGTGGCGCTTCTCCCCCTCGATCGTCTCGGGCCCGAGGCCGTCCGCGGTCCCGAGGCTCCGCCACCAGTTCAGGGGGCAGTACCCGTACTTCTCGAGGTCCCCCGCCGAGATCGTGGGCGCGCCACCGGAGGCCACGTCACGGAGTAGGCTCCTCCTCGCTTAACCCTTTCCCGCCGCGGCGGCGGTGGCGCCGCCAGGCCGCGAGTAGGGCGACGTTCACGACGAGGACCGTCACGAGCGGGAGGAGGAGGGGGTTCGCGAGGACCTCCGCCGCATCGCCCCCGGGCGGCCTCCTGCCGTCCGACCAGTCGTGCTCGAACGCCGCCCGGAAGGGCTGCACGATCTCCGCGCCCTCGACGATTAGGCCGACCTCCCGGTTGTTCGTCGCCGCGTTCGCGTTCCAGTTCAGGCTCGACACGAACGCGACGCGGCCGTCCACGAGGACGCCCTTGTTGTGGACCTTCGAGAGGCCGCGGGACCCCGCGTCCGCGATCTTCGCCTCGAGGGGGAGGGCCTCCCGCCGCGCGATCCCGTTCACGTACGCGAGGGTGTCGTCGTTGTCCACCGGGTCGTCCCCCTCCACGTTGTACCACGTCCCGTCGAGGAGGATCCGGACCCGCACCCCGTGGCGGGCCGCGTCGATCGCCGCCTCGAGGTACGGATTGGGGTCGGCGCCCCACGCCCGCGAGACGAAGAACGCCTCGACCTCGAGGGTCTCCATCGCAGACCCGAGCAGGCCCAGGAGGGCGTCCTCCCGCAGCGCGTGCTCCGGTGCGACGACGGGGGTCACCGCGAAATGCCCGGCGTATCGGGAGGAGGGGATCGCAAACCGGTACGTCCCGTTCGACGCCGTGTCGTTGCTCACGTAGAAATTCGGAGCGAACGCGGCGAGGGGGACGGAATCCCGCCTGCGGGGATCGAAGTCCTCGCGGAAGAGGTCCTCGAAGTACGCGGCGAGGTCCCGGTCGTCGATCGCGACCTGCCACCCCCGGTTCCCCACGTGGCCCGTGGCGGGGAAGCCGTGCTCCCCCCAGTTCTCCGAACCCACGACCACGGTGCGGGAGTCGATCACCGCGTACTTCGCGTGGAGGAAACGGTAGCGGGCGAGGATGCCACCCGCGGGGTCGTCCACGAGGAAGCGGACGGACCCGCCCGAGGACGCGATCCGGGAGGCGAGCCCCCATTCCCGCTCGTCGATCCCGCCGACCGGCCCGCCCTCGAGGAGGAGCCGCGCATCGACGCCCCTCGCGGCCGCCGACCGCAGGGACTCGGCGAGCACGGGATTCGTGAGGGTGTACAGGCCCGCGTGGACCGACGTCGTCGCGCGGTCCAGGAACCCCTCGAGGGTCGCGAGGGAATCGTCCGGCGAGAGGAACCCCGAGGCGGAGCCGTCGATCGCGAATCGGCGGAACGGGAGATCGGACTGGCCGAGGCCGTAGCTCCGGAGGGAATCCCAGTCCGCCGAGGAATCCGTGTCCTGGAATCCGCCCGCCACGGACGAGCGCACCGCGCGCTTTCCCTTCGGGATTCGTGCCGCCCCCGGTCCGTCCCATCCGTCCCCCGCGTACGGGGACGCGCCGTACACGAACGCATCGACGACGGCGCCCGTCCGGTTCAGGAGGAGGACCTCGTCCCCGTCGTTGTTCAGCTGCGGGATCCGTCCGACGACGATCATCCGGGTCGCATCCCCCGCGCCGTACGTGTACTCCGCCTCGTGGAGGGTGTCCTCGACGTACGACGTCGCGTTGCGGGCGATCACCGCGCGGCCCCCTCCGGCCAGGGTCGCGTTCGGCGGGAACACGATCGACCCCTCCCGGTCCGTCAGCCGCCACCCGGCGAGGTCCAGGGTCGCGGAGGCGGGGTTCGCGATCACGATGTACTCGTCGTCCCGCACCGCGTCGTAGAAGACCTCGACGACGAGGGCGGCGGGAAGAGGACCGCGAGTTCCTGCTCCCGCCGACGCGGCGGGAAAAAGGTGAGGGGAGGGCGGGGCGGGTCCGGCAGGGGAGGGCGCATGCACCGGACCGGCGTCCCCCGGGAGGAAGGCCTCGAGGCCATGGGGGGAGGCGAGGATCGCGAGGATCGCGACCGCCGCTACCACCGCCCTCATCGTACCCCTCGGCGCGATGCAGCGCCCGGACGGTATTTCTCGGCTGATGCTACAAGTACATTACGCGGCGGGACGCAACCGCTATCGGAGGCCCCTCGCCAGGTCCGTCAGCGCCTTCTTCGGGTCCTTCGCCTTCACGACGCCCGTCGCGAGGAGCACCCCGACGGTCCCGAGCTCGATCGCCCGCGCGACGTCCCGGCCCGTCTTCACCCCCGCCCCGCAGAGGACGTCGACCTTCGGGTTCGCGCGGCGGATCCGCTCCACCGCGCCCGCCACGATCTCGGGTTTCGCCTTCGTCACGCTGAGGTCCCCGCCGATGAGCTCCGGCGGCTCGATTGCGATGAACTCCGGGGACAGTCCCGCGATCGCCTCCGCTTCCGCGAGATCGTCCGCACAGACGACGACCTCCAGGCCGAGGGACGAGCACCTCGCGATCAGGAACTCCAGGTCCTTGCGGGGGACCTTCCGCTCGGAGTGGTTCAGAAGCGTGCCCGCGGCCCCCGCCGCGATCGCGGCCTCCGGGGGCACCCAGCCCGTCCGGGCCCCCGCCTCGACGGCGTCCACGTGCTGGGCGAACACGGGGATCCGGACCTCGTGCGCGACCCGGGCGACGTCCGTCGCCGTAGGCGCCACGACGATCGAGGCGCCCACGCGGTCCGCGACCTCCGCGGCGATCTTCGCGAGCGCGACGGCCTTCGGCCCCATCGCCTCCGGGTACGCCTTGAAGTTCACGAGGATGACGGGGATGCGCACGGCTTCGCCGTTTGCCGAACCCGTTCCTCCCTATAAGAATGCGGCGGAACTACGCGGTCGGCGGGGGCGGGCGGGACTCCCCGTCCTCCTTCCTGCGGCGGCGCCAGAACACGAAGAGAATCAGGAATCCCACGACCGCGACGAGGATCGCGAGGACGATCCAGGGCAGAACGTCGAGGGCGGCCGAGGACGGCGGCCCCTGGGGGACGATGGTCCAGGTCGCGGTGAGGGTCTTCGGGCCGTCCATCGTCACGAACACCGCGCTCGAGGCGTCCGTGGAATCCCCGCTCCATCCCGTGAAGCGGTACACCGTGCCGTTCACCGTGACGGTGTCCGGGACGGACGCGGTCGCGACGCCTCCCTCCGTGTACCAGCCGCCTCCCTCCGCGGTCCCGTACGGGGTGATGATCGTGAGGAGGTGCTCCGTCCGCCAGGTCGCTGTCACGGTCTTCGGCCCGTCCATGGAGAGGCTCGAATTCGGCTGCGTGTCCGCGGAGTCCCCGGACCAGCGGGTGAACACGTACCGCGTCACCGTGGCGCCCGCGACGGTCGCCTCCACGCCGAACGCCGCGACCGCGGACGCGTCGTGCCATCCGGCCCCCGTCGGGGAGCCGTGCGGGGACGTCACCGTGAGGAGGAACTGGGATCGGAACGTCGCCGCGAACGTGGCGGGGGCCGTCGGCCCGACGGAGTGGCTCGCGGCCCCCCCGTCGTTCCAAGAGACGAACGCGTACCGGATCCCCGCAGAGACGATCTGCGGGGTCGGCGCCTCGATCGTGTGCAGGCTCCCCTCCCGCCACCACGCGGTCGTGGCCCCGAGGATCGGGACGCCGTCCACAGTGAGGTTGAGGGGGATCGGGGACGTGCTGACGGCGACCTGGTGCTCCGTGTCGAACGTCGCGGTGAGGGTCCCCGGGGCGTCCCCGGCGACCACGGAGTGGGCCGCGCCCCCGCCGTCGCTCCAGGAGGCGAAGACGCGGCGGGAGGCCGCGCCGATCATCTGCGGGGAGGGCGCGGCGACCGTGTGGGAACTCCCGGGCCGCCACGAGAACGTCGCGGGGGTCGCGAACAGCTGTCCGTCCACGGTGACGTCCAGCCCCGCGGGGTCCGTGTTCACGACGAAGGGGAACGTCCGCTCGAGCTTCGCGAAGTAGATGTCGTGGTCCGCACCGCGGCCGTCCGTCCACACGACGTAGACCGTGCCGTCCAGGCCGGACTCGATCGCGAAGTAGTCCCCGGGGCGGTCGTACGTCGAGGGCGTATCCGCGGTCGAGACGGGGACGCTCGCGCCCCACGTCGCGCCGCCGTCCGTGGAGTTCGCATACCGGATGGACCAGTCCCCGCTCCGCCGGTCCTCCCAGGCGGCGTGGACGCCTCCGTACGGGTCCACAGCGAGGTCCACCATGTACTGAAGCGCGGCGCCCGGGTCGTCGTCGACCCGGACGTTCGGGCCCCACGTCGCGCCGCCGTCCGTGGAGGAGACCGCGTAGATGTCCATGTTCCCGTTCCGGGAGTCCGGCCACGCGATCACGATTCGGCCCGAGGCGGGGTCGACGTCCATCGAGGGGATCGGGATCTGCCACGCGCCGATCTCCTGGGCGGAGCCGGGGACGCTGTTCAGCCGGACGTCCGTCCCCCACGTCGTGCCGCCGTCGAAGGAGCGGTCGAGGAGGATGTCATTCGAGAGGTACGACCACCACGTCGCGAGGACGGTCCCGTCCGGGGCGACCCTCACGATACCGCCAAGGCTCCCCCCGCTGTCCGCGACGAGGCGCTTCGGGGTCCAGCTCGCCCCGCCGGAGTTCGAGCGCGCGAACGCGAGGTCCTGGCGGGTCGCGGAGTCCGAGTTCCAGACCCAGTACAGGTTACCGGCCGCGTCGTGCGCGGCGCTCTCCTTGTCCGCGAAGTTCGGACTGTCGTCGTAGAAGTACGTCGTCCCCCACGCCGCCCCGTCCGTCGTGTTCGTGACGGAGATCCCGCCCGCGGACGCGGTGTTGTCGTACTCAATCCGCGTGAAGTACGCGCGCCCGTCCCGCGTGACCGTGAGCCACGGGTCGGACTGCAGCGAGAGCTGCTCGAGGGGCATCAGGATGTTCGGGGAGAACGTGGCGCCGCGGTCATTGGAGGTCGCGAACCCGACCCGCTGCCCGCCCCCGTTGTGCGTGAACGCCTCCTTCCATCCGACGAAGATGCGGCCCTGGGGGCTCACCGCCATCGTGGGCTCGACCTGCCAGTTGTAGCCCCAGTTCACCGTGTTCACGCGGGCGTTCGGGGCAAAGGGGACGAACGCGGCGGGCGTCGGACCGGAATCCTCCGCGGGAGCCGGACCCGGGGCGGGACCCGCGGCCCGCGCGGCGGGGGCGGGCGCCAGGAGGATGAGAACGAACAGCGCGATCGCGACGGCGGCGGTGACTCGAACCCCCACTCCCCGCATCGGAAACCCCGGGTCGCTGCGAAGGTCGCGGCGCATTTGAAGATTCTGGTGGAGCCCCTGTACGATGGCGGGCCTAGAACCGGGCTCGGAAGCGGTCCACCAGGTCCCGGTTCCCGACGTACGTCGGGACGGTCTGATCGATCCCCGTGGGGGCGACGTCGAGGATCCGCTCCGTCCCCGTGGTCCCCGCCCCGCCCGCGGCCTCCGCGATGAACGTGATCGGGCTCGACTCGAAGTGGAGGCGGTACTTCCCCGCGGGCTTGTCGATCTGCGCGGGATACGCGAAGAACCCGCCGTAGTGGAGGATCTGGTTGAAGTCCCCGACGAAGGACCCGCCGTACCGGAGGTTCATCAGCTCCCGCTCGAGCTCGCCGACGAACGCCTTCACCGGCGGGATCCACTTCTCCCGGTGCCCGCCGACCCCGTACAGCTTCCCCTTCGGCGGGAGCCGGAGGCCCTCGTGGATCAGGAAGAACTCCTCGGGCCGGCCGCCCCCGCCCTGGACGAACTCGTGGACCCCGCGCTTCGTCGCGTACACGAGGGTCGTGGCGGGCCCGTAGATCAGGTAGCCCGCGGCGAACAGGTCCGAGCCCCGCGCCGGGAGCGGGGTCCCGTCGAAGACCCCAAAGATCGTGCCGAAGATGTTGTTGCTCTTCACGTTCGAGGAGCCGTCGAGGGGATCGAGGACGACGGAGAACCGGCCGCGCCCCAGGGTCGTCACCTCCCCCATCTCCTCGGAGGCGACCTGCGCCACGAGCTTAGACTCCCGCGACGCCTCCACGAACAGGTCGTTCATCCAGACGTCGAGCTCGAGCTGCTGCTCCCCGTACACGTTCCGGGTCGCGGCGGGGTCCCGCCGGATCGGCAGCTCCCGCCGGATCCGGGTCGCGAGCCCCGCGAACCGCGTGAGGAGGGCGGAGAGGTCGCGATCCACCCGCCCTGCGTGCTCCGCGAGCGTGACGTCCGTCCCGCGTCCCCCCTCAGTACTTCGCGTACCAGCCCTCAAAGTGGTCCCGGAGCTTCTCCTTCCCGCCGTAGAAGTCCCACCACGGCTGTGCGTGCTTGTGGGCCAGAGCCGCAAGGGCCTGAAAGTTCTTCACGGCCTGGGTCCGGATGTACGCGAGCTGCTTGTCGAGGGACTTCTCCTTGAACGCGTCCTTCCAGATCGCGCGGCCCGCGAGGAACCCGGAGGCCCCGCCCCGGCACGCGAGGTCGACGAGCCGCTGGAAGACGTCGAAGTCCGCCCCCGCGCTCAGGACGACCCACGGCACCTTCGTCGCGCGGGTGAGCCGCTCGCAGTTCTTCCGGAGCTCCTCCGGATCCGTCGTCACCTTCGGGTCCCCCGGGAACTCCGCCTTCAGGACGTCGAGGCCGAGCGGACTGAGGACCTCCGCCGTGCGGAGGATCGTGCTCGCCTTGTGGTGGGCGAACTCCTCCTCGCTCTCGTCCACGGGGTACGACATCGGCTCGCACACGAACGTGAGGTCGAGCCGGCGGCACTCGTCCCCCACGGACCGCACGACGTTCACCTGGTGGTCCACGACCTCCCGCGGGGCGTCCGGGTTGAAGAACACGAGGAGCTTCGCCGCGCTCGCGCCGAGCCGCTTCACCTTCTCCACGCTCCAGCTCTTGAGGAGGGTCGTGAGCCGCCAGTTCCCCTTCTTCTCGTACCCGGAGGTCTCCAGGGCGACGAGGAGGCCCGTGCGGCCGGGGAGGACGAACCGGTTGATCGCGGGGCCCACGCCGTACTCCGGGTCGAGGAGGTACCCGCTCGCCTGGGGGGCGAGCGCCTCCGTGACCGCGAGCTTCACCGCCTCCATCTCCGCGTACGTCGCGGCCTTCGGGTTCTCCGGGTGGAGCATCTTCTGGAGGCTCCCCCGCTGGTCCATCGCGATCATCGTGAAGCGGCCCGTCTCGTCGGAGATCTGCTGGAGGCCGCGGAGCTTACCGATGGAGATCCGCACCGAGTCCACCTACAACGGTTGCGAATGAGCGGTGCCGTATTGACCTTTGCGGCAGGGCGCCCTGGCGAGACTATAACCACACATTCCGGCCTCCGCCCGTGCCCATCGCCGCACAAGAGTCCGCGTGGACAATCGATAGACCGTTTGGCTCCGGAGAAACCCCACAACGTCCTACGGTGCCGCGATTCTCTAAGAGTTAAGCGTTCGTCTGTCTGGCTTCCGGACCCGCGAGGGATTGCCGAAGTCTCCAAATACCTGGGAGACGATTTGTGATTCGCCCCCTTAGTGGGGCATTGGAGGGGTTGCCGATGCGAAGAACCCTTGGGTTTCTTCCGGTGTGTCTCACGTTGGTCGTCCTCGTCGTCGCTCCGGGGCAGGTTGCCGCCTACCACGTGTTCGACCCTCCCATCGGATCGGGCGCCCAACCTGATCTGGACAGACGCTCCGAACCCGGACGTGATCGACACCGTCCCCAAGGTCGCGGTAGCCGATAACGGCGGGACTCGATACGTGTACGTCCTGTGGTGGCACCGGGCCGCGAACTGGGAACTGAAGTTCGCCCGGAACCTCGGCGAGGGGTCGGGCCCCTGGGTCGGTTATCTAACGCTCGCCTCGATCTCGATGCCCCTTACGGGGCCCGAACACACCGACATCGCCCTCGCCGCGTACGGGTCGAAGGTGTACGTGGCCTGGACGGAGCAGCCCCCCGGGGCCTCGACGGTCGTAAAGGTGAAGTCGAGCACGAACAACGGCGGAGGCATCGGTCCTGCGACGACGCCCGCGCCCGATCCGAACTACAACTTCCTCGAGCCCGATTTGGTGATGACGGACCAGTACGTCTACCTTGCCCGGGTCAGACAATCCGCGACCTCGCCGTATCGGGTCCAACTGGTCCGGCTGGAGCCCACCGTGATTGTGAGAGACGTCACGGCAAACGTTGGCAATTCAGCCGCGACCCTGCCCGTCCTAGCGGCCCATCAATCAATCGTCGTCGTCGCTTACCAAGAGTGTAGCACCTGTTCGGACCCCTCGACGACCCACGTCTGGTCCCGGAGATCCACCAACGCAGGGTCCACGTTCGAGTCCGCGATACAGGTGAGCTCGGGCGCGCCCACCCCCTCGGGCGCCCCGGACTTGGCGAACCACGTCAGGGAGCTGCACATCGTCTGGCAGGCCGGGACCAGCGTCGTCTACGAGCGCGGGCTCGCCGCGGTTTCCGCGGATTTCGGCAAGGCTTGGGCCATGGCCTCGAGGTTCACCGTCGGGCAGACGATCGGGCAACCGGACGCGGAGTCGAAATATGCGATTGCGGCCTACGGGTACGCCGTTGCCGTTGTCTACCGAACAAGCCTCATCGATCCCCCGTCGACGCGACGCAACATCAACAACGGCGATTCTTCCGCTTGGCAACCGGCGGAACCCGTGGACACCTCGCCCCACCAAGTAAGAGAGGTTGACATCTCTGTCGACGCGCGCAGGGAAATCTCGGGCGAGAAGGGCAACGTTCTCCAGCACGTCTGGTCTCGCGTGGACGGCGGGACCGGCCGACAGGACATCGCCCACCGCCGCATCCCGACTGAGGAGCGGGAGCGACAGAGGACCACGTTTGCGGAATTCGCGGAGGCCCAAGGCCAGGCCGCGGCATTTTCTCTTCCCTACGTTTACATCTTCGGTGGCGATGTGCCCAACCCCACGGATGTAATCTGGAGGTATGACGTGACAGCGGACACGTTTGCGCCTTCCCCGACCGGCCACGTTCTACCCTCAGCGATACGCTTCGCCTCCGCTGTCTGGGATGGCGCGGGAGTCAAGACGGGAGCCTATGTTTTCGGCGGACGAACATCCACGGGGAACCCCACGGCCTGTGTGGCGTACTACAGCGGGAGCGTCAACGCCGTCTGCATCCCCGCAACGTTGCCGACCGCGCGGTATGCGACGAGCGCTGTGTTTGACGGCAGTCGGTATGCCTACGTGATCGGCGGTCTTGACGGGAACGGCTTCTACATCAACGAAATCCTGCGGTTCGACACGGGAACGGAAACGTTCACGACTTGGCCCGATTGCTCAAACCCTGTGCTCCCCGTAACGATGGGGTACAGCTCCGCAGCTTGGGATCCCCAGCACAGCGTCGCCTTCGTCTTCGGCGGGGAGCAGCCGAACCCGCCCTTTGACCCCATCGACTATGTGCGGGTCGTGAAGTTCGACCCGAACGCATCGCCGTGCCCCACGGCACAGGAAGTCGGGGGCTTCCCAAGTGTGCCATGGGGGCCCGGGACGACAGCGGTGTATGCTTCCGGCATCGCTAGCACCACGACAATCCTCGTCGCGGGCGGCCGCCACCTGGGGAAGCCGATCATCGGTACACTCCACTCGGACACTCGGGAAATCTATGCGTTCGACACCGTGACGTACGGATTCACCCGGAAGTTCGTCGACCTCCCCATCTGCAAGAGCTACGGGTCCGCGGCTTGGTACTCCCCGGCACCCACCGACGGGAGGATGTACTACTTCGGGGGATTCAAGGCCGACCCGCCTACTGTTGAACCGTGCGGCGGCGGGAACCAAGTGATCCGATATGACCTCAATATGCACTAGGGCGTCTAAACTCGCCCTCGTCCTCGCGGTCGTGGTCCTGCTCGCGCCGCTTTTCCATCCCGGGATCACGGCAACCCAGCCGCTCGGGAACGTTCCCCCAGTCGCGGAGGCAGGGCCGAACCTTACGGCGAAGGTCGGCAACCCGGTCCGGTTTGACGCCTCGAAGTCCTACGACCCTGACCTCACGGGGGGCTGGACATCAGGCCCTCTCCTCCCCACGGCCCGGGGCCAGCCAGCGGGGGCGGTCGTCGGCGGAGAATTCTACGTCATCGGCGGACATCGGAGCGACCTAGGGACCAATCCATCTTTGACAGATCTCAACGAGGTTCTAGACACCGGGACTTCGAGATGGCAGACCCGCTCGCCCCTGCCCTCACCGCGGGAGCAGGTCGGAGGCCTTGGATTCGAGCGCCATGTTCGGGTCTACGGAGGCGGCGGTAGTGGTCGCCTGTTGGACCTCGTCGACGAGTACAACCCCAGCAATAATTCGTGGTCACAGCTGAGCCCACTTCCTAGGGGCGAGAAGGATGTGGTCGCGGCGTCAATGGGGAGGGACATCTACGTGTGGATCACCGCCCAGCAGGAGCTCTGGGTCCAGCCAAACGGTGCCGGCCGATGGACGCAGCTCGCCTCTCCGCCCCCGCATACGGTGCACGCGCGAATCGCCATCTTGGGTTACACTCTGTACCTCGTCGGCTGGAGCGACCGCCCGGCGCCGGGGGGACCCGTGTTGCTCGCCTATGATTCCTTCGGAGATGCGTGGACATCCCGGAAACCGCCCGCCTTCGCGCGGTGTGAACACGGTGTTGTCCCCTTCCGGGGATTGCTCGTTGTCGTCGCCGGCGAGACGTGCGCCGGTCAATCCGGCTTCGTCGCGGAGGGCGAGGTGTACGACCCCCGCACGGACGCGTGGAGCACAATCCCGCGGATTCCGACCCCCCGGGACGGATTCGCGATCGGCGTCGCCGGAGACTGCATCTACACCGCGGGCGGCGACGGGGTCGACTTCTACGTCCAGTACAACGTCACTGAGGTTTACTGCGCCCGACTCCGCTTCGACTGGGACTTCGGGGACGGAATGCGGGGCGGGGGAGAGTCGGCCAGCCACACGTATTCGGCCCCGGGGACGTACACCGTGCGGCTGACGGTCACGGACCCGCTCGGCGCTCAGGGACACGATGCCCTGACTGTCACGGTTCTCGGGAACCGCGTCTCCCCGGGGGACCTGAAGCGCGAGGCGATCGGGGGGATCAAGGCGCTGAAGGAACAGGCCTTGGCCCGCGGCGACAAAGAGTTCCTGCACGAGCTCCACGAGGCGGAGGCGCACGTATGGATGAGCCTCGGGTTCACACACCCGTTCCGCCCCGACTCCGTCGCCACTGTTCCTGCGTCGGACGTCACCGTTCTCGGGCGGGACCACGACAAGGTTGACCTTGCACTCGGCTCGTCGTGGGATGCGAGGCTCGCCTCCTTCTCGTCCCTCCGGCTCACGTGGTCGAACGGGGTCGTCACCGCCATCGACTTCCCGAGTGGCTGGTCGTCCAAGAACCGTCATCTCCGGGCGGACCCCTGGGTCGACGCGTGGCATCAGGACATCCGGATCGAGACGGAGCGGGGGCATCGTCAGGGCGTGACCCTCGAAATCGACGCCCGCCAAGCGAGCCTCAACTTCACCGTGTCCCTCGATGCGGACAACGTTGCAACTCTCTCCTTCGCGTACGACATGCGCCCCCTGTGGGTGGATGACGCCCACTTGGACTCAAAGCACGGGAAGAAGGTGTTCGACCACGAGAAGATGGCGGTCAGGCACCTCGTATGCCTCGCGAATCAGGACGACGGGGACGACGACAAGGAAGCGGACGACCACGACGATTTCGACCGCGAGACGTGTGGGGAGGACGACGAGGGCCACGAGGGCGATGGGGGGGCGATCGCGGCGGGGACGCGGCCGTCGTCCGATGCCGTCTGGACCCCCGGGATGTGGAACGCCTCAGAGCGGGCGGCCCTCGATAAGGAATGCGACCTGATCGCGAACCTACTCGTGAAGGCGGACGAGCTCCTCGCCCGCCTGGCGATCCAGGACGCGAAGGACACCCCGATCCGGGACCCGGACCAAGTGAAGGAAGTACAACACGCAATCGCGAATGCGGAGAAGGAGCTCGCGAGGGCGTCCCACGAGTGGGAACAGCACGAGTACGACGACGCGATCCAGCACTTCAAGCATGCATGGAAACACGCGCAGCACGCGATCGAGAAGGCGAGGCGATGAGGCTGTCTGACCCGGTGGCGCCTTCAGAAACGATCCGTCTACCGATTGTCACCGGAGCAAAAGGCTCGCATCCGCTTCCTGGAGGCCCGCGACCCGCCCGAAGTCCAGGAGGCCCTCCTTCTCATCGATTCCGATCACCCTCGCAGCGTCCACGTCAATCACGTTCAGAATCGGGGAGAGGTACGGGTAGCTCGCGACGCTCGTGCCGAGGGCGAGCGGGCTGAATGCCGGCAGCACGATCACCCGCTCGGCGACCAGGAACGCGGGGACGCTCACCGTCGCCCCGAGGGAGTCCCGCAGCTTCACCGCGGGGTGCTCGTGGCCCATCACGATCGTCCCGAGGGCCTGGACCTCCTCGTGGCCGTGGACGAACGTGCACCCGCCGAAATCGTACCGGTCGTGCAGCGTGATCCGGAGGTCCCCGAGGATCGTCGCGAGGAAGTTGTCGTGGTTCCCACGCACGACGATCGGCTCCGTCCGCTGCTGGAGGAACCGGAGGACCTGCTTGATCTCCACCCACTCGTCCTGGAGGTTCTTCGAGAACTCGTGCTTGAAGTCCCCCGCGATGATCAGCCTCTCGGGCTCGTACGCGTCCAGGAGGCGGGCGAGGCGCTCGAGGATCACCCGC
>Ga0184623_10000503_pt1 | contig 16525 bp, 12 predicted proteins | sample PLM1_100_b1_FD_133138 | JGI IMG/M metagenome (GOLD analysis project Ga0184623, IMG submission 133138) | Groundwater sediment microbial communities from an aquifer in East River, Colorado, USA - PLM1_100_b1 | ecosystem: Environmental > Terrestrial > Soil > Riparian zone | place: USA: East River...
AAGGCGACCTGGGCCATGCCCACCATCTCGGCGCACTTGGCCACCGTGGCGTGGTCGAGGGTCTTCTTGATCAGGGGCCAGCCTTCGTGAAGCGTGCCGAGCAGGGCATCGGCACCGACCCACGCGCTGCCGACACCGACCGCGACCGCCTGTCCGACAGCGTCGAAGCGGCCCGGGGCAGCAATCCCCTGCTCATGGACAGCGACAACGATGGCCTGACCGACGCATTCGAGCTGGGCAGCGGGACGCTCAAGCCCCTGGCGCCAGCGGGCTTACCGGGCCAGCCAGACGCACCTGACGACCAGTTGGTCGGTAGCGGGCTTGGCGACGACCCCGACCCGAGCAGCGCCGACGGACTGTGACCGCGGGTTGGGAGCACTCCCGAGGCAAGGTCAGCCGGCGGGCGCCATCGCGGCAAGCAGCCCTTCGCAGGTCCGGGTCACGCCCCGGGCGGCCAGCGCGAGGGCCCGGCTGGACAGCGGCGACTCGGCGACACGTTGCCACCGTGCGCGGGCCGCCAAAGCGGCAGCGCGAGTCTCGTCGTCGGACCCGCCTTCGGGTAGGCCCAACCGGATCGCCGGGCTGTGCCCGGAACCGCCGAGCAGCCGCTCCATCTCGTCGACGAGCTGCTCAGGCACCTCGACGGCGCCGGATCGCACGTCGTTGAGCAGCCTGATCTCGGCGAACTCGTGCGCCGAGGTCGTGACCTCCTCGATCGAAGCCGCGAGCAGCGGCTGGTCGGAACAGCCGCCTCGGCGGACCACTGCCCGCGCGATCGCCAGCGCCGAGCGGCACTTCAGCAACCGGCTGCGCTCTGTGAACTGCGACAGCAGCACCGCGCGCAGCCGGCCGAGACCGCTGGCGCGGGTGAGTTCGTCGGCGAGTTCGGTCGCCGAGGTGACCTCACCCCGGCGGATGAGGTCCACGCACAGCCGGGTGCCGAACAGGCCCAGCCGGTCGAGCAGGTGACGGCGCTCAATGGCGGTGATGTCGATGGCCGCGTCCTCACGACCCATCCGGTCCGCGGTGAGCAGCAGCGGCTCGAGGGTGCCGGCCGGCAGTGCCGCGATCCGGGCCAGCGCGCGGTATTCCTCCTCGCGCAGCGCGGTGCCCGCCTGCCCGAGCAGGCCGGCGACCGGAACGACGAGCGGGCACAACCGGCGCAGCCGGATGTCCTGCTGGTACCGGACGGCGATGCCGGAAGCCACCTCCAGGGCGTCCAGCCGGCACGAGCCGATCTCGTCCGCGCGGGACAGGACGGCGACGGCGTTCACCGGCGTCCCCCGCGCCAGTTCGTCGTCGTGGAACGCCTCGAGGAACCGCACGTCGCTGGAATGCGTGTGCCGCAGGAGGTAGAGCACCGCGTCGGCCACCGCCGGGCGATGGTCGTCGGTGGACAGCAGCACCGAGGTCCGTTCCGACACGTCCTTCGACAGCGAGGCGATCCCGGGCGTGTCGATAAGCGTCAGCTCACGCAACCGCGAGGACGGCCACGAGACTCTGAGGTGATCGACGCTGTCGACGCTGCCCCCCAGATCGATCTCGAGCGCGCCACCGTCGCGGCTGAACGGGCGAGGGTCCTCCCGGCCGTCCTTCCGATGAGCGACGACACTGGCGGTGTCGGCGTCGCGGTACCAGGTGACCAGGCGGGTGCACTCTCCCGCGTCGGTTGCTGCCAGCTCCTCCCCGACGAGGGCGTTGAGCAGGGTCGACTTGCCGGCCTTGACACGTCCCGCGATAGCCAGCCGCAACGGCTCGTGCAGCCGGCGCATTGCCTCGTCGAGCTGCTGGTGGCTGGCCGGGTCCAAGGCCCGATCCAGGGCGGCCCGCAGCAGCCGCTCTACGGCGACGCTCAGGTGGTCGGTCATGCGGCGCCCCTCGCGGCAGGCGCGCGCAGGCCGCGCCCAAGAGTGTCGATCTCGCGCTCGTGGGCGGCCAGCTCGGCGGCCCGCGCCTGCCGCTCGGTCACAGTCAGCTGGGTGGCACGCTGGGCTGAGGCCAGCGCGCGCTCGGTCGACAATTGCAGCACGGCGGCTCGCGCCTGGAACTCGTCGCGCAACTCCCGCTGCGTGCGGCGCAGGGAGTCACGGCAGTCCTTCGCGACGATGAACGCCACGTCGTCCACGTAGCGGCGAGCTGCGATCTTGGCCTGTTGCCGCCGGTGGGTCAGCTGGCGCAGCCGCTCGTCCCGCAGGAGCTTGCGGCCGATGCCCGCCCCGAGCGCGATGGAGAGCGGGCCAACCACCGCAAGACCCAGCAGGTGCCCGGCAAAGCCGAAGACCAGCATGGGCACGAACGACACGCTGCGTCCCACAAAGACCAGACGTCCCATTCGTCCCTCACGTTGCGCGCCAGCATCAGCTGCGCCGAGGGTCACGTCCAGCAACGACTGGGCGGGCACGGTAAGGCCGAGCTCGAGGGGGACCTCCGACTCCAGTGCGAACGCGCTCGCGACGTCGTGCGCCAACTGCTCGGCACGCTCGTTCAGCATGTCGTAGTTCGCGGTAGCTGCAGCAACTACCTGCCGCTGCAGCCACAACTCCACATCCGGCCAGGTGTCCTTCGGATCGCCCTGGTCGATCAGCTCCTCGGCGGCGCGGAACAGCGTGCGGAGGCGTTCCTGCAGGTCATGTTCGACGTCTGCGACGAGGTCCTGGATGCCGTCGGACAGCGCCTGCTGCCAGGTTGCTCCGGTCCCACTCAGCCGGCCGGCGGTCTCGCGCGCGCGGTGCAGCTTGCGGACGACCTGCGGGCCGGCTGTCGGCTGGTCGAGGACCTGGCGCTCGGCCTGTACCGGGGTGCGGAGCTGGTCGCGGGCGAAGCCGAGATCCCGCGCCGCCGCGCTGACCACCGCGTGCGCCCCCGGTTCGACCACCTTGGACCGCAGCCAGTCAAACAGCGGACCGAACCCGGACTCCTCGTTGAGCTCCGGCGCTCGCCACGCGCGCAGCCGCAGGAACGACGACACCGGCAGGACGGGGATGTCGATTCCGGCGTCTCGCAGGTGTGCCTCGTCGAGGGCGACGATGCGCCGCCACTCCGGGTAGAGGTCGGTCTTCGTCACCACGCAGGCAGCGGTCGGGCAGCGCCGCATCGCCTGGCGCAGGAAGTCGACCTCGGGAGCGGTCAGCTCCTGCGACGCGTCTGTCACGAACAGCACCCCGCATGCCCAGCTCAGTGCGCTGAGCGTGACGGTGCCGTGGGCCGAGTCCAAGCCGCCCACGCCCGGAGTGTCGATCAGGCACAGCCCGGTGCGCAGCAAGCGGTGGGAGAGGCGCACCTCGACCGAGCGGAGCCGCTTGCGGATGCCCGCGTCGCCAGCCTCGCTCACGAAGTCGGCAAGTCGGTCGACGTCGATCTCCTGCTCCACGGTCCGGCTGCCGGCCTCGCCGGCGCCTGGGGCGTCGGCCGGCCGATCATCGGCGGCGTCGAGGTGCGCGACCGCGGTCGGTGGTGCGCCGTAGCGGATCACCGTGGGCACGGCGGTGACGATGTCGGCGTCGACCGGGCAGATGTCGGTTTGCAGCAGGGCGTTGACCAGCGTGCTCTTCCCCCGCTTGAACTCCCCCACCACAGCGACGCCGAGCACCTGGTCCGCCAGCCGCTGGCGCGCCACGGCGAGGTGGCGGCCGACGTCCGGGCGCTGGTGCTTCTCGGCAACCCGACGTCCCTCATCGAGCGCGGACACCGCATGCGCCACCGAGGTGGTGGCGACGTCTCGATCCTGGAGCGTTGATAGCTGCCGGACCGGCGCCTGCGGCGGGTCACTGACCACGGGTGCGGGCGGGGGACCGGCCGGTGATGGTGCCTCGGTGGGGGGCGCAGCGGGGGACGGGGACGGCGCCTGCTCCGCCCGCGCCGCGGGCGCCTCCCAGCCGAGGTACTCACCGCACGAGGCGCAGAACTGGGCGCCTGCCCGATTGCTCCGCCCGCAGTTCGCGCACTCAGTCATCGCAACCGTCCGGGCTTCATCGATCTCGCTGGGTCATTCTGCCAAAAACCGCGGCACCCGGCTAATCTCTCGTCCCACCGGACCCGACGGGAGTAGCCTCCCATCCTGACGGGACACGCCGTAGCGGGGCACCCGCTGGGGGTGACATGGCGACTCTGATCTGCGGGAACTGCGGCTTTAGCAACGCGGCAGGCGAGCGCTTCTGCCAATCCTGCGACGGCTTCCTCGACTGGTCCGGGCAAGCTACGGAGGAGCGGCCGGCCGAGGAGCGGCGGGTCGAGCAGCGCCCAGTGGAGACCCTCCGGCAGCCGATCGTCGATGAGGCGCCGGCAGCAGAGCCGAGGCGTGGCGTCCCAACTGAGCCAGCAGCTCCTGCCGCGGGACCCACGCTGCTCGCTCCCCCGTCCGTTCCGGTGATGACCCCACCACCCGACCTCCGCCGCTGCCCGGCGTGCCAGGCCGACAACGATCTCGGCCGCCGCTTCTGCCGCCGTTGCGGCCATTGGCTGGTGTCACCGACGCAGACAGCGGGGCTCCCGGCGCGCCGGTCGTGGTGGCGGCGCCTGCTCGACCGGCTCGAGCTGGGACGTGGCAGCCGGGGCGCGCGCAGTGCCTACCGCCGCAGCCTCGCTCGCTCGACCACGCTGTTCCGGCTACTGGCTGCCGTGGTGGTGCTCGCGCTGGTCGCGGTGCTCCTGGGCGTGGCCGGCCTGAACCCGGTCCGCTGGGGCCGCGACCAGGTGGGGCACATGCTGGGCAGCGGTCGAGTGGAAGGCATCGAGGCAGCGGCCCAGCCGACGGAGAGTTCGGTGGACTCCCAGCCCGGGTGGGCGGTCGACAACGTGCGCGGGCGAGGCTGGACGACGCCGTGGACCGCGCCGACCCAGGGCGACCCGTCCCGGGCGTGCTCGGGTGCGGCGCCCAGCGGGCTGGGCGCCGGCGCGCTCGTGCTGAACCTCCCGTCGCCGACCGACGTGCGGGAGATCGGGTTCGAGGCCGGGCTGTCGGGCGACGACAAGGCGCGCCTGACCCAGTTTCGGCCGCGCACCCTCGAGGTGCGCTGGCCGTCGGGCACCTGCCGGCGAGTGGACCTCGCCGACGACGCCGGCCTGCAGCGCGTCGGGGTCGACGAGGGGAAGGTCACGACGGTGCAGGTGGCGGTCGTAGCCGTGTATGAGCCCAAGGCCAACCCGGCCCAGCGGCTGACCATCGGCGAAGTTACCCTCTGGCACCGCTGAGCTACTCCTTTGGTCCGGGCTGCACCGGCTCGCAGGCCGCGCCGACCTTGCGCGCGTTGGCGTCGCAGAACTGCTGCGCGTCGCTCTCGGTCGCAAAGCCGCTGACGACGATCACCAGCGTCAGACCGGTGTACCCGAGCTGCGGGTAGTCGGCGGCCTTGATGATCTGCGCCTTCACACCGGCCGACTGCAGCTGCTCGACCCGTTGGTTCAGCAGGAACTCATTGCCCTCCTGGCTGAGAGCGAGTTGCGCGACCCATTCCGTGAGGTCGCCGCCCGTACCTGGGTCGCCAGGCGTGGCGGGCGGGGTGCTCGCGCTGGCCGACGGAGTCGCCGTGGCGCCGTCAGTCGCCCCGCCGGCCCCCTTGCCACAAGCGTCCTCGCTGGGCGACGACGACCGGTCGCCGCGCCGGGCCACCACCTGAAAGCAGTGCTCACCCGGCGGCACGTCGACCTTGGTGCTCAACGTGCCGGCCCCGACGGTTGCCACCGCGTCCTTGCCGTCCAGCAGCACCACGTGCTGGTTCTTCTCGTCGCCTTGCCAGCTCAGTTCGGAGCCGGCCAGCTTCACACCCGTGGGGGGATCCAGGCTGACGGCTGGCAACTTCGTGCACTTCGGTTGGCTCGCCTTGCCCAAGAGATCCCCGCGCATCGCCGCGACCCGGTAGCAGACTTGCTGTTGACCTTCGCTGATCGGCAGCTCGATCGCGGTCTGCTCTGCGGGCGCGACCTTCAGTTCCTTGACCGCCCCCGTCGGCTGGTCGACCCGCTGGACCTGGTAGGAGGTGGCGCGATCGGCCGCCTGCCAGCTGACCTCGACCAAGGCGGCGGTCAGCGCTCTTGCCGCGACCTTCGCGGGTGGGTCGGGAGCGATGTCGGCCAGGCCGGCGCCGGCGACGGAACCAGCACGAAGCAGGAGCGCCACGCCGGCGACCAACCCGACGACGACAAGCCCGGCGAGGGCCACCAAGGCGCGGGACAGCACCGGGCGCTGCAGGACCGCGGCGTCGACCACGACCCTGGACGGGTCCGGCGCGGCCGTACGGATCGCCGGCCGCTCCTCTGCGCCGACGGGCTCGCCGATGACCTGGAATGGCAGATGCGCCGGGCTGCCGCGGAGGAATGGCCGGCGGGGCCGCGCCCGCACCTTCGCGGTGACCGTGCCACCCACCGGCACGCCGACCACGTCGGGCGTGATGAGGAAGCCGAGCCGCTCGTCGCGATCCGCGGCCGCCAGCCGCAAGCGCACTGGCGCGTTGCCCCAGTTGGTCAGGCGCAGCCGGAAACGGGCTCTCCAGCGGGCGGATGCAGTAACCGGCGTGATCGCGGCCTGCAGGTCGAAGACCCGGCCGACTTCGAGGTCGCCCTCCTCGACGACGGAGCGCTGCGCGGTCAGCGTGGACACCGCGCGGACGCCGAAGGGCAGCGGGGCTGCCGGCACCTCGCCAGCCTGGGGCGGCTTGAACACCACCACCGCGCTCTCTTCCGCGCCCGGGTAAACCGGCAACTCCGGCGGGTGCACCTCCCACCAGCCGGGGTCGAGGCCGACGACATCGAGTCGGAACGACTCGACCAGCCGCCCGGGATTGCGCACCTTCGCCGACAGGCTGGCCTGACCTCCCGGCTCGGCGCGCAGCACTGTCGGGTCAAGCGTGAGAAGCGGGTCCGCCCCTCCGTCGGAGTACTCTGCTCCGCTTGCTGTAGTCACCCGCAGCCACCCCCGCCGCATCGCGCTGACCGTAGCGTACGGCCCACCGCCCCAACGGGCAGCCAATCATGCACCTGCAGTCGCCCGGCGGCGTCTGCGTATGCCGAGCGGCCTGGTCGATGCTCGCGGTGGAGGTCCGGGACGGGCATGCGTCGAAGGTGGCAAACGCCGTGATCTACGAGGTGGACGAGGCGCTGCGGGCGCTCATCCGGCAGGACGCCCTGCCTGGGTCGGACATCGAGGTGGTCTTCGATGCCCCGACCAAGGACTGGGCGAGCCGCCGGAACGCCCCGACGGTTGACGTGTACCTCTACGACATCCGCGAGGACCTGCGCCGCCGCGAGCGCGGAATGATCAACGAATACGACGGTGGCCGGGTGGTTTCCCGCCGGCTCCCACCCCGCCATTTCAAGCTGTCGTACCTCGTCACCGCCTGGACGCAGCGGCCGGAGGACGAGCACCGGCTGCTCTCGGCATTGCTCGGATGCTTCCTCCGGTACGACGCGATCCCGGCCGAGTTGTTCGGTCCGCCGCTTGCCGACCTGGGTCTCCCCGTTCCGCTCACCGTCGGGCTGCCACCGCCCGAGGACCGCGCCTTCGCCGACGTGTGGTCAGCGCTCGGTGGCGAGCTGAAGCCGTCCCTGGACATCGTGGTCGTGACGCCGACCGATACCGGCCAGCGGCACGAGGCCGGGCCGCCGGTCGTACGTCCGCCAGTAGTGTCGGTCGGCGGTCGCGAGCCCGACGCCTGGCCACCGCGCGAGTCGCGAGAGCCCCGCGAGCCACGCGAGCCCGGCGAGTCCGGCGAGCCCCGCGAGCCCCGCGAGCCCCGCGAGCCCCGCGAGCGCCGGCGGAGCAGGAAGGCCGGCGACGGGTGACCGCCGCGGGTCTCGCGCACCTCTTCGGACACGTCGGCCTGATCGAGGCACGGGTGCGGGCGCTGGTGGCGCATCGGCGCGAGGACGACCCGGCCCCGGACGACCCGTTTCGGGGGCTGTACCTGACCGACGAGGTCGTCAACCATCTCCTCCACCCCCGATCGCCCGGACCGGCAGCGCCGTCCGCCGACCGCGCGCGGCTGGAGACCGCCTGCGACGAGGCGGAGCGACGGGGGAACGTGTCCCGGCTGCGGCAGCTTGCCCACGCCGCCCGGTTGACCGACCTCGACCTCGTGATCCTCGTGGCGGCCCTCGCGCCGGACCTCGATGCGCGGTTCGAACCTCTCTACGGCTACCTCAACGACGACGTGACCCGCCGCCGGGCGACGGCTGGACTGGTCCTGGAGATCGCCGGGGCGCCAGCGGCATCGGCCGCAGCGCGGGCCCGCCTCGCGCCGGGAGGACCCCTGGTCGACCGTGCGCTCGTCGTGCTCGACGACCCCGACCGCCCGTTCCTGACCCGGAGCATTCGGGTGCCCGATCGAGTGACGTCCCACCTGCTCGGGGATGACACCTGCGACCCGGCGCTGGCCGACCTCGTGTCGACGCTCGTGCCGTACGACTGCCATCTCGCGGGCGAGCTCGCCCGCGTGATCGAGGAGGGCGTCCGGCTCGTCTACGTCCGGGAACGCTCGGGAAGATCCGGGCGGGCGACGGCGGCCGCGGCCCTGGGGAGATCGGGGCGACCGGCGCTCGGACTCGATCTCGGCCGGCTGGCTGCGCTCCCCAGCGCCCTGGATCTGGCCGTGATAGCCGGCCGCGAGGCGCTACTGGCCGGAGCCGGCCTGGTCGCCGGGCCGGTAGAGGCGCTGGCCGACGGACACCCCGAGGCGCTGCGCCGACTCGCCAGACTGCCGGTGCCGGTGCTGCTGACCGGCGACTCGACCTGGGATCCTGGGTGGAGCGAACAGGTACCGCTCCTGGTCGATGCTCCACAGCTCGCGGCTGCGCAGCGGCGCGAGATGTGGCAGACGCACCTGGACGGACTCCTGCCGGCAGCGCCCCCCGTGCATCTCCAGCTCGGGCCGGAGCAGATCGCGCGTGCCGCGCGGGCCGCGCAGCTCACCGCGGCCTTGGAGCGGTTGCCGGTGGACGCAGACCTGCTCCAAGCCGGCGCCCGGGCGCAGAATGCGGCCGGGCTTGAGCGGCTGGCGCGCCGGGTCGAGCCGTCCGTCGGCTGGCCCGACCTCGTCCTGCCAACGGCGGTCGCCGGGCAACTGCACGAGCTGGCGGCCCGGGCGCGGCACCGCGACCGCGTGCTGACCGATTGGCGGATGCGGCCCGGGGGCGGGCGCGGGCACGGCATCACCGCGCTGTTCGCCGGCGACTCGGGCACCGGCAAGACGATGTCGGCGGAGGTCATCGCCGGCGAGCTGGGGCTTGACCTGTACACCGTGGATCTGGCGACCGTTGTGGACAAGTACGTCGGGGAGACGGAGAAGAACCTCGAGCGCATCTTCGCCGAAGCCGGCCGGGTCAATGCGGTGCTGCTGTTCGACGAGGCGGACGCGGTGTTCGGAAAGCGCAGCGAGGTGCGGGACGCGCATGACCGGTACGCGAACATCGAGAGCGCGTACCTGCTGCAGCGAATGGAGACGTTCGACGGGCTGGCGATCCTCGCCACCAACCTCCGCGCCAACATCGACGAGGCGTTCACCCGGCGCCTCGATGGGGTGGTCGACTTCCCCACTCCTGACGCGGAGCTGCGCCGGGCGCTGTGGGACCGCTGCCTCGGCAAGCACCTGCCCCGCCGCGACGACCTCGACCTCGACTTCTGCGCACAGGCGTTCGAGCTGTCCGGAGGCGCTATCCGGTCGGTGTGCATCACCGCCGCCTATCTCGGCGCCGAACGGGGCGACGCCGTGGGCATGACCGAGCTCATCGCGGCGGTCCATCGGGAGTACCGCAAGCTCGGCCGGCTGCTGCTGGAGCGCGAGTTCGGCCGGTACTACGACCTCGTGCGCTGAGCCGGCGCCTGTGGTCTCGCTCGGTGTGACGCGACTGTGCCGTCGGGGCGAACGCGCGCCACGCCGAGCGAGGCCATGCCGTGGGCAGCACTCGCATCACCGCATCGGCAGCCGCCGACGCTGCCCGCGCCGCTGACGGCTGAGCTCCCCCGGCGGCCCGCACATGTTGGAATTCCCCGCCGCCGTCCCAGATGCCGAGACAGGCATGATCGGGGAGGGAAATGTGCCATATCCGGCAGGGAATTTCCACGGTGATGGTGGACAGCAACAAATCCCATGATCTCGAACTGGCGCTCGACGCCCGGCCTCAGCAGCGCGTTTGCCTGGTAGTCCGCAAACGACTTTCCCTCACCAAACTCATGCAACAGGTCCGCCGCATGCAACGCATCCCAGAGGTATTTGCGCGGGTCAGCGCACACTGGCACTGACTACGACGTCGACGGGACGGCCCAGGAGCTGCTCAAGGCCCTCCTTCAAGGTGAAGTACCTGTCGAAGTAGTCGACCCCTGTCCGGGTGTCGAACTCAACGAGGACATCGACGTCGCTGTCGTCGACGTCAAACGAGTCGCCCACGGCGGAGCCGAACCGATCGAGCCGGCGCACACCAATCCCACGGCACAGGGCCTCGATCTCCGGAAGCCTGGACTCGATCACCGCGTGCACGATCACCTCCGGCGAGACTGGTGCCCGACCTCCGTGGCCACGTCCCGCCAGCCTAGCGACGTGACGTGCGCGCCTGTTGGCCCGAGCACAGGACCTTCATGGGTCGGTAGCCCGGACCACCGTCCTCACGCCAGCACCCCATTGCCGAGGGACGCAATGGACACCGCGCTACGGTCGAGCCGTCCCTGATAACTGGCACCAGCGGCGCCACCCGTTCCGCCGCCAAGCGCCCTTCTCTGCGTCGGGGTTGAAACACGCCGGCCCACCACGGACCCAGGGCCTGCGGTGGCGTGTGCTACGGACAGGCTGGTAGGCGAGGGAACGTGCGACGAGCCAGAGCATGACTGCTGAGGCGCCCCTTCGGGCACTGGGGAGTGCCCCAAGGTCGGTTCGCTCGCGGGTGCCACGGCGGCGCTGCCCCTGCGACGTTGGAGTCGCACCCGAGTCGGCGGAGGGGACGAGCCATGCGCGCCCACGACCACGACCACGACCACGACGGCAGCGAGTCGCTGCGGCCGAAAGCGTCGTCTCTGGACGGGCCGGACACCACGCTGATGAGGGCCGCGGCAGCGGGGCGATGGGACGTGGTCGGCCCAGGCGGTGTGCTCGACCTGCAGCGGACGCTGGGCAATACCGGCGTCACGGCGGCATTGGACGAGGAGGAGCGCTCGCCTGTTCACGATGTCGTGACCTCCGGAGGTGGCCGACCCCTCGAACCCGACATACGCACTGATATGGAGGCGCGGCTCGGGCACGACTTCGGCGACGTACGAGTCCATGACGACGGGCGTGCCGACCAGTCGGCAAAGGACGTCAACGCGCACGCCTACACGGTCGGGTCGAACATCGTCTTCCAGCGCGACCGGTACGACCCGGCGTCCGACGCCGGGCGGGTGACGCTGGCCCATGAGCTGACTCACGTGGTGCAGCAACGCAGCGGCCCGGTCGACGGGGCGCCCGCGCCCGGCGGGATTCGGGTCAGCGACCCGTCGGACCGCTTCGAGCGGGAGGCGGCGGCCACCGCCGAGCAAGTGATGTCCGCGCCGGCCCCTACGTCCGCTCCCGTCGCCGGAGCGCCGGTTGCTCTCCAACGCGAGGCAGCTCCGGAGGAGGAAGAGGAGGAGCTCCAGGGCTCGTTCGTGCAGCGCCAGGGTGCCGAGGAGGAAGAAGAGGAAGAGGCTCCGGCGGGGGCCTGAACCGCGACGCCTACGGTCGCGCTCGCCTCCTCGCGCCCTCCGCGGCCGGCCTCACCTGGCGCTGCGCGGTCGGCGGCCGACCACTCCGCTTGCTCGTCGGCTCGCCGCTCGGTGCCGTCCCGACAGCGGGCTGGCTGGGGCACGCGCCTGGCCGGGCGAATGCCGGTGTTCGTGGGGCTGCCGTGACTCGCGGGTCAAGCCGGCGCCGTCGGACCCGCACGGCGGTGACGCTAATGCCTGCATCGATGGCCGTCTGCGTCAAAGGGCGCGTACCGTGATCGGTGACATGCAATGAGCGACCGGGGGCGCGATGAGTTACCAGCTCGGGGTCGATATCGGCACCACCTACACCGCCGCCGCCGTCGCGCGTGATGGCCGCGCGGAGCCTGTTCAACTCGGCAACCGGTCGCCGCTGATTCCGACGATCGTCTTCCTGCGTCCAGACGGCAGGCTGCTCGTCGGCGAGGCCGCGGAGCGACGCGCCATCGCCGAGCCGGAACGGCTGGCCCGCGAGTTCAAGCGCCGCGTCGGTGATTCCGTGCCGATCCTGTTGGGTGGAACACCGTACTCCGCGCAGGCCCTGATGGCGGTCGTCCTCGACTGGGTCATCAGCCGCACCGCAGAGCTCGAAGGCGGTCCCGCCGAGCGGGTGATCGTCACGCATCCCGCGAACTGGGGGGAATTCAAACGCGAGTCGCTAGCCGCCGCGGCGCGCTCCGCGGGCTTGACCGTCGAGCTCATGACCGAGCCGGAGTCCGCCGCACTGCACTTCGCCTCCGGCGACCGGATAGCGGCCGCTCGCACGATCGCGGTATACGACCTTGGCGGCGGCACGTTCGATGCTGCCGTACTCCGCAAGGGCACCGACCGGTTCGAGGTGCTGGGCAGTCCCGAAGGGATCGAGAACCTCGGCGGCATGGACTTCGACGAGGCGGTCCTCGATCACGTGCGCAAGGCGGTCGGCGCCGCACTGCAGTCAGCCGAACGAGATCCCGCTGCCGAGCTGGCCCGAGCGGCTGAGCTGCGCCGCCAGGCCATTGAGGCCAAGGAGGCTCTCTCCGAAGACATCGACGCCTCCATCCCCGTCACCCTGCCCGACGGGCGCCGGGAAGTCCTCCTGCACCGCACGGAACTGGAGGACATGATCCGGCCGGCGATCGAGCTCACTGTCCATTGCCTCGACCGCGTCATCCGGCAGGCGGCGGAGGAGGAGGTCGATGCGGTCATCCTTGTCGGCGGGTCCTCGCGGATCCCGCTCATCCGGCAGTTGGTGGGGACGACGCTCCAGCGCCCCGTCGAGTTGGACAACCAGCCCCAGTTGGCTGTCGCCCTCGGGGCGGCCCTGGCCGCCAGCGAGCGAAGCGCGACCGCGACAGCGGCGGGTGCCCAGCCTCCGCTCCCCGAGCCGGCCGAACCCGGCGAGCCGGAACCCGCTGCAATCGCCCGCCGGTCCTTCGTCGCCGACTTGCCGACGCGGCTTGCGCGCACGCCACGCGGAATCCTGGCCGCCAGCGCGGCGGCCGTTCTCGCCCTGATCCTGCTCGCGGTCGGCCTCGCCGCCAACGACGGCGAACGGGTGCCCACCGGCCAGCATTCAAGCATTCCCAATCCCACCCTTGCGGCGGCGGCCCCTAGCACTACGGCAGCGGCCCCTAGCGCTACTGCACGCAAGTCCACCGCCTCTGCAAGGGCAAACTCACCTAGGGCCGCCCCGAGCACCACGTCCTCGGCGAGCGGCACTGGGGAACCGTCCGGCTCAAGCCCTGGGCCGGCGCAGACGCCGAAGGCGACGGAAAAAGCGCCGCCGAGCCCGGGAAGAACCATCCGGTCGGGAAAGGCTCAGACCATCGACCTCTTCGGCCTTGCCCCCGATGCCGACTGGCGGACCGGTGCCGGGACGGTGCCTTTCCCCGCGCCATCAGGGGATAGCCGCGGGGGTGCCGTAATCTTCCCAGCCGGTACATGGCTTCTAGAAGACGGCACCTCGCCGCGGTTCATGGTGACCCACCCCGAGTGGGTGGACAACGGATGGATCGAAGGTGACTTCCAGTTGCCGAAAGCAATCATCGCCGGAGACCGCTTCCGCGCCACTGTCGGCTTCCAGCAGGCCCAGAGCGGCAACGTGGGGGCGGCCACGTTCATCGTGCAGGCGGTGTTCGACGACAGGAGCGTGTCCGGTTCGCTCGTGAGGCGGTTCGACTCGCAGGCGGATGGGGTCATGCACCAACTCGATGTCGACCTCAGCGCCGTACGTGGCGCGCGGACGCTGCGACTCCGCGTCGAGGCGGGGCCCACCGCCGCGCAGGACTGGGCGGCGTGGGTCAAACCGCGGATTGAAGGGTGACGGCAGCATTTTCCTTACTGAGCCAGGGTCGCCTCCAGCACCACGTCCGCCGGCGGCGCTACAGCTCCGTCCGGCGCCAGGCCTACCCAGACGCAGCCGAAGGCCGAGGAACAGGCGCCACGAGGCTCAGAAACCACCACCGGGTCGCGAAAGTCGGCCTCGCCCTCGCCGCGAACACCTCGAACCTCGTCGCCGCCACCGCCGGATCCCCCCACGCCGCGTTCGCTGACCGCGCCGCTCCAGGTCAGTCCAGCTGACGGCACGCCGCTCACCCACTTCCCACGGACGACGACGCTCGATTGGAACACGGCACGGGGAGCAGCGAAGTACTACGTCGAGGTCGAGTGTCTGCACTGTGTCACCGTCGGCGAGTGGTCTTCATGGGCGAGCACGACGACAACAGCGACCAAGTACAGCTTCACGTGGGTCGGCGACAACGTCGGCCGCTGGCGAGTCAGGGCTGAGGCATCCGACGGAACCCAGGGACCGGCCACCGGCTGGTGGCAGTTCAACTACGACACCGGCTAGGCGGAACTCAGACGGTCCGACGGCGGAAGCACTCCCAGGTGTTGTTCTGAGCGGCGCCTTCGCAGCCGGTGCGTCTGTCCGTGTGCCGGCGGGTCGGCTTCGCGGCCGGGCTGGGCGGCCATGGCTGACCAGGCAGACCGGCGCCGAAACGCGCCTGTTCGGCCTCGCCGCGTTCACCGACCCGGTCGACCCGGCCGACCGGCGCTGGCCGGGCGGGCCCGGCACGGCCCTGATCGAGCTGGCGTTCGACGGAGTGTGGCCATGCTGACCGGCGTCGAGCACGCGTGCCCCGAACTCACCGGACCGACGCCGGATGTGGTCCGGGCGGCTCAGGTGCGGCGGGGTGCCTCAGCGCAGCGGCAGGACCAGTTGGCCTCGGTCGGTATCGAGGGAGACGGTCTGCTCGTCCGGGGTCACGCAGATACGGAACTGGTCGATGGGCGGGGCACCGGTTGCCTGCCAGCCCAGTACCGCGTTCTCGATGTCATCCCACAGCCGCGGCGTTCCGCCCTGCCGCACAGTCGCGGCACCGTGCGGCTGTCGTTGGACGATAGCGAACGCATTCGACCGGGCGTCGATGAGGTAGTCGGCGATTGGCGCTTCGTGCAAGCTCATCCGGGCGTGCTGCGCCCACGGAGCAGCGCATTGCGCGACGAACCGGCTGGTCCAATCGTCGAGGACGGCCGGGCCGACGCGGGCGGTCCGCTCGGCTCCCTCGTCCGGCCCGGGGATTTGCATATTGCCGGGTGGCGCCTGCGGCCGGGCGATCATGAAGGACACGTCGTCGGTGAGAAATTCTCCCTCGGCGGTGTCGTTCGCGGCGACGGTGAGCCTGGCAAGCGCGCAGGTGTACAGCCAGCCCGTGACCGTCACCAGGATGATGCCGCCTGGCCGCACCTGTCGCAGCCAGGCGGGCGGGATGCGTCGCACTGAGCAGGTGGCGATGAGCCGGTCGTAGGGCGCGCCGTCCTCGTGTCCGGCCAGCCCGTCACCGATCACCAGCCTCGGGGCGTATCCGACCCGTTCCAGCCCTACACGGGCCTGCGCCCCCACAGCCGGATCCAGTTCGATCGAGGTGACCAGGTCCGGTCCGAGCCGGTCGCACATCAGCGCGGTTGAGTAGCCGCTTCCGGTGCCGATCTCCAGCACCCGCATGCCCGGTTCCACGTCCAGGTCCTCGAGCATGCGCACCACCAGGCCGGGCAGCGTCGATGATGACGAGGGCACGCCGGCGACGACGCCGCTCACGTCGCTGGGAACAGTGGCCCCGTCCAGCTGGGTAACGTGGGTCTCGTCCGCGTAGCACGCTGCCAGCCACGCTTCCGGGTCACCCCCGGAGCTGACCGGCCTCCACCGCGTCGGGCCGTCTCCGTCCACCGGTTCGAAGAGACCTTCGCGCAGGAACTCGTGCCTGCTCACGTGCTCGACGGCAGCTCGCCACGCCGGTGTGCGGATGACGCCGCTGGCTTGCAGCTCATCGGCGAGGCGACGCCGCAGCGCCCCTGCGTCTGTGGGGGTCATCCGGGGTTCCTTTCCAGCAGGTCGGCGATCGCCGCGGTCATCGGCAGGCCCGTTGGCGGCTCAAGGAACGCCCACTGCCCCGACGGGTTGCACTCCAGCCACCGCCATCTGGTGTCACGGTCGATCGCGAAGTCGAACGCGCCGAACACCAAGCCGAAGCGCCGCAGGTAGGCATGCAGCGCCTGCTCGATTCCGGCCGGCGGGTCGACGACACTGTAGGACAGCTGACTGTGGTCGGCGGTACGCCAGTCGAGCAAGCCGGAGTCTATCCGCACGGCGAATACCCGCTCCCCGATGACCGTGACCCGGGCGTCTGCGACCTTGTCCACGCGGGCCTGGAACAGGTGCGCAGTGCCGGCTACCGTCTGGTCGATCTCGCCGGGGCTGACCTCGGTGACGGGGAGGGCGCAGGAGACGCCGTCCACCAGGTAATGGGGGACGGCCAGCGGCTTATGGACGATCGGGCCGTG
>Ga0184623_10000506_pt1 | contig 16475 bp, 14 predicted proteins | sample PLM1_100_b1_FD_133138 | JGI IMG/M metagenome (GOLD analysis project Ga0184623, IMG submission 133138) | Groundwater sediment microbial communities from an aquifer in East River, Colorado, USA - PLM1_100_b1 | ecosystem: Environmental > Terrestrial > Soil > Riparian zone | place: USA: East River...
AGCGGTCTACTTCGACCACGATCCGGACCGGCTCCGCGCGCTCGCCGGTGCCGCCGCCGCCGTCGGTGCTGAGCGGTTCGTCCTTGACGACGGCTGGTTCCGCGGACGGGACCACGACCTCGCAGGCCTGGGCGACTGGTACGTGGACGAGCGGAAGTACCCGAAGGGGCTGACGCCGCTCATCGAGCACGTCCGCAGCCTCGGGCTGGAGTTCGGACTGTGGGTGGAGCCGGAGATGGTCAACCCGGACTCCGACCTCTACCGTGCCCACCCCGACTGGGTGCTCAGCGTTCCGGGGTACACGCCGGTGCTGGGACGGCACCAGCTCGTCCTCGACCTCGCCAACCCGGACGTCTCCGCATACCTGCTGGAGCGCTTGGACTGGCTGCTCACCGAGCACGACATCAGCTACTTCAAGTGGGACATGAACCGCGACCTGGTGCAGGCCGGCAGCGGACAAGCGGGGCGTGCGGGCGTCCACGCGCAGACCCTCGCGTTCTACGCCCTCCTCGGCGACCTGCGCCAGCGCCACCCGGACGTGGAGATCGAGAGCTGCTCCTCCGGCGGCGCCCGCGCCGACCTGGCCGTCCTCACCTACACGCAGCGGATCTGGACGTCGGACTGCAACGACGCCCTGGAGCGCCAGCTCATCCAGCGCGGCTTCAGCTACTTCCTCCCGCCCGAGCTGATGGGCGCGCACATCGGCCCGCCCCGCTCCCACACCACGGCCCGCGTCCACGACCTGGGCTTCCGTGCGGCCACGGCGCTCTTCGGGCACCTCGGCATCGAGTGGGACATCACCACGGCATCGCCGGCCGAACGTGCGGTGATCACCGACGTCATCGCCCTGTACAAGCAGCTCCGGCCCTTGTTGCACAGCGGCACCACGGTGCGTGTCGAACACCCGGACCCGGCGACGCTCGCCCACGGCGTCGTCGCCACCGACCAGAACGCGGCCGTGTTCGCGTTCGCCCAGCTCGGCGCGTCGCCCACCACGGTCACACCGCCGCTGCGCCTCACCGGGCTCGCCCCGGACCGCCGCTACGCGGTGCGCTGGCTACGCCTCGGCGAGGACGGCCTGGGGCCGATGAAGGCGCCGCCGCCATGGCTCGCCAACGGGGTCACGCTCACCGGCGCACAGCTCGCCGCGCACGGCCTCGCCATGCCGGTGCTCCACCCCGAGCACGCGCTACTGATCGAGTGCGCCGCGGTCTAGCGTGCGGTACTCGCCGGCGATCCGGTCCAGGTGCGGTAGCGCGTCGTCGCCGAACACGGCCGCCTGTTCCAGCGCGGTGAACAACTCGGCGTAGGTCGCGAGGTCGGACGCGCCAGTAATGGTTGCCGTAGCGGTTTCGGTGGCCACTATGGCCGCATCGTCGTCGTACAGGTGGAAGCCGTGGCGCGGGAAGAACTGGACGGGTGTGGTCCAGGGAATCAACCCGACTGACACGTTCGCGCGCTGCACCGCTGCGGCAACAGCCTCGACCTGCTCGACCATCAGCGCGGCCGAACCTGCCTGCCACCGGAGCGCGCCCTCGGTCATGATCAGGACGAACTGCTTCGACTCGTCAGCGAGGATCCGTTGCCTGTTCGCTCGCGCCTCGGTTGCCTCATCAATGTCGTCGTCCGAGAGCGCCGGAGAATCCGGGGTACCAAAGACGCAGCGCGCGTACGCGTCCGTCTGGAGCAAGCCGATCACCATCGCCGGCTGGAAGCCTCGGACCACGGACGCGGACGATTCGAGCTGCCCGATGCGGCGCTGCATCTCACTGACGCCGCGGGCGAGGATCACGCGCGCAGACGCTTCTGCCCTCAGCCCGGCCACCGTCGCGCGGAGCTCCTCACCGAGCGCGGCCGGCACGGCGTAGACCCGGCACAGCACCTCGACATCGTCGATCGAGGGCAGTAGGAAACCGCGCTCGATCTTCGAGATCTTGGACTGTGACATGCCGGCTCGCCTGCCCGCTTCCGTGCCGGACAGGCCCGCGCCGCTGCGGGCCTCGCGCAGGGCATGCGCAAGTCGGGCGCGGTCACCAGGTCCGCGCCCCGGAGCCACGGTCGAGGTGGTGCTCATGCCGCGTGGTTCGCCCTCCACTCCTCCGGATGACGCGCCCACCAAGCGCCAAACGGTTCAGCGGCTGCGACTGCGGCATCCCTGGCCCGCTGGTACCGAGCAAGCAACGTATCGACAGGTTCGCCTCCGAGGAACCGCCCGTGCTGGTCATAGTGCATCCGGATCACATGTCGGTCATCGACCAACCAGAAGTCGTGATCGACCAGTCCCTCGGCAGCCTCGCGTTCGGACAGGTCGAGGATCCGGACGTCCTCGCCAGCCGCCACGTTCGGTGCGTAGCCCCACTCACACTCGTACCGCAGGTAGTCGGTGAGCGGTGATCTCAGCAGATGGACCCGGTGGTTGACGATTCCAGCGCGGTGGTCAGCCGCCAACCGATCCAGCCAGGGCTGTTTCCGAACCAGATCTGGCCCCTGGGCGCCACGCATGTACCGCTCGAAGTCTCCGCCATCGGACTCGACGTCGTACCGGTCGAGCAGCTCAAGCCGGAAAGCGGATCGGGTCAGCCGCTCATCGATGTACCCGCCGAGCTCAGCTACCCGGGTGCTCCGTCGCGCCAGCCTCGACCGGCATGACTCCCCGGCGCCATCAGGCGAGGCCGGCGGCGCTGGGTGAAACGCCGGGTGGGCGCGGGCGACCAGTTCCCGGCCAGCGTCAGCGCCCACCCAGCCAAATCCACGGTCGGCCCCTCAGACGCGTGACCGTCCCAGCTTCTCTGGTGGGATTGTGGAGCGGGACTGCACAATCCCACCAAACAAGCCCAACCGCAGCGCCGGAGCTGGTATTCATCCGTCATGGCGGGGGAAATGCTGGCGTCAGTCACCTCATTGTTCGGCGTCTTCCTGGGTGGCGGGCTGTCGTTCCTGGTGCAGCGGACTACCCAGCGCTCGGCCGAGCGCGTCGAGGTGACCCGGCAGACGTCCGCGCGGGCGGCGGCGCGCCGCGACGAACGGGTCGCTGTGATCCGTGAGTTCATCGCACAGGCGCAGGCCGCGGAGCGAGCCGCGATCCACCGCCCCGATAACTGGGACTCGGACGAGTGGTACCCGGCGGCGCAGTCCAGCATGGACAGTTTGTGGGTTGCCGAACGCACCATCCACGTGCTCTGCGCGCCGTCCCTGCATGCGCCCGCCCGCGCCTATGCCGAAGCCCTCAACCACGTCGTCTGGCAGGAACGGACCGGGACACCCGTCTGGGAGTACCTGGAACCGTCGAGGCTCGCGTTCCTCAACGCCGCCCGCCAAGGCGTCGACGACCCGGCCTGAGCGCTCAGACCAGGCGGCGCAGTACCGGCTTGCCGTCGGACCGGCGGATCTCCAACGCCGCCAGATCCTTGCCGCGGAACCGGGTGGCGGCGTCAGTGGTGATCTCCTTGCCAGGGCCGACCGTCCACGAGCCGATCTGCTCGCTCGCGCCCGAGCGGGACACCGCGAACAGGGAGTACGACTGCTCGCCCGCGTACTCCGAGGGCGGGTACGAACAGTGCAGCGCGACCTTCGTACCCCAGGCCTTCTCGACGACCCCGACCTCGGCGCGGACCATCGACGCACCATTGACGGGTGACATCGCCGCCAGCGACACCTGCCCGCCCTGAGTCACCCGGTGAACCGGGCTGAACGGGGCGTACAGCGCCACCGGCACCGCGATCGCCAGCAGCACGAACAGGCAAGCCGCCACCGTGAGCCACCGGCCTCGGCGCCGCTTACGCTTCCGCTCCAGCTGCGTCGCGGTGAGCAACCGCGGCCACAGGGTCGGCGGCGGCATCTCGATCGGCGCGCCGCCGAGGATCCCGGTGGACTCCGTGTCCACACTGGCCAGCAGCGCCGGCAGTCCGGACAGTAGCCGCACGGGCGCCTTGCAGTGGGGGCAGCGCGGCAGGTGGTTCACGAACGCCCGACGCTCCTCGGTAGAAAGCGAGCCGACCACATAGGCGCCGTCGTCGTAGGCATGGGGGCACCTCGTCACTGCGTCACCCCCATCTCTTCCAGTGCGAGCTTCAGCGCGCGGAGCGCGTAGTGCGTTCGCGATTTGATCGTCCCCGGAGGAACTCCGAGGGTTTCTGACGCTTCGGCGACGGACTGGCCGCCGTAGAAACACTCCACCAGAACCTCTCGGTGAGAGTCGCTGAGTCGGGACATGGCCTCGGCCACCAGCCAGGACTGAAGCATCCGGTCAGTCTCGTCGCTGATCGCGCGCTCCGGGAGTTCGTCGGTGACGACCTCTACCCTCCGCACGGGTCGGCGCCAGGCATCGATGGCGAGGTTGCGTGCGGTCGTGAACAGCCACGACCGGACCGAACCGCGGGCGGGGTCGAGCGCCTCCGGATGCCGCCAGGCGCGCAGCAACGTCTCCTGCACCAGATCTTCGGCGCGGCCACGGTCTCCGCCGGTCAACCTCAACGCGAAGGACCACAACGCGCCCGCGTGGTCGTCATGGAGTGCACGCAACAACTCAGCCTCTTGCATCAGCGATCGAACCCCCTTCCCAACCGTGAACACGGACTGCGGATAGGGGCGGTTCAACACTTCCTTAAGACAGTCTTCGGTTTCCTAAGCTGATCCGATCCAGGTAAGACCGTTACGGGTAGAAACTTCACAGATCGTGACCGCACCACGTGCTGGCCATACACCGTTCACTTGAGGGGCCCTTACTGCTCACGTGCGCTGCATACGTTCTGGGCAAGTCGACCCCCTGCCCTGGAGGAGCACGCGTGACCAACGCCCCCGACCATCGATGGTTGCTGCCGATGGCTGACCACCCGAGCGGTCGTTCGGCCATGACCTGCGCGTACCGCTGCGGCAACGCCTGTGCGCACCCGGCGCCCAACACGAGCGAGAACGAGTACTTCGGTGACATCGCGGCCGGCCAGCTCTCCCGCCGTGGCCTGCTGCGGGCCGGTGCGGTGGGAGCGCTCGTCGCCGGGGTGGCCGGGGTCAGCGGTGGCATTGCGCTACCGGCTGCCGCCGAGGAGATCGCGACCGCTGGCGCCGACACTGCTACCGGCGGGACAGCGCTGAGCTTTCCGGCCGTGCCGCCGAACAAGCTGGACAGCGTCGTGGTGCCGAACGGCTACGACCACGCGGTCGTGATCCGCTGGGGCGACCCGGTCGTTCCCGGCGCGCCGAAGTTTGACCCGCACAAGCAGACGGTCGCGTCGCAATCGAAGCAGTTCGGCTACAACAACGACTACATCGCCGTGATCCCGCTGGAGCGCTCCTGGTACGGCGGCTCGCGGCGGGCGCTGCTCGTGGTCAACCACGAGTACACCAACGAGGAGCTGATGTTCCCCGGCGTCGCGTCCGCTGACGGCACCACGGTCGAGCAACGGCGCATCGCGATGGCCGCCCACGGCCTCTCCGTGGTGGAGCTTGAGCGTGTCGGCGACACGGGTCAGTGGCGTCCGGTGAAGGACGGCAGGCGGTACAACCGTCGCCTCACGGCGCAGTCCGTCTTTAAGCTCACCGGCCCGGCCGCAGGGTCGCCGCTGCTCACGACGGCCGCCGACCCGACCGGCACCAAGGTGCTCGGCACGCTGAACAACTGCGCTGGCGGGCTCACCCCCTGGGGTACGACGCTGCACGGCGAGGAGAACTTCAACCAGTACTTCGTCAACGCGAACGGGGCGCCGGAGGCCGACAAGCCTGCGCTGAAGCGGTACGGCATCGATATCGTCAACGCGATCCCGGCCGGCAACCGCAAGTGGCACGAGGCCGACGCGCGCTTCGACCTCAGCCAGCACCCGCACGAGGCCAACCGCTTCGGCTGGATCGTCGAACTCGACCCGCGCGACAAGAACTCGACCCCCCGCAAGCGCACCGCACTCGGCCGGTTCAAGCACGAGGGCGCGACGATCTCGCTCTCCAGCGACGGCCGCGCGGTCGCCTACATGGGCGACGACGAGCGGTTCGACTACATCTACAAGTTCGTGTCGGACAAGCGGATGCGCAAGGACGACCACGCGCACAACCTCACCCTCCTCGACTCCGGCACGCTGTACGTGGCGAAGCTCACCGGCGACAGCCCAGCCAGCGAGATCGACGGCACCGGCACACTGCCCAGCGACGGCGCGTTCGACGGCCTCGGCGAGTGGATCCCGCTGGTGCGCGGGAAGACATCACTGGTGCCCGGCTTCACCGTCGACCAGGTGCTCGTGCACACCCGGCTCGCCGCCGACACCGTGGGCGCCACCAAGATGGACCGGCCCGAGGACATCGAGCGGAACCCGGTCGACGGCAAGGTCTACGTGGCGCTGACCAACAACAGCAACCGCGGCGGGACCGTGCCGGCGGACGAGGCCAACCCGCGCAACGCCAACAAGCACGGGCATATCCTCACGATCTCCGAGCACGACGACGACGCCGCGGCGACGAAGTTCACCTGGGCCGTCCCGCTGGTCGCAGGCGACCCGGCCGACCCGAAGACCTACTTCGCCGGGTACGACAAGACCAAGGTCAGCCCGATCTCGTGCCCCGACAACGTCGCGTTCGACAAGGCCGGCAACCTCTGGATCTCCACCGACGGCAACCAGCTCGGCGCCAACGACGGCCTGTTCGCCATGCCGGTCAGCGGGCCCGAGACCGGCCACCTCAAGCAGTTCTTGAGCGTGCCGATTGGCGCCGAAACCTGCGGTCCGTGCATCACCCCGGACCAGCGCAGCGTTTTCGTGGCCGTGCAGCACCCGGGTGAGCTGACCGGCGCGTCGTTCGACAACCCGAAGAGCACGTGGCCGGACGGCAACTACGCCCGACCGTCCGTCGTGGTCACCTGGCGGATCGCCGAGGGCAGCAAGCGCATCGGCGCCTGAACCACTCCCTCACCACGCGATGCGGCGTGCCGGTCCACCCGGCGCGCCGCATCGCGCATTTGGCAGCCCCTAAACGGACTTGCTGGACTCCCGTGCCTTCAACGGGCGCACGTAGCCACGAATACCCCGCAAGTCCGTTTTGTGCCGGAAGGCGGGGGGCCGGAAGGCGGGGGGCCGGAAGGCGGGCGGCCGGATGGCGGGAGTGGGACGCGTCAGCCGGTGCGGGCGACCACGAAGTCGGCGAGCGACTCCAGGGCGGCGCGCGCCGGCACCTCGGGCAGCTCAGCGAGGAGCGCCCGGGCCTGCGCGGCGTAGGAGTCGAGCGTCGCCCGCGCGGTCGCCATCGCCGGCGACTTGCGGAGCAGGTCCAGCGCCTCCGAGTGCTCGTCGTCGTCCACGAGCGGCCTCGACACCAGCTCACGCAGCCGCGCCTCCGCCGGGTCGTCCGAGGCGAGTGCGTGGAGCACGGGCAGCGTCGGCACGCCCTCGCGCAGGTCGGTGCCGGGGGTCTTGCCCGACTGGAGCGACTCCGAGGCGATGTCCAGCAGGTCGTCGGAGAGCTGGAACGCCACGCCGATGACCTCGCCATACTTGGTGAGCGTCTCGACCACGGGCGCCGGTGCACCGGCGAACATGGCGCCGAACCGCCCGGACGTCGCGATCAGCGAACCGGTCTTCTCCGCGACGACGTGCAGATAGTGCTCGACCGGGTCGGCGTCGCCGATCGGCCCTGCGGTCTCCCGGATCTGGCCGGTGACCAGCCGGGAGAACGTACGCGACTGGATCTTCACCGCCTCCGGACCGAGTTCGGAGACGATGTCGGACGCCCGCGCGAACAGGTAGTCGCCGGTGAGGATCGCTACCGTGTTCGTGTAGCGCGAGTTGGCGCTGGGGGCGCCGCGCCGGACGTCGGCCTCGTCCATCACGTCGTCGTGGTAGAGCGTCGCCAGGTGGGTCAACTCCACCACCACTGCCGCCTGCACGACTTCCGGCGTCAAAGGGTCGCCGAAGTGCGCGGCGAGCAGGGCGAGGAGCGGCCGGAACCGCTTCCCGCCCGCCTCGACCAGGTGCCGGGAGGCTTCGGTGACGAACGCGTCGCCGCTCTCCACCGCCTCCCGCAGCGTGGACTCCACCCGTTCCAGCCCGGCCCGGACCGACGCCTCCAGCGCCGGGTCGACGAACTCGATGCCGGTCAGCCCGCGCGCACTCGTCACCATCGGCTATCGCACGAACTCTGCGGCGCTGCTGGCGAGCTGCAGCACCGGCTGCGGGGCCACGCCCAGCAGCAACGTGGCCAGGACGCCGACCATCAAGGCGGCGGCGGTGTAGAAGCCGGGAATCACCACTGTCGGTCCGTCCTCCGCGGGCTCGGAGAGGTACATGAGCACGATGACCCGCAGATACGGGAACGCAAGCACCATGCTAGCGATGACGCCCACGACGACGAGCGCCACCGCCCCTCCACCGGCCGCCGCGGAGAAGACCGCGAACTTGCTCGTGAAGCCGCTGGTGAGCGGGATGCCCGCGAACGCCAGCATGAAGAAGGTGAAGACGGCCGCGAAGAGCGGCGACCGGCGGCCCAGCCCGGCCCACCGGGACAGGTGGGTGGCCTCGCCGTCGGCGTCGCGGACCAGCATGACCACGCCGAACGCGCCGATCGTGGTGAAGCCGTACGCGGCCAGGTAGAACATCGTGCTGGAGATGCCGTCAGAGACGCCGTCCGCACCGAACCCGACCACGCCGGTGAGGATGAACCCGGCATTGGCGATCGAGGAGTACGCGAGCAGCCGCTTGATGTCGGTCTGCGTGACGGCCAGCACGGAACCGATCACCATCGTCAGGATCGCGATGCCGATCAGCAGCGGTCGCCAGTCCCAGCGGGTGTTGAAGAACCCGACGTAGAGGACCCGCAGGATCGCCCCGAACGCGGCGACCTTCGTGCAGGAGGCCATGAGCGCGGTGATCGGCGTCGGCGCGCCCTGGTACACGTCGGGCGTCCACTGGTGGAACGGCGCGACACCGGCCTTGAACAGCAGGCCGATCATGAGCAGCGCCAAGCCGAGCAGCAGGAGCGTTTCGTCCTTGTCGGACGCACCCACGGAGGCGTAGATGCCGCGCAGGTCGACGCTGCCGGCGTAACCGTAGATCAGCGCCAGGCCGTACAGGAAGAACGCCGACGCGAAGGCCCCGAGCAGGAAGTACTTCATCGCTGCCTCCTGCGAGAGTAGGCGGCGACGGCGCGCCAGCCCGCAGAGCAGGTATAGCGGCAACGAGAGCACCTCGAGCGCGACGAACATCAGCAGCAGGTCGTTCGCCGAGACGAACAGCATCATGCCCGCGAGGGCGAAGATCGCGAGCGGGAACGTCTCGGTCTGGCTGTGACGCGACTCGGCGAGTTGCCGGTCGGTGGGCGTGCCTGCCGTGACCGCCGCACTCGCCACGAACGCGCCACCCGGCTCCAGCGCCCGCTCAGCGACGAGCAGCACGCTGACGAAGCCGAGCAGGATGATGCTGCCCTGCATGAACAGCGCCGGCCCGTCGACCGCGACTGCACCGGCCGCCGTCTTCAGCTCGGCACCCGAGCCCGCGCCCGCCCCGAAGTCCCGGTCGCCGACGAGCAGGATCACCGCGACGAAGGAGGCGAACAGACCGGCGAGCGCGAGCACCACCTGCGTGATGTGCCGGGCGGCGCGCGGGACGAACGCCTCTACCAGCACGCCGGCGCAGGCGACACCGAACAGGATCAGCATCGGTGCGAGCGCCGCGTAGTCGAGGTCCGGCGCGCTGATCTTGTCCGCAGCGAGCAGCAGTTCCGCGTTCATGCCGTCACCTCGCTGCGCTCGGTGCCGCATTCACGGGCGTTGCTGAACTCATTGGTTCGCTCGCTCCGCTCGCTCACTTGCCGCCTCCGGAGTTCGCGGTGGGCGCCGGGTCGGTCTTGCCGACATCCGAAAGAGTCGCCTGGACCGCCGGGTTGATGACGTCGATAACCGGCTTCGGGTAGAAGCCGAGGGCGATGATGAGGATGAGCATCGGCGCGATGACGAACGCCTCACGCCGGCTCAGGTCCTTCATCTTCGGAAGGTCGGGGTTGAGCTGGCCGTGCATCGTGCGCTGGTACATCAGCAGGATGTAGAGCGCCGCGAGGATCATGCCGACGGCGGCGATAACCGCGGCGACCGGCAGCCTGGTGAACGACCCCAGCAGCACCAGGAACTCGCTGACGAACGCGTTGGTGCCCGGCAGCGAAAGCGACGAGAGGCCAACGATGAGGAACGCGCCGCTTATCCAGGGGATCACCTTGCCGGCGCCGCCGAAGTCAGCCACCGCCGACGAGCCGCGGCGCGCCACCAGGAACCCGACGACGAGGAAGAGCGCGCCGGTGGAGAGGCCGTGGTTGACCATGTACAGCACCGCGCCAGTGCCAGCCTGGGAGGTGAACGCGAAGACACCGAGCCCGATGAACCCGAAGTGCGCCACGGAGGTGTACGCCACCAGGCGCTTCATGTCGCTCTGCCCCATCGCCAGCAGCGCGCCGTAGATGATGCCGATCACCGAGAGCACGATCGCCACCGGCGCGAAGAACGTCGACGCCTCCGGGAAGAGCGGCAGGCAGTACCGCAGGAATCCGTACGTGCCGACCTTGTCCAGCACGCCGACCAGCAGCACCGCTGCCCCGATCGGGGCCTGGCCACCGGCGTCCGGCAGCCAGGTGTGGAACGGGAAGAGCGGCGCCTTGATCGCGAACGCGATGAAGAAGCCGAGGAAGAGCCAGCGCTGCGTGGTCTCGTCGATGTCGAGCGCGGCGAGCTTCTCGAACGAGAACGTGCCGACGCCCTCGCCGCTGCTCACCACGTACAGCCCGATCACCGCGGCGAGCATGAACAGGCCGCCGACCAGGGAGTACAGGAAGAACTTCACCGCGGCGTACTGCCGGCGCGAACCGCCGTAGGACGCGATGAGGAAGTACATCGGGACGAGCATGACCTCGAAGAAGACGTAGAAGAGGAACACGTCGGTGGCCGCGAAGACCCCGATCATGCAGCTCTCCAGTGCGAGCATCAGCGCGAAGAACGTGCCGACGGTGCGCTTGCCGCCGACCGCGTCGTGCCAGGACGCCAGCACCACGACCGGCATCAGGATCGCGATCAGCACCAGCATGACCAGCGCGATACCGTCCACGCCGAAGTCGAAGCGGATGCCGAACCGCGGGATCCACTCGTACGACGACACGAACTGGAACCGGTCCCCGTCGGCCTTGTACCTGCCGGCCATGACCAGCGTGACCGCCAGCACAACCAGCGACCAGCCGAGCGCGACCTGCTTCGCGAGCTTGTCGTTGTCCCGCGGCAGCAGCGCCACCACGAGCGCGCCGACCAGCGGCAGGACCGTCAGGAGCGGGAGGAACGCGAAGTTGCTCATGCCCACCTCACCGCCATCAGGGCGACCACCACGAGGAAGGCACCTCCGAGCATCGTCAGGGCGTACGACCGGACGAACCCGGTCTGGACACGGCGTAGTCGTGCGGATCCGCCACCGACCGCGGCGGCGAGGCCGTTGACGATCCCGTCGATACCGCGGCTGTCGACGTAGACGAGCGCGCGGGTGAGCCACTGGCCAGGCCGCATGAACACGGCCTCGTTGAACGCGTCGGCGTAGAGGTTCCGCCGGGCCGCGAGCACGACCGGGTTGGACGTCGGCTGTTCCTCCAGCGCGGTACCGCGGCGGAACAGCGCCCCCGCGAGCCCGATCCCAATGACCACAACGAGGACGACCAACCCGGTGACCGCGATCGGCGGCAGCTTGTGCGCTGCCTCCGCCGCGCCCTCGCCCGCACCGTGACCGGCGCCCGTGACCGGCGCGAGCCAGTTGACCAGGGCGTCACCCGAGGCGAGCAGGAAACCGGCGGCGACTGAGCCGATCGCCAGCGCGATCATCGGCGCGGTCATCGATGCCGGCGCCTCGTGCGGGTGCTCGATGTCGTCGGTCCAGCGCTTCTTGCCGAAGAACGTCAGCACCATCAGCCGTGTCATGTAGAACGCCGTGATGCCGGCGCCGAGCAGGGCAGCGCCGCCGAACAGCCAACCCGTCCATCCCGGACGGTCGAACGCGTGCTCGATGATCGGATCCTTCGAGAAGAAGCCGGACAGCGGTGGGACCCCGATGATGGCCAGGTAGCCGAGGCCGAACGTCGCAGTGGTGATCGGCATGTACTTCGCCAGCCCGCCGAACCGGCGGATGTTCACCTGGTCCTTCATCCCGTGCATGACCGAACCGGCGCCGAGGAACAGCCCGGCCTTGAAGAAACCGTGGGTCAGCAGGTGCAGGATGCCCAGCGCGTACGCCGGGCCGCCGAGGCCGACAGCCAGGAACATGTAGCCGATCTGGGAGACCGTCGAGTACGCCAGGACCCGCTTGATGTCGTCCTTGGCGCAGCCGATGATGCACCCGATCAGCAGCGTGATCGCGCCGATCGAGCAGACCACCGTCTGGCCGGTGGGGCTCAGGTCGTAGATCGGGCTGGACCGGGCGATCAGGTAGACACCGGCGGTGACCATCGTCGCCGCGTGGATGAGCGCGGAGACCGGCGTCGGGCCCTCCATGGCGTCCGGAAGCCACGCCTGGAGCGGGAACTGACCGGACTTACCGCACGCGCCGAGCAGCAGGAGCAGGGCCAGCGCGGTGACCGTGGTCTTCGACAGCTCGCCCGCGCCGTTGAAGACGTCCAGGTAGGACGTGGAGCCGAGCGCGGCGAACATGACGAAGATCGCCAGGGCCAGGCCGACGTCGCCGACCCGGTTCATGATGAACGCCTTCTTGGCGGCGGTCGCCGCCTCCGGCTTGTAGTACCAGAACGCGATCAGCAGGTACGAGGCGAGACCGACGCCCTCCCAGCCGACGTAGAGCGCCACGAAGCTGTTGCCCAGGACGAGCAGGAGCATCGCAGCGACGAACAGGTTCAGGTACGCGAAGAAGCGGCGGCGCCCGTCGTCATGCTCCATGTACCCGATCGAGTACACGTGGATGAGGAAGCCGACACCGGTGATGAGCAGCACGAACACCGCCGACAGCGGGTCGTACAGCAGCCCGGCGTCGACCTTCAGGTGGCCCACGGCGATGAACGAGAACAGCTCCCGCGACACCGACCGGTTCTCCACCCCGCGCAGGGTGAAGAAGTAGGTCAGCCCCAGCACGAAGCTGGCGCCGACCGTGGCGCAGCCGAGCAGGTGACCCCACTTGTCCGCGCGGCGACCGAGCAGCAGCAGGATCGTGGCTCCGGCCAGCGGCAACGCGATGAGCAGCCACATGCTGCTGAGCGTCCCGGTCGCTGGCGCGTACTCGACGGCCAGCGACTGCCCGGACATCACGGCATCCATCCCACGTCAGGTTCCTTACTTCTCAGTACTTGAGCAGGTTGGCGTCGTCGACCGAGGCCGACCGGCGGGTCCGGAAGATCGACATGATGATCGCCAGCCCGACGACCACCTCGGCCGCGGCTACCACCATCACGAAGAACGCCATGATCTGGCCGTCCAGCGTCCCGTTGATGCGGGAGAAGGTGACGAGCGTCAGGTTCGCGGCGTTGAGCATGAGCTCGATGCACATGAACACGACGATCGCGTTACGGCGGATCAGCACGCCGATGGCGCCGATCGTGAACAGCGCTGCCGCGAGGAGGAGGTACGCGGTGGGCGTCTGGAGTACTTCCCGCATGAGCTACGTCCTCATCCCTTCGGGGTCGTCGTGCCGGGTTCGAGCGCACGCTGCTCGACCACCTTCGAGACGCTGCCTTCGGCGAGGCTGCCGTCCGGCAGGAGCGCGGGCGTGGCGACCGAGTCCGCGGTGGCGTACACGCCGGGGCCGGGCTTCGGCGCCGGGTAGTTGCCGGGGGCGAACCGCGCCTGCGAGCGCTCGCGCTGGGTGAGCCGCTCGCCCTTCTGGCGCTCGACGTGGGCCAGCACCATCGCGCCGACCGCCGCCGTGATCAGCAGCGCACTCGCCACCTCGAACGCGAACACGTAGTTGGTGAAGAGCCTCTCGGCGAGGGCTGGCACGTTGCCCCCTGCGTTGGCCTCGTCGAGCCCAGTGGACTTGATCCCCTCGAGCGACCGGTACAGGCCGCTCGCGACCAGGCCTGCGAAGCCGATGCCCAGGATCGCCGCCGCGAGCCGTTGCCCGCGGAGTGTCTCGACCACCGAGTCGGTGGCGTCCCGGCCGACCAGCATGAGGACGAACAGGAACAGGACCATGATCGCGCCGGTGTAGACGATGATCTGCGCCATGCCGATAAACGGCCCGCCCTGCAGGACGTAGAAGACGCCGAGGCTGAACATCGTCATGACCAGGAAGAGCGCCGAATGGATGGCGTTCTTCGCCAGCACCATGCCGATGGCCCCTCCGAGCGCGACCGGGGCGAGCGTCCAGAACGCGATGGCCTCGCCGCTCGACATGTCGCCAGCCGTCGCCGCCAGGGTGGTCACCGTGCTCATGCCCGTCCTCGCTTCGCTCCGGGCGGGCATGAGACTCCAAGCCGCGCAGTGCCCATGATTCGCTCGCTCATGCCGACACCTCCGGACGCTCGGCGCCCTTCGACGCGCCCGGGTTCGTGACGCCGGCGACGTAGTAGTCGGCCTCGCGCTCACCGAGCCGCATCGGGTGCGGCGGCTGCTCCATGCCCTCCAGGAGGGGGGCCATGAGCTGCTCCTTCGTGAAGATCAGGTCGGCCCGGCTGTCGCTGGCCAGCTCGTACTCGTTGCTCATGGTGAGCGAACGGGTCGGGCAGGCCTCGATGCAGAGCCCGCAGAAGATGCAGCGCGCGTAGTTGATCTGGTACACCGCGCCGTAGCGCTCACCCGGGGAGTAGCGCTCCTCCTCGGTGTTGTCGCCGCCCTCGACGTAGATCGCGTCGGCCGGGCAGGCCCACGCGCACAGCTCGCAGCCCACGCACTTCTCCAGCCCGTCCGGGTGCCGGTTAAGCACGTGCCGGCCGTGGTAGCGCGGTGCGGTCGGCATCTTCACGTCCGGGTACTTCGTGGTGACCTGCGGACGGAACATGTGCGCGAACGTCAGGCCGAAGCCCTTAACCGAGTCGAACACGTCACTCCTCCCCTGGATCAGGGGTGCTGTCGGGCGCGGCGGCCGGGACGGTCACCGGAATCTTCTCTCCCGCGGTCAGCTTGAGCCGGGGCGACGGCGGGACGACCAAATCGATCGGAGGCAGCGGGAACGAGCCCTCGTGGACCGGCTTCGACGCGTCCACGACCTCTTCCTTGCTCTTCTCCGGGACCAGCAGGCTGAGCACGAGCACGACCGCCAGCGCGACGCCGATGCCGCCCAGCCACTGGGCGTTGGTCAGCTCCTTCTCGTTCTGGATCGTCCGCACCGCGGCGACGACCAGGATCCAGAGCAGGCTGGCCGGCACGAGAACCTTCCAGCCGAACGCCATGAACTGGTCGTACCGGAGCCGGGGCAGCGTGCCACGGAGCCAGATGAAGACGAAGAGCGCGGCGGCGATCTTGAGAACGAACCAGAGCACCGGCCACCAGCCGGAGTTGGCGCCCTCCCAGAGCGTGCCGATGCCGAACGGTGCCCGCCAGCCGCCGAGGAAGAGCGTGGTCGCGAGCGCCGAGACCGTGACCATGTTGACGTACTCGGCGAGGAAGAACAGCGCGAACTTCAGCGACGTGTACTCGGTGTGGAAGCCGCCGACCAGCTCCGACTCCGCCTCGGGTAGGTCGAACGGGGCACGGTTCGTTTCACCGACGGCGGAGATCACGTAGATGACGAAGCTCGGCGCCAGCACGACGCAGTACCAGAACGAGTCCTGCTTGGCGACGATCTCGCTGGTGGAGAGCGAGCCGGCGGTGAGGAACACCGCGACGATCGACAGACCCATGGCGACCTCGTACGAGATCATCTGGGCCGCCGAACGCAGGGCACCGAGCAGCGGATACGTGGAGCCGGAGGCCCAACCGCCGAGCACGATGCCGTAGACGCCGAGCGATGAGCAGGCCAGGACGTACAGCACGCTCACCGGGAAGTCCGTGAGCTGCAGCGCCGTCTTGTGGCCGAAGATGCTCACCTCGGGGCCGATCGGGATCACCGCGAACGCCATCAGGGCCGGGACGCAGGAGACCACCGGTGCGATGAAGTACACCGGCTTGTCCGCCAGCTTCGGCATGATGTCTTCCTTGAAGGCGAGCTTCAGCCCGTCCGCGAGGGACTGCAACATGCCCCAGGGGCCCACCCGGTTCGGTCCGGGCCGCACCTGCATCCAGCCGACGACCTTGCGCTCGAAGACGATCGTCAGCAGCGTCATGACCACGAGGAAGACGAAGATCACGAGGACCTTCACCAGCATCAGCCAGAGCGGGATGCCACCGACGTCGGCGTAGAGGAAACCGATGATCGAGCCGTCCAGGTCAACAGCGGGACCCGCAATCACCGCGTTCATTTGGCCTCCCCTGCGGAGATCTTGACGACGGCGCCGGCGTCGACCGCTAGCGTCCGGCGCACCGTCGAGCCGACCGAGTTGGTCGGTAGCCACGCCACCCGGTCCGGCATCTCGACGATCGCCAGCGGCAGCGTGATCGTGCC
>Ga0184623_10000507_pt1 | contig 16449 bp, 11 predicted proteins | sample PLM1_100_b1_FD_133138 | JGI IMG/M metagenome (GOLD analysis project Ga0184623, IMG submission 133138) | Groundwater sediment microbial communities from an aquifer in East River, Colorado, USA - PLM1_100_b1 | ecosystem: Environmental > Terrestrial > Soil > Riparian zone | place: USA: East River...
AGATTCCTGCGAGAAGCGGGATACGGTTCCCGCGTCGTACATCCGGGCGTGGTCCGCACCTACGACTTCGGCGAATCGGACGGTCTGTACTACCTCGCGCTCGAGTGGGCCAAGGGGGAGCCGCTCGCCGACTTCCTACACCGCGAAGGTCCGCTCGCTCCGGCGGATGCGGTGCCGCTCGTACGCCAGCTCGCCGATGCGCTCGCCGCTGCGCACAACGCCGGCATCATCCATCGCGACCTGAAGCCCGAGAACATCATGTACGACCCGGGCACGCGCACGGTGAAGCTTCTCGATTTCGGCATCGCGCGCGACGCCGAGCAACCGCTTGAAGAACGCCTCACGCGCACCGGCTTCTTCGTTGGGACATTGCAATACGTCGCGCCTGAAGCGCTGTCGGGTGAGTTGGTGGACGGTCGCGCGGACATCTACAGCCTCGCGAAAATCACCTACTACATGCTCACCGGACGTCGTCCCCACGAAGGGCGCAGCCCGCGCGAGCTGTTTCAGGAGCTGCTGAGCGGCAAGGCGATCCCCCTCTCGGAGGCGAGCAACGATATCAAATTCCCCCCCGCACTCGAGGCGGCGGTCATGAAGGGTCTGGCGCGGCACCCCGGCGACCGCCAGCCGACGGTCACCGCCTTCGCGCAGGAGCTGGAAGCGGCCCTCACCGAGACGAAGGATGATGCCAAGGCGCGCGGCTGGTTCAAGGCGCTCAAGAACATTGTCGGCAAGCGGGACAGTGAATAGTAGTAGCGACTACTACTACCTTAGGAATACGCTCAAGGATCTACTCCTCGCGCGCTCGGTGCAACGCGGCGACTTCGTCCTCGCCTCCGGCCGGCGATCCTCCTTCTATATCGACGCGCGTCGCACCACGATGTCCGGTGACGGTCTCGCCGTAGTCGGCGGCCTCGGGCTGGACCGCATGGCCGTTCGCGGGTGGACGCCGCGCGCCGTCGGCGGGCTAACGCTGGGAGCGGATCCCGTAGCCTACGCGCTCGCCCTGACGGCGCGCCGCCGCGGCCAGCTGCTCGACGCATTTACCGTGCGGAAGCAGCCGAAGGACCACGGGACCGGGAAGCGCATCGAAGGATGCTTCACGTCCGGCTTCCCGGTGGTCGTCGTCGAGGACGTCCTCACGACGGGAAGCTCAGCGCGCGACGCCATCAGCGCGGTGGAAAGTGAAGGGGGCCACGTCCTCGGCGTGATGGCGGTCGTCGATCGGCAGGAGGGCGGACGTGAGGCGATCGAGCGCGCCGGCTATCCGGTCGAGGCGTTCCTCACCGTATCCGATCTGGGGTTAGGATCCGACACGTGACAGATCCTACCCGCCGCCCCTCGTTCGCCGCTCGAGTCCGTGGCTGGCACGACGAAGCCACCGCGCTCGAGCAGCGCTTCAAGGATCTCGAGACCTTCGAGCGCAGTCATCGCCGCCGCTGGGCGATCGCGGCGGCGCTGTTCGTCCTTGGCATGCTGGGGAATTTGTCCGGCATGACGCCGACCCGTCTCGGAACAGTCGTCCTCATCGCGGGCGGGGCGGCCGTCATCAACGCCATCGTCGGCCTGATTAACGAGCGCGGCTGGTACCGGTGGTGGTTCATCTACATGCTGGCCCTGCTCGATGTCGCGCTCGTCACCATGCTGGTCGTCTGGTTCGGACACGGCGGCGTCGTGGCGGCGTTGTTCATCGCCGTGCTGCCTTACGCATTCGATCAGGGGCAAGCGGTCGGCGACTTCCTCGTGCTCGTGGCGTCCATCGCGTATCTGTTCGCGAGCTGGGCGCACGGCCAGCTGTATCCGGGCGGCACCGGCCTCGACCCGATTGCATACCTCGAGACCGGTGTGTTCATCGTCGTCGCGATGGCGCTCAAGCGGATTCCGGCAACGCTCATCCAACGCATCCGGCGCGCGCGCAGCGTGATGGGGGAGGCCGAGCAGGGTTATCTCGCCGTGCGCGCGGCCGCCGCTGAAGCCGACGAGCTGGGATTCCTCGAGAAGAGCTTCAACCGCATGCTCGAGGAAATCGGGACGACGATCTCGACCGTGCAGCGCGAAGCCGACGAAGTCGCCGCGTTCGCCGAGGAGCTCGCCGCCGCGGCGCAGCAGCTGCACGCAACGACCGAATCGTTGACGGAGACATCGCAGCGGCTGGCCGGCGACCTCGGCCGCCAGCGCGGGCTGGCCGACGGCGCGCGAGGGGAGAGCGCCAAGGCCGCCGATCAGGCCGAGTCGCTGCGCGTGCGCGCCGAGCTGATGCAGGTGGACGCATCACGACTCGTCGGTACAGCGGAGCGGGGGCGCGAGCGCGTGGCGCGCGCCAGCGCCACGTTGCGCGCGGTGGGCGAGGAAGTGCGCGCGACCGCTTCGACGGTCGCGAGTCTGTCGGGGATGTCGGAGCGCATCGGCGTGTTTGCGCAGACAATCGCGCGCATTGCGCGGCAGACGCACCTGCTCGCGCTCAATGCCGCGATCGAAGCCGCGCGCGCCGAGGAGCACGGTGAGGGCTTTGCGGTCGTCGCCGATGAGGTGCGGACGCTGGCGGCCGAGGCAGGGAAGTCGGCGCGTGAAGTCGCCGAGCTGGTGAGCGACCTGCGCACGGGGATCGAGGCAGCCGCGCGGGCGATGCAGTCCGGGGAGACCAAGGTGCGCGACATCGGCGCGGTCGCGGCCGAGGCCGACGGCGCCCTTCAGGAGCTGCATCAGGGTGTGCAGTTGATGGGTGATCTCGTGAACGCCACTGCGGAGGTCTCGCGCAGCCAGGCGCACCGCTTGGCCGAGCTGGCACAATCGCTACAGCAAGTCGCCAGCATCTCGACAGCGTCGTCTGAAAGCGCTACCAGCACGGCGGCTGCCACGGAAGCCCAGATCACGTCTATGGGTGAATTGACGGCAACATCTCAGCAGTTGGCCCAGCTGGCCGAGCGGCTTCGCGACGGCATTGCGCGTTTCTCGGTGCTGCGCCGCGATCAGAGCACCGTCGACCACCAAATCCGGCCGGCTGCCGACTAGACGTTCACCCCGCCCGGGAGACCGCTGCGGCGCTCGGGCCTTGGTCCCACGACCCCGCGTTGAAGGGGTGAAACGCACGCAGGGCCTCCCGGTACGGGGTGATGAGCAAATCGATGTAGCGCGCCAGCGCCACGTCGAAAGGAAAGCGGCGTCGAAACTCACCGGCGGTCACGCCCAGCACGGCGCGCAGATGCCGCCCGAAGCTCTGGGGTGACGAATAGTCCATCCGGTACGCGACATCCGATACCGACAGGCCGGGATTCTGAAAGAGGAAGGCGGCGTGCAGGAGCCGCATGCCCGCGAGATAACTCTTCGGCGAGGGAAGGGCGGCACGATGGAAACGGGACATCAATGTGCTCGGCCTGACGCGCAGATGTCGCGCGAGTCCGCGTACGGTGGTGAGTGCCGGCGCGAGCCGGGCGACCGCCTCAAAGAACAGTCGCGATTCCTCGGCGGCGTCACCCAGGGCCGGAATAAGTCGCGCGAGGACGCGCGCCGCGACCGGCGAAGCGGGATGTCCAACCACGTCGCGTAACCGTCGCCAGCCTTCGGGCTCCGTACAATCCACCGCGGTGCGCACACCGGTCGCACCGAGGCGCAGCAACGTTTCCGTCGCCTCGCGATCGTGCCGGGAGACCAGCGCTACGGCCGGAATCGCGGGGAATTCGCGCACGAATCGCGCGACGCCGGGAAGCGCCTCGCCGTGGCAGCGATGCACCGAAATGACTACGGCATCCACGCGCCGGCGCCGCGCGAGGTACAGCGCCTCGCGCAACGAATCGGCGTGCAACGTATCGAAGCAACCGTCACCCGCGGCGTCGATGCGGGGACGTTCTGGAGGGGGAAGAACCGTGCACACGGTTACCATGCGCCACCATGGTAACCGGGACGTTTCAACCGACGATCACTCTACTTGCATTGCAGACGCGCGTACAGCGAGGTGAGTTTTAGTGGCCTACCCACGCGCGAATCCGAGCCTCGAGCACATCCAGCGGCACCGCGCCCCCTCCCAATACCTGATCGTGAAACGCACGCACATCGAAGCGGCTGCCTAACGTTGTCGTCGCGTACGCGCGCAGCTCCTTGATCTTGAGCTCGCCGATCTTGTACGCGAGCGCCTGTCCCGGCCAGACGATGTAGCGATCCACCTCAACGGTGATGTCGTGCTCCGTCTTGGCCGCGTTGGCCTTGAAGTAGTCAAACGCCTGCTCGCGGGTCCATCCCATCGTGTGAAGGCCCGTGTCGATCACGAGCCGGATCGCGCGCCACATCTCGTAGGTGAGCTGGCCGAACTTGCTGTACGGATCACCATACAGCCCTAGCTCGCCGCCCAGGCTTTCGCTGTATAACGCCCAACCCTCGACGAACGCCGTGTAGCCTCCGAAGCGGCGGAACTCCGGCACGCCTTCCAGCTCCTGCGCCAGCGCGATCTGGAGATGGTGGCCCGGGACGGCTTCGTGCAGGGAGAGTGCTTCCATCTCCCACTTGGGACGCGCGGGAAGATGATACGTGTTGACGAAGTACGTACCGGCGCGATGCGACAGTGGGCTCCCGGGCTGGTAGTACGCGGTCGTCTGCGACCGCTCCGCATAAGAAGGAATAGGCGAGACGCCGTACGGCAGTCGGGGCAGGGTGCCGAACAGCTTCGTCAGCTCGGGATCGATGCGCTTCATGAGCTCACGCGATCCGCGGATGAGATCCTCGGATGTCGTCCAGTAAAAACGCGGATCGGTGCGCAGGAATTGCACGAACTCGGCGAAGCTGCCTTTGAATCCGCTGGCCGCGATCACACTGTCCATCTGCCCACGAATCCGCTTCACTTCTGCCAGGCCAATCGCGTGAATCTGCGCCGGGGTCAGGTCGGTCGTGGTGGAGGCGCGCGCCCGGACCTGGTACCAGGCCATGCCGTTGGGCAGATCCCGCATCCCGGTTGTGGCGCGAGCTCCGGGGATGTACTTGTCCCGCAGGTAGGCGCTCAGCCGGCGGAACGCCGGCGCGATGGAATCGCGATACGCGGCCACGGCCGCGGCGCGCAGGCGTTGCTGCTCGGCCTCGGGGACGGTGCCCGGCAAACGAGTGAATGCCTTGAGCAATGGGCTCGTCAGGGGATCGTCCACGACGAGGTTTTGTGCCTGTCCCGGCACGTCCCGCAGGGTGATGCGCGGCGGCGTCAGTCCCTGGGCAAGGCCACGCTCGAGCAGCACCATCGTCTGACTCACCAGCACCGGTACCGCGCGCAGCCGCGCGATGATGTCCTCGTACTCGCGCACGCTGCCGGCGGGCATTTGGGCGATCGTGCTCGGCACATCCTGTTGGACGCCGCCCATCTGGGTGATCGGCATGAGCTCGCCCGGGAAGCGCGTCTCCTCGAGCGCATCGGTGTAGTTACGGCGAAACAGGTCGTAGTTGAGCTGGTCGGTCGGACTGAGCCTGGCGCGGTCGATGGCGCGCAGTGCGGTGAGCGGATTGTTCAGCTCGCGCTTGCGCCGCGCGATGGCCTCCAGAGAGTAGTCGGTCCAGCGCGCGTTCTGCCCCGGATAACCAACAGCCGTCGCGAACTCAGGGTACTCGCGCATCGTGTATTCCCAGTCCTGCGCGAACAGTTGATGCAACCGGACGCTGTCCGCTGTGCTGGACTGATGGACCAAACTTGAGAGGATCATCAGTGCATATACCACGGTCGAGTCCTTGTGAACGGGGACCTGGCGTGCGAAGCTACCCGCGCGTGGGAGGGAGCGCCAATGACTAGCTCGCGACAGTGGCTTGTGAGACTCTCCGTGCTCGTCGTGCTGCTCACGGTGGCAGGCGCGCTCAGCTTCGTGCGGTATGCGCGGCGCCACAAACCCAACCCTCAGCTGTTCGCCGTCGCGCCATTCGACATCTTCGTCACCGAGCTGGAGCCGTGGCGCGTGCGCCTCGCCGAGGGGCTCACGGAACAGCTCGGCACCGTGCCGCCCCTCGCGGCTGTTCCCCAAACTGTCGTGCGCGAGCGCTGGCGCGGGCAGTCGCGCCCCGAGGTTGCCGCCGTGGATCTCGCGCGCCGCACCAACGCCGGGATGGCGATCTATGGACGCCTCGACCCAATCGCCGGGCAACGCGATTCGGTGCGCGTCCAGATGATCGTCGTGGAAGCCGGTACGGGCCGCGTGCTGATCGGGATCGACCGGCATTGGCCGCTTGCGCAGCTCGAAGCGCTGCCGCGCGCGCTCGCTGAGCAGGTCCGACAGAACTATCGTTATCCGAGTGACTGAGCCCTTTGCAGCATTGAACGCAGCGCTCGCCGATCATTACATCATTGATCGGGAGCTGGGTCGTGGCGGCATGGCGCTGGTGTATCTCGCGCGCGACGTGAAGCACGAGCGGTTCGTCGCGCTCAAGACGCTGCGCCCCGAGATCGCCATGGCGCTCGGACGCGAGCGCTTCCTGCGAGAAATCAGGCTTGCGGCTCGACTGCAGCATCCCAACATCCTGCCTGTCTACGATTCTGGCGACGCCGCCGGCACGCTCTTCTATGTCATGCCATTCGTCGAAGGGGAATCCCTACGCGACCGGCTGGAGCGCGAGCCGCAGCTCCCACTGGACGAGGCGCTGCAAATCACGCGCGAAGTGGCCGATGCCCTCGCGTACGCGCATAACCACGACGTCGTGCATCGCGACATCAAGCCGGAAAACATCATGCTGTCCGGCGGCCACGCGATCGTGGCTGATTTCGGCATCGCGCGCGCCGTAGATGCCGCCGGTGGCGACAAGCTCACCGAAACAGGGCTGGCGATCGGCACACCGGCGTACATGCCGCCCGAGCAGTCGGCCGGTACCGGCAAGGTCGATCGGCGCAGCGACATCTACAGCCTCGCCTGTGTGTTGTACGAGACGCTCGCGGGCCAGCCGCCATTCACGGGTCCAACCGCGCAGGCGATCATGGCGCGGCATTCGCTCGACTCGGTGCCGCGCCTCAAGGTGGTGCGCGAAGCGATTCCGGACGATGTCGAATCGGTGATCGAGCGCGCGCTCGAGAAAGTGCCGGCCGATCGCTATCAGACGGCGGGGCAGTTCCGCGACGCGTTGAGCTCGGCGAGCACGGGACGCGTGTCGCGCCTGACGAAGCAGCGGCCGAGTGTATTTCGTGCGCTCCGGAAACGGCGTGCAGTCGCCATCGCGGCAGCGCTCGTGCTCCTCGTCGCCGCTTCATGGGCCGTGCTGGGACGTCGAGGCACTGCCGGAACACGCACCGCAGGTCTCGACCTACGCCGCGTGGCGGTGCTCTACTTCGACGACCTGAGCCCCGATTCGTCGCTCGGCTTTCTGGCTGACGGACTCACCGAGGGATTGATTGACCAACTATCGGAGGTGCGTACCCTCAACGTCATCTCACGCGACGGCGTCATTCCGTTCCGGCACACCGACCTGTCGCGCGACAGCGTGGCGCGCGCGATCGGCGCCGGTACGCTCGTAGAGGGAAGCGTCGAGCCGGTACGCGACCGCGTGCGGGTCACGGTACGACTCGTTGACGGCGCCAGTGGAGCAGACCTGCTGCGACGGGCAAGCTTCGAGCAGCCCTCCGGCAATCTCCTTGCCATCCGCGACACGCTCGCCGTTCAAGTCGCGCGCGTGTTGCGCGAGCAGCTGGGACAGGAGGTGCGGTTGCGGGAGGAACGCGGCAGCACGGGGAGTACCGAAGCCTGGACGGCGGTGCAGCAGGCCGAACTCGTCCGCAAGAGCGCGGAAGCATTTGTGCGGGCGGGAAAAATGGACAGCGCGACGGGCCTGTTTGTCCGCACCGATTCGACCCTCGCGGCAGCAGAGCGCAGCGATCCCCGCTGGGTAGACCCGATCATCCGGCGCGGACAGCTACTGGAGCGGCGGGTTCGTATGATGCGCTCCGGCGCCCTGATTGATGAAGGGTTGGCGCACGCGAACCGGGCACTCGCGCTGGCACCGCAGCACGCGCGCGCCATCGAGCTGCGCGGGACACTGCGCTACCGCCGGTGGCAACTGACACGTCCGCCGGATCCGCAGCAAGCTGCCATTCTCCTGGGCGAGGCTCGCAAGGATCTCGAGCAGGCCACGAGTATCGATCCCACCGCGGCGAGCGCGTTCGCCACGCTGAGCAGCCTTTATTATCAGACGAAAGATCCGCAGGGAGCGGCGCTCGCCGCCCGGCGAGCCTATGAAGAAGATGCTTATCTCAGCGACGCCGCGGATATACTGACGCGCCTCTTTCACACATCCTATGATCTCGATCAACAGCGCCAGGCCCAGCGCTGGTGTCAGGAAGGCGTACAACGGTTTCCGCGAGATTATCGGTTTTTCCGGTGTCAGATCTTCCTCATGACCCGGCTCGAGACGCCGGACGTGTCCCGCGCCTGGCATATCTTGAACGGGCTGGACTCGGTGACCCCGGCACCGCAGCGCACCATCCTGCACTTGCGCAATCAGATGATGGTCGCCGCGGTAATCGCCCGAGCGGGCTTTCGAGACAGCGCCCACCATGTCATCGAGCGGTCTCGAGCCACCCCGGAGATCGATCCCGAGCAGAGCCAGCTCGCCTACGAGGCATTTGTGCGGACCTTGCTCGGTGAGCACGACGAGGCTATCCGCTTGCTACAACGCTACGTAGCGGCAAACCCCGAACACTCGTTCCGGGTTGGAGGGGACATCTCCTGGTGGTGGAGGGACCTTGAGAAGCACCCCGGGTTCCAGGCGCTTGTCCGCGCGAAGTCGTGACGATTCTCACTGCTTGACGGGTCGCAAAATGGGCGAGTAATTCTAGCCTGTTCGCGATGTAGGTCTTTGCCGTCACGTAGGCCGCCGCAACCGTCCCAGACTGCGCCCAGCTGGGGGTTGTACCAGGCCCCCACTTGGGAGAATGCCCTATGAAGCGTCTCAGCTTCATCACCGTCGTCGCCATCGGTATGCTCGGGTGTCAAAGCGATCGCGTCCTCCCGCCTCCGACGGCGCTGATTCAGGATGCGCTGCACGGCGGCGGTAACGCTTTCTTCTTCTGGACGCCGCCGATCGTCAACCAACAGCCCCCCTCCACGCAGATCTTTTCGAACCAGCTCAGCCCAGTCATCACGATCACGAACCTTTGCGGCGGCGCCGTCGTTCGCACCATCTCCGGTTCGCAGGTCGGGGTGAGTAATTCTCGTTATCACGCGAACTGGCGCACCAGCGATGACAATCTGAACTCGGCGTGCACCTACCGCCTGACGGTGACGGTCGGTTCCGAAACGCTCGGCTTCGCGGATGTGGACGTCGTCGACAGCGGACGGGAGCTGAAGAATGTGAATACCAATGAGTTCATTGCGCTGCTCGACGACCGCACGCTGCCGATTCAGTTCTTCATCGGAGTGGGTTCGTTGTGCGAGCGGTCGGACTCGGACTGCGGTGAGGGTACCGTTCATCCCGATCGGAATACGACAATCGTGACGGCGAACGGGCAGGCCGGCGTCTTCGTCCCAGCCGGCGCCGTTTCCAGGCCGATCACGATCACCATCGAATCGGTCGAGGAGCGGCCGTGCTTCACTGGGCTGCTCGAGCCAACGTTCCCGGGAAATCCGGGAGCCATCGGCAACTCCTGCTACGACTATCGAACGGATCCGCCGCTTTCGGAACTCAATGAGGACGGCACCTTCGATGAGCCCGTGACGGTCGGCATCTGCCTCGACGTCGAGACACTCGACCTCGATCACGTCACGCAGGATCTGCTCCAGATCTTTCAGTTCGACCTCATCGATGGGGAGGCGCAGATCCGGGCTTTGAAAAACGTGCCAGCGCCCTTCCTGCGCTGCGATCCGGGATTTGATCCGGCATTTGGGGCGCGGTCTTCGGGCGTGATGGATCTCGCGGCGCGCGGATTCCGGTGGCTGCTCGAGCCGGTGGCCGGGCTCGTCGCGCCGCAGCCCTTGTACGCCAGCGGCAACCGCATGATGCTCGATATCGGGACCGGCGGGGAAACCGACTTCTTCAGCCGCTTCATGTGGGCGCTGCCCTCCGATGTCTCGATCAATTTCGACGTGGCCCCCGATTTCAGTGCGGTCAGTCCTGGAACGCTCGTCAACACACTCTACGCCCGACTCGGTGTGACATTCTCGCGCACCGATCCGTCCGGCCTCTGTGCGGGCACCGGCGTGTATGCCAACGATCACGGGCCTGGAGGATTCGGATCGGGCCAGAACAACGTCACGGTCTGTCCTCAGGGGACCGCCTCAGACTTCAGCGAAGCGACGTTCGGCGCGATTCAGGCGACGTTCGCCCTGCTCGCCGTTCAGGCTTGCGTCAATGCCACACCCATTGGAGAGGGCGCGCAGGCCTACCTCGAGGCATTCAGTGCGACTGGCGCGTCCTTGGACCGTTCGGAATCCACGACGGACCCAGTCTCGCAAAGGCTCTGCGTTTCGAGCTCAGGAATCAGCTACGTGCGCTTTGCCGGCAAGGAGGAGGGATTCGCGATCTTCGATAACTTCTTTGTAGCGAGATTGTTGCCCGACATCATCGAGTAAAGGCCGGGCATCCGGTACAAGGGGCGGTCCAATCGGACCGCCCCTTCGTTTTGCCGTGCCGACGGGTGTGGCGTCCCGTCCTCACTCCTTCGATTTAGCCCTTCCGGCTTGCCGCGCTTCCATCTCCTGTCGGATGGTGCGTCCCGGCTACGCAGGCATTACTTCCAGTTTGGACACCAACAAGACCGTGAGACGCCGGATGAAGTGTTTGGCCATCGTGGCGCTCATTGCGATTGGCGCAGTGGGCTGTCACGGCGATCGCAGCTCTTCCGTAGGCGTGGGCCCGTCAGCGCTGATCCGCGACGGGAATCACGACGACGGCAACGCGTTCTTCTTTTGGCTTCCGCCAATCCTCGACCAGCAGGCTCCCGCCGAGCAGGTGCTCTCGAGTCAGCTCATTCCAATCGTGACGATCACGAGTCTCTGCACTGGTGACGTCATCCGGACATTTGGCGGCACCGACGTGCAACGCGGCGACGCCCAGTACCACGTGAACTGGCACACTCCCGACGACAATCTCGACTCGAGTTGCACCTATCGCATCACGGTAACGGCCGGCTCGAGGGAACTCGGTCTCGCCGACGTGGATGTCGTGGATAGTGGCCGTGAGCTGAAGAACGTGAACACGGGCGAGTTCATCCCGCTGCTCGACGGTCGCACCCTCCCCATCAAGTTCTTCATCGGCGTCGGCTCGCAATGTGAGCGCCCTGAGTCAGACTGCGGCGAGGGCACCGCGCAGCCTGGCGAAAACACGACCATCGTGACGAAGCATGGTCAGGCTGGGGTCTTCATCCCGGCCGGCGCCGTGGACCAACCAGTCATGATCATCATCGAGTCCGCGGACGATCGCCCCTGCATTGCGGGCTTGCCCGAGCCGGTGTTCCCGGGGAGTATCGGACCGATCGGCAATTCGTGCTTCGATTTCCACACTGAGCCGCCGCTGGCGGAGATCAACGCGCGCGGCAAGTTCAACACCAACGTCACCGTCGGCATCTGCGCGGAGGTCGGTGATCTCGATCATGCGACCCAGGAATTGCTCCAGATCTTCCAGTTCCATGCTGGAGCAGAACCCTCGATCTTCGCGCTGAACAACGTGCCCGCTCCGTTTCTGACTTGCGATCCGGCGTACCCCCTGCCCCTTGGATCCCGTCGCTCTCTGTTGGGAGATCTTGCCGCCGCACTGCGCTCGCTGGTCATCCCGCGACCCTTGTTCGCCAGCACGACGACGGCGCTCGATGTCGGCACTGGCGGTGAAACGGACATGTTCAGCCGGTTTACCTGGGCGCTGCCGAGCCAGCTCGACTTGAATTTCGATCAGGGTCCGGATCTGCGCGCGATCCTGCCCGGAGCCGTCATCAACACGCTCTACGCCCGCCTGGGCATCACGTTCAGCCGCACCAGTACGCTCGGCCTGTGCCCCGGTAGCGCGGTCTATGCCAACGACCACGGCCTGCTCGGATTCAGCTCGGGTCAGAATAACATCAGCGTCTGCCCACTGGGGATCGCATCGGACTTCAGCGAAGTCGGATTCGGGGCCATCAAAGCGACATTCGCCATACCGGCCGTCGAAGCGTGTATCAGCACGACGCCGACGGGATTTCACGGTCTCTTCCCGCCGCCCGGTGGCGTGGCGTTCATCGAGGCCCTCGATGCCAACGGCAATGTCCTGAACAGGACCGAATCAACGACGCAGCGCGTGGCCCAGCAGCTCTGCGTGCGGGGTGATCCCATCGCGGCGGTGCGGTTCGCGGGCGAGGGCGCCGCATTCGCTATCTTCGATCACCTCCGCTGGACGCGCGCCCTGCCGATCAGTCAATAGGAGACGAGAGACACACAGGGGGGCGGCTCCGTACGGGGCCGCCCTTCCTTTTTACATTCCCAGACCGCCTATTCTCGACGTGGCTCGCGATCTGTTAAAGCGCGTTCAGGAGGCGCTGGGCGCGCGTTATAACGTCATCACCGCGGTGGGGCGCGGCGGCAATGCGACCCTCTTCGGCGCCGTCGACCCTCAGGGGCAGAAGGTGGCGATCAAGGTGCTGCATCCCGAGCTCACGGTCTCGGTCGCGGCCGATCGGTTCCTGCGCGAGATCCGCTACGCGTCGCAGCTCAATCATCCCCACATCGCGCCGCTGCTCGATTCGGGCGAGACCGATTATCTCCTCTGGTTCGTGATGCCGTTCGTGGCCGGGGAAACGCTGCGGCAGGTCATGCGGCGCGAGCGGACATTACCGATCGACCGCGCCGTCCGTTTCGCGTCGGAGGTGCTCGACGCGCTGGGCCATGCGCACGAGCACGGACTGGCGCATCGCGATATCAAGCCCGACAACATCGTCTGCTCGGCGGCCGGCACGGGCGCAATCCTGGTGGATTTCGGCATTGCCCGAGCCATCGCCAGCTCGGGTGAGGATCGCGTCACGCGCAGCGGGTTCGTCGTGGGCACGGAGGAGTACATGAGCCCCGAGCAGGCCGGCGGCTCCCCCGATATCGACGGACGGACGGATATCTACTCGCTCGGCGTGGTGCTGTTCGAAGCACTCGCCGGCCGACCTCCGTTTTCTGCGGCGAGCGCGGCCGCCGTGCTCGACATGCAGCAGCACGCGCCGCCCCCCGACCTCCGCAAGCTACGGCGCGACGTGCCGCGCGCGCTCAGCGATGCCATCATGAAGTCGCTGTCGAAGGCGCGCGAGGCACGGTGGCAGACGGCGTCGGACATGCGGCAGGCGCTGTTGCCGTACGCGCTGGTGACTTGACGCATGAGATTTCTTCCGGCGCTGCTGCTCCTCACATCCACTCTACATGCCCAGACGCGTCCTCGCGCGCGTGCCCTCGGCGTTCCCTTCGACGGGACGCCCGGACCCCTCAACGCCATCACCGACGTCGCCGGCGTCACCGTCGGCCACGCGACGATCATCGCGGGGCAGGGCAAGCTCGTCGTGGGCCAAGGCCCAGTGCGCACCGGCGTCACCGCGATCTTTCCCCGCGGTGCCGCAAACGGCGATCCGGTCTTCGGCGGCTGGTTCACCCTCAACGGCAACGGCGAGATGACGGGCACCACCTGGCTCGAGGAGGCGGGATTCCTCGCCGGACCGGTGCTGATCACGAACACGCACAGCGTCGGGATCGTGCGTGACGCCGTCATCGAGTGGCTGGTAAAAAAGGGGTTCGAGTTCGACTGGTCGCTGCCCGTTGTCGCCGAGACGTGGGATGGCTCGCTGAACGACATCAACGGCTTTCACGTGACCAAACAGCATACGTTCGCGGCGCTCGACAGCGCCCGCGCTGGTCCGGTCGCCGAGGGTAACGTCGGCGGCGGCACCGGGATGGTCTGCAACGCCTTCAAAGGTGGCATCGGCACAGCGTCGCGGCGGCTCCCCGCCGAGCGTGGGGGGTACACGGTCGGTGTGCTGGTGCAATGCAACTACGGCTCCCGCGGCCGGCTCGCCATCGCCGGCGCACCCGTCGGCCAGGAGATCCCCGACTTGCTACCGACTCGCGACACGATCTCTACCGAGAGAGGCTCGATCATCATCGTGATCGCGACCGACGCGCCGCTCCTGCCGCACCAGCTGAAGCGCATCGCCAAACGAGCCTCACTCGGCGTGGGACGGCTGGGAGGAACCGGTGCGAATCCCTCCGGCGACATTTTCGTCGCCTTCTCGACGGCCAATCCCGGCGCCGCGAAGCCGGACGCGAACGTCAGCGTGACATTGATGCCGAATGAACGGATCTCGCCACTGTTCGAAGCCACGATCCAGGCCACCGAGGAAGCGATCGTCAACGCGATGGTTGCCGCACAAACAATGACCGGCATCAACGGCATGCGCGTCTACGCGCTGCCCCATGACCGGCTGCGGGCGGCACTTCGCAAATACAATCGCCTCGTTGAGCAGCGGCAGTGAGGTTGCTCGGCCTCACGCTCGCGGTATTCATCGCGGGCTGCCAGTCGGAGGCGCGGCGGCTCCTCCTCGTTGACCTGACGCTCGCGGACCCGCTGGTCCTCGAAACCACGGCCGCGCCGTGGCATGCGGCCGGGTACCGCGTGGAGTACCGTCAGTTTTATCCGCACCTGACGCGCAGCGACCTCGCCCGTTACCGCGCGGTCATCGTCCTGGGCGGACGCGAGCCGCAGAGTCCCTCCGACGCGCTCACGATCGGTGATCTGGCGATTCTCACGGAGTGGACTCGCGGGCGGCATGGCGTGGTGATCCTGGGATACCGGAGCGACGGGCGAGGTGAGAACGAGGACGGAACGCTGGATCGCTGGGTCATGAACCAATGGCTGGCGTCGCAGGGCGCCGGCATCGCGATCGCCGCAGAGCCGGTGGACGCGCCAGCGTCCCCACAGCCCCATTCGGCGCTCGACAACGCGGGGTTCGCGCCGTTTCCGGCGGGCCGCAACCATGCGCTGCAGGTGCGCGACCGCAGTCAGACCCTCGCCCGCGCACCCGCTAGTGCGCTCGTCGCCGCGAGCCGGGTGGATGATGGCCTGATCGTTGTCGCCAGCCGCAGCTTGTTGGCCGCCGGCAATGAGGATCGGCGCACACGCGATTTCCTGGACGCTCTGGCACGATGGACCCGCCGGCCCGCCGAGTGGGCCACTGTGCGCGCCGCCACCAATCCGGTCGCGCTGCGGCTCGCGGAAGCACCGCTCCAGGTGAGTGTGCATCCTCCCCCTCTCACGCCGCCACCGGGCGCCGCTGCAATCACGCTGCCGCAGCCGGGGGCGGGGGCGGCGAGCCGCAGCCGCGATGATTCGATCGCGGTATCGGGATGGATCGCGCGGCAGGGCATGCGGGTGCTGTGGAGCCGGTTCACGCCGCAGTCCTTCGACTCGTTGCTCGGATTTGTGGACGTGGCCGCGCTCAATGCGCTCGCCACGATCATTCCGGTGCCGGCGCTCGCCGACACATTCGGCACACGTAACATCTGGCGCGTGACGGCCGAGCGTATCCAGGCAACGAGTGTGCGCTGGTTTCCCGCGGTCTCCCTCGTCGCGATTCCATCCCAGGGCGCCGACGAAGTCAATCGACACGGCGACCTGATGCCGATGCCGTGCGGACTCGACTCGCTGTTTTGGCGCGCGGCGTTGCGTCCCGCGTATCGAACGCTGGCGCGGCTGGGGGGCGCGCGTCCCGATGTCATCGCCGGCGTCGCAGTGGACTTGGACAGCGCGATGACGTACTACCGCGGCAGCGGGTTCTGTGACGCCGACTATCGAGTCGGGCTGGCGGCCTTGGGATTGGATCCCGCTGAAACGGAGCGGCTCACGGCACTGCCTCCCACCGTGCGCTACGACACGCTGCTCGAGCGCGGCTGGTTGGGTCGCTACTTCGAAGCGCTGCAGGCTGCCGTGGCAGAGCGCGCCGTGGGGTTGCGCGGCGAGCTGCGCCGCCTGCACCCTGAGCTGCGGTTCGCGTTTCACGCGACCGAGGTGCCCGCCGACTGGTTCTCACTCGGCCTGCTGCGTGGCTTCTCCACGCGCGACGCACCGGCATTGCTGTGGCTGCGCGAGCGCGACGGGAGGGGGGGCCACACCCGCGGACTGCTGCGCAACTACCGGGAGCGACAGATCTACGTGCTCTCCGCCGTGGGATTGGAGCCGAATCGCGCGACGTTCGCCCCGGGCGAGGCGGCGCGCCTGCGGTCTGTGGTGTTCGGCGAAAACCACGGATTCTGGCTCACCGGGGGGGGCGCTGCGACCGACAGTTTGGGTCGCATGATTCGGCGCTTTGCGAGGTAAAGGCTTGCCGGAGGCACCGGGCGCCCCGTACTTTTGTCAGTTGGAAGTGGTGGGGCCGATGGTCGCGGTGGGCCGGCTGAAGGGGTCCATCGAGGAAAGTCCGAGCTCCACAGGGCAGACCGCCAGGTAACGCCTGGGCGCCGAGAGGCGACGGAACAGGGCCACAGAGAACAGACCGCCCTTGTATCCAAAGGG